>OGYP01001743.1_pt1 | contig 10515 bp, 10 predicted proteins | sample 1576571 | NCBI WGS metagenome assembly OGYP01 (sample SAMEA3541559, study PRJEB24748) | human gut metagenome | biome: human gut; feature: human-associated habitat; material: faeces | place: China | collected 2012
GCTCCATCTCAAAAAGAGCAGAATAAGGCAGCCCATCCAGCTCTGACAGCCGCCCGCGTTCCGCCAGCGGCATAGCCCAGGCCAGCCCGCAGTCGGCGGTGATGGTCACCGGGACAGGGATGAGCCGCCCGGGAATGTCCTGTTCCATACACTGCCGCTCCCAACTCAGTGCGGCGGTAGTGGTCGGAAAGGTGATAACCAGGGTGGGTCGCTTTGCTCTCATTGTGTCATCTCCCTTAAAGCGGCCAGGGCCGCGTCAATGTCCTCCTCGGTCGTGTACCAGCCAAAGGAGAATCTCAGACAGCCGGTGTCCTGCGTGCCCAGCGCCTGGTGCATCCGGGGGGCACAGTGGATACCGGGCCGCACGGCGATATCGTACGCCTGGGCCAGCTCGTCTGCCGCCGCGGCCGGGTCCCAGCCCTCCAGGTTCAGCGCCACCACCGGAGCACGGTCACCGGAGAAATCGCCGTAGAGGGTCACGCCGTCCAGTTCCCGCAGTCCTTGGACAAACCGTTCGGTCAAGGACCGCTCGTGGGCGTAGATGGTCTCCACCCCGGTCTCCAGAATGAAGTCCACCGCTGCACCCAGACCAGCTAATCCATGGCCGTTGAGGGTGCCAGCCTCCAGGTGCTCCGGGTACTCCTGAGGCTGCTCCTCCTCAAAGGAGCGCACCCCCGTGCCTCCGGAGAGCAAAGGCCGCAGCTCCACCCCGGGAGCCACGCACAGCCCACCGGTACCCTGAGGACCCATCAGCCCCTTATGGCCAGTAAAGGCCAGCAGATGGACCCCCATCTCCTCCATGGAAATGGGGGCGCTCCCCGCCGTCTGGGCGGCGTCCAGCAGGAAAACAAGGCCGTGCTTTTGGGCAAAGGCGGACATGCGAACCACATCCAGGAGATTGCCCGTCAGGTTAGAGGCGTGGGTGCCCACCAGCAGTTTTGTACTGGGGTGCAGGAGCCCCTCCAACTGGTCATACTCCAGCCGTCCCTTCCGGTCTGCCGGAAGGTAATCCACCTTTACCCCTCGTTCTTTTGCAAGGGTGTGGAGGGGCCGCAGCACCGAGTTGTGATCCCAGTCGGTGGCGATGACGTGGTCACCAGGGTTTAGCAGCCCCCACAAAGCGGCATTCAGGGCCTGGGTCGCGTTGGAGGTAAACACTACGCGCTCCGGATAGTGGAAAGCAAAAAGCCTTGCCAGCGCTTCCCGGGTATGGAAAATGGTGCGGGCTGCGGACAACTCGCTGGTATGGCTTCCCCGGCCACAGCTGCCCTGTCCGTTTATAGCCTCTACCACCGCCTGCACCACACAGGGGGGCTTTTGTAGGGTGGTGGCGGCGTTGTTGAGATAGATCACAGGTTTACCAGGCGGTCGGCCTGGGTGAGAATCTCGGCGATGCGGTACATATTGGTGACGCTTCCCACCGCCAGCTTCTCTTTCAGTCCATAGTAGTCCAGGCAGGTGCCGCAGGTGAGGATTTCGGTGCCCCGGCTCTCCAGCTCCCGCAGGTCCTCCAGAGAGGGACTTCCCTCCACCGTCCATTTGGCTCCCCCGTTAAAAAACAGCATGGTGCGGGGCGGCGTCTCCAGCTGAGCCAGCGCATACAGGAAACTTTTGAGCAAGGCGTGGCCCAGCTCCTCGCTGCCTCGACCCATGGTGTCGCTGCCGATGGCCACCACAGCGTCCGCGCCCATGATGGTGCAGCCGCAGCTGGGCTGCGGGGCACTCTGGGGAGCGTCCTGGGCTTCCTCGCCGATCATCACCCGCCAGTAGTCGGGCTCCTTCTGCACAGAGGCGGCACGGCCCTTCTGGGCGGCCATGCGCTTTAAGTTCTCCACCGCCGCGTCGTTCTCCACCCATACCTCCAGGTTTTCTCCTTCTTTCAGCTCTGCCAGAGCGTGCAGGGCCAGCACCACGGGTTGGGGACAGGCCTTTCCTCTTGCATCAATGGTCATACGTTTCTCCTCCTGCCTTGTATGTTTCATCCCGATCCCGTATAATGGGACCAGAGAAAATTTCCGATGAAATTTAGTTTATTATATAATAGCTTCAGGCCCACCGTCAACGGAAGGTCTTTGCGGGAGAAGGGAGTTCACTTTGTTTTCTCAAATGTTTGATCTAAAACCCGGGGTGGTCTCGGTCATCGGCAGCGGCGGCAAAACCACTCTGCTCTCCACCCTGGCCCGGGAGCTGCCCGGACCGGTGATTCTGTGCACCACCACCTACATGTTCCCCTTTTCGGAGTATCCCCTGATTTCCGGGGATGATGCCGGGGCGCTGAACGCTGCTCTGGCCCGCTCCCGGGTCGCGTGCTTGGGACAGCCTGACAAAGACGGCAAGCTCACCGCCCCTGCCCTGCCCTTTTCTCTGCTCCGGGAGCTGGCCCCCTGGGTGCTGGTGGAGGCGGACGGCTCCAAGCGGCTGCCTCTGAAAGCCCATGCCTCCTACGAGCCGGTGATCCCCCCGGAGAGCAGCCATACCATTCTGGTGGCAGGCGCCTCGGGGTTCGGCGCCCCCATCTCCCAGGCAGTCCACCGCCCGGAGCGCTTTTGTACCCTCACCGGAGCACAGCTCCAGGACCTGGTCACCCCAGAGCTGGCCGCCCTTGCCATCGCCCGGGAAGGTCTGGCACGCCAGGTCTTTTTGAACCAGGTGGAATCCCGGTCAGACTGGGCACAGGCAGAGCAGTTTGCCCGCGCTTTGCAGGGGACCGGAATCCAGGTGTTTGCCGGGAGCCTTCATCAAAGGAGTCTTTCTCCCCTTCCTGATGCCTGAGAATTCTCTAAGCAGATTCTTGATTCCTATGTAGTAATTGGCGGAGCAAGGAAAATTCCTTGCTCCGCCAATTGTTATAATGACACAGATATTTTAGTCTCCCGGGGCCACAGTAACGCCCCACGCAGTCTCCAAATAGGCAAGGATGCGCTCTACACATACCTCCACCAACTGCGCTCCCTTCTCCGCACTGGCATCTGCCGCCGCACCAATACATCCATTCTCTGTTCTGGCAGAGAATGGTGCGTACTGGATCACATCGGGAAAGGCATCGTCCGTAGGTAATGTGACCGGAAGGGCATTACGGCGATCCACCAAATCAGGATAGAGATGGAGCATAACACTGGTGCCGCACTCGCTGGCATGTCCATGGGCCATGCTGCCTGTGTTGGTGAGGATCCCATCGCTGTGTGTGCGTGCAAAGCGCCACCAGTCGATCTGGCATGACTGAAGCCCATGGGTATGCAGATACTTCTTTGCAATATAGCTTACCGTGTCTACGTTTCCGGCATGGCCGGTGAGAAATACGATGCGCTTGACCCCGTCGGACACCAGTTTTCCCACCAGAAAGTCCAGGTAATCCTCCAGAATATGGCGGGGCATGGCAAAGGTGCAGGGGAAGGCACTTAAGGCGCTGGACTCCCCCATTTCTATGGCAGGTGCAATCAGAAACCCGGTGCGTTGGGCAATGCGTTCTGCAATCCCCTGAGCAGCCAGCAGATCCGTGCCCATAGGAAGATGGGGACCATAAATCTCACAGGACCCTGTGGGAATGATAACCGACGGCTCTCTGGCAATGGCCGCCAGATACTGCTCTCCTGTCATGTTTCGAATATAAGCTTGAATAAGTATCGCTCCTTTTCTCTTAGCCGTTGCCATGCGGGTACAGGCTTTTGGCACAATTTCTCACAAAATCATGTACCGCCTGGCTTGGATTGTCCTTTTTACAAAGAATATAAAATTTGCGCGGCGTATAGTCCTCCTCCAGAGGGCGAAAACAAACCCCCGGATACTGCTGCAGAGGGACAAACGAGGGCAGCAGCGCAATGCCCACATTGGCCCGCACCAGCATGATCTTGGTGTTCAGCGTATTGACATGAACAAAACCGCGTACCGGCAGGTTGCGGCAGTAGTAGTCAAAAAGTTGAGAAATGCTGCCCTCATACATGGTGACCAGGTTCTGATCGCTCATCTGCTGCCGGGAAATCCGCTCCTGCTCACACAGTGGGTTGCGGCAGCTCAAGGCGATCATCCACGGAGCATCATGGATGAGATACTGTTCTGCCTGTCCGGGAGGCAATTCATTGAGGAACTGATCACTTGTCAGGATAATATCCAGCATATTCTCCTGAAACTGTTCCAGCAGCTGATGATAGCGAAACTGAAGGCAGCTCACACGTACAGAAGGATTTTGTGCCATGTAGGAGTCAATATAGGACTGGATCAACGCATCCTCATAAAGGCCCAAACCGATCTTCAGTTCCCGGATCAACCCGCAGTGAATGTTCTGCACGGTCTGAACGGACTGATCGTATAACTCAATCAGCTTCTTGGCCTGGGTGTAAAACTCCGTACCCGCGCTGGTCAGCTTTACACTGCGCCGGTCCCGGTGAAACAGGGTGACATGAAGCTCACTTTCCAGACTGTTGATCTTTCGACTCATTGACGTCTGGGTGATATGCTCCTTTTCCGCTGCCTTGGTAAAATTCAGGCATTCCGCCAGACTGATGAAACATTTGATGTTTTCAATATCCATAAGATAGCTTCCAATCTTTCCGTATGCTATGCAAAAAACGTGTTACGATGCACGCTTTTTTCATTTCCCTCCTGGTCGGAGTGCATGTTACTATTGAATCACGAACTTCTTATTTTGTGTATTATAGCAAAACAGCTCCATTCTTGCAAAGGGGACTTCTGATTTGGCCGGAAGCTTCCTCTCTGCAAAACAGGAAAGGTGGGTAATCTGCTTGAACCAACCGATTCAGGATCTGCTTGACCGCTATAAAGGCGATGCCATTTCTCTTCGCAGAAAACTGCATCAGTCGCCTGAGCTGTCCATGCAGGAAACAAACACAACCCGGGTAATCCGGGAGACACTGGAACAATACGGCATACGCTGCATGGAGGACTTTTCTCTTCCCATCGGTGCCGCAGCCATTCTGGAGGGGAAGGAGCCGGGAAAAACCCTTCTTCTCCGCGCAGACATCGACGCTCTGCCCATGGAGGAAAAATCGGCTCTGCCCTTTGCCTCACAACATTCCGGAGTGTGCCACAGCTGCGGACATGATATCCATACCTCTGCCCTTCTCCTGTGCGCACGCATTCTCTCTACCCTGGAGCAGCCCCGGCGCGGCAGAGTGATCCTGCTCTTTCAGCCTGCCGAGGAAACTGGTCAGGGCTCCAAAGCGGTGATCGATTCCGGATTGCTGGAGCGCTATCCCCCTGATCTGGTTCTGGGCGCCCACTGCTGGCCCGATCTCCCCGCCGGCTCTGTGGGATTGCGCGTGGGCAGCTTTATGGCCGCCTCCGACACCCTGCATATCCGCGTCAAAGGAAAGGGAGGTCACGGGGCGCATCCACACAAGAGTATCGACCCTGTCGTCACCGCAGCCTACATCATCACGCAGCTTCAATCCATTGTATCCCGCTCCATCGATCCCCTGGAGTCGGTGGTCATCACCATCGGCACCCTGTCAGCTGGTACAGTAAACAACGTCATTCCCGATGAGGTCCAAATGGGCGGCACAGTTCGCATTGCAAACGGTCATATGCAGCCCTTGGTAGAAGAGCGGATCCGTACCATCTGCCACAGCTGCGCCCAGGCAATGGGTGCAGAATGTGAGGTAGATTACGTACACGGCATGCCTGCCCTGGACTGCGATGCCCAGGCAGTCTCTATCTTGGAACGGGCAGCCAAGGCACAGCTTGGCGAAAAGCGGGTCGCGTTTCTTCCCCGTCCTTCCATGGGCTCGGAAGATTTTGCACGCTACCTTACCCTGGCTCCCGGCGCAATGTTCCGGATCGGCACGGCAAACCAATCCGATCAGAGCCGTCTGCCCCTGCACAATGCCCACATAATCTTTGATGAGGAGGCGATCACCACCGGCGCCGCGCTTTTCTGCCGTGCGGCCATGGATTACTTGAATTGACCGACACCCCACAACATTTGTGCAATTGAGGGGAGAGAATACCATGTCAACCCAAGCAATCATTACGTTAGTTGTTTTTGTCGCTGTCATCGTACTTCTGATCTGGAAACCCATTCACCCCATTGTCATCGGCGCATGTATCCCCACCGTTCTGGCCCTCACCGGCGTGCTGGATGCCTCCACCGCCTTCAGTGACTTCGCAAATACCACCGTTATCTTCTTTATGAGCCTGCTGGTAGTAGGCGGCGCCATCTTTAAAACCGGTCTGGCCGACTTTATCGGTGAAAAAATCATCGGCCTCATCGGTAAAAATGAAAAGGGTGTAATTCTTGGTGCCTCCTTTGTTGCTGTGCTGCTGTCCTCCTTCCTCAACGACACCGGAACCACCGGCTGCCTGATCCCCATCTCCGGCGCTATGGGCCGTAAGGCCGGCGTGAAGCTCTCCCGCATCTATATGGCGCTGGCTTTCTTTGCCTCGGTGGGCGGCACTCTCACCCTCATCGGCGCGGGCAACCACGTGGTGGCTCAGGGCTTCCTGGAGAAGGCCGGTATGGAAGGCTTCACCTTCTTCGAGTTTACCCCGCTGGGTCTGCCTATCGCCATTGCCGGTTTCCTGTACATGTATTTCTTCGGTATTAAGCTCCTGCCCGAGCGGGACATTCCTACGGAAAAGGACGTGGCCCTGGCTGACCGCAAGCCTGCCAAAATGATCATTGTTGCCTTGGTGTTCCTCTTCATTGTCTACTGCATGGCCTCCGGCCTGCTGGCAATGCACCTGGCCGCTGCCGTGGGTGCCATTCTGGTGGTGCTGACCGGCTGCATCAGTGTAGAGGACGCTGTCAAGCAGTTCAGCGTATCCACTCTGTTCCTGGTTGCCGGCATCTTCCCCCTGAGCACTGCCATGTCCTCCTCCGGCGCTGCGGAGTACATTATCTCCTCCCTGTCTTCCAACCTCTCCAACCTCCCTCCCATCGCTGTGCTGGCCTTCACCTTTGCCCTGGCTGTGGTAGGCACCCAGTTTATGATGGGCACCTCCCTCACCGCAATCCTCACCCCCATCGCCATTCTCATCGGCCAGACCTGTAATGTAGATCCCCATGCCCTGGTTATGTGTGTGGCTCTTGGCACCTCCGCCGCCTTCTGCACCCCCTTCGGCACCGGCCCCAACCTGCTGGTATGGGAGACCGGCGGATACGACTTCAAGGACTATGTCAAGGTCGGCCTGCCCTTCACCGTGATCTTCTATGTACTGGGTCTGCTGATGATCTACCTGATGTACTTCGTATTCTGATCAAACCTTTTCTCAGTTCAACCAACCCTACGCTATCAAAGGAGGTAGTCTATCATGAACCAAAATGCACAGAAGCTTCGCCAGGCTTTGCAGCAGCAGAGCTACCTGATGATGCCGGGCATTTACGACTGTCTGAGCGCAAAAATGGCGGAAAACGCAGGTTTTCAGGCCGCTTTCTTCTCCGGCGGCGCATTTTCCATGGCCACTCTGGGCAAGCCGGACATTGGATTTTTCAATCTGACCGAGGCAGTTCATACCCTGCGCCGCATCGTAGATTCGGTCAATATTCCCATTCTCTCTGACGGCGACAACGGCTTTGGCAACGCCATCCACGCCGCTGACACCGCCCGCGCCTTTGAAACCATCGGCGTGGCAGGCATCCAGGTGGACGACCAGGTGCTTCCCCAAAGCATCCCCTGCACCTCCAAGGAGTGCAATGAGTGGCGCTATGTGGAGCCCAAACTTATCGCCATCCGCAAGGCAGTCTCCCCCGAATTTGTGATCCTGTTCCGCACCATCGCCAATATCACCGATGATCTGGACAAGGCCATCTGGCGTATCAACCGGGCCGCGGAGCTGGGCGCCGATTACGCCTATGTGGACGGTCTGAAGTCTTACGAGGAGGCCCAGCAGGTGGCGGCTCAGGCTAAGATTCCTCTGCTGATCAATATGAACGAGAAGGGTGCCTGTGCCAAAATTCCCCTTGAGCAGATCAAGGCGCTGAACTACCGCATCGGCCTTTATCCCGTTGCCTCGGTCACAGCGGCGGCCCAGGCCTACTGCGATCTCTTCCGCACCATCCACGAAACGGACTCCACCCTTGGATACGTTGATTCCATGTACAGCATCAAACAGCTGATGAACGACATGGGCCTGCAGGATTTGACCGATACCTACCTGCCTCTGTATCAGCAGTGATCTCTGATTTTCATGCCCCGCGTCAGCATGAGCGGGGCATTTTTATTCCCATTTTACACACCAGAGCAAAGGAGAGCATTATGGAACCGATCCAAGTTCAGGCTATCCGCAAAATTTTAGAAGATGAGCTGCGCCCGGCCATGGGCTGCACTGAACCCATTGCCGTAGCCTACACCGCAGCCCTTGCCCGGGAACTGCTTGGCGTCTTTCCCCAGCAACTTACGGTGCGGTGCAGCGGAAATATTATAAAAAATGTAAAGGGGGCCACCGTCCCCAATTCCGGCGGTGAAAAAGGCATTGATACTGCCGCCATTCTAGGTGCGGTCAGCGGCCGGAGCGACCTGGAGCTGGAGGTGCTCAGTGTGATCGGACCCAGCGAGCTGGAGCAGGCTCTGGAGCTGCGTCGCCAGGGGATGTGCCAATACTTTCTTGCCGAAGGCGTACCCAATCTCTACATTGAGATCACCGCTTCTGCCGGTCCGGATACCGCCGTGGTCGCAATTCAGGACTCCCACACCAACCTGGTAAAAAAAGAGAAAAACGGCCAGGTCCTCTACAAAAAGGAGCCCGACCCTCAGCAGGATACCAGCGCCCTGGCACAGCAGTATCTGGACGTCCACCGTATTTTGGAGTATGCCGAGACGGAGTCCCTCCCCTATTTGAAGCAGCTGCTGCAGCAGCAGTGCGACTGCAACTGGGCCATTGCCCAAGAGGGCCTTTCCCGACCGTACGGCGCCAGCGTGGGGCGCACCCTGTGTCAGTCCGGGAATGCCTCAGACTGGCGCATCGCTTGCTGCGCCGCTGCAGCGGCAGGCTCGGACGCCCGCATGAACGGCTGTGCCCTGCCGGTGGTCATCAACTCCGGCAGCGGCAACCAGGGCATCACCGTCTCTGTCCCTGTGATCGCCTATGCACGCAGCCAGAATTGCAGCGAGGAGCAGCTCTTCCGTGCCCTGGCCGTGAGCAACCTTCTGGCTATTCACCAAAAGAAATACATCGGCAAGCTCTCTGCCTACTGTGGCGCCATCAGCGCGGCCAGTGCGGCGGGAGCAGCCATTGCCTGGCTCCAGGGGTGCTCGGAACAAGATGTTGCTTGGTGCCTCACCAACACGCTGGCCATCGCAGGCGGCATTCTCTGCGATGGGGCCAAGGCCAGCTGTGCGGCTAAAATTGCCGCAGGACTGCAAAGCGCGTGGCTGTCTCTGGATCTGGTACATCAGGGTTACCGCTTCCCCGCGGGGGAGGGCTTGGTGGACGCCTCTCCCGAGACCACCATTCAAAACTTTGGCTATGTGGCACGGGAAGGTATGCGTGACACGGACCGGGTGATCTTACACCTGATGACCGGGGAAACCGACTTAAGCTGTCCCTGAAGCGACTTGAAAGGAGCAACCGCATGAAAGATTTGAAAGAGACCTGTAAGCTTGCCGTGGTTCAGGCCGCTCCTGTTATGTTTCAGCGGCAGGCCTGCGTGGAAAAAGCCTTGGATCTGATCGCAAAGGCCGCTGAAATGGGAGTTGAGCTCATCGTATTCCCGGAGCTTTTCATCCCCGGTTACCCCTATGGGATGACCTACGGCTTTACCGTGGGCCACCGGGAGGAAGCAGGCAGACAGGACTGGAAGGCTTACTACGACAATTCCATTGTTGTCCCCGGGGAAGAGACCGACCGGCTCGCTCAGGCCGCCAAACAGCACGGCGTCTATGTGAGCATCGGCGTTTCCGAGCGGGATGGGGTGACCGGAACGCTCTACAACACCAATCTCGTCTTTACTCCGGACGGACGGCTGGATGCCGTACACCGCAAATTGAAGCCAACCGGCGCGGAGCGGGTCGTGTGGGGCGATGCCGACCGGAATTTCTTCCCTGTTACCGACTCGCCCTGGGGTCCCATCGGAAGCATGATCTGTTGGGAGAGCTACATGCCGCTGGCCCGTGTGGCTTTGTACCAAAAGGGCGTGACCCTTTACATCTCCCCCAATACCAATGATAACGAAGAGTGGCAGAGCACCATCCGCCATATTGCGTTGGAGGGACGATGCTACTTTATCAACTGCAACATGTACTTCACCCGGGATATGTACCCCAAAAATCTCTCTCCTCTGGAGCATATCGACGCCCTGGATGAAGTGGTTTGCCGCGGCGGAAGCTGTGTCGTTGACCCCTATGGCCACTATGTGACCCAGCCTGTGTGGGACAAAGAGGAGATCATCCTGGCCCAGTTGGATATGTCCGCAGTACCTATGAGCCGGATGGAATTTGACCCCTGCGGCCACTATGCCCGTCCGGATGTTCTGAAACTCTCCGTTTTGGATCAATAAATACAGCCCAAATATTAAATTTCAGATTGGAGTGATGAAATGAACGATATTTTTAAGGATATGCA
>OGYP01001746.1_pt1 | contig 10510 bp, 5 predicted proteins | sample 1576571 | NCBI WGS metagenome assembly OGYP01 (sample SAMEA3541559, study PRJEB24748) | human gut metagenome | biome: human gut; feature: human-associated habitat; material: faeces | place: China | collected 2012
GCAGCTGGCACAAAACGGCATTCGGCTGATTTTTGTCACCTTGGGTGCAAACGGTGTGTTCTACCGCTTTGGAGAGAAAACCGGTCATGTAGCCGGTGTTCCCTGCAAGGTGGGCGACACCAACGGTGCAGGCGACACCTTCTTTGGGGCAGCGCTGTCCAAGCTGTGCAAGGAGGATTTGAACACCCTGACGGCGGACAAATTGGAAAGCATTCTGGCTTTTGCCAACAAAGCGGCCAGCATCACCACCAGCCGCCGCGGTGCCATCCCCGCCATGCCCACCCTGACAGAAGTGGAGGGCTGACCCATGGCGCAGGAATTTTCCGCACGATTTGCCCGCCATAAGGACGAGCTGGAATGGCTGTTCATGGAATTGTACAACAACCGGGAAGGGTTGGAGGTCCTTGAACGGGAGATGGCAGACGCCTACGACGCCCGCAGCGCCGAGCTGAAGGCGCTGGACAAAGCCCGCGCCGCCGACCCGAACTGGTACAAGCGGGGCAATATGTTCGGCATGACGATGTACACCGACCTGTTTGCCGGAAACTTGAAAGAATTGGCAAAGAAGCTGCCCTATTTCAAGGAGCAAAAGCTGACCTATCTGCACCTGATGCCTTTACTGCAGATGCCGCATCCGCACAACGATGGCGGCTATGCGGTGGAGGATTTCGACACCGTAGACCCGGCTCTCGGCACGAATAAAGACCTCGAAAATCTGACCCGCGAACTGCGCAAGGCCGGCATCAGCCTGTGTCTGGATTTTGTTATGAACCACACCGCCAGCACCCACCGCTGGGCCATGGCGGCCAAGGCGGGCGACCCGTGGTTTCAAGCCTACTACCACCTGTTTGAGGATCGCACCATCCCGGACCGATACGAGCAGACCGTGCCGCAGGTATTTCCCAACACCGCGCCCGGCAACTTTACCTGGTGCGAGGAGATGCACAAGTGGGTGCTGACCACCTTCCACGACTACCAGTGGGATCTGAACTACGCAAACCCGGCGGTGTTCGTGGACATGACCAAAAGTATTCTGCATCTGGCAAATCTGGGTGTGGAAGTGTTCCGCATTGACGCTGTGCCTTACATTTGGAAACAGCTTGGCACGACCTGCCGCAATTTACCGCAGGTACATACCATTGTGCGGATGCTGCGCATGGTGCTGGAATGTGTCTGCCCCGCGGTCATCCTCAAGGGTGAAGTGGTCATGGCGCCCAAGGAGCTAGCGGCGTACTTTGGCACACCCGAAAAGCCGGAATGTCACATGCTTTACAATGTATCCACCATGGTCAACCTGTGGGCTGCCTTGGCAAGCCGTGACACCCGCCTGCTGAAGGCACAGCTGGACGCCCTGCACGCCCTGCCGGGCAACTGCTGGTTTGTAAACTATCTGCGCTGCCACGATGATATCGGCTGGGGTCTGGATGAAGCGGCAGAGAAACGTTTTGATATTGACCCCCAAAAGCACAAGGAGTATCTCTACCATTTTTATGCGGGCGATTTCCCCGGAAGCTGGGCAAAGGGAGAGTTGTACAACTACGACCCTGCTACCGGCGATGCCCGCAGCTGCGGCACCACCGCCAGCCTGTGCGGAGTGGAGCAGGCGCTGGAATCGGGCGATGTGATCGCGCTGGACTACGCGGTCCGCCGCGACCTGCTGCTGCATAGCGTCATGGCATTTTTGCAGGGATTTCCGATGCTGAACTCCGGCGACGAGATCGCCCAGCTCAACGGCTGGGATTATAAGTCCGACCCCAATCGGGCAGACGACAGCCGCAACCTGCACCGCAGTGCGTTTAACTGGGAAAACGCAAAACAGCGCACCCAAAAGGGTACGCTGCCGAACAAGCTGTGGCAGGGCATGGAAGAACTGCGCAAAATGCGGGCAGACGAGTGCTTTGCCCCGGATGCGTGGGTAACCACATGGGACACCCACAACCCCGGCGTCCTGGCACTGGTACGCAAGCACGGCGAGGAAACGCTGGTGGGGCTGTTCAACTTTACCGAGTACCCGGCAGGGGCCGGTCTTGACGCTTTGGGCGGCAGCTACCGTTCCGCAGACGGTCAGCCCGTCTGGCTGGCGGATGTAGAACTGGAACCGTATCAGGCACTGCTTGTGAAGAATGTATAAGCCTTGAGGCAAACATATATCCCCGTTCGGCTGCACCATCCATGCAGGTGGTTATGAAATGATTGTCAGGCATTTTACGTTTATGCCTTTTACGCCAGGGCAGGCGTAGGAGTGAATCCGTTCTGATTCACTTTGGCAGTCCTCGTGCGTATTTCGTACAATCTTTCAGAATTGGTCTAATCATAAGTTCTCTTCCCTTCCGTGTTGTATCGTTATTCTGTGTAACCCATTTGCATGTACTTTCCGGCGAGAAAAAAGAGCCTGGAGAACCTTACCGATTTGGTAAGGCCCTCCGGGCTCTTTTTACTCCAGTCAGTATCAGTCGGTCAATAGTAAGCGCAAATTGCTTACAAGACGTGCACAATTCACGGCGACAATCCACCTATGACGGATTTCATCAGCAGGGCTTGCTCACCATCCAAAACTGCAATCCGTTATCTGCGGCGCTCGTAAAGTGATACTCTCTCCATCACTTCTCACTTTCAGGGAAGATGATTTTGTTGACAAAGAAGAAAATGACCATAGATACGCCGCCGTTCAGAACGGTCGTGCCGATGTTATAAATAAAGTCCGGCACCAGCAGCCCGGCCACGGCAACCCATACGCAGTTGATGGAGTTGACGATGCAGGTGATGACGCAGAAAGCCAGCACATACCACGCGATCTGCTTGCCTAAATTGCCCTTGCTGCGGAACACGAAACTGCGCTGGATCGGGAAGTTGATGCACTCGCCGATGACCATAGCAATCATGTAAGCGCAAAAGTACGGCAGACCGCCGTGGGCGGCATCGTAGCCGAGGATGTTCCACTTGAAGGTTTCCCCAAACAGGGTCACATCCACGCCGGGCCAGCCGAAATCCACCACCGGCAGACTGCTGAACGCAGCGGGCAGAAATTGCAGCAGCAGATACTTGAACACGGTGATCAGGTTCGACACGATGACGAACAGACCGCCCTCGCGCACCCACTTGGCTGCGGCGGGGTGTTTAGCCGCAAAATTATTCCAAAACTGCATAATGCAACCTCCATCAAGCGCCGCGCAGACGCTTTTCCATCTGCGCATTCAGCACCACATTCTTAATTGCTTCATAAATCACCCGCACAAGACCCAGGATCCAGAAGCCCTGCAATTCCATGACAATGCCGTCCACCATGCCCATGCTGATGGCGCCGTTCGTCATCTTTGCCAGGGCGCGAAGGGGCATATTGTACTGGAACAAGATGTTCAGGTCCGGCTTGCCGCGTTTATAGCTGACATCCAGCAGGATCGTCAGCACAAGCCAGACAAGCCAGCCCAGCGGGCTGCGGGCGTGGTTCAGTTCGCCCAAGGTCAGATTGCGGTCAATTTTGGTTTTGCCATTCGGGATGGGATGCCCCAACAGCTTTTCAAAGTCCGCATCGGAAACGTGCAGCACATTGCCCTTATAATAGCAATCCAAGTCCACATCTTCATACGGATGCACGGTAGCCGTTCCATGCACGGAGATTTTCTCGCACAGCCGGATGTCCTCCACACTTGCGCCGACAAGCAGCTCGTACTCGCCGCCCTCGATTTCCCAGCGGTTAGCCTTGACATTCCAGAAACGGAACGCCTTATCGTCCAGCATGATGGTGATGCGCTGTTTCTCACCGGGGGCAAGCGTTACACGGGCAAAGCCTTTCAGTTCCTTTGCAGGGCGGAAAAGCTCACTGTTCTTTTTAGCAATATACAGCTGCACAATTTCCGTTCCTGCCACACTGCCGGCGTTCGTTACGGTAAGGCTGACCCCTTGTTCATCGGCGACCATATCGCTGTACGCAAACGTCGTGTAGCTCATGCCATAGCCAAACGGGAAGCGCACAGCTTTTTCCGCCGTGGTAAAGTAGCGGTAGCCGATGTACAGCCCCTCGCGGTACTCCACAGTCTTGCGGCGGGTGGCAAAGTCAGCGGCACTGGGGACGTCGGCGTAGGCCAACGGCCATGTTTCTGCCAGCTTGCCGCAGGGGTTGACCTTTCCGGTCAGTGCATCTGCAACGGCGCCCGCCCCCGCCTGACCGCCTAAGGCGGCGTACAACAGGGCTTGGCAGTTGTCCAGCCACGGCGTTTCGACTACGCTGCCGCTGTACAATACCACGACAATTTTCGGGTTGACAGCCGCCACAGCCTGCAGCAGATCCACCTGATTTTGCGCAAGGCGCAGATTGCTGCGGTCAAGCCCCTCACTCTCAGCGATTTCATCCAGACCCATGCACAAAATAACTGTATCTGCCTGTGTCGCCAGTTCGCAGGCGGATTTCTGCAAAGCAGCATCCGGCTTACCGTGGCGGTCAAAGCCCTGCTGATACCCGATGACGTTCAACTCGGAGTCAATCAGCTTATCCAGCAGCACATCCACCTGTGTCGAGTTCACCATGCTGGAGCCTGCGCCCTGGTAGCGCGGATTCTTGGCAAAGTCGCCGATGACAGCCACCTTGCTGCCCGCCGCCAACGGCAGCAAAGAGCCCTCGTTTTTCAGCAGCACAAGGCTTTCCTCGGCGGCGCGGCGGGCAAGCGCATGATGGGCTGCCGCATCAAACTCACGCGGGGCAGCGTCCAGCGCAGCCTTGGTATCAAACACCAGCAGCAGCAGCTCTGACAGGCGGGCGTCGATGTCGGATTCAGAGATTTTCCCGCTTTCCACCGCCGCCAACAGTTCGCGCACGCTGTCCCCGCCGGGCGCAGGCATTTCCAGCGTGGAGCCGTTTTTCACACCCAGCGCGTGGTCGTTGCTTCCGCCCCAGTCGGTGATGACCGCGCCGTCAAAGCCCCACTCACCGCGCAAGATCTCCATGAGCAGGTGCTTATTCTCGTTGGCATAGGTACCGTTCACAAGATTGTAGGACGACATAATGCTGCGGGGATGCCCCTCTTTGACGGCAATTTCAAACCCGGTCAGGTAAATTTCCCGCAGGGTGCGCTCGTCCACGATGGAATCCGAAGCCATACGCCGCGTTTCCTGACTGTTGACGGCAAAGTGCTTCGGGCAGGCGGCTACGCCCTTGGACTGGATGCCGCGAATATATCCCGCCGCCAGCTTGCCCGCGAGATACGGGTCCTCGGAGAAATACTCAAAGCTGCGCCCGCACAGCGGGTTGCGCTTCATGTTAAGCCCCGGTCCCAACACCACCGACACTTCCTGCGCGGCGGCTTCCTCGCCCAAGGCTGCGCCGATTTCCTCGCCCAGCGCGGCATCCCAGCTGTTTGCAACAGCCGACGCCGTGGGGAAGCAGGTAGCGGGCACGCTGGGATTCAGCCCCAAGTGGTCGCTCTCCCCCGCCTGCTTGCGCAAGCCGTGGGGACCGTCCGACAGCCAGATCTGCGGGATGCCGTGTTTGGGCATACCCCGCGTTTTGAAGGTTTCCGCGCCGGAAAGCAGCGCGCATTTTTCTTCCAAGGTCAATTCTTTCAGCAAAAGTTCTGTATTTTGCATATATTTTCCCTTCTCATAAGAAAAGCCGCATCCAACGCCTGCAAGCAGACATCAGACGCGGCTTTTATTCAGCAAATACCGTTGTTAGAGCAAAGAATGCTTACTCTGCCGCCAGCGTGACCACAGCCTCGTTGATGGAGTAGGTGTTGCTGTAGCCCCAGCCGGAAACGATTTCGTCGTGGGCGGGGATGGTCAGCTGCTTGCTGCCGTCCTCCCCCTCGGTGATGGGCACCGTCAGGGCATCGCTGCCGTTCAGGGTCATGGTGAGGGCATCGTCCTGCACATCCACCAGCGTGCCGGTGATGGAGGCAGAGCCGTCGGCGGCAGTCAGCGTGCAGACCTTGTGGGAGTAATCCACCAGCAGCACGGCATCCGTTGCGGTGGGCGTTTCGCCCTGAACCAGCTCATAGCTGCCGGTGTACTGCTCGGTGACCAGATCCTCGACCTGCACTTCAAACGTAGCGGTCGCACCCAGGAAGGAGGCCGTCACGGTCTTGGTGCCTGCGGTGTCGCTGTCGTAACCGGTGAAGGTCAAGCGACCGCCCCAGATGGACTCCTCCGCATCGTTGGCGCGGGTAGCTGTCACAACCAGCTCGCCGGGGTTGAAGATGTCGCCCGTGTAGAAGGTGCGCAGGTTGGAGGCATCGATCGTCAGGCTCTTGGCAGGGGCATAGGGCTGACCGTAGATGTTGATGTTGCGGGTAAACGCACCGCCCATAACGCCATAGCTCAGGCTGGCTTCCATGCTGTATACGCCGTGGTCGGTGTCAAAGACGAAGATATCCGCATCTGCGCCGCCATCCACATCGGTGGGGCGCACGGTGCCGTCGGCGTCCTGATTGCCCAGCAGATGAATGACGAAGTTCTTCTCGCCGTTTTCATCGTAGTTGTACCAGTAGCCGTAAACATGGGAGATAGAGTCGCCGCCCACGGAGGTGCTGGGACCGCTGAAGGAACCCCACATCGAACCGTCGGTGTAGCAGTACATATCAAGACACGCCGGATCCACGATGGTGCTGAAGCCCTCGGTGTACTGACCCTCGAAGAAGTAGGCGACTTCCCCGTTCGGCTCCTTGGCTTCCCAGGTTTCCTGCGGGATGGCAACAAGGTCATCCAGCGTCTTGGAGGTGAACTCGTTGTCGTTGTAGTTCATAACGGGACCATCGGCAGAAGTCTGCGCCGCATCGGGGGCAACCGCCGCATCGCCGTTCGAGGGCAGGCTGCTGCTCTGCAGGGAGAAACCGCCCACGCAGACCGCAGCGACCACGACCACCGCACCGGCGGCAGCAAACTGTTTTCCGGTGGCTTTTGCCTCGCCGGTTTTCGTCTGCTTGCAGAAGCAGGCGATCACGCTGAGCAGGCAGGCAATGAAGGTGCCGACCATATAAAACACGCACAGGCCGGCGTTGCCGCCCGCAAAGGTGACATGGTTGATGACGTCGGCAAAGACGAAATACAACTGCACAACGACAAGATACAGGGCAATGTTATAAATGACCGCCTGAATCAGTGCGCTGAACGGAACGGAAACAAAGAAGAAAACGAGCGAAGCGGCAGCACCGACCAGCAGCACCACGCCGGCCATCGTGCCGGAGTGACCCAGAGGGGCAGCCGTGGCCTGTGTGAGCAGGAATACAATGCCGGTGATCAGCGCGACCAGCGCTGCGGCAAGGCAGAACCAGCTGCCCAGCCCTTTATTTTTCAAGCCTTTATTCATCGGGTTCCACCTCCATCAATTCTTTTTGGCGGCACGATTTTTCCGCTTTTCCTCGGAGAAAACGTCCGTGTAGGTGTGCAGCACATACATCACGACAGCGGCAACGGCCAGTGCGCAGAACACAACATCGAGGGCGCGCAGGGTCGTCTGCCACCACGGGGCTGCGTCGGAAACGACAACGTCCTCCGCGCCGGAGCCGCCCATAGAGGACTGCAGCATGATGTAGTACAGATAATGGTTGGAGTCAATGACCTTCTGCAGCAGGTCGCCGTCATCGGTGCTGGTGATCAGCTTCTCGATTTCGTTCGGGCGGGCGGTATCCAGGCAGAAGATGTTGTTGCCTGCCATCAGCATTTCGGGGGCGGAGGAATACTCGGACGCGGTCAGCGCATCGTCGATGATGTAGCCGCCGTAGTTCCACTCGTCGCGCAGGATGTGCTGGATGCCCTGGTTGGCGGCAGCGTACATAACGCCGATACGGTTGTAAGCGGTCATAACACCGAGAGAATCGCCCTCAGCCAGAGACCCCTCAAAGGCGCGCATATAGATCTCACGGATGGACTGCTCGTTCGCAAAGGTGGAAATGCCCTGACGACCGGCTTCCTGCTCGTTCAGGAAGAAGTGCTTGACCGTGCCGATCAGACCCTTGTTGCGCATACCGCGGGAAACGGCCTTGGCAGCATAGTAGCTGAGAACGCCGTCCTCGGAGAAATACTCAGAGGTACGACCGGAGTAGGGAGAGCGCAGGGTGTCCGCGCCGGGCGCGTAGGCGATGGGGATGGACGCATACAGCGCATCCTCGCCGTACATCTCGCCAAAGCGGGTCTGCACATCGTGGTTCCAGGTTGCGCCGACGATGGGCAGCGTAGCCCAGCCGGTGCAGTTGCGGCGGTCGCCGTACTTAAACTGACCGTTCATGCCCTCGGGACCATCGACGATGGTGCAGCCGGGCTTGTTGACAGCCTTGACAGCCTTGATGCCCTTGGAGTCGCCCATGTTGATGAGCAGATCGCTCAGCGTCAGCTGAGAAAGGAAGTCGTTCCACTTCGGGTCGTCGAAGGCGACGCCGATCATATCGCTGAAGTTGATCTTCTCATCCAGCTCCACGCCGAGGTTGAAGTCGGAAACGCTCTTGGCATCGGCTGCCTTGACGTAGGTCTGCATATTCAGACCGTTGTACAGCTTATCGTTGACCGTCAGGGTCTCCAGCGTGGTGGGGTAGGTCGTATCCCACGCGCTGCGGGACAGGTAGGTGATTTTTTCGTCGTCGTTCGCCCAGTAGTTCACATCGGCGTCGTCGAAGGTGTTCGTGACTTCCACATCGCTGTTGTAACGGGAGTTGCGGTACTTTTGGGTATCGACCTCGGTGTTGGGGGCGGTCCAGGTGGCCACGGCGGCGGTGTTGCCGGTGACGACATTGCCGTCCTGATCGATCAGCTTGCCCGCAACGGCGTCACCGCACTTGGCGGCCAGCACATTGTTCAGTGCCTCGTGTGCGCCGTTGCCGACGGCGAAGTAGTAATCGCCCGCATCGAGGATGTAGCCCTTCGCGCCGTTGGCGTCATAGGACGCGAGGAAGTAGCCGGGCACATCGACCGTGACAGTCTCGGATGCACCTGCGGCCACGTCGATTTTGTCATAGCCCAGCAGCTGGATCGAGGACTTTTCGACGTTGTTCTGCTTGTCGTAGTCGGTGTAGGGGGACTGTCCGTACAGCTCCACCGTAGCCTTGCCGTCCACGTCGCCGGTGTTGCTCACCGTGACGGTCGCCGTAAAGGTGTCGGTGTCGCTGTTGTAGTCCAGTTTGTCAAGGCTGTACTCATAGTTCGTGTAGGACAGACCGTAGCCGAAGGGGAAGCAGACCTCCTCGGCGTAGTTCCAGCCGTCGGTCGAGGCTTTGGTGCCAACCGTGGAATCGGCGTTGCCCTGACCGAGGATGGTGTCCTCGTAGCGGGTCTCGTAGTAGCGGTAGCCGACGTAGATGCCTTCGTTATAGCTGACAAAGCTGTCGCCTGCCGCGCGGGGCGTTTTGCTGCCGTAGTTGTAGGCGTGCAGACCGAAGTTTTCGGCGCTGGGCGCGGACAGGGAGTTGGCGGCAAAGGTGGCGGTGGTGTGACCGGAGGGGTTGACCTCACCGGTCACAACGCGGATGGCGCCGGGCATACCGTAGAAGCCGGGGTTGCCGACCCACAGCACGGCGTCAACATTGTACTCGTCCAGCCAGTCCATCTCCATCGCAAAGACGGAGTTCAGCAGGACGACGGTTTTCTTGAATTTGCCGGAGTCCTTGATTTTCTGGAAGATCGCCTTCTCGTTGTCGTCCAGCTCCAGCATACGCTTGCCCTCGTCGTTGACCATCGCAAGGTCGTTGCCCTCGGTGGCAAAGCGGGACAGCGTCACAAACGCGACATCGCCGTAGGACGCAAACGAGTCGGTGACGCTGCCGGTGAACAGCGCCGGGTCATATTCGCCCACGCTGGAAACGCTTCTTTCTTTCGGCGCGGCGGCGGAAGCGTAGGCGTCCAGCACGGTTTGGTTCACGTTGAAGCCGGCATCCTGCAGGGCGTCAACGGGGGTTTTCTGGTAATCCGGGTTCGTGGAGGAACCGCCTGCGGTGCTGCGGAACACCGGGTCGATGCTGCCGCGGCCAAAGACCGTGACGTTGCGCTCAGACTCGGAAAGCGGCAGGGCATTGTTGCGGTTGTAGAGCAGCACGCTGCCCTCTTCCTCCTCCTGCTCGCAGAACTGATAAGCGGCTTCGATGTACTTTTCGTAGCTTGCATCAGACAGGGTGCCGTCAGCGGAGAACTCCGTGCCGCCGTAAGATGCGTCAGAGCCTTCGATGCCGAGTGCATGGTTGACTTCGCCTTCCTGCTGGAACGCAATAGTCGTTCCGGTCAGGACAAGGTTGGCCACCAGCACAGCCGCGCCGGACAAGCCCAGCCAACGGCGGGACTTGCTTGAGGTTTCCTTTTGTGCCATAGGTTTTTCTCCTTCCTAAACTGTCACAGATGAATGATACGATGCGCTTGCTGCCAAGGGAATGCGCATTTCCCTTTTGCAGAAGCCTTTCGTATCTTTTTCACAAAGCTATCATAAAGGGAAGCGTTGACCGGGTCAATGCAGTTGGCGTAAACGTCAAAAAACACGGCACAAATTACAAGGCAATACCGCATAATTCTAAGTGCCGATACGGCGAGCGAGGTGCGGCAG
>OGYP01001755.1_pt1 | contig 10478 bp, 7 predicted proteins | sample 1576571 | NCBI WGS metagenome assembly OGYP01 (sample SAMEA3541559, study PRJEB24748) | human gut metagenome | biome: human gut; feature: human-associated habitat; material: faeces | place: China | collected 2012
GGGCTCCATGATGCCGCCGTAGTCGGCTGCGCGGTCACCGGGCGTGATGTCGACGTGCAGGCTGCACAGGCAGTTCGGGCAGTGGTTGGGGTGGCTGCTCCCGGCACCCTCCGGTGTTACGAGCCGTCCGCAGACTTTGCAGGGAAAGCTGTCGCGGCAGGGGTGGGTTTTGTAGTAGCCTGCTTGGTATTGCTGTCGTTTGTTTTCGTGCTTCATTGGTTCCTCCCAAAGGCATTTCTGCGCCGGGAGGCGTGGCGTGTGTGGATTTGCCGGCCTCCCGGTCAGCGCACACGCTCCGATGTTCTTGTCTGTTTCAAACAATGTCTCCTGAATATAGAATTTGCGGTCATTCCCGCTGCCTCCAGCATACTGCGCATGCACGCCGCTGTCAAGTGCGCGCAAAAAAGCGGGGAATTCCGGTTGCCGCGGCGGAAAAAATTCGTTATACTGAATCAAAGCACCCTGCAAGGAGGTGTCCCGCATGAAACCCTATCCGCGCATGGCAGCCCTGCTGCTGGCGCTGCTGCTCGCGCTCGGCTGCACCGGCTGCGGCAAGAAGCAGGAGCCCGTGACTGTGACGATCTGGCACGTCTACGGCGGCGAGACCGAGTCCCCGCTCAACGACCTCATCGACACGTTCAACGAGACCGTCGGCCGCGCGCAGAACATCCGCGTGCAGGTCGGCAGCGTCACGAACACGAACACCATCCACGAGGCGGTGCTCGCCTCGGCTTACGGCGAGCCCGGCGCCACGGCGCTGCCGGATATGTTCGTGTCCTATCCCAAGACCGTGCTGGCACTGCCGGATGCGGATATCCTCGTCGACTACCGGGACTATTTCTCGGATGCGGAGCTGGATGATTTCATCCCCGCGTTTCTTGCCGAGGGGGAGATAGGCGGGCATCTGACCGTACTGCCGGTGGCCAAGAGCACGGAGATCCTGTTTGTGGACAAGACGCTCTTTGACCGCTTCGCCGCCGCGACGGGCGCGACGCTCGATGATCTGTCCACGTGGGAGGGACTCTACCGCACGGCGGAGGCCTACACCGCCTGGACGGACGCGCAGACGCCCGACACACCGGACGACGGCAAGGTGTTTTTCGTGCACGACTACCATTTTAATTATTTTCAGGTCGGTGTCGAATCTCTCGGTGCGGATTTCTTCGACGGCGATCGGGTGGCGTTCGGCCCGGCGTTTCGCCGCGTGTGGGAGCCGTATGCCCGCGCGACGCTTGCCGGCAGCGTCTGGCTCAAGAGCGGCTACGCCACCGAGCCCCTGCGCACGGGCGACGCGGTCGCATCCGTGGCATCGTCGGCGAGCGTGCTGTACTACGCCGACACCGTCACCTACCCGGACAACACCTCCGAGCCGGTGGAGATCATCTCCCTGCCGTGCCCGACGTTTGCGGGCGGGGAGAAGCTCGTCATGCAGCGCGGCGCCGGCATCTGCACGGTCAGGTCCACGCCCGAGCGCGAGCGCGCGTGCATGACGTTTCTCAAGTGGCTCACAGCGCCCAAGCGCAACGTCGATTTTGTGACGCAGCTTGGCTATATGCCCGTCACGCAGACGGCGTTTGCAAATGAGCTGCCCAGCGCTGTGCGCACGCTCGATGACCCCATGTACGTCTCGCTCTATCAGGCGTTTCTCGACACGCAGAGCGGCTACACGTTCTATACTCCGCCGCAGCGCAGGGATTATCTCGAGCTCGAGACCCGCTTTGAAGAGCAGGTGCGCCTGCAGCTCACGGCCGGGCGCGTGCTCTGCGAACAGCAGGGCGGCGGTGCGCGTGAGGAGCTGATCTGGTCCACGCTCGACCAATTTGAAAAAAACTACGTCCGCTGAGGCGGCAGAAAGGCGGTGACGGCCATGCTCCGGCTTCGGGAAATGCGCTCGGCGCTGGAAAAGGCAAAGACGCAGGGCGTGAGCATGCAGCGGCGGCTCGTGCTGTACTGGTTCAGCATGGCGCTGGCGATCCTGGCCGCCGTGCTGCTGGTCGTGAGCCTGACGGGGGTGTTTTCCAACACGGCGCAAAAGTTCGGCCAGTCGCTGACGATCCAGAAGCACAACACCACCTCGGCGCTTGCCGGGCAGATGGACCAGCTCACGGCGCAGAGCATCGCCCTGTCGGAGGAGCTCACGCGCGAGCTGGACAAGCAGCTCGCCGCCGGCGGGCGGACGTTCTCCGCGCTCAACGACGACCCCGGCGCGATCGCGGCCGTCGAGACGGCGCTCTATCCCGCGCTGAACACCTATTTGAAATCCAGCGCGTGCAGCGGCGCGGTCTTCTGTCTGGACGCGACGGCCAACACGGCGCTGCCGGGCGCGGCGACCTCGCGCGCTGGGCTGTACCTGCGCTATTCGGCGCTGCGCGCCATCGGTGCGACGGACCAGCACGTCACGTGCTTTCGCGGCACGGCGGAGACGGCGCGCAGCGCGCAGGTGCAGATGCACAACCGCTGGAATCCGGAGCTGAACGTGCAGGCCGTCCCCGGCTACACGCAGCTGCTGCGCGCATCGGACGGCCGCCTCGCCGAGCGCTGCCTGTGGACGGGGCGCATCGCCCTGCCCGACACGTGGGAGTCGGTGACGCTGCTGTGCGTGCCGCTGCTCGACAGCGCGGGCAATGTGCGCGGCATCTGCGGCGCGGAGCTCAGCGACCTGTATTTTCGCCTCACCTATCCCGCCGTGGACAGTGCCTACGGCAGCATGGTCACGGTGCTCGCCCCCATAGACGGCGACCGGCTGCTGCTCGGACAGGCCATGATCGGCAGCCCCGGCGGGTCGTATCTCACGGCCGACGGCACGCTCACGTGCAAGACCGGCCGGTATTATAATACGTATTCCGACGGCAGCCGCACCTATCTCGGCCTGCACGAACCGATCGGCGCGACCGACGCCGCAGGGCGGAAGCTCGCCGCCGTGGTGCTCGTGCCGGATGCCGGGCTGCGCACGCTCGAGGCGCGCAGCCGCATGGTGTGGATCGCGGGCTCGCTCGTGTTTCTCGCGGCGATGCTGCTGCTGTCGACATACCTGTCGCGCCGGTTCGTGACGCCGATCTCCCGCAGCCTGCAGGCCATCCGCGAGCAGGCCCCCGGCGAGCACCCGTCCGGCATCTCGGAGATCGATGAGCTGCTGGCCTTCGTCCGCTCGCGCGCGGCCGAGCAGCTCACGGCCGGAGGTCTCCCGCCGAACATCGAGGAGCTGCTCTCGGGCTTCCGCGACCGGGTGCAGACGCTCACCCCCATGGAGCGCACCGTGCTGCAGTATTACATCGACGGCTGCTCGCTTGAGGAGGTCGCGGCGCGCGCGTACATCAGCGTGGCCACCGCCAAAAAGCACAACACGAACATCAACCGCAAGCTCGGCGTGACCTCACGCGAGGAGCTCATGCTGTATATCGACCTCTTCCGCCGCTGCGGCCGTCTCGACGAGATCGCCGCGCCGCAGGCAGAGGATACTGCAAGGTGCACAACCTGACCGTCGTCAGGCTGTGCACCTTGTCTACTACTCAGTCGTATTTTGCGGTTTCGGCGGGGTTTTTGCGCCGCAAACGTAGCATTTCCGACCCCGATGCCTTATACTATCAGCATAGCTGAAAAATCATCAAAAGCAGTTATATCTGATGAAAAACATCTGCGTAAAGGAGCATGCTTATGGGACTTATCAAAGCGATCGCCGGAGCCGCCGGCGGTGTCATGGCCGACCAGTGGAAAGAATTTTTCACCTGCGAGGCGCTGCCGGCCGACGTGCTGGCGGTCAAGGGACAGAAGAAAACCACCCGCCGTTCGAGCAACACGCACGGCGATGAGAACATCATCACCACCGGCTCGCGCATCGCGGTTGCCGACGGTCAGTGCATGCTCATCGTCGAGCAGGGCAAGGTCGTCGAGGTCTGCGCCGAGCCGGGCGAGTACACCTACGACGCGTCCACCGAGCCGACGATCTTCGCCGGAAACCTCGGCGAGAGCATCGGCCAGGTGTTCCAGAACATCGGCAAGCGCTTCACCTTCGGCGGCGAGGCACCGAAGGATCAGCGCATCTACTATTTCAACACCAAGGAGCTGACCGGCAACAAGTACGGCACGCCGAGCCCGGTGCCGTTCCGCGTGGTGGACCAGCGCGCCGGCATCGACATCGACATCGCCATCCGCTGCTTCGGCGAGTACAGCTACCGCATCACCAACCCCCTGTTGTTTTACACCAACGTCTGCGGCAACGTCACCGAGGACTACACCCGCGACACGATCGACGGTCAGCTCAAGAGCGAGCTGCTCACGGCGCTGCAGCCGGCGTTCGCGCGCATCAGCGACATGGGCATCCGCTACTCGTCGCTGCCCGGTCACACGCGCGAGATCGCCGAGGCGCTCAACGAGGAGCTCTCGGCGCAGTGGCGCGACCGCCGCGGTCTGGAGATCGTGGCCTTCGGCGTCTCGTCCGTGAAGGCGAACGAGGAAGACGAGCAGATGATCAAGGAGATGCAGCGCGAGGCCGCCTACATGGACCCGACGCGCGCCGCCGCGATGCTCTCGCGCTCGCAGGGCGAGGCGATGAAGGCCGCCGCGTCCAACACGGCCACGGGCCCGGCCATGGCGTTCATGGGCATGGGCATGGCCGGTCAGATGGGCGGCATCAACGCGCAGAATCTCTACGCCATGGGTCAGCAGCAGGCAGCCCAGCAGGCGGCGCAGCAGCCCGTTGCCCCGCCGCAGCCCGCGCCGCAGCCCGCCGCCCCGTCGGCAGCGCCGGCGGCCGATGGCTGGACGTGCGCCTGCGGTCAGACCGGCAACACCGGCAAGTTCTGCGGCAACTGCGGCCAGCCCAAGCCCGCGGACGAGGGCTGGACGTGCACGTGCGGCGCGGTGAACAAGGGCAAATTCTGCGCCGAGTGCGGCAGACCGCGCCCGTCCGCCGTGCGGAGATTCAAATGCGGCAACTGCGGCCAGCCCAAGCCCGCGGACGAGGGCTGGACGTGCACGTGCGGCGCGGTGAACAAGGGCAAATTCTGCGCCGAGTGCGGCAGACCGCGCCCGTCCGCCGTGCGGAGATTCAAATGCGACAAGTGCGGCTGGGAGCCGGAAGACCCGACCAACCCGCCGAAGTTCTGCCCCGAGTGCGGCGACCCGTTCAACGACGGGGACACCGTTTCCTGACCCACAACGAAAGGAGGCGCGCACATGCCCACCCAGGTAACCAACTATCAGTGCCCGGCCTGTACCGGCCCCCTGCATTTTTCGGCCGAGACCGGCAAGCTCACCTGTGACTACTGCGGCTCTGCGTATGACGTCGCGGAGATCGAGGCGCTCTATGCGCAAAAGGAGGCCGAGGCCGCCGCTGCCAAGGAGGCGGCCGACGCAAAGGCGGAGGCGGCGAAGGCGGACGCCGCCGCCGACGGCGGCTGGGACACCTCCGACCTCAGCAGCGACTGGGGCGCGGACGCCGACGGTCTGCGGGTCTACGGCTGCCCGTCGTGCGGCGCGGAGCTGATCTGCGACGAGACCACCGCCGCCACCTCCTGCCCCTACTGCGGCAACCCGACGGTCGTGCCGGGGCAGTTTTCCGGCGCGCTCAAGCCGGAGTTCGTGCTCCCGTTCAAGATGACGAAGGACGACGCGGTGCGTGCGCTGCGCGCACACTACCGGGGCAAGCCCTTCCTGCCGCGCTCGTTCACGGCCGGCAACCACATCGAGGAGATCCAGGGCGTGTATGTCCCGTTCTGGCTGTTTGACGGCGGCGCGGAGGGCGAGGTCGACTACAAGGCCGCCAACTCCCGCACCTATAGGGACGACGACTACGAGGTCACCGAGACCGACCATTACGACGTGCACCGCGGCGGCTCGATCGCGTTCGAGAAGATCCCGGTGGACGCCTCGAGCAAGATGCCCGACGACCACATGGACTCCATCGAGCCGTTTGACTACACGCAGATGCAGCCGTTTTCCACGGCGTACCTGCCCGGCTATCTGGCCGACAAGTACGACGTCACCGTGGACGACAGCCGCGCCCGCGCCGACCGCCGCAGCAGAGAGACGCTCGAAAACGCCCTGCGCGAGACCGTGACCGGCTACGGCACGTGCGTGACCGACCGCACGGACATCCGCCTGCACCGCGGCAAAGTGCACTACGCCCTGCTGCCGGTGTGGATGCTGAGCACGAAGTGGAACGGCGAAAGCTTCCTCTTCGCCATGAACGGACAGACCGGCAAGCTCGTCGGCGACCTGCCGACCGACCGCGGCCGCTATTGGGGCACGTTCGGTGCGATCGCAGGCGTGGTCACGGTCGCGCTGACGGTCATCCTGCAGTTTATGTAAGGAGGCGGACACCATGAAACAAAAACTGACCGCGCTGCTGCTCGTGCTGCTGCTGGCTGTCACGCTTGTGCTGCCCGTCATGGCAGCAGCGCCCTATGTCGACGATGAAGCCGCGATCCTCACGCTCTCGGAGATCGAAACGCTCGAGGCGCGCGCCGCCGAGATCTCGGAGCACTACGGCGTCGGCGTATACATCTGCATACTCGATGACTTCGGCGACTATGGCTATCCCGACGCTGCGACCGCGTCCTATTCGATCTACCATGCGCAGTCGCTCGGCTATGGCAGCGGGCGCGACGGCATCCTCCTGCTGCTGAGTATGTCGAACCGCAAGTACGCCACCTTTGTCTACGGCGACAAGGCAGAGCCCATCTTCCCGGACGCCAAGCTCATCAAGCTCGAGAACGCCTTTCTCGACGACTTCGCGGACGACGACTGGTACGACGGTTTCTCGGACTATCTTGAGGGCTGCGCCGGGATCCTCAGCGTTGACTCCGGCGAATTCACGTGGCCGCAGTTTTTCCGCCACCTCGGCATCTCGTTCGGCATCGGGCTCTTGCTCGCGCTGATCGTGTGCCAGCTGCTGAAGATGAAGATGCGCTCCGTCTACCGCCAGGCCGAGGCCTCGGCCTACGTCACGGCCGATGGGCTGCAGCTGACCCGGCGCGAGGATGTCTTCACCCACACGACCACGGTGCGCCACAAGATCGAGCGCCAGAGCGACTCGAGCAGCTCAAGCGATTCGAGCAGCTTTTCCGGCGGCGGCGGCCACGGACGCAGCGGCTCGTTCTGATACAAAAGCCCACCCCCCACATATTCCAAACCAAGGAGGCGGAAACAGATGAAAAAACGCATTCTCAGCATTGTCCTGTGTCTGGTCATGGTGTTCAGCCTGCTGCCGTTCACGGCAAGCGCGGCAAGCGCCATACCGATCAACGAAGAGACCTTCCCCGACCCGGTGTTCCGGGAATACGTGCTCAAGATCGTCGGCAGCTCGGTCCTGACTGAGGAGAAGGCCCGGCAGATCGAAGTGCTCGACGTCAGCGATGATAACATCAAAGAGGTGCTCGGCAAACGCGACCCCATCACGAGTCTCATGGGCATCCGATACCTGAGATATGTGAAGGATCTCAATTGCAGCGGCCAGGAACTGAAGAAAACACTCAATCTGGAGCAGAACTCGAGAGTGGAAAAGCTCAACTGCTCCGGAAACCAGCTCACCGGTCTGTGGTTTCACAAGGGCAGCTCGCTCAAGTATCTGAACTGCAGCGTAAACGAGTTCACCGCGCTCAACCTGAGCAAGAACCCAGAGCTCACCGAGCTGTACTGCAGCAACAATAAGCTCACCTCGCTCGACCTGAGCGCCAACACAAAGCTCCAGCAAATCAACGCGAGCAGCAACAAGCTGACAGCCCTCGACGTCCGGCACTTATCGGAGCTGACGCATCTCTATCTTTGGAGCAATTCTGACCTCAGATCCATTGATGTCAGCAAAAACACCAAGCTGGAGTTTCTGAGTGTCTCCCATTGCAAGCTGACCTCGCTCGATGTGAGCCACAACCGAAAGCTGGTTGAGCTCTTTGTCTATAATAACCAGCTCACCGCGCTCGATGTGCGCAGCAACTATCTGCTCAAGACGCTGGCCTGCTATGAAAACCAGCTCACCGCGCTCGACCTGAGCTACAATGGCGCCCTCGAGTCTCTTAGTGTTAACGACAATCCGATCACCGAGCTCGACCTCCGCGCGCAGAGCAATCTGCAGAAGCTTTCGTGCAGCGCAATGAAGCTCAAGAAGCTGGATGTGGACCGCTGCACCGAGCTCCGGCGATTGTACTGCAACGACAACCAGATCGAGACGCTCGACCTGCGCAGCAACAAAAAGCTCGAAACGCTCCAATGCCAGAATAACCGCCTCTCGTGGCTGAACCTGAGCAGCAACACGGCGCTCGATCCGCGCTATGTGGACTGCTCGGGCAACGTCTACGACATCAAGGTGGATGAAAACCTCCAGTATAGGGTCTATCCTGACCTGCCGTGCTACGGCGCGACGGAGGGCACATACTTCACGGCCGCCCGCGCGAGCGACTGGACCGGCGGCACGGTCAGCAAGGTCGACGGTTGGGACGTCCTGACGCTCGATAACCGCGACGTCAAGGAGGTCACCTACAAGTACGACACCGGAAACGCCAAGATCGGCAAGGTGGCGTTTACGCTCAAGACCGAGGTGCCCCCAAAGTATATCACCATCTCCTTCGACCCCAACGGCGGCACCGGCACAATGAAGCCCATGAGGGTCAAAGCAGGCGTTGGCTACACACTCCCCGAATGTACCTTCACGCCGCCGGAGGGCAAGGAGTTTGCCGGCTGGCTCGCAGTAAACGGCAATGTGTACCCCGCCGGTCACGACGTATACTCCACCTACGACCAAAGCCTCAAGGCGACATGGAAGGACAAGGAAGTGGCAGAAGTCACCATCTCCTTTGACCCCAACGGCGGCACGGGCACGATGCAGCCCATGACGGTCAAGTCGGGCGAGAACTTCACGCTCCCCGAATGTACCTTTACGCCGCCGGAGGGCAAGGAGTTTGCCGGCTGGCTCGCAGCAAACGGCACGACGACGCGCGCGCAGATCGTGCAGATCCTCTATAACCTCGAGGGCACACCGGCGGTGAGCGGCACGACGCCGTTTACCGACCTCACCGCAAACTGGTACAAGCCCGCCATCCTCTGGGCGTACCAGAACAATGTGGTCGCGGGCACATCGCCGATCACGTTCGACCCGGAGCGGCCCGTCACGCGCGAGCAGATCGCAGTCATCCTCACGCAGTACATGTTTCATGTCCTCAAGATGAATCGCACGTGGACGCCCGCAGATCTGAGCACGTTCCCGGACGGCGCGCAGGTGAGCAGCTGGGCGAAGGAGGCCATGCAGGACGCGGTCGCGCTCGGCCTCATCAACGGCACCAAGGCGCCTGACGGCTTGGTCTACCTTGACTCGCAGGGCAGCGCCGCCCGCCAGCAGGTCGCGACGATCCTGATGAACTTCTGCCAGAATGTGAAGAAGTAACCACCGTCGCGCAAGACGGAATAACCGCAGCAAAAAGCACCCCCTCGGGCTCTGCCCGAGGGGGTGCTTGACATTGCCGGAAGCTCCTCCGGGGGGTTCCGGCATAAGACTTGCAGCCTGCTGCGTGCGGCGCGTCAGCCCTCGCCGGGCAGAAGCTTGCCGTGCCGCCGCAGCACCAGAAATGCGATCACGCAGATGATGACCGACAGCAGCGAGCCCGCCGCCGTCGCCAGCCCCATGGGCAGCAGTGTCGCGGGGAAGTACCTGCTCGTCAGGTACGCGCCCGGCACGCGCACGAGCACCACTGCCGTGATGTTGTGCACGAACGACAGCTCCGAGCGGCCGATGGCGCAGAAATATCCGCTGAAGCAAAAGTGCACGCCGGCAAAGCAGCAGTCGAGGATATACCCGCGCAGATACGGCCCGCCCGCCGCGACGACGGCCGCGTCATGCGTGAAGAGCGCGACGACCGGTTCGGCGACGAACTGGATGACGACCGAGATGAGCACGCCGAAGCCGAACGCGACGGCGATGGCATACCACAGCGTCTGCAGCGTGCGGCGGGGCTTGCCCGCGCCGATGTTCTGTGCGCCGAGCGCCGACACCGTCGAGAGCATGGACGACGGCACGAGGAACAGAAAGCTGATGATCTTCTCCACGATGCCGACGGCGGCTGCGTCCGTGAGGCCGCGGCGGTTGGCGATGACGGTGATGAACAAAAACGCGATCTGGATCAGTCCGTCCTGCAGCGCGATCGGCACGCCGATGCGCAGAATGCGCCCCATGACCGCCCGCTGCGGGCGAAAATCGTCCCGCGTGAGGGCAATGCCGCCGCGCGCGCTGCGCATGACCGCGAGCGACACCGCCACGCTGACCGCCTGCGCCAGCGTTGTGCCGAGGGCCGCGCCCGCCGGGCCCATGTGCAGCGCGCCGATGAACAGGTAATCGAGCGCGATGTTCACCGCGCACGCGACGGCGATGAAGTACATCGGGCGTTTGGAATCACCGAGGCCGCGAAAGACGGATGCGATGATGTTGTACGCCGTGATCAGCGGCACGCCGAGAAAACAGATGCGCAGATACGCGACCGTACCGGACACGG
>OGYP01001757.1_pt1 | contig 10468 bp, 5 predicted proteins | sample 1576571 | NCBI WGS metagenome assembly OGYP01 (sample SAMEA3541559, study PRJEB24748) | human gut metagenome | biome: human gut; feature: human-associated habitat; material: faeces | place: China | collected 2012
ATAATCAGGTTCTTCATACAAAAGTGAAACCCCGGCACACAAAGCAAACAGTCCACCGGCTAATTTTGTTGCTTCTTTGTTACTTCCGATTGCAATTGTATAACGTCCGACCTTCGTATGTTTTAATACAAAGTTCATAAGAAGAACAAGTGCAACGACTACGACGATACCGATCGGAATTACTCTTCCATTTGCATTGAATCGGAATATCTTTCTGAACCATCCTTCCGGCTCTAAGGAAGACGGCCATGAAACACCAAATCCACCACTAAGCAAGGATCCAAGTCCTCTTGTGATCATACAGGTACAAAGTGTTGCAAGGAAAGGTGGCAAATCCATAAATGCTACCAAGAATCCATTCAACATACCGATTAAGATACTGAGTACCAGACAAGCCAGTAACGCTACGATTACAGGTACATCTTTGTGTACGACCGTCATAGTAGTAATTAATTGTGTACTTAAACCAGTCTTTTACATAGTATACTCTGATTACATTCTTTGAAGCATCCGTTGTAATTGTAATTGGTGCTGTTGCTCTTTCAAACTTATATCCTGGTTCCTTCTTATCAGCATATGTATTTACCTGTGTATTATACTTAGCTTTAAATGTATCAGTCTTAGAGTTATCTATTACATCATCGAAATAATACTCAACTGTATACTCATATTCATTAGAAACATAATATACTCTGATTACACCATCATTACCTATTGTGTCAGGAATTACTCCAGTTGTGTCTGCATCAAATGAGAATCCTTCATACTTATCTGTTGTGTTAATAGCAGATTTTTCAACAGGTGCTTTTGTATCGTTAACCCAGATTTGCTTTGTTTCCTTCTGCTCATCTGCTGTTACTTCTACTCCATCCTTAAAGTACTTAACTGTATATGTGATGTTCTTTGTCTGACTTGCATCTTTTACATAGTATACTTTAATTACGTTCTTTGACGCATCTGTTGTAATTGTTAATGGTAAATTCTCAGTCTTCTCAAACTTATAACCAGTCTTTTCTTTAGGATCATATGAATTTACTATAGTATTAAACTGAGATGTTTTATTCTCTGTAGCTGACTCATCCTTAACGCCGTCATAGTAATACTCTACTGAATATCCGTATGTATTAGCTCTATACTCAATAACAAGTATATTCTGGCTTTCATCTGAACCAATAGTTAACTTCTTATCAGCATCTACTACTGTATAACCTTCGATATTCTTCTTATCAGCTCCAACTTCTGTTCCAAACGTTGCTGACTTAGTATATCCAGGAACAAGTTCTGTATCTGTTCCTTCAATGACATACTTTACAGAATAATCAAATGTATCTGCCACATAGTAAACCTTTATTACACCCTTATCAGCTATTGTTGATGGTATTGTTGCCGGGTCAGTCTTTTCGAATTTATATCCTGCTCCGAACTTATCTGTAGTATTAATCTCAGATAGCTTTACCTGCTGTTCAGTAGCATTAACCCAGATTGGATTAGTATAACTCTGTGTCTTAGTATCATCCTTAACATTATCTTTGTAATACTCTACTGTATAAGTTACATTCTTTGTCTGTTCATCATCCCTTACATACTTAACAGTAATCTCTTTATCGCCAGTAAGCTGTGTAGCCTCAACAACTTCTATGCTTGGCTTGTAACCAGGGATTGAAGGTGATGTAACTGCTGTTGTAGAATTACCCTTAACTACAGTCTGAACATTGTCCTCAGCTACCTTAGTATCATTTTCAAATACATACTTAATAGTCTGTGTGTACTTAGGAACAACTGTAATAGTTACTGTTGCTTCCTTCTCATAAGTTCTTCCGTCAACTGTAAGAACCGTCTTATATCTAAATGTATCCTCACCACTAAAACCATTGTTAGGAGTATATGTGAATGTACCATCTTCATTGAATGTTATTGTACCATTCTGTGGGTCAGTAACCTTCTCTGCCTTGATTGTTACATTCTTATCCGGATTATTAACTTTTATATTATTATCATTATCTAATACAGATTCGTCAGCTACTATAAGTGTTTCGCCCTGATTAACTGTATATGAATCATTAACAGCATCCGGTGTGATTACTGCTGATGGTTCTTCTACAAAGTCCTGACTATATGTAAGATCACCAACTGTTGCATTGAATGTACAACCAGCGTTAGTATATGAAGATCCTGCATAACCGTCTTTAGCCTTAATCTTAACAGTTATCTCCTGCGCATCTGTTGTAATCTTGTTTGGATAAGTAACTGTAAATGTTCCATTACCATTGTCTGTAACTCCAGTCTGTCCTGGAACAAGTTCAAAATGCTCATCAAGCTTATCAGTTACTGTTGCTGTATCAAAAGGAAGTTCCTTTAATGATGTGATAATGCTCTGGAATTTCTTCTCAAGTTCTGAAGCATTAGTTGTTGAATAGAATTCCTTGGCATATCCTGTTTTCTCAGCACCATAAGTGAATGTGTAATTAGACGCAAGCTTTAATGTCAGCTTACTTGTACTTACACCAGAAACTATTAGTTCACTTTCTTCAAAAGTAAGAAGCTTATCACCCATTGATGCACGGACAGCATCGCTGTTGGCCTCTGTTGCATTCATCAATGCAAATGAATATATAGTAACTCCCGCATCTGCTAATTCCTTACCGGCTGCGTTGGCACAATAAGCTGCATACATCTCATCATCCTGATCTTTGGCCTCTGTCTCTCCGTTATAGAATCCATGAGACATATTACTTGCTAATGTATAATTTACTGCAGGATCACCATAAGGATATATATCTCCCTTCTTATATGTATACTTAGATGTAATATTTTTTGCCTTAGGATAATTAGCCATACCATCTGTAAATAATATAATAGATGCGCCATCTTTATCATCACCTAATATTGTGTTGGCTTTCTCTAGTCCGTTAGCAACATTAGTACCAGACCCAAGATCTGAATTCGTTATCTTGTCAACGGCTGTTACCCCATTACTCTTGTTTGTATTGAATATATCTTCATTAAATATTCCATTGAGTGCATCGGTAATTGTCTTAGCATCTTTAGCATTACCAGTAATCTGACCTGCACTTTTGTTATACTTAACAAGTGCTACCGAATTAGTAGTATTACCTTCTGGAAGAAATGCATTAAGGAATGCACTTACTGAATCATACATGGCTTTCCATCTTGTCTCATTATAAGAACCAGCCATCTTTTCATCTTCAAGTTTGCCTGTTGTTGGATCTGTTCCTCTTACATAATCAGTTGCACATGCCATACTTAAAGAACAGTCAATTACCAATACAACATTCTTAGCCTGTGCATGAATTGAAGGCATATTCTTTGCGCCGGCTGTAAACTTTAAAGTATAGTAACCATCTGAATCAGGTTCTCCGTATTCATTCACAAGTTCCTTCTTAATATTCAGGACATCCTTATAATTATATGTCTTGACATATATTGTCGTATCCTCCGTTACTGCACTACCGTTAGGTGCATCGCCAACAAGTACTCCGACACTGGAATTAGTTGACCTCACTGTAACGGTATCGCCTGTTTTTACATATTTGACTATTGTATTAGTGTCATTAACAATAAATGTCACTTTAACATAGTCACTGTACGTCTCATCCTTGACAACATTTGGTGTATCAATTTCCACACCTTCTGTAAGGACATTCGTTACATTCTCGTTAGCCCGAGCCACATTAGCTGTACTTACCAGCATTGGTAAAACACTAGCAGATATCATGACTACTGTAAGCAAACTAACAAGAATTCTTTTTGCTAATCCTTTCTTCATCATTCTTCTCCTTTTCAATGTGTTATATAAGTATTTATCATTATATATCAAGTAGAATACTAGCACAACAGATATTTTGTCATTTACCCCATTTTAGGGGGAGATTTTAAAAAAGCAGCATTGTATTACAAAAAAAACAATGCCCAAACTATTTTGGTTTTTTAGTTATATATTTTTCTTATATACTATATAAGAAATTACTGATGTAATCACTTCGGTAATCCAAAAAGCATGCCATACACCAACAGCACCTGCTATCCTTGACATAACGAATGCAACCGGAATTATTACAGCAACATATCTGCATACAGATATAATAAGTGACGGAAATCCTTTCCCAAGTCCTTCAAGCGCACCCGCCGAAGTAACTGATACCGTTGATACAATAAATCCGGCACTTATGATTCTTAATGCTGTCTCTCCTTCATTTATTGTGTCAGGATTGCTTGTAAACAGACCGATAAGTGAACCCGGTATTGCAAGACAGAGAATTGTACCTGCTGCCATAATAGCAAATATAAGTACCATTGATGTCTTATATATCTTTCTTACTCTCTCATGCTCTCCTGCTCCGTAATTATATCCCATAAGTGGTCTCATTCCCTGTACAACTCCGTTAGCCGGCAGATACAGAAATGTCTGCAGCTTGTAATATACTCCAAGCACGAACACATACACAGCCGAGTACGCAGCAAGTATTACATTAAGCACTGATATAAGAATAGATGGAAGTGCAAGGCTTAAGCTTGCCGGCATACCAATAGAATAAAGTCTCTTTGCCATTGAACCTTCTATTCTCATCTCTGATTTCCTGAATTTAACCGGAATAGGCTTAACAATATATATTATGATATATAGCACTGCTGCTGAAGTCTGACCTATTCCTGTCGCAAGTGCAGCGCCCTCAATTCCCATTGCAGGAAATGGACCTATTCCGAATATCATCATCGGGTCAAGCACAATATTAACTATACAGCCTGTCATAAGGCATACCATAGAAGCATTCATTCTTCCAACTGCCTGAAACACCTTCTCAAACATAAGCTCAATTCCAAGCATTATTGAAAATGCAAATGCAATATTAGAATATTTAAGTCCCAGTGAAACAATCTCTGCGTCTTTTGTAAACATTTTTAAAAATACCGGCATGCCCGCAATACATATAACGGTAAGCACAACAGCGTGTATACAACTTAGGAGCATGCCCTGGCTGGCTGCTTTATCTGCCTGCTTCTGGTTCTGTGCGCCCATAAAAAATGATATTACCGCATTTATTCCTATTGCAAATCCTATCATAACCGAGCTTATAAGATTCTGTACCGGAAATACCAGTGACAGAGCTGTCATCGCATTTTCACTTATCTTAGCAACAAAGAAGCTGTCAACAATATTGTACAATGAATTAACCATCATAGATATTACCATTGGAAGCGACATTTTTAATAACAATGGGAGTATCTTCTGCTCCTTCATATATGTCTGATTCATATTAACTACCTGTCCTTTTCGTAAAAAAAGAGCCAACAAGTGGCTCTTTTTCTTATAATACACAATAATATTTAATTATTCAACTTTTATTTTCTACTGGCATATGCCATCTACAATAGTAATTATCTTATCCGCATAATCTGCCATCTGTCTGTCATGCGTAACCATAATTATCGTCTGATTGTGCTTCTGGCTTGCCTTGGATAACATCTGTGCAACTGTCCCGGCACTTCCTGCATCAAGATTACCTGTCGGCTCATCTGCAAGAATTACAGCCGGATGTGTAATCAACGCTCTTGCTATCGCAACTCTCTGCTGTTCACCACCTGACATCTGCGATGGAAACTTATTCTTGCAATGAGATATTCCAAGTTCTTCAAGCAAATCATCAACCTCATTCTCATCAGGCTCCTTGCCGTCTATAAGAATCGGCATAACAACATTTTCATATGCTGTAAATTCTGGAAAAAGACTATAGTCCTGATATATATATCCTATGTTTCTTCTTCTGAACTCTGACAGTTCCCTGTCCTTCATTCCTGTTATCTTCTTTCCGGCAATAGTAACACTTCCTGTATCCGGCTCGTCCACACTTCCAAGAATTCTTAAAAGTGTAGATTTGCCTGAACCACTTTTTCCTATTATTGCTGTGAATTCTCCCTGTCCGAATTCAAGTGTACAGTTCTTTAATGCCGGAACATCCACACTTCCTGCGTGATAAGTTCTTTCAATATTCTCCGCTCTTAACATAATCTCATTCATAACAATCCCGTCCATTCTATTCATAAATTTATAGTTTTCTTGCAAATCCTGTAAACATCAGCAGTTCCATTAATAATAACAATGGCATTGTAATCACACACCATACTGATTCTCGGAGTGCCTCAAGCATATATACTGAAACAATCTTTCCACGTCTCATTCCCAGACTGTGCAAAAGCTTAATTTTTTCTTTTCTTCTGTTAATACGGTTTCTGATAACAATTGCCATAATTAACAGCTGCATAACTATCATTGCAATAATAGTTATTCCATACTGCAGAATACTGTTAATAAGCTGTGTTCTGTATGTATTCTTAATATCCACATTGCTTCCATAAGAGATATCATTGTTATTAAAATACACGCCTATCTTGTTATTAGTTGCTGAAAATGTTGATGCAAGGTCATAATTAATGCTTATCTGGTTGTAACACAGCTCAAAATCCATATCCCCGCTTAACTCATCCCCTATGAGTCTTTCCATCACATCTTTCTGCCTGTCAACCGCCTGCTGTGCCAGATTAATGCTTGCAATTGAGGTATAGTAACCAAATGCTGGAATTATTCCGTTGAAATCATCAATAACTTCATCTGTAACTCTGACAACTGCCGCAACCTGTGGTGACACACATGCATCATAATCTATTTCAAGTTTTTCCATAAGCTTATTATCAGGATCAAATCCATGTGTATTGTCATAATCTGATAAATATTTGTTATATGCATCATCGTAAGGAAATATTGAAAAATATGAAGGATCAATTATATTACTCTTATCATCATACGTATTCTCATCTACTCTGTAATAATTATAATAAAGTGTATCTCCGGCATTAATAGTGTCATCATATCCACCCTCTGGCAGATTTCTTAAAAACAAGACAACCTGTTTTCCTTCCTTAAATGCTTCATAATCCACATACTCTTTATCAATATATTTTTCCAGTTTGCTATACAGTTCCTTTGTAGGCTCAGTATATTCTGTTGAGAACATATATCTGTCTCCATAATCGTCAATATGCTGCTTGTTATAATGATAATTCACTGGGTGAAATGCAAATGTCTGCATTTTCTCATAATCCTGATTATCCCAGAACCAGGTTCTCTCAGATTCAAATACTGAATATGAAACTGACTGTATTCCATTAATCTCCATTAACTGGTCAAGAAATTCCCTGGAGAACCCTTCAATAATATTATTATTAGGATTCTTAAGATATCCACTGCGTGATATCTGTATCTGTGCACTTTCTCTTCCTATGCTGTCTGTATTATTAATTTTGATTGCATTATTGGAATCCCACATTTTTCCTTCTTCAACTAATTCCTTCAGCTCATCAAAATGTATATTATAACGTTTTCTTAATTTTGCTGTATCCTCAAGTTTATCCATTCTGCTCTCACGGCTTTCAGAATACATCGAAGGCTTCATTGGAAGATTATTATAATTTTCAAGATAGTACCAGTACTTCATATACAACTGGTCTTTGTCCTCTGTTCTGTCTATATAACCAAATATATCAGGAAGGCTGTCATTATTCTTATATTCTGTAAATGCATTTTGAATCTTCAAAGCCGAAAATATAATTACTCCGCATATACATAATGCAAAAAGTCTTATTCCCACTGCCATTAAAGCTCCGTCTTTTTTTATAAATCTTGAGCTTACAGTCCGTACCAGATTATGTCTGTTCATGCGGCTCTTATTGTTTTTCACAGTAACAGGCCTGCCCGACCACTTCTTAGAATCAGACTTCTTTTTATAAAAATGTATGTTGGATATTAATCCACTCAGCTCCTCAATAATAACTGCAATTGCCACCGAACCGGCACTCTTAATAATAACCTCCGTATTAACCCTGTAGAATTCATAGCCAGACTTCACTTCAAGTACCTGACCTGCCATGTGTCCTGCTGCCAATGCAAGCAGAACTCCGATAATTCCTGCCGGAATCAGTATAAATGCATTCTCTGTCACATACATTTTACGAACACCAGCTTTAGTCATTCCCATCCGTCTGAACATATCATATGGTTTGCGTCTTGTGTTTCTGTATTCAATAAGCTGGTATGATAATGCAAGAATACCGATAACCATGACAACTATGTACATATACATATATACTGTTGCTGACTTCCATGGTGAATAATCATATACTGCTGCGTTATATACTGTCTCGCACCTTATATCCTCTTTAATCTTCTTATAAACATTAGCGTAATCACTTGTTCTTATAGAATCCCTGAATCCATACAGATACAGATTATCAATCTTATAATCAAAATCATTTAACTTTTCATCTGTAACTACTGCTCCCGGAATCATCTTCCCATTCTGCCATATATTAGTATAATTCTGGAATATTCCTACTAATGTATATGTTTCGATTCTTTGATCTGACTCATAATTAATATTATCTGCACGATAATAATATATTGTTATCTTCTGTCCTAACTCCCCTGCATATCCAAGCTTTAACAATGTATTCCAGTCCATTGCAATTTCATCATTATTCTGTGGCATACGGCCTTCGTCAAGCTTTAATCTGCCCTGCTTAATGAAATCGTCTGTCATGCTTCCTATATGCAGCTTCGTCTCATTCCATTCACTGTCATATAACTCCACACTGCTTTTCGCGCTGACAGGCTCACACAGATAATTATGTGTGCTTAATATTTTGTTAGCTTCTTTCTCACTTCTCTCACATATGAACCAGTCTCCGAATCTCGACTTATTGGATGACATCTGCCACTGGTACATATTCTCCTGAAATATAAGAACCGCTGTCACAAAAAACACCGCCACAAGTGTTGTAAGTGCCGCCTTCCATATCTGCGGGAACCGTCTCCTTATACTTTTGAAAGTAATTTTTAAAACATTCATTCAAGTACCCCCTGTAAGATTTATGTATATACCTTATCATGCCAACCTTACAAAAACCTTACAACTCAATTAATCTTCCACCTGTATCCGATACCACGGATTGTCTCTATATAAGATTTACCATCTGCGCGGTTTCCAAGCTTTGTCTTTAATCTGCTCACTGTAACTGTCAGTGTATTATCCTCTACAAATGTCCCGTATCTGTCCCACATTTTCTGAAAGAAGGTATCCCTTCTTACTATAAGTCCTTTGTTGTTTATGAGTATCTCTAACACATGAAATTCTGTTGGTGATACACTTATGTGTTTATCTGCATGAATGACTGATTTATTTCTGAAATCTACCGTAAGTGTTCCATCTTTATAAATGTCTGTGCCACCTGATATTCTTCTAACATTAGCCATTATTCTTGATACAAGCTCTGCTACCCTGAATGGCTTCACAACATAGTCATCACCGCCACAGTCAAGACCTCTGATTATGCTGTCTCCATCGTCACATGAAGTTAAGAATATTATTATCTGACTTCCGTGTCCCCTTATCTTCCTGCACACATCAAATCCATTGCCGTCCGGAAGATATACATCCAGCAGAAATACATCTATCGCTGCCTCTTCCTGTTCGTATATTTTATTAAACTGTGAGACACTGGCGGCTTCCTTAACTGAATAACCCTTTTCTTGTAATATTCCCGCAAGCTGCTGCCTTATAAAATCATCATCTTCCAATATAAGTATCTTGGTCATATTCCCTCCCAGCCAGTACATTTTCTATATTGTAATGCACTAACCTTACACATATCTTACAATTCATTCTTTCTCTTAAGAACATATCTTGGTATCTGAACCCTTATGAAAGCACCAATTCCGTCCTCATTATTGTGCACATCTACTGTTCCATGATGAGCTTCTATAATAAGACGCGACAGGTTAAGCCCGATTCCGGCATGTCCTGCTGCCACACTTCCTGTTGTCTCGAACCTGTCAAATACATACGGTATCTTATCCTCATCAAATCCACTTCCATTATCCTTAATATTAACTATACATTTGTCATCACGGCATACAGCTTTAACTTCAACCCTGTTACACATCTCACTGCTGTTCTGGATTATATTGATAAATGCTTCTCTTATCCACTCTTCATCAGCATTAATACAATAATCTTCATCATCACATTCCACTGTTATAGTACATTCATTCTTTGGAAGCTGGCTTACAACATCACAAAGCATACTGCTTACATTAACGTCCTGTTCTGTCATGATTATCTTTCCCGCTTCCATACGGCTTAGTGTCATCAGCCTGCTTACGAATGTCCTGATTCTTTCAATCTGTTCAAAACATCTTTCCAGAAGTTCCCTGTTCTGCCCGCTCTCCTCTAATCTGTCCAGTGCAATACTAAGTGCTGTAAGCGGTGTCTTTATCTGATGTGCAATATTCTCTGTAAAATTCTGAAGCTTTTCATTACGCTCAACAAGAAATCTCTCATCTGCTTTCTGTTTTTTCTTTAACTGCTGGTTCTCCGCACCAAGATTAATAACATAT
>OGYP01001765.1_pt1 | contig 10452 bp, 5 predicted proteins | sample 1576571 | NCBI WGS metagenome assembly OGYP01 (sample SAMEA3541559, study PRJEB24748) | human gut metagenome | biome: human gut; feature: human-associated habitat; material: faeces | place: China | collected 2012
GTACAGGGTAAGCCAGCCCGCCTTGTTGCCCATGAGCTCCACCAGCATGCAGCGGCTGTGGCTGCCGGCGGTGGTGTGGACCCGGTCGATGGCCTCGGTGGCAATATCAACGGCAGAGTGGAAACCAAAGGTCACGTCGGTGCCGTAGATGTCATTGTCGATGGTCTTGGGCAGGCCGATGATGTTGAGGCCCTCCTCAGCCAGAAGATTGGCCGTCTTATGGGTGCCGTTGCCGCCCAGACAGAGGAGACAGTCCAGCTTCATGGCGGCGTAGTTCTTCTTCATCTCAGCCACCTTGTCCACATCGTCCTCGCCCACGACCCGCATGAGCTTAAAGGGCGTGCGCTTGGTGCCCAGGATGGTGCCGCCTACGGTAAGGATACCGGAAAATTCATAGGGCTTCATCTCCCGCCACTCGCCGTTGATGAGACCGGAGAAGCCGTTGGAAATGCCGACGATGGTCACGTCCTCCCCAAAGCGCTGATACAGGGCCTTGGCCACACCGCGAATAGTCGCGTTGAGCCCCGGGCAGTCACCGCCGGAGGTCAGGATACCCACTCGCTTTTTCATAAGAGTTCCCCCTTCATTACAATCTGGTACAAGAGTACTTTTTCCCGCATGGATTGTCAATATCCCCCTGTCCCGGGTATGGTGTTGTTCCTGCATCATTTTTTGCATTTCTCTTTACCCAGGTAGCTTTCTTTGGTATAGTAAATATGAAAAAATGCCAGCCGTATGATCCAGAAAGATTTTTTCGGAAGGGAGGTGCCCGGATGATCCGAATCGCTGTGGCTGAGGACGATCTGTCCTGGGCTCATCAACTGCAAACCTATGTGGACCAATACGCCCGGGAATCGGGTAAAAGCTTTGAGGTGTCTCTGTTTGCCGATGGAGAGGATCTGCTGGAGCAGTATCATGGACAGTTTGATCTGGTTTTTTTAGATGTCCAGATGCGCTTTCTGGATGGAATGGCCACCGCGGAGCTGATCCGCCGCACCGACCCGGAGGTCATCATCATCTTTATTACCAACATGGCCCAGTACGCCATCCGAGGCTATGAGGTGGACGCGCTGGACTACATGCTCAAGCCGGTAGGCTACACCACCTTTGCCCAGCGGCTGAGCCGGGCGCTGAGCCGGATGCGCCGCCGGGAGCGCACCTATATCACCGTCCCCATCAAAGGAGGGGCCATGAAGCTGGCGGTGGAGGACATTACCTTTGTGGAGAGCCAGGGCCACCGTCTTATCTACCACACCGCGGAGGATGAGTATGTCAGCGCCGGGACCATCAAGGACGCGGAGGAGAAGCTGGAGGGCTACCACTTCTTCCGCAGCAACAAGGGCTATCTCCTGAACCTGGCACACGTGGACGGAATCCAGGACAACTGCGCCCTGGTGGGCGAGCATAAGCTGCTCATCAGCCGTTCCCGCAAGGCCCCCTTCCTGGAAGCCCTCACCGCCTACATGGGAGGTGGCGCCCGTTGAGTGAGACCATGCCCCGCCTGTTTACCGCTCTGGCCGAGTGGGGAGCCTGTATGCTCTTTCTGCTCCAGTACTCCCGCAGGCTCCGCGGCCCCCGGTTCTGGCTGACCGCAGCGGGCGCACTGGTGGTGCAGGTTCTGTGGCTGGAGGGAACCGGCTCCCTCCCCGTGGCCTTCTGGATGCCCGCCATGGCGGTAGCTGTGGGGCTCATGTTTTTGTTCCTGGCGTTCTGCGGCCGCAGCGACCTGCTGGGTGCGGGCTACTGTACGGTGCGCGCCTTCCTGCTGGCGGAATTCACCGCCTCACTGGAGTGGCAGCTGTACGCCTTCTTTGTGTGGGAAACCAAGATCGACGGTTTTGTTCCGGCGACCGTCTTTCTCGTTGTGATATACGGCGCCGTCTTTCTGCTGGCCTACCACCTGGAGCAGCGGGTATCCCAGGGGGGCAACCTGCCCCGGATGACCGGGCGGGAGTTGCTGTCGGCCGCCTCCATGGGCCTGGCCGCCTTTCTCATCAGCAATATGAGCTTTGTCACCGCCAACACCCCCTTCACCAGCTCGGTGGAGCAGGAGATCGCCAACATCCGCACCCTGGTGGATCTGGCCGGTGTCGTCATTCTCTACGCCTATCACATCCAGCTTTTTGAGCTGCACACCCGCCGGGAACTGGACGCCATCAAGAACATTCTGCAAAACCAGTATGTACAGTACCGCCAGTCCCGGGAGTCCATCGACGTCATCAACCGCAAATACCACGACCTCAAACACCAGATCGCTGTGCTCCGGGCGGAGGAGGACCCCGCCCGCCGCTCCGCCTTTCTGGACCAGATGGAGGAGGAAATTCAGCACTACGAGGCCCAGAACAAAACGGGCAACTCGGTGCTGGACACGGTGCTCACCGGCAAGAGTCTCTACTGTGCCAAGCACCAAATCAAGCTCACCTGCGTAGCCGACGGAGCCCGGCTGTCCTTTATGGACGTGATGGACATCTGCACGCTGTTTGGCAATGCTCTGGATAACGCCATCGAGTGCGAACTGTCCATTCCGGATAAGGAAAAGCGGCTCATTCACCTGGAGGTCTATGCCAAAAAGGACTTTCTGGTCATCCGGTGTGAAAACTACTGTCCCGCTCCCCCCGTTTTTCAGGACGGTCTGCCCATGACCACCAAGGCCGACCGGGAGTACCACGGCTACGGCCTGAAGAGCATGCGCTACACCGCCCAAAAATACGGCGGCACCATGACGGTCCAGGCCAAGGACGAGTGGTTTCAGCTCACCCTGCTCTTCCCGCTGGAGCACCATTAAGTTGCGGAAAAACTTTCCCCTTGCGGCCACCCCCGCTTGTTTATACTGCCAAACAAGCGGGGTTTTGTTTTGTGTACTTTCACAATATTTTTTACAGTTTGCGCCCAAAAGACAGCAGTTTGTGCCTTTCATGAAAAAACGAGGTTAAGTTGTGATAAACTCCTCTCAGATTCGGGAAGGGCTGTTCTGTGTGCGTCCTTCCCAAAAACACGACAGGAGGAAGAAAAGAATGCTTGCCATCAACATTGAAGACGTAATCTCCGTGTTGAACACCTGCAAACCCTACCTGATCGGGCTTGCCGTCGTGCTGGTCCTGGCCATTGTGGCCATGGTCGCCTGCCGCAAGATGGCCCGGTCCAAGAAGTTCCTGATCCGGGGCGAGGCCGCCCTGGCCATGGTGCTGGCCATCGCCGTCACCGTGAACCTTATCTGCTTTGGCCCCATGAGCAGCCTTATCTCCCTGGCCATGGGCGACGGCTCCGTCACCGACGAGACTGCCGCTTCCGCCAATGAGCTGTGCCAGACCATCGCCGAAGAAGGCATCGTCATGGTGAAGAACGAGGGCGCCCTGCCCCTGAGCAACACCAAGCTCAACGTGTTCGGCTGGTCCTCCACCAACCCTGTCTACGGCGGCACCGGTTCCGGCGGCCTGTCCGACTCCTATCCCACTGTCTCCCTGCTGGAGGGCCTGAGCAACGCCGACATCGAGTACAACACCACCATCACTGACTTCTACACCGAGTACCGTGACACCCGTCCCACTGTGGGCATGTGGGGCCAGGACTGGACCATCCCCGAGCCCACCATGGAGGAGTATGACGCCGCCGGCATCTTCGAGAATGCCAAGGAGTACTCCGACACCGCTCTGATCGTGATCTCCCGCTCCGGCGGCGAGGGCGCCGACCTGCCCACCAGCTATGACGGCGAGGACACCTTTGAAGAGGGCGGCACCTGGGGTGCCTCCGGCGTGCGTATCAGCTCCCAGACCGACGACCGCGATGCCAGCAAGCACTACCTGGAGCTGAGCAACCGCGAGATCGCCATGGTGGAGCGCGTCACCAGCGAGTTTGACAACGTTATCGTGGTCATCAACGCCGCCAATCCCATGGAACTGGGCTGGCTGGACCAGTATGATTCCATCAAGGGCGCTCTGGTTATGGCCGGCCCCGGTCAGACCGGCTTCAACGCTCTGGGCGAGATCCTCACCGGCGAGGTGAACCCCTCCGCCAAGATGGTGGACACCTATGTCTACGACCTGACTCAGACCCCCACCTGGAACAACTTCGGCAGCATGTTCTACGACAACATGGACGAGTTTGCCGTGGACGGCGCTGTTCCCTCCTTTGTCAACTACGTAGAGGGCATCTATGTGGGCTACAAGTTCTATGAGACCGCTGCTGCAGAGGGCCTCATCGACTATGACGCCACCGTGCAGTATCCCTTCGGCTACGGCCTGAGCTACACCACCTTCACCCAGGAGATGAGCGTTCTCACCGAGGATCTGACCAATGGAACCCTCTCCTTTGAGGTGACCGTCACCAACACCGGCGATGTAGCCGGCAAGGATGTGGTCCAGGTCTACTACAATCCTCCCTACACCAACGGCGGCATTGAGAAGGCCAGCGCCAACCTCATCGCCTTCGACAAGACCGACATGCTGGAGCCCGGCGCTTCTCAGACCCTCAGCTTTACCATCAAGCTGGAGGATATGGCCTCCTACGACACCTATGGTGCCGGCGCCTATGTGCTGGAGAGCGGTGTTTACACCATCTCCATCAACTCCGACTCTCACAACATTCTGGCCTCCCAGGAGTACATTATTCCTGAGACCATCACCTACGGCGACACCAGCCCCCGTTCCACCGACGCTGTGGCCGCTTCCAACCAGTTTGCCTTCGCTGAGGGCGATGTGACCTACCTCAGCCGTGCCAACGGCTTTGCCAACTACGCCGAGGCTACTGCCGCTCCCACCAACTTCACCATGGATGAGGAGACCAAGGCCACCTTCTACAACAACAGCAACTACGACCCCAACGAGTTCAACAACCCTGACGACGTGATGCCTACCACCGGCGCCAAGAACGGCCTGAAGCTGGAGGATCTGCGCGGCGTGGACTATGCCGATCCCCAGTGGGATGAGCTGCTGGACCAGATGACCGTGTCTGAGATGGACACCCTCATCGCCATCGGCGGCTACCAGACCTCCGCCATCAACAGCATCGACAAGGTGCAGACCATCGACTGCGACGGTCCTGCCTCCATCAACAACAACTTCACCGGCAAGGGCTCCATCGGCTTCCCCGCCGCTGTCATGATCGCCGCCACCTGGAATGTGGATCTGGCCAATGACTTCGGCGAGCGCATCGGCAAGATGGCCGACGAGATGGGCGTGTCCGGCTGGTACGCTCCCGCTATGAACACCCACCGCTCCGCTTTCGCCGGCCGTAACTTCGAGTACTACTCCGAGGACGGCGTTCTGGGCGGCAACATGGCTGCCAACGCCATCCTGGGCGCTCAGGAGCACGGCGTATACGCCTACATGAAGCACTTCGCTCTCAACGACCAGGAGACCAACCGCTGCGGCATGCTGTGTACCTGGGCCAACGAGCAGTCCATCCGTGAGATCTACCTCAAGCCCTTCGAGATCGCTGTGAAGGACGGCGGCTGCCAGGCGGTCATGTCCTCCTTCAACTACATCGGCACCACCTGGGCCGGCGCCTGTGACGAGCTGCTCAACAACGTCCTGCGTGACGAGTGGGGCTTCCAGGGCTTCGTGCTCACCGACTACTTCGGCGTGTACGGCTACATGGACTCCGACCAGGCTATCCGCGGCGGCACTGACTGCATGCTGGTCGCCTATGACACCGAGACCAACCATGTCACCGACACCACCAGCGCCACCTCCGTGCTGGCTATGCGTCAGGCCTGTAAGAACATCCTGTACACCACGGTCAATTCCCGCGCCTATGACCCCGCCAACCTGTCCGGCGGCGGCCTGCAGGGCTGGCAGATCGCTGCCATCGCCATCGACGTGGTGGTGGGTGTGATCCTGGTGGCCGGCGCTGTGATGATCATCAAGAAGTCCAAGAAGATGGAGGACGCCTCCACTCAGGCTTAACTACCTAGGAGATCCCCCCGGCTGCCCCGGGGGGATTCCCCCTTACATCCACATTTGCATCCATACCGCTGAATGAAAGGGAGATAGACTGTGAAACACCAAGACATTCTGGATAAGCTGACCCTGGAACAAAAGATCGCCCTGCTCTCCGGCCGGGACGTGTGGAGCACCTACCCCTTTCCCAAGGCGGGTGTGCCCAGCATGTTCCTGTCCGACGGCCCTCACGGGGTGCGCAAGCAGTTGGGAGAGGGCGACCATTTAGGCATCAATGCCAGTCAGCCTGCCACCTGCTTCCCCACCGCCGCCGGCATCGCCAACAGCTGGGATGAGGAGCTGGCCACCCTGTGCGGCCGCACCATCGGCAAGGAGGCCGCCTGCCAGCAGGTCAACGTCCTGCTGGGCCCCGGCCTGAACACCAAGCGCAGCCCCCTGGGCGGGCGCGACTTTGAGTACTACTCCGAGGACCCCTACCTGGGCGGCAAAATGGCCGCCGCCTTCATCCGGGGCGTGCAGGAAAACGGCATCTCCGCCTGTCCCAAGCACTTTGCCGCCAACTCTCAGGAGCTGCTGCGCATGACCAGCGACAGTGTGGTGGATGAGCGCACCCTGCGGGAGCTGTACCTGACCAACTTTGAGATCGCCGTCAAGGAGGGTCATCCCAAGTCCATCATGTCCTCCTACAACAAGGTAAACGGCACCTACGCCAACGAGAACGCCCACCTGCTCACCGAGATCCTCCGGGACGAGTGGGGCTTTGACGGCTTTGTGGTCACCGACTGGGGCGGCTGCAACAGCCAGACCGCCGGCATCAAGGCGGGCAGTACCCTGGAGATGCCCGGCACCATCGGCGACAGCGACCGGGAGCTGATGGCCTCCCTGAAAGAGGGCAAGATCACCGAAGGCGAAATCGACCTGCGGGTAGACCAGCTGCTGGACGTGATCCTGGCCACCCATGAGGCCACCGCCGGCGGCAAGCGGGACTTCGATCAGGAGGCTCACCACGCCGTGGCCCGTCAGGCCGCTGCCCAGACCGCTGTGCTGCTGAAGAACGAGGGCGATCTGCTGCCTCTGGCTTCCAACACCCGGGTGGCCGTCATCGGCGACATGGCTCTGGAGCCCCGGTATCAGGGCGCCGGTTCCTCTCTGGTCAATCCCACCCGTCTGGACAAGCCTCTGGACTGCCTGAAGGCCAGCGGTCTGGACGTAGTGGGCCACGCCCAGGGCTACCTGCGCAACGGCAAGGATGACGCGGGCCTTCAGCAGGCCGCGGTCCATCTGGCTTCCCAGGCCGATGTGGTGCTGCTCTATCTGGGTCTGCCTGAGATCTTCGAGAGCGAGGGTATGGACCGCAGCCACATGCGCCTGCCCGCCAATCAGAACCGTCTGCTGGAGGCGGTGGCCGCCGCCAACCCCAAGGTAGTTGTGGTCCTCTCCGGCGGTTCTCCTGTGGAGCTGCCCTGGTACGACAAGGCCGCCGCCATCGTCCACGGCTATCTGGGCGGCCAGGCGGGCGCCGGTGCCATGGCCGACATCCTCACCGGCAAGGTAAACCCCTCCGGCAAGCTGGCCGAGACCTATCCCCTGGTCTATGACGATACCCCCAACCGGGACTTCTTCCCCGGCCGGGAGCTCACCGCCCAGTACCGGGAGTCCATCTTCGTGGGCTACCGCTACTACCTCACCGCCCAGAAGGCCGTGCGCTTCCCCTTCGGCTTTGGTCTGAGCTACACCACCTTCGCCTACTCGGACCTGAAGGCCGACAAGGAGAAGGTCACCTTCACCCTCACCAACACCGGCAAGCGCGCCGGCGCGGAGGTGGCCCAGCTGTATGTCTCCCGGCCCAACAGCCAGCTCTTCACTTCCCTGCGGGAGCTCAAGGGCTTTGCCAAGGTCTTCCTCCAGCCCGGAGAGAGCCGCACCGTTACCATCCCTCTGGATGACAAGGCCTTCCGTTACTTCAACGTGAAGACCAACCGCTGGGAGATCGAGGGCGGCGAGTACCGCCTGGAGGTGGGCGCCAGCGCCGCCGACATCCTGCTCACCGCTTCCGTGGAGGTGGAGGGTACCGGCGCTCCCATCCCCTACGACCGGGAGAAGCTGTCCTGCTACTACTCCGCCCAGGTCCAGGCCGTCCCCGACGACCAGTTTGAGACCCTGCTGGGCCGTCCCATCCCCCAGGACAAGTGGGACCGCTCCCAGCCTCTGGGCTACAACGACAGCCTGTCCCAGATGATTTACGCCAAGGGCTTTGTGGCCCGCTTTGCTGCCGGCCGGCTGGCCGCTATCCAGCGCAAGAGCGAAGAGAAGGACCAGCCCAACCTGAACGTTCTCTTTATCCACAGCATGCCTTTCCGCGGCCTGGCCAAGATGAGCAACGGACTGGTGACCACTGAGATGACTGCCTCCATTCTGGAGGCCTGCAACGGCCACTTCTTCCGCGGCATGGGTAAGACCATCGCCGGCTTCTTCGCCAACGGGAAGGTCAAGAAGGAGAGGAGCAAAAAACTGTGAGTTTTTGGAATAATTTTGCGGCCAAGCATCCCGGAGCTGCCAAGTGGATCCGGGAAGGCGGCCTGTTCGTCATCGTCAGCAACGTCATCACCGTCTTCAAGTACATCCTGCTGACCTTCCTGCCCGCCGCCTTTGCCGGTCTGCCCATGGTGGACTTCGGCTGGCCGGGGATCCCCATCACCCTGTTTGGCGAGACCTTCCAGTGGAACATCCTTGGCTACGACGTGGACCACGGCGGCCTGCCTTACTTCTGCGCCTACATGGTTGCCATGGTCATCGGCGAGTGCATCAACTTCCCCCTCCAGCGCAACCTGGTCTTCCGCAGCAAGGGTAACCTGGCCTACCAGATCCTGTGGTATGTCATCGCCTTCTGCATCATCACCTGCATCGTCAACTCCATCAACTGCATCTGGATGGCGGTGGCCGGTCTGTTCGTGCCCGCTTTCATCTACAACATCGGTACCGTGGTGCTCAACGGCGGTATCTCCATGGTGATCTTCTTCTTTGTCAATAAGATCATCTTCCCCGAGGGCGAGGCCCAGAAGAAGTAATACTCTTCCTTCCCATAAAGGCGTCTCTGGCAAAAGCCAGAGGCGTCTTTTGTTTATTTTTCCCTTTTTTCCCGCCCTATTTTTATCCCTCCGTCTTAAAATCGCCGAATCTGAAACTTTCCTGAATTGCCCTTGCATTTTCTTTTTCACTTTGCTATAATAAACCACAAGTTCACATGGACATTTGTCTTTTTGTTGTGGACATTCGGGAATTTGCCCGAAAAAGATTGGAGGAACGAACATGAAACGATTTCTGGCTTTGGCTACGTCCTGTGCCCTGATGATCGCCGCTCTGGCTGGCTGCGGCAGCTCCGGCTCCGGCTCTGGTTCCGGCGGCGGCTCTGCTTCCGGCGACAAGGTAATCAAGATCGGCGTGTTTGAGCCCGCTTCCGGCGACTCCGCCTCCGGCGGCAAGAAGGAAATGCTGGGCATGCAGTATGCTAACTCCGAGACTCCTACCGTCACTGTGGGCGGCGAGGAGTACAAGGTCGAGTTGGTCTACGCCGACAACGGCTCCTCCACCGACAAGGCTCCCACCGCGGCTGCTCAGCTCGTCAGTGAGGGCGTGGCCCTGGTGCTGGGCTCCTACGGCTCCGGCGTGTCTATGGCTGCCGGCCCCAACTTCGGCAACGCGGGCATCCCCGCCATCGGCGTGACCTGCACCAACCCCAATGTCACCGCCGGCAACGACTACTACTTCCGCATCTGCTTCCTGGATCCCTTCCAGGGCACTGTTCTGGCTAACTTCTCCATGGATAAGTTCCTGGCCAAGACCGCCTACTGCCTGGGCGAGGCGGGCAACGAATATGACCAGGGCCTGATTACCTTCTTTGAGCAGGCCTTTACCGCTGCTGGTGGCAAGGTCATCAAAGACGCTTTCCCCACCAACAACTCCGACTTCAACTCCTACCTGAACAAGGCTAAGGCGGAAGGCGCCGACGTTATCTTCACCCCCGTGTCCATCGCTTACGCCACCCAGATCATCACTCAGGCCGCTTCTCTGGGCCTGGAGATCCCCTTCGTGGGCTCTGACACCCTGGATGACAACATGGTCCTGGAGGCCGCCAAGGGCACCAACATTCAGCTGTACGTGTCCACCTTCTATCAGGAGGGCGGCAACCCTGACTTCGACGCGGGCATCAAGAACTACATCAACACCGCCTCCGGCGCTCTGGAGTCCAACGGCGGCAACGACACCGTAGCCGCGGTCACCGCCATGGGCTATGACGCCTACTATGTGGCTCTTGAGGCCATCAAGAAGGCCGACAGCGTGGACCCCGCCGCCATCAAGGCCGCCCTGTGGGATGTGGAGTATGACGGCGTGTCCGGCCACATCGCCTTTGACGACACCAACGGCGACGCCGTGCGTGACACCGCCTACATCAAGCACTCCACCAACGACGGCGCCTGGGAGCTGGAGACCCAGCAGACGGTAGCGAAGTAAGCTCCCCGCCCCGCAATTGATTTGATTTACGGTTTGGCGGGGG
>OGYP01001772.1_pt1 | contig 10432 bp, 6 predicted proteins | sample 1576571 | NCBI WGS metagenome assembly OGYP01 (sample SAMEA3541559, study PRJEB24748) | human gut metagenome | biome: human gut; feature: human-associated habitat; material: faeces | place: China | collected 2012
ACTGCAAATACTTATAATTAAAGTTGCTAATACCGGTCTTTTCAGTTTATTTGTAACAGTATCTAGTATAAATAAGCTATAATTACTTGCACTAAGCATATATGGAAGTAAAGACAAAATGGATAAAATTTGAATTATCTTTATATTTTCTGCAGTCTCATTTGGTAACCACAAAAAAAAGAATTCTTTTCCAAATATAATAAATCCTGATATTGGTACTATCATTAAAAAAGCAATTATTTTAGTTGAGTAATTTACTTCATATACCAATTCTCTTATTTTTCTCTTAGAATACAAAATTACAAACCTTGGACTAAATATATTTGCTATAGTGCTTAATAAGTTTTCTATAGTTGTTGGAATAGTCTTAGCAACTGATAGTAACCCCATCATATCAGCTCCAATAAAAATATTTGTAACAAGTAAATCTAATCCCGTAAGCAATACCTTACTTAAGCTATTTATTGAATTCCATATTCCTGACTTTATAAGAGTCGTAACAGATTTGCTATTAAATGACTTAATGTTTATTTTTAATTCCGGCATAATCTTTTTTGTAAGTCTAATATTGGCAATTAATACAAAAACAGTAAAGATTATACTTCCCAATGTAATGTAATATATTTTAGGTTGTAATATACTAAATACCACAATAAGAAATAGCGCTTTTAAAATATTCCCAATAATATTTCTTATAGCTTCCAAATCAAGTCTATCTTTTACATAAGTTGCTATAGTAAATATAGTACTCATAACAGATAGAATTAAATTTACAAATGATAATATAAATGTTATTTTTACATCATTCTCTAGTTCTTTAGGAATATCCAAGAAATTATTCATATTAATAATAAAAATAAACGAAAATACAGCTATTAATATAGACATTATTATGTCCATAAAGAATACTGATGAGTAATATTCATCCGCCTTTTTTATATTTTCTTTTGTCATTTCATAGGTAATAAATCTACTTGCCATCGAGTTTATAATAACAGTAAAAATATTAGCATAGCTTATAAAATTATTAGATAATCCTATAAATCCATATGCTGCAGTTCCAACTTTTGCTGTAATTACCGGCGTTAATATAAAACTAATTCCTAGTTGCAAAGCAAATGAAATAATATTTGATATTAAATTAATTATCAGTCTTTTTTGTTTTTCCATTTTTTCTCCTAATTTATATATGGATAGTCGAATTTATATCCACGTTTTTTTGCATATCTACATATTTGTTCTATTTTTAATTTTGTAAAAATTCTATTTTTTCTTCCATAAAACATCCATTCATGTGTAAATATAATTAAATTTTTGTCATTGCTTTCATCCAATAATCTCTCAATTCCAGATAATTTTATATTTTCAACTCTTATATCTGTATTGTAGAAAGTAATTCCTGTATTATAATCATACAAATATTCTTGTTTAAATAATTTTCTATTTTGTTCTTCATTCAGAAAATAATCTTTTCTATTTTCAGAATCAGCTCCTAACAAATTGATTTCTATATTGTTATCGCATAATTTTTTGGCGTTTTCTTCATTTAATAGGAATTTTTCAATCCTTATTGTCTTAGTAATACTATCACTTCCAACTATTCTATTGAGGTTGTTTATTACATAATTATAATCATTCACAATGTTATTTTGTTCATCATAGTTTGAATTTCCACTGAGTGCGTGAAATCCAAATTTAAGCCACTCTGAGTTTTCTATAAATTCATCTTTATATCTATCTGTACAATCTTTAATGTCAAATTTTTCATTTTTTCCAAATAAAAACACATATTAATAGTGAAACAAAAGTGCTCTATCATAAAAATGGGAAACACATATTAATAATAAGAATAAAAATCGAAGGAGGAAAAAATATGAGAAACGATGATAGTTATGAAGCCTACAAAAGGAAATTTAATCTGGGGGTTGTTGGTGTAATTATACTTATGTCTTCCCTGCCCGGCCTTTCTTGGTGACAATATTAATGACTCCCGACGCTCCACGTGAACCATACTGCGCCGTTTCCGACGCATCCTTCAAAATCGTAAAAGACTCTATATCGGTGGGATATACCGAGGTCAGCATCGTCAAATCACCCAATACCCCGTCCACGATAATCAGCGGGTCATTTCCACTGGTCAGCGAAGTCGTACCACGCAGGCGGACCGACTCCAGCGCCGCCATTCCATTGTTACTCTTCAAGATGGTAAGTCCCGGCACACGTCCCTGAATGGCTTCCAGCGGATTGGTTATCAACTCACGGTTCATCTGCTTTTCCGTAATCTGTTCCACCGAACCGGAAATATTCTTCAGACTACCACGGGCATACCCGATGTTATAAATTGAATCGGGAGGCAATTCGTCTACATTCTGTCCTTGTACATAAAGCGGGAATCCGGCTCCCATACACCCTAAGAACAACAAGCTGTACAAAGCCTGAGATATTGGCTGCATTTTATCCATAGCATACTTATTTAAGGTCAAAAGGGCGTGAAGATACCCAAACCTCCACGCCCCGTATAATCAGTTCCTTCTTTTCACAAAGAAAAGATATTTCTACCGATAAAGCAAACCCTGAGCCATGTTATTTCTGCCCGGTCATCATTTTTCTTCCGCAAACATCGGATCCCATGCCGGAAGTTGTATCGGCTTCTGCTTGAAGATGTCCAGCACCTTCTTCGGTACATATTTCGTTTCCAGCACCAGACGGAACATATACTCATTGAACCATTCATCCGTCATAATCAGGTGTCCCTGATAGCCCGATGCAGCTCCCCAACTGTTTTCCACCATCCATTTCTTCGGTTTTCCGTTCGCGTCCAGGTCTACTGCCATCAGTGTCATGGCATGTGCCGACATGCTGGCAAACGTCTGGATACGTTCTTTCTTATCCATTCCGAAAGTCGTACCCATCAACGAACCGAAATCATAATTGTTTACATCCAGCAACCCACGCTTACTGTCCAGCTGTGTCACGTCGCTTGAGAAATACATCCGTGTGCTGTCCTTCAATGACGCAATGGCCATTTCCTTGATTTCCTCTACTGGCAGATTCACATACGTCCAGTTCTTTCCATCGTAACGGTGACGGTCGTATGCAATTTCGTAACACTTGTAATATTCACGTGAAGGATCGTTCATCACCATCACATAATTAGTCAGCAGGTTCGTATCACCGTATTTTTCCAGGAACGACATCGGTGTGTGATGCTCTGTAGCCACCACATTCCCCTTGCTGTCCTTACGTACATAGTCGAACTCAGTCGGTGGCACTCCCAAAGTCAGCACCAGCATACGATACACCGTGCTCAGCATCTCTTCCTTACGGCCTTCAATCGTTGCAGCCTTCTCTCCTTTAGCAGCCATTTCTCTCAGTTCCAGTCCGAATTCCTTCAGCTTCAAGCCAATCAAAGAAGACATGTACGAGGTATGTTCACTGCTGTATGTTTCCGGCATAGCTTCTTTAGGCACGAGACCGTATTTCGACACGATGTCGGCTACTCCCGTAAAGGTACCTCCGTCGCTCAGTGGATGCTTGAACAACCATTCCACTGTCTGGTCGTTCATCGGTTTACCAGCCGTTTCAATAACTCCCTGCAAGAACAGATTGGATTTTTCCAGCTGGTCCCAGAAGAAAGAATATACCTGCGAGAACTCCAGTCCTGGCAAGTCATAGCGTGCAATGGCCTTGGCACGCATCACGTTCAGTCCCGTAAACAGCCAGCAACGGCCAGACGACTGCTGGTCGGTGATGCCTTTTGATTCCACCTTAATGGAGAAATTCGTATTCAGCGCCTTCTGATTTTCCTGGTTCAATGCCAGTTCCTTGATGCTGGTAACTCCCATGGCATTCCTCAATGCCTTGTCGGCAGCCGTATTCTGATAACTACTCTGAATTTTTTTCAACATATCCGGAGAGATGCCTCCATCCTGAGCCTGTACCGTCAGTCCGAAAGCCAACAGACAAGCAGCCAATGTTACGTGTTTCTGGTTCATTCTATTATGGTTTTAATGAAAATTGTGTCTTAATTCTTTTTTACCGAGCGTACAATCTTAAAGCCGATGCACGCCACGAAGATGCTCATCAACGGACTCAGCAAGTTAAAGAAACTATACGGTAAATACACCAGTGTAGGCACATTCAGTATCGTGGCCTGCGTCATTCCGCATGTGTTCCATGGAATCAGCGGACTGGTCACCGTGACGGCATCTTCCGTTGTTCGGCTTAACAAGCGCGATTCGTATCCGTTCTTCTTATAAATATCCTTGAACATGTTTCCGGTCAGAATAATCGAAATATACTGGTCGGCAGTAGCCAGATTCAGGAACAAACCGGAAGCTACAGTTGCTGCTACCGTACTTGCCAGCTTATGCGTAAAGCGTACGAACATACGCGTAATGCTCCCCAACATGCCACAGGCCGTCATGGCTCCACCCAGACACATGGCACAGAGAATCAGCCATACCGTATCCATCATACCTCCCATTCCACGGGTGGCAATCAGTTCGGTCAATGCAGGAGTAGAAGCCTGCAACGACGTACTTCCTGATAAAGCTAACAAAACTCCTTTATATAAAGCTTCCCCTCCGCTCACTCCGTCACCGGCCACTTCACGGAGTACATCTGTCTGGAAAACCAGCATGCACACCACAGCCAAAGCAGTGGATATGAATAAGGTAATAATAGAAGACACCTTACGGGCAATTAATATTCCTGTCACCACCGGCACCAGCAACACCCAGAAAGTAATATGAAAACGTTCTGCCAGTCCGGTAGTAAACACGGCAATCTGCGAACTGTCTGATGCCTCATGCGAAAATCCGGCTATTGTAAAAATAACCAGTGAAATGACCACCGAAGGCACCGTGGTGTACATCATGTAACGGATATGCGTAAACAGCGGCGTATCTGTCACTGAGGAAGCCAGGATGGTCGTATCCGAAAGCGGAGAAACCTTGTCGCCGAAATATGCACCCGAGATAATCGCTCCGGCAATCCAGCCTTCTTCAAAACCCTGTGCCTTGCCGATACCCATCAAGGCAATACCGATGGTCGCAATGGTGGTCCACGAACTGCCTGTCATGACCGATACCACTGCACAAATCACACAGCACGACACGAGGAAAAATTTCGGATGAATAATCTGTACCCCATAGTAAATCAGCGTAGGTACCACTCCCCCTAACATCCAGGCTGCCGAAAGTGCTCCGATAATCAACAGGATAATCAAAGCCGAACTCACCCCCGCAATGTTGTTGATAATGGCATGTTCAATATCCTTCCAGCTCACCCCATACCGGCTCATACCCAAAGCCGCACACAAAGCCGTAGTCAGCAACAAACAAATCTGGCTACCTCCGCCCAGCGCGTCAGCCCCCAACAGACGAATCGTAAAGAAAAGTAATACCACCAATACCGCTACAGGCAGCAAAGACACCAGCGGAGAAGGAATCTTCATTTTTTGCGTCATTTTTATCCGTTTAAGTCTAATTTCATTACTAAATTAATAACGGCTGCAAATTTCCGAATATTTTTCCAATTTTCCATACAAAATCCATATATATTTACATTTTATGCTACGGAAATGAATAAAAATAGATTTCCAATTCATTTATACCAACCGTAAAAGGGCATCACCCAAAACTTAAAAACTACTAATAACACCCTCAAAGACCCTTTTCTTCGAGGGTTATTTGTACATTTGTCTATAATTTGCATAAATAAAGAATGAGTAAAGCCACGCGCATAAAACAAGCCATACGTATCACGGTCATTTCGACACTGGTATTCTATTTCGGTCTGATTGCTCTGCTGAACCTTCCGGCTGTCCAACACCGCATCAGTACGTATGCTGCCCGTGAACTTACCCGTCTCACCCAGGCCGAAGTCAGCATTGGCAATGTAGACTTAGGGCTTCTGAACCGCGTCGTCATCCAGAACGTGCAGATAAAAGACCGGCAGAAGAAAGACATGCTCGGCATTTCGCGCTTTTCCGTCAAGATTGACATTCCCTCTCTCTTCCGTGGAAAAATCCGTATCAGCAGTGTACAGCTATTCGGACTGGATGCCCGCCTGAACCGTGCCCACCCCAAGGCTCCCCTGAATTGCCAGTTCCTGATTGACACTTTTGCTTCAAAAGATACGACAAAGAACGAAAAATCCATCGACCTGCGTATCAATTCCGTACTTATCCGTCGCGGACAAATCCACTACGATGTGCTGTCGGAATCCAATACACCCCGCCGGTTCAATCCTCATCACATCGGCATCAGCGAACTTTCGGCAACCATCTCCTTGAAGGCCTTGCAGACCGATTCGCTCAACGCACAAATCCGCCGTATGAGTTTCAATGAGCAAAGCGGATTTCAACTGAAGAAATTTGCGCTGAAGGCCACAGCTACCCCCAAAGGTATCCATTTGCATGACCTGAACCTGAGCCTTCCGGCCACGACAGTAAACATCGACACATTTACTGTAGCAGGAGAACTTACCGCACCCGACTTTATTTCAGATACGCAAACCACCTACATGGGTCGCCTGAATGCCTCGGTCACTCCGGCCGACATCGCCTGCTTTGTCCCTGCACTCCAGCATTTTCAGGACTCCGTGCATATCGACCTGGCCTTTCATGGAAGAGGAAAACAGGCTCGATGTACCAATTTCTATCTCTCCAGCCCGCACAAAGCACTGGAAATACATGCAGAAGGAATGCTCGACCACAGTAATCCTTCACAACCGCCTTATTTTTTTGGTCAAATCACACAGGCTGATGCCGACGAAACCGCCATTTCCTGGCTCATACATAATTTGAAAGGTACCGCTGCACCTGTACCCGACATCCTGCAGCGTCTGGGCTTTCTTAAATTTCAGGGTGATGTATCGGGATACCCTTCCCGTATCACTGCACACGGTACCCTGCAAAGCCAACCGGGACAAATTAATGCCAATCTGACCATGCACACCGACACCCTGACCCAGCAAAAAAGTTATTCCGGAAAAGTTTCCACCCATAATTTTGAGCTTGGCAAACTGCTGGCGAAAAAAGAACTGGGTAAAACCTCTTTTGACCTGGAACTGAACGGGCTGCAATACCGAAACCATCAGCCAGAATCGCATATCAAAGGAGAAATCTCTTCTTTAGAGTACAATGACTACCAATACCAGCACATCGCACTGAACGGAAATTTCAAGCCGGGCGGTTTCAACGGCCATCTGTCACTCGACGATGAAAATGGTAAAATCAGCGTAGACGGGAATTTCGTGACCCAACAGGCCGTACCCGACTTCAACCTGCGGGTAAAAGTACGTGATTTTCGTCCCCATAAACTTCAGTTGACGAAAAAATACGAAGATACCGACGTATCATTGAACCTGACGGCAGACTTTTCAGGACATTCCATTGACGATGTCCAGGGAAAAATCAGCCTCGACAGTCTTTCAGTTCGCACGCCCGACGAAGAAGGGAACTACTTCCTTCCCCGCCTGCAGATTGATGCGACACAGCTTGCCTCAGAGGCCAAGCAGAAGGAAATACGCATTGACTCCCCGTTCCTGACCGGAACCATACAAGGACAATATGCCTACCACACCCTGCTGAAGAGCATGGAGAAAGTGATCCGGAAGCATCTTCCATCCCTGTTCCCTGAGGAGAAGCCGAAAAAAGGAAGAAAGAAACCCGCAGAGCTGAACAACCAGTTCCGGTTCCAGTTTCGCATGGAAAACAGTGAATTTCTTTCAAAGGTTTTGAACAGTCCGTTCGAGTTGCAGATGCCGGCCACGTTCTCAGGACAACTTAACGACAGCCTCTCACAGATGCGCATCAACGGTTCGATTCCTCAATTCACGTATAAAGGGAAATACTACGAATCGGGCACCCTGTTGTGTGAAAGCCGTTCCGACGAACTGCAGTGCCAGTTACGTGCCGGCACCTTGATGAAAAAAGGAGCCATGTTCAATTTCTCCCTCATCACGAGGGCCAAAGACGACAAGCTGCACAGTACCATTTACTGGGGCAACAACACACAGCTCACCTATAGCGGAAAGATTGACGCCATCGCTTCTTTCCGTCAGGACAGTCTGAAAAGGGTACTCCACACCCGTGTGGACATCCAGCCCAGCCAGGTCATTCTGAATGACACCACCTGGAACATCCATCCGGCTACTGTAGACATTGCAAAAGACAGCGTCGAAATACACGACTTCCTGTTTGAGCACCGCGACCAGCACTTGAAAATCAACGGACGACTGGGAAAAACAGAAGCTGACTCCTGTCTGGTAGACTTGAAGAACATCAACCTGCTCTACATCATGGACATGATTCAGTTTCATGCCGTACGCTTCGACGGAGGCATCAGCGGAAAAGTCCACCTGCGCCACGTGCTTGAGGACCCGGTGATGGAAGCCCGTCTCGATGTGAAAGATTTCTCCCTCAATCATGCCCTGCTAGGACGCGCCGACATCCTCGGCTCATGGGACAAAGAGTTGGGAGGCGTTCGCCTCAATGCTGACATCCGCCGCGACAGTGCCTGCACCACACGGGTCATCGGCTATGTATCGCCCAAGATGAAGGGACTCGACCTCCATATCCAGGCCGGAGGTACCCCTCTCTCCTTCCTGCAACCCTTTGTAGAAAATATATTCAGCAATGTCAACGGAAGCGTACATGGCGACGTGCGTCTGTTCGGCCCCTTCTCCCAGCTTGATTTGGAAGGGAAAGTCAAGGCACAGATGCAGATGAAGGTCAACATTCTGAATGCTACTTTCCTGGCTTCGGCCGATTCCGTACACATCGCTTCCGGCTTGTTCCGTTTCCAGAACGTGCGCTTGCAGGACACTGAAGGGCATACCGGACTGGCCAACGGAGAGCTACGGCATACCAAATTAAAGAACCTGAGCTACCAGTTCCGCTTCAATACCGACCGCATGCTGGTATTCCACTCTGAAAAGGAAACTCCGGAATTCCCCTTCTACGGTCATATCTATGCCACCGGAAACGTATTTCTCCGGGGAGGCGACGGACAGCTGAACGTTGACGGAGAAGTTCGCGCCGACAATCAGACCGAGTTTGTCTACGTATTAGGAACAGCAGCCGAGGCTACCAACTCCGGCTTCATCACCTTCGTAGACCGTACTCCACGCCGCAAACAGGCTGCGGTCAAGGCCGAAGTGTACCACCCGCTCAACCAGCCCGACAAGCAGGATGACGATGATACACCTACCGCTATCCACATCAATCTGCAGATAGAACCTGCCGAACGTGCCAACATGAAAATCATCATGGACCCTTCGGCCGGAGACTATATTTCTGCCTACGGAACCGGCAACCTGCGCATCAACTTCTTCAATCAGGGCAACTTCCAGATGTTCGGTAACTACAACATTACTGAAGGAATCTACAAGATGAGTATGCAGAACGTCATCCGAAAAGACTTCACCCTGCAGCCCGGAGGTGTGGTATCCTTCAACGGGATCTGGTGCTGTTCTGCGCAAAGGACGATGACGCCACGAGCCTGTGCCACGTCGATCACCGTCTTTTGGTTTGACGTGAAGTACAGGCGTTCGATGGCGATACAGTCCGGCTGAAACCGTTTCAGCAAGTAATCTAAATCGTCATAAATTGCCGTCAGCCGTGCTGCAAACCGAGTCCCTGCCTCTGTGGTGATTGCACCGTATTCCAGCGGTGTGAAATCCGCACCGTGATAGGATACAATGCCGAACCCCACAATGGCATAGCCGGGGTCGATTCCTAAAATGCGCATCGTATCTGCCTCCTCTGTTTGTGATAAGATCCGGAGCAGGCTTTCCGTACCGCCCATCCCTGCTGTTGTTTTTGCACGTACATTTCATTATAGCACAAAACGATTGCCGTTTTCAATAGCTATTCAAAATTTTATCTTGATTTTTGAAAAATAATTGTGTATAATGGAAGTTAGCATACTTTGCACACGGTAGCAGAAGTTGTTCTCACAGAAAGAAACCTCCCGCAAATTTCAAGGGCAACACCGCATCTGCACCGAAAATCCCTTCACAGAAAGGAATACAACATGGAATTACAGGAAATCCGCAATGAGATCGACCGGCTGGACAAACAGATCCAGTCTTTATTTGAAGAACGCATGCTTCTCTGCCAAGATGTTGCAAGATATAAAAAAGCACACAACATGCCGGTTTTTCAGGCAGGACGGGAACAGCAGATCCTCGATCGCGTAGAACAGAATGCCAAAGAGGGACTGGGACTGGCTTCCCGCACCATGTTCGCCAACATGATGAGCATTAGCTCCCAGCTACAGCAGAAAATGCTGGTCGCTGCCGAAGATACTTACCTAGCGTTTAATAATAGCAGCTTACAAAGTTGCGCAACCGGCGTTGGTACTGGACTCCAATCCAGAGCAGAAGTAACTTGCTGCTTCAAGCGAAACTGCCGTCTACCAAC
>OGYP01001792.1_pt1 | contig 10394 bp, 10 predicted proteins | sample 1576571 | NCBI WGS metagenome assembly OGYP01 (sample SAMEA3541559, study PRJEB24748) | human gut metagenome | biome: human gut; feature: human-associated habitat; material: faeces | place: China | collected 2012
GTCCACACTGCATATCTGCTGGGGTGCACAGGCAGCTCTACATTATCATTACGGGCTGCGAAAAACACTTCTCCCCAAAAAGATGTTCGGTGTTTTCCCTCATACCATGCACGATAAAACGGTTCCTCTTCTTCGAGGCTTTGATGAAGTTTACTGGATGCCCCATTCCCGCCACACCGAAGTAAAGGAATCAGAAATCCGTGCCGTTGATGGATTATATATCCTTTCTTCCTCTCCAATCGCAGGAACCAATATCGTATCCAATCATAACGGCCGTCAGATTTTCATCTTTGGTCATTCGGAATATGAAGCAAACACCCTTGCAGAAGAATATTTCCGTGATCTGGGCAAACTGGATAATGTGGAACTTCCTTACCACTACTTCCCGGATGATGACCCGACACAAAAACCAATCCGTACCTGGCGCAGCCACGCCTACCTGTTCTACTCCAACTGGCTTAACTACTACGTCTACCAGTCCACCCCATACGACCTTTGCTCCATGCGGCTGGACCCCAAATAATATCTTGATCAGAAAGGGGAATTGTCATGCTCTGTGATCTCCACATTCATTCTTGGCATTCAGACGGAACCTGGTCACCCGAACAGATTGCCGCTGTCTGTAAAGAAAAAGGAATCTCCTGTTTTTCCATCACCGACCACAACCTGCTCTCTGCTTATCCCGAAGCGATGCAGTGTGCTCAAAAATATGGGCTTACCTGTATTCCTGGAGTAGAGATCGACTGCATTCTCGATGGGAAAAGCTACCATATCCTAGGATATCAGGTCAACACAGACTATGAGCCGCTGCGCATCCTTTTAAAAGAAGCCCGCACTGTGCTCGACCAGATGAGCGACCGCCTAATCACAGCAATCGAACATTCCCCATTTGATTTGTCTCATCCTGTATCTATGCAGGATTATCTTAGCTACACCTATCATCCGTCCCGCGGTGGCTGGAAGGGACTCAATTATGTTATCGACCGAAAACTCGCCCATGACTTTGATTCTGCGATGGCACTTTACTCCCGCTACCATATCACCTATGAAAAAAGTGCCTTTCCTTCTATGGAAGAGACCTGTAAAACCATTGTAGCAGCAGGCGGTTATCCCATTCTGGCACACCCTTCCAACTATTTTCCATTGGATGATACCTTAGAAGAAAATCTCCTGAAAACCGTTCAGGCAGGCGTACAGGGCGTAGAGTGCTACTATCCGGCGCAATCGGAGGAATACCGCAGCCGCTGTACCGCATTTTGTAAGGAGCACCAGCTTTTTATTACCTGCGGCGGCGATAGCCATGGAGAGTTTCAGAAGGATATCGATGGCATCCGCTACGAGATCGGTGCGGCATCGGTGGATTCTTCCAAGCTTTGTTTAAGATAAAGTAAAATAAAACTTTTTCAATCAAGAGGGTGATGATCAAAGAACGCATCAAACAGCAGCTCCAAAATAAATAATTTCAAAATAAAGCAATAAAGGAGTTTGCTTATGTATCAGCCAATTTCTATTCACAATATTCCGTCCGCAGTTTGGGGACCATCTTCCGAAAAGGTAATTCTCGCTGTGCATGGAAACCTTTCTTCCAAAACAGACACCCCCATCCGTCTTTTGGCAGAAACTGCTGTTCAAAAGGGATATCAGGTACTCAGTTTTGATCTGCCGGAACATGGAGATCGAAAAGGAGAGCCCACCTTATGCAAAGTTCAGAACTGCGTTTCCGAATTGAGGCAAATCATCGAATATGCTCAGAAAAACTGGAAAGACATCTCCCTGTTTGCAAACAGCATCGGAGCCTATTTCAGTCTGATTGCTTTTTCTGATCTGCTATTTCAACAGGCTCTGTTTCTTTCTCCTGTACTGGATATGCTGGAAATCATCAACGGCATAATGTCTGCTTTTCAAATCAGTGAGCAGGAACTTTTCCAAAAGCAAACCATCCCTACACCAATCGGGCAAACCCTTTACTGGGACTACTACTGCTACGTAAAGGAACATCCCGTTTCCAGATGGAATACCCCAACCTGGATTCTTTCCGGTGGTAAAGATACCTTGTGCAGTATACAAACTCTCCAAAGTTTTGTGCGGCAGTATCATTGTAGCCTCACCCTTTCCCCAGAATCAGAACATTACTTTCATACCAAGTATGATCTTTTTGTTCTGGAAAATTGGTTCAATCACATTATCTAACAAAACCCCCGAGGAAATTCCCCGGGGGTTCTTCTATATCTGATACTGTTTTATTTTCTCCATCATCTTATCATAACACTCAACCGTAGCATCTGCCCAATCTTTTTCTCCGTCTTCGGTTATATAATAAGACATATGGCACAGCTTGATATAAGCATATCTCTTTTTGGTTCTCACTCCTTTATAATGCACTCTGTATTCTACTTTGTAATAAGCATATACCCCGCACTCCTCTATCTGTTTTCCAAACCACGTATAAAAACCATCAACCCTACTTTCTCCCTGCCATTCCAATAACTGATGATATAGTTCCTGTGCCATTCTCACATCATCAACATAATATTCCTGCCCTGATATATCCTGAAAAGAAACTGCCTGAATATTATACGGATGGCAGACCACAAACTGATCCAGCATTAAAAATATGACAAGAAATTTTATTCCTATCCATACATTGATTTTAAAATCACTCTTCAAGAATAACTCCTTCATAAATTAGTTCTCCTCAAAGCTCTTCTATTCCGCTGTTCTCCTTGTTATGGAACTTGAACCACGATCTCATGTGCCGACATCGCACCGTCTTCACCTAAATGGGTTACTTCATAACCTACTGTATAAGTAAGCTCATCCGTTTCAGCATCGTAGCTGTAAAAAACGTGATCTTCGTCCACCTCTACCAGTGCATTCGGAATATCTGGCAGTTGGACTTTTTCTCCTCCACTCTCCACAAAAGCTTGAACCCTTTTTGGAATTGTTTTTTCCTTTTTCAGTATTTGATGGGACGGATAGTCGCTATAATTTAATTCCAAGGCAACGCCATCTTCTATATAAACAGAATACTTAATACCCAGATAAACATTTCCGCCCTCAGTTGGAATAGCTTTTGTCAGAAGAATTTGGTATAGGGAAGAATCATCATAAAAGGCATTCAGAATATAATATTCTTTGTCAAAATTGGGATTTACTTTTTTTATTTCGGCAATTAAATTTTTTCCCAGCACACTTGACCATTCTTTTCCCTGCTTTGCTTCTTCATTATCCTGATATGCTATCATGGAAGATTCATCACACGGAATATGGAGTTCAACACTGTTTTCAATCCTATGATATGAATTTTCTGTCTGCACGCTCTCCTGTTCTGTTATTTTTTGTTTTTCATCTTCTTTGTTGAGAAAAGGTATTAAAAGAACTCCCACCACACACCCAAGCAACAATAAAAGTAAAATGACAGCAATCAGGTTTCTGCGCTTTTTGTTTTGTGCCATTTCCCCACTCTCCTTTCAGAAGCGTCATCCCTCAATTTTTTCTTAATTAGAACGGATTTAATCACTCACTCTATATGGTAAAACATCTCTCAATGCTTGCTCTAAAGGTGTTGGCTCTCCAATAAGCCAATATTTGGGTAATTCTATATATACGATTCCCTTTTGTATTTGTCCATTCCTATAGGTAACGATGTATGGAACCCTTTCATAAATATGTAATGCAATCGTTTGCGGAACTCCCCATATATCTCTCGCTGGAAGGGTCTGCTGCATCCACTTGACCATTTTTTCTGAAAATGTTTTTGCTGTATCTGGATCATCAATTAAAAATTTTACCGGTTCCATTTCATTATCTCCAGCAACGGAAAGTTTCCACCCTTCATCTATCTCAAATTCAACTTGAACAACATTTTCGATATTAGCATTTAAACAAATCAAACAAAAATTGGGCAGGCACCGCCACATAATCCACATAAACACTGTAGATAAACATATTCCTAGTAAAGAAAGTCCTATTCGCATGACATACTTTTTCTTCATCTTTCTTCACCCTTCTTTAAGTAAAAACGACAACATTCTCCTTGGCCTTATTTTATCACCTTTTTCTTTTAAACTCAACTATCCTTGTAATAGAAGAACCCCCGAGGAAATTCCCGGGGGTTCTTCTATATCTGATACTATTTTATTTTCTCCATCATCTTGTCATAACGCTCAACCGTAACGTCTGCCCAAAGTCTGTTTCTGCTCTCTGGCATATTCTCTCACCACGTTAAATTGGAATTTACGAGTTCAGCCACTTTTTCAATAATCCATATATGGTTTGGATATCCTCTTTACTGCACATTTGTTCGGTTCTGCCAATTGAGTAGTGATGTCCAAAATTATTATCCAAATAAGTATTACCATTGATGACAACTGGATTTTTGTATCTCGGTCTGACATGAATATGGATATGTGGACATGGCTCCGGTGACTTATAAAAACTGTTCATCAAGCAGCTCCAATTAAAGTGTTCTGCTTTCAAAACCGTTTTTATGCATTTTTCGTATTTCTTTATCAACAGAAAAAGCTCCATCCATTCATCATCTTTGAGTTCCGGCAAAGAACCACAATGCCGTTTTAATACTATAATGCACCGTCCGATATAATCTTGTTCATCCGCAAGGTAAACAGTCCAATACTTGGTATCTGACAATAAATACTTCTTGTCCTCTTCAGATAGATTACACCATTCGCATCTTTTCACTATATTTCCTCCAACTTTGGATTTGTTTAACTACTCTATAAAGATGTGTAACTTTGGTTTCCATAAACGACAATCTCTCGCATTAGCATACTCGCTCGTTTACACAGATCACCCGCCTTTGCGCCGTAGGCAAATAGGCAATGTTTTGCTTTTTGCTCAAAATTAGTTTTATGCTCATTGTCCCCGAGAATGTCGCTGCGCTCCATTCTCCGGAAATTTGATTTTAAAAAACGGAACTGGCTCGGCAAGGCAATGTTTCACTTCCCATTTTGGGAGAATCGAATTTCATTCGATTCTCATGGTGACGGCGCATTATTTTGATTTAAGTTGTTTACTCTAACCGTCACCTTTGCCCCTGAAAATGTCGCTGTGCTCCATTCTCCAAAACACTTTTCTTTTGGCCTAACCTTTTCTTTTAGCAAAGAAAAGGTTAGAAACCGGAGATGTGGCCACGTTCCAGCGCACCGTACAAACGCTTTTTAAAGCCCTTGCTTTCTTTGTCCATCATGCGGATCCATTCCTTGGTTTTTTCGCGGTTGGTGTTTCCGTCGGCAGGGCATTTGCTCTTGACTACCGGCAGATTTTCATGGTGAACCGCCGCTGAGATCATGCTTTCCTCCGCCATAACCATCGGACGGATCATGGTCAGATCCTTTCTGGAAAGATAAGTCACCGGCTGGAAGCATCCAACCCGGCCTTCCTGAAACAGGTTCATGATAAAGGTCTCAATCGCGTCGTCGTAGTGGTGTCCCAACGCAATCTTGTTGCAGCCGTTTTCTTTTGCCGCATCGTGCAGACAACCGCGGCGCATTCTAGCGCACAGGGAGCAAGGATTGCTCTCGTTTCTTACATCAAACACGATCTGACCGATTTCGGTTCTCTTGAGAACATAAGGAATCCCCAGTTCCTCACACAGCTTGGCAATAGGGGAATAATCTGTCTCCACCCCATTAAAACATGGGTCGAGGGTAATCGCTACAATTTCATAGTCAATGCCGATATATTCCTTTAACTTCGCAAGACCTACCAGCAGAGCAACCGAATCTTTACCGCCGCTGACTCCGACTGCAATTCGGTCACCCGGCTGAATCATATCATACTTCTCAATCGCTCTGCGCATCAAACCTGCCAGTTTCTGCATTGCTCCCATCCTATTCCTCCTCTTTGTGATTGCGGCGATAGTTCAGATAATTTTCCAAAATAATGGTTGCCGCCACCGCATCAATTACCTGTTTGCGTTTTTTTCCTCTGGTGTTGGTTTCGTTTAAAAAGCCAATTGCCGAAACGGTGGTCTGACGTTCATCCCACAAAACCACCGGCACCGAAACAAGCTCCCTTAATTTTTCTGCAAACTCCTCGCACAGCTGCGCCCTTGGACCTTTACTGCCATCCATGTTGAGCGGATGACCTACAACAATCAGCTCCGCACCCTGTTCTTCTGCCTGTGCAGCCGTTTTCTGAATGGTGGTTGGAAAATGTTTTTCCTCAATGACACAAACTGGGCTTGCCAGCAGCTCACCTTTATCACAGATTGCGATTCCTGTTCTGGAATCACCAAAATCCACTGCCAAAATTTTCATCTTTCCCTGTCCTTTCTGCTTTCAATTCATGTTTTTCAGAATACCATACCGCAGGATAACTTTCAATATCCTTTCAAGCTTTTCTCTGCCAAATCTGCTCCTTGATTTTATTTTTTCTGTGTGTTAGTCTAAAAACAAATCAGATCTTTCGGAGGTGTTCCTATGAAAGAAATCCGCAAAAAACGTGCCGTTGCTACTGCATAATAAAATCTATTTTGGAGGTGAAAATAAACAGAGAAAGAAAGGATTTTTCTTATGAATCAAATTATTCCAGACCCTAACGTCATTTTTCCAAATGAATATCATACATCCTGTTTTATCAAAAATGTGGTTACTGCTCCAAACATCTTAATTGGAGATTATACCTATTACGACGATCCGGATAACCCCACAGGATTTGAACAGAATAACGTCCTGTTTAACTATCCTGAATTCGGTGATCGCTTGATTATCGGAAAATTCTGCGCAATTGCAAGTAAAACCCAGTTTATCATGGGGCCTGCCAACCATCGAATCAGCAGTGTGACCACCTATCCATTCAATGTGTTCGGCGGTGCCTGGGAAGCAAACACCCCTCCTCACCTTTCCCAACTTCCGCACAAAGGAGATACCGTCATCGGCAATGATGTCTGGATTGGTCGGGAATGTGTCATCATGCCCGGTGTTCATATCGGGGATGGAGCTATCATCGCTGCACGCTCCGTTGTGGTAAAAGATATCCCTGCTTACACCGTGGCAGGAGGAAATCCCGCAAAACCGCTGAAAAAACGGTTTGATGACGAACTGATCGAACTGCTGCTGCAGTTTCGCTGGTGGGATCTTGCACCCGAGCGTTTGGTGGAAGTATTGCCGCTTTTGTGCGACCCCGACCTTGAAAAAGTAAAAAACAAAATACGGAATTTACTTTAAAAATGCAAAACACCCTTCTGTGCTCACAGAAGGGTGTTTTTTATATCCGATTATAATTTCTTTTCAAAAATACTGCACACCTGTTCCACTCCTGTTTCTTTTCGAAACAGATGCTTTTTTGTTCCTATTTGGGTAAATCCCAAACGCTCAATCAGCTTACGGGATGGCAGATTTTCCAGTGCAAGCTCCGCAATGATTCTCTTGACCCCCATTTGCTTCATCTGGGCTATCATCTCCTGTGCTGCTTCCTGCGCATATCCTTGACCCTGATACTTCTTTTTAAAGCTGTATCCCATTTCCCGAAGCTGCTCTCCGCAAAAGCACAGATATCCAATCACTTCACTGCTGCCTTTAAGACAAACCGAATAAAAATATCCGCTGTCCGACCAAACCTTTACCTGTTCTTTTGCTTTTTCTTCTGTCGTCGGCAGAGGATAGTCATAGATTGCTTCCGGTGAAGTTTCAAAATCCAAGAACATTTCCAGAACATCCAGCCATTCTTCCGGCTGCATTGGATGAATCTCCAGTCGGGATGTCAAAATTTGATGTGTCACAATCATCATCCTTTTTCCCTGATATAAAATACAGCGGCGAAACAAATTGTTTCGCCGCTGTATCAAACAGTCTTTTTATCTCCTCACAAAAGAGGATGTTATTTTAAACTATTTTGCTGCGTACAGTTCGCCCAGACGTACCAGGTGTTCATAACGAGCACGAGAATTCTGTGCAGCCTGTTCGAACAGAGCTTCTGCTCTTTCTGGGAATGCACGGGTCAGAGAGGAGTAACGAGCCTCACCGAGGATGAATTCTTTGTAATCGGTTGTTGGAGCTTTGCTGTCCAGAGTGAATGGGTTCTTGCCTTCTGCCTTCAGAGCTGGGTTGAAGCGGAACATATTCCAGTAACCACAATCAACAGCACGTTTCATTTCTTTCTGGCAGTTGGTCATGCCGCCCTTGATGGAGTGCATTTCACATGGAGCATAGCCGATAATCAGGGATGGACCTGGATATGCCTCAGCCTCAGCGATTGCTTTGATGGTCTGGTTCATGTCAGCGCCCATAGCGATCTGTGCAACATAGATGTAACCGTAGGACATAGCGATTTCAGCAAGGCTCTTCTTAGCGATTGCTTTACCAGCTGCAGCGAACTGTGCAACCTGACCGATCTGAGAAGCCTTGGAAGCCTGACCGCCGGTGTTGGAGTAAACTTCGGTATCGAATACCATGATGTTGATATCTTCACCGGAAGCCAGAACGTGGTCTACGCCGCCGAAGCCGATATCGTATGCCCAACCGTCGCCGCCGAATACCCAAACAGATTTCTTGGAGAGGTATTCTTTCTGGGACAGAATTTCTTTTGCTTTATCACAGCCGCAAGCTTCCAGAGCAGCGATGAGTTCTTCAGTAGCAGCCTGGTTTTCTTTGCCGTTGTTTACAGTATCCAGATATTTCTGACCAGCAACTTTAACAGCTTCGTTGGAGCCGTTTTCTACAACGTCACGAACTTTTTCGATCAGTCTTTCACGGATTACTTTCTGACCGAGGTACATACCGAAGCCGTGCTCAGCGTTGTCCTCGAACAGGGAGTTAGCCCATGCTGGACCATGACCTTTTTCGTTAACGGTATATGGGGATGTAGCAGCAGGACCGCCCCAGATAGAGGAACAACCTGTTGCGTTGGAGATGTACATTCTGTCACCGAACAGCTGAGTGATCAGACGAGCGTAAGCTGTCTCAGCACAACCAGCACAGGAGCCGGAGAACTCGAGCAGAGGTTTCTCGAACTGGCTGCCTTTAACGGTTTCTTTTGCAGGCATACCAGGTTTCTTGGAAACGTTAGCAACCAGGTAATCGAATACTGGCTGTTTGCTTTCCTGGCTTTCTCTTGGAACCATGGTGATTGCTTTTTCTTTTGCAGGACATTCGCCTACGCAGACGCCGCATCCCATACAATCCATAGGAGATACTGCCATTGTGAATCTGTATTCTTCCAGACCTTTACCGATCATCTTAGCTGTCTGCAGGCCTGCTGGAGCGTTAGCAACTTCTTCCTCGCTCAGAGCGAATGGACGGATGGTTGCATGTGGGCAGACATAAGAACAACGGTTACACTGGATACATTTTGTTTCATCCCATACTGGAACCATAACAGCAACACCGCGTTTTTCGTAAGCAGCAGCGCCCTGTTCAAAGGTACCATCAGCATGATCAACGAAAGCAGATACTGGCAGGCTGTCACCGTCCATCTTAGCAACTGGTTCCATGATAGTCTGAACCATGTTGATCAGTTTCTTGTTGTTGCCTGGCAGAACTTCTTCTACCTTCTTGTCTTCTGCATTTGCCCAGTCAGCTGGAACGTCGATCTTGACATAGTAGTCGAAACCAGCGTCGATAGCGTCATGGTTCATCTTAACGATAGCTTCACCCTTCTTAGAGAAGCTGCGGGTAGCTGCATCTTTCATGTAGTTGATTGCATCTTCTTTTGGAAGAACGCCAGCCAGAGCGAAGAATGCGGACTGGAGGATTGTGTTGGTACGTTTGCCCAGACCGATTTCGATTGCTTTGTCGATAGCGTTGATGGTGTACAGCTGGATGTTGTTCTTAGCAATGTAACGTTTTGCTTCAGCTGGCATATGCTCGTTGAGCTCTTCTGGAGTCCACTGGCAGTTGATGAGGAATACGCCGCCTGGTTTAACGTCACGAACCATCTTGTAGCCTTTTGTTACATAGGATGGGTTGTGGCAAGCAACAAAGTCTGCTTTGTTGATGTAGTATGGGCTCTTGATCGGTTTGTCACCAAAACGCAGATGGGAAATGGTGATACCGCCGGTCTTCTTGGAGTCATACTGGAAGTATGCCTGTACATATTTATTGGTGTGGTCACCGATGATCTTGATGGAGTTCTTGTTTGCACCAACAGTACCGTCGCCGCCCAGACCCCAGAATTTGCATTCGATGGTGCCTTCTGCAGCGGTGTTTGGAGCTTCTTTTTCTTCCAGGGACAGATGAGTAACGTCATCGTTGATGCCCAGAGTAAATCTTGCTTTTGGAGCTTCTTTGGACAGCTCTTCATAAACTGCAAAGATGCTTGCTGGAGTTGTGTCTTTGGAGCCCAGACCGTAACGACCGCCGATGATGGTAGCCTGACGTCCTGCTTCGCTCATAGCAGACATAACATCCAGATGGAGAGGTTCAGCATAAGCA
>OGYP01001797.1_pt1 | contig 10386 bp, 6 predicted proteins | sample 1576571 | NCBI WGS metagenome assembly OGYP01 (sample SAMEA3541559, study PRJEB24748) | human gut metagenome | biome: human gut; feature: human-associated habitat; material: faeces | place: China | collected 2012
GACAGCTTGACAACCCGGAGTTTTCTATGGCACAGGCAATTTATGATGTTTTGGTCTTTCTTCTCCGGGTTGCATCAGTCCGTCAGATACGAAACTGTACATGGATCGGATCCAGTCATCTTCCTTTTGATATGCAGCCGGTTTCCAATTCGGGTCACGTTCCTTCCAGCGGTCGCGATACAGAGACAGCGTCAGGTCTGTTGTCCAAGTCCAGTCGCGGTTGTCTATGTTTACGGTGTTCAGTGTCATTTCAAATCCCTGGCTTTTCGTTTCACCTATATTGGAGGCTATGGAAGTTACCTCATTGTAGGAAGGCAATGATTTTTCCTTTACAAGCAGATCGGAGATGGTGCGGTTGAAATATTCCATACTCAATGAGATGCGGTTATTGATGAATCCCAAATCCAAACCTACATTGAATTCTTTGGTGGTTTCCCAAGTTAGGTTAGGGTTGCCCAACTGTGAAGCAAGTACACCGGTATGTATGGTATTGCCGAACACATTGTTATATCCTGTGTTGTACAGGTTCATTGTACGGTTGCCCACATTTGAGTTACCTGTCTGTCCATAACTAATACGCAACTTGCCGTTGGATACCACGTCATTCAAACTTGCCATAAATGGCTCGTCGCTGAATCTCCAGCCTGCGGATACGGAAGGGAAGAAGCCCCAGCGATTGTCTGGGTCAAAGTTGGAAGCTCCGTCGGCACGCATGGTCAAAGTCAGTAGATAGCGGCTCAGATAGGAGTAGTTGATACGGCCGAAATAGGAACCTAATGACGTTTTTGAAGCTCCCGAACCTACAGACGGCTTGGCGAAATTGCCTGCTCCTAGATTATTGTAGAGGAATCCGTCTGTAATGAAATCCTGATTACCTGCGGAAACCCATTCACTGTTAAACTGCTGGAATGAATAGCCTGCCAGTACAGTCAGACTGTGATTCCCGAAATCCTTCATATAAGTAGCAGTAAGGTCCATCAGGTAGTCATTGTTGTCGGACTGAGAGATACTGGCCTGTCCGTTGGCCTGCTCACCATACATGGTGGTCTTAGGAAGATACTGTTTGCGCTTCTCGTATTGGCGGTCTATCCCGAAGTTTGCTTTTAGGATGAGCCCCTTAACAGGCTCTATTTGCTCCTTGAGGATCATGCACACCGGGCCGTCGACATTTGTCTTGATGACGGTGATGGGATGGTCGCCGCCGAGGAATGTCAGGTATTTGTTCGACGTATCGTCCACCTTGCAAAGCGTGCCGCCGAAATATTCCATAGAGAACTCCGCATCCGGGTACCACTTCGTGTCCAGATCGACGAACGGGCGCCAGAACTGCACGGTGTCCGGGTTGTCCGCAAGGGCCTGACTCTGGGGATAGGCCTTGATGGCGCTGTAGAGCGAGCCGAGGAAGCCGGTGTATTCGCCGCTTTCAAACTTGCTCAGCGGCTCGGCCTTGAGGCCCGCGCTCTCGCAGAAGGCTGTGTAGGCATAATAGGCGCCGAGGGCCGTCCAGTGGTGGTCCGAACGGAAGTAGAGGTATTCGTCCTTGTGTGCCTCAAGCTTGCTGTAGGCATCGACCGCGATCGCCGTGCTCTTGAGCTCCTTCAGGCGGTCATAGCACGCCGCGATCATGTCCGTCTGCAGCATGTGCTGGTTCTCCGCCGGGGCGTAGAACGCGGCCGCATTCGGCACGGCGATGGAGAACGTGCGCACGCCGCTGCCAAGCTTCGCAGCAATGTCGTTCACGGCGTCGGCATAGGAGCGGATGGTGTCCTTGTCGCCATAGGGGACCTCCATGGCGCGGTCGCCCACGACGAGCACGGAGCCGAGCTCCTCTGCAGCAGCGTCGGGATCCTGCGTCTGGGTGGGCTGAGTCGGCTCCGTCGGCTCGGTGGAGTCGGTGGCCGTCCCGCTGGGCTGGGTCGAGGACGAGGGCGTCGTATCGTCCGTCGACGGCAGGGCTTCGCCGTGGTTGGCTGCGCCGCCGTTCATATTGATGACGAGCTGCGCGCCGTCCTTCGAGCCGCCGCTGAAGTAATAGAAGCCGTTGAGCGAGCGGTTCGCATTCATCAGCTTTTCGCGGTTCGGAAACGTATCGGCAAAATAGTCGCGGTAATCCGAGGCGTAGCTGCCGTCGAGCATGGCGGAGAACGTCAGCTTCGGGCGGGTCTTCAGCTTGCGCCGCTCGGATTCGGAATAGGTCGCATCCTTGTCCAGCAGGGCATACAGGCCGATGCAGAGCATGCCGGCCAGCAGCAGGCAGGACAGGATGGTGTAGATTCGTTTCATGCAGAGCACCTCCGGGGGTCAGAATTGCGCATACATGGACGGCGAACTCGTCGAACCGACAAGGGACACCGTGCACAGCCACAGCAGCAGGATGAGGAACAGGAAGACGCTGGCAAGGTAGATGCCCTTTTTCACCGTCACGGCGCCGCGGCGGTCGGAACGCCCCATGCCGAACAGGCCGCTCCAGATAAAGCCGAACCAGCGCGGAAGCACGGACGAACCGATGAGGCAGGTCAGGAGCAGCGGCAGCGAGTTTTTGAGCTGCAGCGAAACACCTGAGCCAGCAAAGCTCGTTCCGCCGCCGAACATGGCGGCAAATGCCGAGCCGATGCCGGAGAGCGACGTATTCATGAACAGCACCCAGCCGATGAGCACAAAGAACATCGTCACGAGGTTGCGCACGATAAACGGGAGCGTTTCCAGCTTCGGGGCGATCTGCTTTTCGATGGACAGCAGCACGAAGAAATACAGGCCCCACAGCACAAAGTTCCAGCTTGCGCCGTGCCACAGACCTGTCAGTGCCCAGACAGCCAGCAGATTGAGGATCTGACGAGCTTTGCCGCGGCGGTTGCCGCCGAGCGGGATATAGACATAGTCGCGGAAGAAGCTGCCGAGCGACATATGCCAGCGGCGCCAGAACTCCGTGATGGACGTGGAGATGTACGGCAGGTCAAAGTTCTCGCAGTAGCGGAAGCCAAAGATGCGGCCAAGGCCAATGGCCATATCGGAATAGCCGGAGAAATCGAAATAGATCTGAAACATGAACATCAGCGCAGCGAGCCATGCGCCGACGAACGTGCCGTTTCCGCCGCCGGTGCTCAGCGACGCAACGACCTTGCCCGCATAATCGGCAAGCAGGACCTTCTTGGCAAGGCCAATGATAAAGCGCTGCGCGCCCTCGAAGGCCGCGCGCGGCGTGGTGCGGCGGTCCATGAGCTGCCGGGCAACCTGCTCATAGCGCACAATGGGGCCCTGCATCATCTTTGGGAACATAGAGAGGTAGAGCAGCAGATTGAAGAACGAACGCTCCGCCTTGACCTTACCGCGATAGACATCCGCCACATAGGAGATAACCTGGAAGGCATAGAACGACAGGCCGAGGGGCAGGGCGCTCGTCGGCGACCGGAAGGCGAAGCCGATGGAATTCAGGCCGTTCGTAATGCCGCGCAGCGCGGCAAGCATCACGCCGCCGTCCGCGACGGTGATGCCGAAGATGCCGAGGAAGAAGTCCAGATATTTGAACAGGCCCAGCACCGCCAGATTGACGACGACCGGTAGGAGGAGCGTATTACGCTTCCCCGGCCGGATGCACCGCGCCATGGCGAAGTTTGCATAGGAAAGGCCAACGAGCAGCAGCACATAGACCGGCTGCCCCATGGCATAGAACAGCAGGCTGGCCGCCAGCAGGACGATATTCTTCAGCCGCAGGCCGGGCACCAGAAAATAGACCAGCAGCGTCAGCGGCAGAAACAGATAGAGGAAATACAGGCTTGAAAATTCCATAGGCAGTCCACCTCTTTCGACAGTTTTTTCTCTCTCATTCTATCAGAATTCCGGCGGATTGCAAGCACTAATTTACATAATTACGTTTTTCCCGCAGGACGCCTGCTCCCTTCGACGACCTGTCTCCAGAGCAGCAGCAGGGCCGTGAGATTCGGCAGGGCCATGCACGCATTGAGGATATCTGCCAGCTCCCACGCCGCCTTCACGGACAAAAGCGGCGCAGTGCAGAGCGCGGCAAGATAGCACCATCGGTACAGGCGCTGCGCCCGCTGCGAGCCGCCCGTCAGATAGCGCAGGCACTGCTCGCCATAAAAATTCCAACCGATGATCGTGGAGAATGCAAAGAAGACCAGGCAGGCCAGCAGCAGGAACGACGACAGCCCCGCAGGCCATGGCAGCGCCGTGCGCCACGCCTGCTCCGTGATGCGGAAGCCTGCAAGCCCCGGCGCACACCACGCGCCCGTCACGACAAGGCACAGGCCGGTCAAGGAGCAGATGACGATGGTGTCGAGGAACGTTCCCGTCATGGTCACAAGCCCCTGCCGGACCGGATCCTCGTTGCTGGAGCAGGCCGCCGCGATCGGCGTGGAGCCGAGGCCAGCCTCATTCGTAAAAACGCCGCGGCCGATCCCCATGCGCAGGATGCGCCGCATTGTCAGCCCGCCCGCTGCGCCGGCGGCAGCGCGCGGAGAAAATGCTGAGACCGCGATCAGACGCAGCGCCGCCGGGATCTGCGCCCGGCAGCGCACAAGGATGAGCACGGAGCAGAGGACATACACAGCGGACATCAGCGGAACGACGAGCGAGCACACACGCGAGATGCGATCCGCTCCGCCGAGCAGCACCATGGCGGAGAACAGGACCGTCAGACCGCCCGCGATGACAGCCGCCCAGGTCACGGCGTTCCCGCCGGCCGTCATGGCGACGCTGCGCTTCAGCGGGTCGAAAAAGCCCTCGACCGCCGTCGTGATGCTGTTGACCTGTGCCACTGTGCCCACGCCGAGCAGGCCGACCGCCGCTCCGACGGCTGCGAACGTCACGGCGAGCCAGCGCCAGCCCAGCCCCTGCTCGATGTAGCAGAATGGCCCGCCGAGCCATTTCCCGCCCTGCCGCCTGCGGTAGCGCACCGCAAGATAGCCCTCGGCATACTGCGTCGCCATGCCGAACAGCGCCGCGACCATCATCCACAGCAGCGCGCCCGGCCCGCCCGCGGCCAGCGCCGTGGCCACGCCGACGATATTGCCCGTGCCGATCGTGGCGGCAAGGGCCGTGCACAGCGCGGCATAGGGCGAGATGCCGTCCGCGCTCTCCCCGCCGCGGAAGATCGCGCGCAGTGCCTGCCCGAGCCGCCGCAGCGGCAGGCCGCGCAGGCGGAGCATGTACCAGATGCCCGTCCCCAGAAACAGTGCCATCATCGGCCAGCCCCACACAGCCTCGCCCACGCGCGCCAGAAGTGAATTCTGCATAGTACCTCCCCGATTCTGAACAATCCGTGAATTTTGGCCGCGCAGTTTGCCTTTTCCCCGGGCGGCCGGTATAATAATATGATGTATTCTATGGGAAGGGTATCATAATTTATGCTGGAACTCCAAGCGATCACAAAGGATTACCGCAGCGGCACAGAGTGCGTGCACGCGCTCCGCGGCGTGAGCCTGCGCTTTCGCGACAATGAATTTGTCTCCATTCTCGGTCCGTCCGGCTGCGGCAAGACGACGCTGCTGAACATCATCGGCGGTCTGGACCGCTACACGGCGGGCGACCTGCTCATCAACGGCGTCTCCACAAAGCAGTACCGCGACCGGGACTGGGACGCCTACCGCAACCACACCATCGGCTTTGTCTTTCAGAGCTACAATCTCATCCCGCACCAGAGTGTGCTGGCAAACGTCGAGCTGGCTCTGACGCTCTCCGGCGTTTCCCGCAAGGAGCGCCGTGCCCGCGCCATTGCCGTGCTGGAGAAGGTCGGCCTCGGCGATCAGCTGCACAAGCGGCCAAACCAGATGTCCGGCGGCCAGATGCAGCGCGTCGCCATCGCCCGCGCCCTCATCAACGACCCGGACATTCTGCTGGCGGACGAGCCGACCGGCGCGCTGGACTCCGAGACGAGCGTGCAGGTCATGGAAATTCTCAAGGAGGTCGCGCGCGACCGCCTCGTCATCATGGTCACGCACAATCCGGAGCTGGCCGAGCGCTATTCCACCCGCATCATCCGTCTGCTGGACGGCAGTGTCGTGGATGACACGCAGCCCTGCACGGCAGACGAACCGCAGGCCCCGCGCCCGGCCCGCACGGGCAGGACGTCCATGTCGTTCCTGACGGCGCTGTCGCTGAGCCTTCACAACCTGATGACGAAGAAAGCCCGCACGATCCTCATTGCCTTCGCGGGCTCCATCGGCATCATCGGCATCGCGCTCATTCTGTCGCTCTCGAGCGGCGTGCAGTCGCTCATCGACCGCATGGAGCGCGAGACGCTCTCGTCCTATCCCCTGACGATCCAGAAAAACACCGTGGACTTTTCGTCCATGATGAACATGCAGGCCGATGTTGAGCAGAGCATCGACGGGCAGGACCCCGACCGGCTTTATTCCGTCAGCGTCATGGGCAGCATGATGGACTCCATGATCCAGGGCTCCAAGACGAACAACCTGGCCGACTTCAAGGCATGGCTCGACTCCGGCGAGAGCGGCATGGAGGAGCTGACGACGGACATCACCTATACCTACTCCACGCCCCTGACGATCTACCGCACGGACAACGGCCTGCAGAAGGTCAATCCCAGCACGCTGTTCTCCGACCTCGGCGTCATACCCGCCGATACCTCCGGCACACTGCTTGGCCAGAGCATGCAGATGGACGTCTGGACGCAGCTCACGGGCAACGAAGACCTGCTGAAGGCGCAGTATGACGTCATCGCGGGCCGCCTGCCGGAGCAGTACAACGAGGTCGTGCTCCTTGTGAACGAGGGCAACCGCATCACGGACTACACGCTCTATACGCTCGGCCTGCTCGATGCGCAGGCCCTGCAGGACGCCGTGGAGGCCGCGGCCCGCGGTGAGGATGTCAGCATCGACACCGAGGTGCACAGCTATTCCTATGACGACATTCTGTCGCTGCGCTTCCGTCTGCTGACAAACACGGACTGCTTCGTCCGGCAGGACGGACAGTGGGTGGATAAGTCGGACGACGAAGCCTATCTTCTGAACGTGCTGAACAGCTCAGACGAAATCGCCGTTGTCGGCATTCTCCGCCCGGCCGAGGGCGCGACGACCAGCGGCCAGAGCGGCGTGATCGGCTACCGCGCCGATCTGATGACACATCTGCTGGACAAGGTCAACAGCGCGGAGATCGTCCGTGAGCAGCAGGCCGACCCCACAGTGGACGTTTTCACCGGTCTTCCCTTTGAGCAGGAGGAGCTGAAGGACGCCTACACCATGGAGGAGCTGCTGGCCTATGCCGCGCAGCTTCCCGCAGAGGCGCAGCAGGAGCTCATGGGCTATGTCAGCTCCATGCAGGCCGCCGGGATGGACGACGGCACGATCGCCACGCAGCTCATGCGCGCCGCGCTCTCGCAGTCCGACGGCGCGACCTACACCGGCAACCTCAAACGCCTCGGTGTCTCCGACCCGGACGACCCAGAGGCCATCAACCTCTTCCCGAAGGATTTCGAGGCAAAGGACCGGATCGCCGACCGCATCGCGGAATACAACAAATCTCTGCCCGAGGACGCGCAGTTGGCCTACACGGACTATATCGGCCTGATGATCTCGTCCATCACGACGATCATCAACGCCATCAGCTACATTCTCATCGCCTTTGTCGCCGTTTCACTCGTCGTCTCGTCGATCATGATCGGCATCATCACCTATATCTCCGTGCTGGAGCGGACGCGCGAGATCGGCGTTCTGCGCTCCATCGGCGCTTCCCGCCGCGATATCTCCCGCGTCTTCAATGCCGAGACGCTGACCATCGGCTTTGCGGCAGGCGGTATCGGCATCGGCATCACACTGCTGCTCATCCTGCCGCTCAATGCGATCATCCGCCATCTGAGCGGTCTGAGCGGCGTGGCCGCCCTCCCGGCCGGGGCTGCTGTTATCCTCGTGGCGATCAGTATGCTGCTGACATTCCTCGCGGGCCTCATTCCGTCGCGCATTGCCGCGAAAAAGGACCCCGTCATCGCCCTGCGGAGCGAATGATCAATATACGCAAGGCAGGCTGCGCGGCATAAACCACGCAGCCTGCTGTTTGGATTTGATCAAAAACAGGAGGAGCCGCAAGCACTCTCTATCGGGCTTAATCGGCGGCATTCAATAATCCGTAAGCCGCAGTAGGGCAAGATGTTGGAATTTATATCGACCGTCATGCGCCACTTTTCGAAATATAATTTATGGAATAGCCATCCCACCCGTTCATGCAATGAATTAAAGTTGCATTTGATGTAATTGCAATCTGACAAAGTTCCGGTGCCCCCATGAATTCAGAAAGATCGTGATTGAAAATTTTCATAATCAGCGAATCAATATCCGATGTGGCTGCAAAGAACGCAAGAGAATAGGCGTACTGCGGAAACATCTGGAAGGCTGTCTGCGCTGTATGCTGTGGGAGCCGATTCGTTTTTCCCTACTGTGTGCGTTAAATTCATGGTAGAAGGATTCCAAGAGTGCAGCGTGCTATACTGCAGAGTATAGCGTGTTAACGATGCTGAGCCATGTTCGTCTGTCCAACCATGATAGAGATTGACTGCATGGCGAACAGCTTTTAAGAAATCACTTGCAACCGTGTAGTTAACCACTAGATGTAAATCCGGATCAGATTCAAAGGCAGCAACCACTTTTTGAATATTGATTCCATTCAACTCTTGAGGAATCGCAACTCCCAGAGTCAAAAGCTGTTCTACACATTCCTCTGGTTGCAAAGAGGAAAGAAGCGTTATTTCTTTGGCGCGGTTCTTCCCTTCAGCAGTAGCTTGTACAGTCATACATCATAGCAGACAAAGGTGCAGTAGAATAGCAAAAATTTTTTCACTTTCACTTTGAAAACTCCTTTCTGTTTTGAATAGATTTGATTCGCATTTCATCATTGAGTTATGGCACTATGCTCTTTGACGAAACTTCTTAATTCTTCGTAAAAATCTGCAAACTCTGTCCAACCAACAACTGGCGCAGATCTGTCCGAATCAACCTCAAGATCTGCAATTGCATCGCAAATTACAGATATTTCAAGATTCGCAGGAATCGAGATTCCATGGTCTGTAAGGCGCTGAAGGAGTATCGTTTCCTCCAGCTCCGACAGCTTCTGCGGCATCTGATTGTTGGAACAGGCGGAAAAAACACAGACAAAGCCAACTAGAGCAATTATCGCAACGATAACACGTTTTCTTTTAGCGAATAACATAGATCACACCTCCGAGAAGTTAATTTAATAATAAAAAGCGCACAGGCCGACTAATCACCAGTCCGGCCTATGCGCCAACAGAAACGATTTTGATACGACCTCTCCATAATCGGGAGCCGCACCAATACCACCAACACGCAAAACCGAACCGGGCATCATTGGGACGATACATGGCGTTACCTCCAATCATAGTTTGTCAGATAGGTACTCTATCCGCATAATAAGTCTACCATATAATGACCATCTTTTTCAATATGGCGGCAGCAATCTGTTTGTGAATTTTCTATAAACGGGTGGCCGTGAGAGGCACTTTGAAAATGGTAAAGGGGAGCGGTGCAAACTACTCTTATGAGAACTCCCTGCTCCTGTCTTTAGACAATATTGGTGGCGGCTACCGCTATTGTGCCGCAGAGAAAAATGAGGGCATCGTCTCCTATTAGATTCATCACGAAATATAGCAAAACAGACTGCACCCGTCAATGGTCGAGATAAACGCTTACGCGCCATTGACAGCCGCAGCCTGTTTCACTTTTCGGCAGACAAGGCGGGCAAGCACAAGCTGTGCCTGCCCGCCTTGATCTCAGATTGACTTGTTATTGTGTCTTTCTGCGCTTCTGAGCGAAGACAGCGATTCCCACAAGAGCGCCGCCGCTGACAAGCAGGAGTGAAAGCCAGAGGGTCGTGCTGTTGTCGCCGGTCGTCGGCATATTAGTCACGGGAGGAACGGGTGTGGTATTGGGATAGTAATGGCTGCCACCGCCGACATACGTCCATTGTGCAACATAGGTGACGTTACCGGTTACGGTGGCGCCCCATGCGGGCTTCCAGCCGTCAAAGCGATAGCCGTAGCGATAGGTGCTTCCCTTAAATGCGGGGGTAGTATCTCCGGCCTTGAGGTCAGCATAATTCTCGGTAGCAAATATACTGCCGTTCATACCATCGCTGTAAGTGACGGTGTAGCGGGTCTGAACCTCATGATTATCGCAGACGACCCAAATGCCCATCTGCTTGACCTCCTCCACGGGCATCCACATTTTATTTTCAGGGTCATACTTTACCTTGAAAGACAATCCCTCTGTGGTCTGCGTGGAGAGTACCTTGTGCATAATGCCCGTATCAGTGCTGAACTGATTGCAATATACAGAAGGAATCAGGGTAATGGTACGGTACGGCGATACACGGACGCGACCACCATTACAAAGCGAATGG
>OGYP01001800.1_pt1 | contig 10378 bp, 9 predicted proteins | sample 1576571 | NCBI WGS metagenome assembly OGYP01 (sample SAMEA3541559, study PRJEB24748) | human gut metagenome | biome: human gut; feature: human-associated habitat; material: faeces | place: China | collected 2012
TGTTTGGCAGACACAGATAAATCATATCCGGTACTTCCTTTGGAAGCTCCGGAACAAAGCCGTTATCTGCTGTTGAAGGCATATAGATTACATTGCTCCAGGTCTCTTTCTGTGCATCATATGTGCCTGTTCTTCCTGCCATGACATTGGAATCAACATATACAGGGTAAACAGGATCTGTAACAGCGATGCGGCTGTTTGCTGAGAAAAGCTCCTGGATGTTGGCTGAATCACTCTTTGCTCCGTCTGAAACAAAAATCTCATCTGCTGAGATATCGCATCCTCTTGCCTTGTAGTCGTTGTCTGAAATTGCTTTTCTGAGGAACTCATATCCGAGGTCAGGTGCGTATCCGTGGAATGTAGCTGCATTTCCCATCTCATCAACTGCCTTGTGCAGTGCATCGATGATAGCAGGTGCAAGTGGCTGTGTTACATCGCCGATTCCAAGCCTTATAATCTCTTTATCCGGATTAGCCTCCTGATAAGCGGCAACCTTTTTAGCTATTGTGCTGAAAAGGTAGCTTCCCGGTAATTTCTGAAAGTTATCATTAATCTGAAACATGTTTATCTCTCCTTTGTTACTTTACAATAAGTTTAATTTATCACTTTACTATAAAAGTGTAAATATATTTTTTTATCATTATTTTTTATAGTAACTGTTCAAGCCTTTACAGCTACTATCATACGCTCTTCTGTCCGGCTTCATAAAGCGCACACTACACATCAGTCATAAGGCTTAGTATCATCTGTGCTGTTTCCACAAGACCGGTACCGTTATCCATGCTTCGCTTCTGGATATACCGGTGTGCTTCCTCCTCTGAGAATCCATTTCGCTCCATCAGTACAGTCTTTGCACTGTTTAGCATCTCCTGGTCTTCCTTTGAACGTACCTTTGGCCTTTGCCTGAGCTTTTTCCTGCGGCGCGTTATCGTGTAATCCATCATCTCAACAGTCTGCAAAAGCTCATGCACCTTAAGTGGCATGGATAATGACATCAGATTATCCACATTTTTTTCCATGATACCCGCTGCCGACGCTATGAGAAGCATCTGAAACTCCTTAGGCATATACTCGTATATCTCACTGTACATCATGTCTGAAAATCTGTATCCGCATATGATGATTCCCATATTCAGTCCATTCATGCTCGAAAGTGCCGTAGCTCCTGTATTTGCAACCGCCGTGACTGTATAACCGCTCTGCGCTAATATTTTTTTGATTGAATTGGCAACTTCCTTTTTAGGAAATGCTATAACAATATTATTCACGGTCCGTTACATCCTTTAAAATTTGTACAGATATTCATCTATTTCCCATTGTGTAACCGCAGCTCTGTAATCGTTCCACTCTGCCTCTTTTGCCTCTATAAACTTGTTGTAGATATGCTCTCCGAGTATCTCACGGATAAAATCATCTGACTTAAGGCACTCAACCGCCTCATGTAAATCAGCAGGAAGTGATTCAATTCCGAGTCTCTTTTTATCCTGTTCTGTGAGCTCAAATACATTCTCACGAAGCTCTGCATCCGGCTGTATCTTATTCTTTATGCCGTCAATTCCTGCTGCCAGGCACAGTGCCAGCACCAGATACGGATTTGCTGAAGGATCAGGGTTTCTAAGCTCCACTCTCCTTCCCTCACCTCTTGCTGCCGGGATTCTGATAAGCGGACTTCTGTTTGTAGCCGACCAGGTGATATAAATCGGTGCTTCATAGCCCGGCACAAAGCGCTTATATGAATTGACAATTGGATTGGTGATGACCGTCATGCCCTTTATATGCTTCATAATACCACCTATGAAGTAGTATGCCTCCTCACTGAGTCCAAGCTTATCGCCCTCATTATCAAATATATTGACACCATCCTTTGAAAGTGACATGTTGATATGCATTCCCGAGCCACTCACACCATGCTTTGGCTTTGGCATGAAGCTGGCAAAAAGCCCGTGTCTCTTTGCAATTGTCTTTATAGCAAGCTTGAAGGTCATGATATTGTCAGCGGTATGAAGTGCCTCCTCATACTTGAAATCAATCTCATGCTGTGCAGGGGCCACCTCATGGTGTGATGCCTCTATCTCAAAATCCATATCCTCAAGAGTTAAAACCATGTCTCTTCTGGCATTTTCTCCCAAATCATTTGGTCCTAAATCAAAGTACCCTGCTCTCTCATGCGAGATGGTGGTAGGCTGTCCGTTCTCATCCAGATGGAAAAGGAAAAACTCACACTCCGGACCTACATTAAATACATACCCCATCTGCTTTGCCTTTTCTATCTGCTTCTTTAATATATAGCGTGGATCCCCCTCAAACGGTGTACCATCCGCCATATAGACATCACAGATGATTCGTGCAACCTTGCCCTGCTGTGGTCTCCACGGAAAAATCATAAAGGTGTCGAGATCCGGGTGCAGATACATATCTGACTCCTCTATCCTCACAAAGCCCTCTATTGATGAGCCGTCGAACATGCACCTGTTGTCGAGTGCCTTCTCAAGCTGGCTGGCTGTAATTGCCACGTTTTTTAATGTTCCAAAGATATCCGTAAACTGTAAACGGATAAACTCGATATCCTCCTCATCCACTATGCGGATAATATCATTCTTACTGTATTTTGCCATTTTAAATCTCCTTATTATTGCAAAAAGCTATAACCCTATCGTACTCCATCACACCGCCAAACAAATCAAGAGCACTGCCTATTGTCACATTCAGATGGTTCTGTCCAAGCTGCCTGATGCATTTTAAATCGTCAAAGGATGACACACCTCCTGCATATGTGACCGGTAGCTTTCCCCAGCCGCCAAGCATGGCGACAAGCTCCTTCTCGATGCCGTTCACCCTGCCCTCAACATCCACTGCATGTACCAGAAACTCGCAGCAATATGAGGATAGCTTATCCAAAAGCTCTGTGGTCACTGCCTCATCCGTGAAGTTTTGCCAGCGGTCAGTCACTATATAATACTGTCCATCCTTTTTGCGACATGACAGATCAAGCACCAGCCTGTCACTGCCCACAGTATCTTTAAGCCTGTTTAGATTTGCATAGTTTATCCTGCCGTCTTTAAATACGTAGGATGTCACAATAACTGCTGCGGCACCGGCATCTATAAACTCCATCGCATTTGTCTGCGGTGATACCGCCTCCTACCTGTAAGCCCTGCGGATACGCTTCAAGCGCCTTAACAGCCTGTTCCTTTGTAGCCTCATAATACTCGCTGTCCACAGAATTGAGCAAAATGATATGACCTCCCTTTATGCCGGATTTCCTATACATATCTGCATAAAACCGGCTGTCCTGCTCTGAGACAAAGTTCTCACTGGCAAAGTCGCCCCTGTCTTTTAATGAACCACCGACAATCTGCTTTACTTTTCCATTGTGAATGTCGATGCATGGTCGAAACTCCATATTTTTCTCCCTTGTTTTTATTATGATATGAGGGTCAAAAGGTATTTACCCATTTAATCATATTATTGTGGCTAAAAAATCGTCACTGTCCATGTCTTAATGCGACATGCCAATATTGCCGTAAAGCCACTTAATATAAAATATAACATAATTTTCACTTTATTTGTAAAGGACTTACATTAGTTTTACTAATAAATAATATAATAATTTCATATCGGGCTTATAACTGCTTGACACTCTCTCTTTAATTTGCTATCATCATACAAATTACATTAGTATATAAAGTATACCAGTATAATAACATAAGAAAGAGAGGAATTTAAAAATGGGTACTATTATCGGCGAAGGAATTACATTTGATGACGTTCTCTTAGTTCCACAATATTCTGAGGTAACACCAAATATGATCGAGCTTCAGACACATCTTACTAAGAAGATTGTCCTTAACATTCCTATGATGAGTGCTGCAATGGATACAGTCACAGAATCAAAAATGGCTATCGCAATGGCCAGACAGGGTGGTATCGGAATCATCCACAAAAATATGTCTATTGAGGCACAGGCAGACGAAGTCGATAAGGTAAAGCGTTCAGAAAACGGCGTTATTACCGATCCGTTCTATCTTTCTCCAGACCATACATTACAGGATGCAGACAACCTGATGGCCAAGTTCAAGATATCAGGTGTGCCAATCACAAAGGACGGCAAGCTCGTAGGCATCATCACAAACCGTGATCTGAAGTTTGAGACAGACTTCACAAAGAAGATTTCAGAGTCTATGACTTCTGAGAATCTCATTACAGCTCCTGAGGGCATCACCCTCGATGAAGCAAAGAAGATTCTTGCAAAGGCAAGAAAGGAAAAGCTCCCTATCGTAGACAAGGACTACAACCTCAAGGGACTTATCACTATAAAGGATATCGAGAAGCAGATTAAGTATCCTCTTTCAGCAAAGGATGATCAGGGCCGTCTCCTCTGCGGTGCCGGAGTAGGTATCACAGGCAACATGATGGAACGTGTTGATGCTCTTGTTAAGTCTCATGTTGATGTCATCGTTGTTGACTCAGCACACGGACATTCAAAGAATATCCTTGATGCTGTTAAGAAGATCAAAGCTGCTTATCCTGACCTTCAGATTATCGCAGGAAATATCGCAACAGGCGCTGCTGCCAAGGCTCTTATCGAGGCCGGTGCAGATGCAGTAAAGGTCGGTATCGGACCTGGTTCTATCTGTACAACACGTGTCGTTGCCGGTATCGGTGTACCACAGATTACAGCTATCATGGACTGCTACAAGGTCGCTAAGGAGTATGGTGTTCCTGTTATAGCTGATGGTGGTATCAAGTACTCAGGTGATATGACAAAGGCTCTCGCAGCCGGTGCCAACGTATGTATGATGGGCTCAATGTTCGCAGGCTGTGATGAGGCTCCGGGAACCTTCGAGCTTTATCAGGGAAGAAAATACAAGGTATATCGTGGCATGGGTTCTATCGCTGCTATGGAAAACGGAAGCAAGGACCGTTACTTCCAGGAGGGCGCTAAAAAGCTCGTTCCTGAAGGAGTTGAAGGTCGTGTAGCTTACAAGGGAACTCTTGAGGATACAGTATTCCAGCTTGTTGGTGGTATCCGCTCAGGAATGGGCTACTGCGGTTGCAAGACAATCGAAGATCTTAAGGAGAACGGACAGTTTGTCAAGATTACTGCTGCTTCTCTCAAGGAGAGCCACCCTCATGATATCCATATCACAAAAGAGGCTCCTAACTACAGCACAGACGATAAATAAACACATTTATTAATTCATATAACGAGGTAAAATATTTGGACGCTGACGACATATCGCAGATTATATTCTTATTAATATTATTAGCACTCTCCGCATTTTTTTCATCTTCGGAGACTGCCCTTACTACCGTAAACAAAATACGCATGAGAACCCTGGCTGAGGCCGGTAACAAAAAAGCCGAAAAGGTGCTCAAGGTGACTGAGAACTCTCCAAAGATGCTCTCAGCCATCCTTATCGGCAACAACATCGTAAATCTTTCAGCATCATCGCTCACCACATCGCTCGCCATCAAACTGTTTGGCAGCGTTGGAGCCGGTGTTGCAACCGGAATACTTACATTCCTCATACTGATCTTTGGAGAGGTCTCTCCGAAGACACTTGCGACCATAAAGGCTGACAGGATTTCACTCTCAATCGCAGGCTTTATATCAGTACTCATGGTAGTGCTGACACCTGTAATATTTATCATCAACAAGCTTTCACTCGGAGTCATTTTCCTCTTTGGAATAAGACAGAGCGATGCCAAGCGTGTCATGACCGAGGAGGAGCTTCGTACAATCGTTGATGTAGGACAGGAGGACGGCATTATCGAGGATGAAGAGCGAGATATGATTCACAATGTATTCGATTTCGGAGATGCCGAGGCCAAGGAGGTCATGGTTCCACGTATTGATATGACGTTTGTCCATGTTGATGCTACTTATGATGAGCTGATTTCAATATTCAGAGAGGATAAATTCACCAGACTCCCTGTGTACGATGAAAGCACTGACAACGTAATCGGTATCGTAAATATGAAGGATCTGCTGCTCCTTAAGGATGAGGATAAAGAGCATTTTTCCATCAGGAATATCATGCGTGAGCCTTACTTTACATATGAGCACAAGAATACAGCAAATCTCTTTCTCGAGATGCGCGAATCATCTATATCGCTTGCCATTGTCTTAGATGAATATGGTGTCACAGCCGGACTCATCACACTCGAGGATCTCTTAGAGGAGATAGTCGGTGAGATTCGTGATGAATACGACTCTGACGAGCAGGATGATATCACAAGAATAAATGACTACGAATACATAGTTCTCGGCTCTGCAAATCTCGAGGATGTAAGCGACGAGCTTGGTCTGCACCTTGAATCAGACGACTATGACACAATCGGTGGCTACTGCCTTGAAAAGCTTGACCACCTGCCTGAAAAAAATGAAATAATCATCACTGATGACAATATTCTTCTCCGCATAGAGGCTGTTGATAAAAACCGAATCGAAAAGGTCTATATCAAATTACCAAAGCCTTCCGAAGAAGAAAATTAAATTCAGGATCGTTTAACCAGCGGGAGTTCTCCATGAGACCTCCTGCTTTATTTTTGCCGTAATACTTTTCGCTTATAAATCTGATCTTTCCAAATGCTTTGGTTCTCTCCTTGACCTGAGTATCTGCAAATGTGATGGATATAGTCTTTTGCGTAATATTTCCATAGCTGTCCTTTGCCTCAAGTTCTAACTCTATGATATCCTTGTCACATGCGTTTTTTATTTTACGCTCGTCAAATTCTTTTATTTTCAGATAATTTATCATGTTATCGCCATACGCAATATCACCATCCTCCACATCTGTTGCAGATATAAGGCTTCCTATCAGCTGCTCTGTTATACTGCCATTTCTTGCCTGCTTTATCGAAAAGAACATATCATCCGCCTCTATAGTTGGCTCATGCTCCCAAAGTGCATACATATGTATGACCGCCTTATCTGTATACTCTATCCCCAGTATCCTGCATAAATCAGCTACCTGTATACTCTCTCCCGGTGTATATTTTATATCTGGATACGCTTCTCCTAAAATCCAGCCTATACACATATGCTGGTTTGGCAATGTCACCGCGTCACTATACTTCACAGTGGCAGATACACCGGTATCATATTCTATGATATACTCGTTTTCCTGCCATACTGCGTATAAATTTTTCGACGGTCTGTTTGACTCAATCCAGCTGTTTGCCACACCACACAATAACGGATATCCAGCAGTCGTATCATACGAATTATTTCCCCAGCCACTCATATGATACCCGGCCATCTGCCAGCCCACAGCCGGAAAAGCCTGATTGATGCCTCCATATGTGTAGCTCTTTGAGGTCTTTTCTGAATCAGACGCACTCGTATTCCGCCAGAATGTCACAGCTATAGTACCTGCCTTTGCGTATGCCGTATAAGTACCACCCGAATTCACATAAAAACCATATGATTTTCTTTTACAAATCTTGCTTCTTTATATGAAAGCGTAAATACCTCTGGTATTAACATCATTTGTACATTGTTTTGTATATGGTTCTTGTAGTTTTCTTTTATTTGTTCATATAGCACTCTTTCGTGTGCAGCATGTTGGTCTATTAGATATATTTCATTTTCTATTTCTACTATTATGTAGGTTTTGAATGCTATCCCAATGTATTTATAATTTATTTTTCTTTTCTCTTCACGTGTTATTAAACTTTCTTTTGGAGCATCCAGTTCTTCTTTAGCTTCTATTTCTGTCTCTACATCTGATTTATTTTTTTGCTTCTCATCTTCTTTTTCTTCTTGTTGTACATCGTCTAGTGAGTTCATTTCAATTACAGTTTTGTTCTTTGCCTGTGCCTTTTCCAATCCACTCAAGAAGCTATTTTCTTTCATATCAAAGTGATTTGTTACAAATTTTAGTTCATTTTCTATATAGTCTTCTTTATTGTTTTCTGTTTCGGTGTTTCCTAAAAAATCTTTGCTAAGAATTGCATTTTTTATAGCATGATACATCGCCTTGTATATTTTATCTTCATCTCTAAACCTTACTTCTTTTTTGGTTGGATGCACATTTACATCATAGTAATCGGCTGGCATTTGTAAATTTAATATAAAGAACCCATATTTTCCAATTCCAGTTGAACCTTTAAAGGCTTGGTCAGCACTGTTTGTAAGTATCTTGTCTTGTATGTTTCTATTATTTAAAAATAAAATTTGATTTTTTCTGTTCTCTTCAGCTATAAAGGTGTTTCCGACTACTCCAGCTATTTTTATGTCTCCATCTTGATAGTTTACATCTACAAGGTTGTCTTTTATTTCTTTTCCATACAGTAAATATACAACATCTTTAATTTCACCATTACCAGATGTTTTAAGTATTTGTTTGCCATTGTTTATTAGCTCTATCGATTTATCTGGTTCGGCTAATGCAACTTTTTGCAAGAATTCCTTTATATATCTAAACTCTGTGGCATCATTTTTTAAAAATTTGTATCTAACTGGAGTATTATAAAATAATTTTTCAACTTTAATAGTAGTTCCTGTTGGTGCCCCAATTTCATCCTTTTCTAGTATATTTCCACCTCTTGAAAATAACTTGTAGCCCACCATTTCATCGGCTGTTTTTGATATCATAGTAAGTTCTGAAATTGATGATATACTCGCTAGAGCCTCACCTCTAAACCCAAAGCTGTATGTATTTTCTAGGTCTTCTATTTTAGAAATCTTACTCGTTGCGTGCCTCTCTAGTGCTATATCCATATTATTTAAATCTATTCCAGAGCCGTTATCTGTAACCTGTATTAACGTTTTTCCACCATCTTTTATTGTTACAACCACCTTTGTAGCACCAGCATCAATAGAGTTTTCCACCAGCTCTTTTACAACGTTCATAGGGCGTTCAATTACTTCGCCCGCAGCTATTTGGTTAATCGTTAAATCATCTAATAGTACAATGTTTCCCATTAATATTCGTCTCTTTTCTAATCTCATACCATAATTAAATTTATCCTAGTTTTAACATAATTTTTATATTTTTTCAAGATATTTTCTTTTTGCCTTATCTGATGAATGCACATATATATTTAATGTTATGCTTACATCTGCATGTCCTAATATTTCACTCAAGGATTTTATATCCATTCCCGCCTCTATACAATTTGTTGCGAATGTATGTCTTAAAGTGTGAAATTTATATTTTTTTACTTTGCTTCTTTTTAAAATTTCTTTAAAATGATATTGATAATTTCTTGGTTCTACATAGTGTTCACTCGAGCCTGCTAATACAAAATCAGTTTTTTTACTCTTTCCTCTTATCTGTTTTAAAATATTATATAATTTGCTATTTATAGGAATAGTCCTTACTGATGTTATTGATTTTGGTGTATCTATAATAACTATTGTTTTGTTTTCTTCTTTAGAATATATTCTTTCTATAGTTTTTTCTATGTGTATTTTCTTTGATTCAAAATCAATGTTTTCCCATCTCAAAGCACAAACTTCCCCAATTCTTAAACCAGTGTTTAAACATATTAGTATTCCCAACGATTTTAAACTATTTTGTTCAATACAATATTTTTCTAATTTTTGTTTCTCTTTATTTGATAAAATTTGTATCTCTTTTTTGTTCATTTTAGGCAAACTCATCTTTTTTATGTTTAACTTTGTATTATGTTCTTCCTCGTAAAAATTTATTATCTCCTTTAATTTCGTAATAATATCTCTTACAGTTTTAGGTGCCAGTGTATCTGTAAGTTTTTCTATAAAATCATTATAGTCTTTTATTTGGGTAATATCTTGGTCTGCAAATTTAGGATATAGATATTTCTCAACACTATATGAATAATTGTAATACGTAGATTTCTTTACAGTATTTTTCTTATATTTAAGCCATTCCTCTGTAACCACTCTAAAATTTTTTCTTCTCTTTCTTGATACTATAATCTCTCTTACTCCTTTTAATTGTTTTGTTAATAACAACATTTTTTGTTCCGTCCTTTTCCTACATAGTTTTTATAGTATCTTTATATCACTCATGAGATAATAATTCCTTATTTTGTATTAAAACATATTGTTTTATTTTTTTATTTAAACTTATTAATTCTATCTTTACCAATTATTTTAATTAAATTTTATTGCTAAAAAAGAAACCCAACTTGTTAAACTTTTATCTAACAAATTAGGTTTATTTTACTGTTAATTATTGTACTATTACACTTGTCTACAAAAATAAAGAAACTCTGAATCCGATATTTTCCTTTGCCTCATCTTTATCCCATCTACGGTCCCCTGCAGTACAACCACCAGGTTCTCTCGGATTCGTATTACCAAAATTTCCTCCTCGACATGCGTTATACTTTTTTGGAGAAGTAGTTGTGTTTCCATCCTCAGCATATCGACCATGCCGTTGCC
>OGYP01001801.1_pt1 | contig 10377 bp, 9 predicted proteins | sample 1576571 | NCBI WGS metagenome assembly OGYP01 (sample SAMEA3541559, study PRJEB24748) | human gut metagenome | biome: human gut; feature: human-associated habitat; material: faeces | place: China | collected 2012
GCCAGGATCAGGTCAACATTATCAGAAACAAAGCCATTGATGATGGTGCTGCAGGTGTTGGAATCGCCCTGGGCGTTCTTTTCCTCAAAGGTAACGGCATCGCCAAGCTGCTCGGTCAGGGCATCCTTAAACCCCTGGGTTGCAGCGTCCAAAGCAACGTGCTGCACCAGCTGGCAGATGCCGACCTTGTAGGTCTGGCCGTCAGCAGCGGCGGTATCGGAAGCGGCGGTGGATTCTGCGGCAGAAGAAGCGGTGCTGTCCGCGGCCGATGCAGCAGAGCTTGCTGCAGTGCTGCCACAGGCAGCAAGGGAAACAGCCAAGCAGCCGACTGTCAAAATAGAAAGTGCTTTTTTCATAGTATCTTCCTCCCAAATCTATGCATCGCTCACCGGCATCCACTATGCTGCATAGCCTTGGGTGGGTGTCCTCTCCGAAAAGCGATTTAGTGATTTAAAGTATAGCATCAATCGTATTCCCCTGCAAGATACAATCCGCCAAATCGCGGCGCTTTAGAGCACTAAATTTCCACATTTTGCACAATTTTAACAAAAAAGCACCCCCTGCGTTCTGCCTTTGGGGCATTCGCACAGGGTGTGCCGTATCAATAAGACTTATAAAATGATATTTTTCTCTGTTTCAGCAATCGGGTGCTGGATTGCTTTTGTGTTCCTTGCCGTTTTGGCCTCATTTATGCAAAGATTGCCGCTTCGGTCTGGTTCAGGATGCGGATAAACGCCTCTCGCGTATCCGCCATACGCAGTTTTTCCGTCAGGCGGTGGTCGCTGAGCAGGTTGACAAGGCGAGCCAAAATCAACAGGTGGTCGCTCTGGCGGTCCGGCGGAACCGCAACCATAAAGATCATATCCACCAGCTTGCCGTCCGCTGCGCCCCAGTCCAGCCCGCGGGTAAGGGTCAGCGCGGCCAGCCCAAGCGAGGCAACGCCCGCATTGCAGGCATGCGGGATGGCAAGCCCTTCCCCAATGGCGGTGGTGCCGCCCGCGCGTTCACGCTCACACACGGCTTTATAGTAGGCGGTACCGTTGGTGATCACGCCGTTGCTCTCCTGAAGTTCCACCAAGGTTTCCAGCGCCGTCTGCACACTGGGCATCTCGGCATGCAGCATCACACTGTCACGGTTCAGTAAACGGCTGACTCTCAGCTGTGTCTGCTCACTTTCCCTGTGTTTCATACGCCCTCCACCTTGCTGATCAGCTTGTAAAGGAACTCGCCCACCGCGCCGCCGGTGCAGTCGCAGTTGGTCACTTCGTTGGCCGCTGCTTTTACTTCGGACGGCGCATTGGCCACAGCCACGGAATAGCCCGCTTTTTTCATGATTTCGAGATCATTATAATAGTCACCGATCACGATGGTTTTTTTGATGTTCTCGTTCAGGATATGGCAAAGCTCTTCCATTCCGGCTGCTTTGCTGATGCCGGAAGGCATAATTTCCAAGTAGATCTGGTTGGTAGGCAAAAAGTAATTATCCCGGCCAAAATACCGCGTTTTGGCGTACTGTCCCGCTTTGCGGATAGTTTCCGGATCCCCGGCAAACACCACCTTCAGCCAGCCATCCGGCACATTTTCCAGCGGGCAGGCCACGCTTTCCATGTGTTCATCCACCTGGTGGGCGTGGGTATAGCTGCTGGCGTGAACAACATACATCTCCCCCGCACCGGCCATGACTTCTACACCAATCTTCGGGAATTTTTGCAGCATATCGGCAATGGCGGCAGCGGCCTGTTCCTGATTCAGGCAGGAGCGACGCAGCACACGGTTGGTCTGGAAATCATACAGCAGCGAACCATTGCAGGAGATTGCTGGCAGCGAAAGCTCGATATCGCCCAGCGCCGCGCGGATCGACTCCGGCGGACGGCCGGATGCGACGGTAAAGCGCCCACCCATGGCGGTAAACAACCGGATGACGCTGCGATTGCAGGCGGGAATGCCCTCCTTTGCAGTCAGCAGGGTGTTATCCATATCACAAAAAACCAGATAATCACTCAAACGCTCCATGGCGGCTTTCCTTTCTCAGACGGCTTAAGTAGTCCTGAAACCAGTCAGGCAGTGAGCTGTCAAACTGCATCCATTCCCCGGTGGCGGGGTGCACAAAGCCAAGCTCCTTGGCGTGCAGGCACTGACCGTTCAGGCTGCGGATACAATTTTTTGGCCCATACACGGCATCCCCAGCCAGTGGGTGGCCAATGGACGCCATATGCACCCGAATTTGATGGGTGCGGCCTGTTTTAAGCTTGCATGCAATGTAAGTAAAGTTGCCGAACCGTTCCAGCACCTGCCAGCCGGTGTAGGCATATTTGGAGTTCTGCTGGGTCACGGCCATCTTTTTGCGATCCTTAGGGTCGCGGCCGATGGGGGCTTCCACAAAGCCGGTATCCTCTTTCAGGTTGCCATACACCACAGCGTGGTACACCCGATGGATAGAATGCACGCTCATCTGTTCGGTCAGTGCCTGGTGGGCGGCGTCCATTTTTGCAACGACCAAAAGGCCGCTGGTATCCTTATCAATGCGATGCACAATGCCGGGGCGGATGGCCCCGCCGATGCCGGACAGCCGCCCCGCACAGTGCCACAGCAGTGCATTGACCATGGTGCCGTCCGGGTTGCCGGGCGCAGGGTGCACCACCATGCCTTTGGGCTTGTTGACCACCAGCAGGCTGTCATCCTCATACACAATGTCCAGCGGAATGTTCTGGGGCTGGGCTTCGATGGGCTGCGGGTCCGGCAGGGTGAGCAGAATCGTCTGCCCGGCTTTCAGCTTATCCTTTTTGTTCAAGGGGCTGCCGTTGCAGGTCACACTGCCCGCTTCGATCAGGTTTTGCAGCTGGCTGCGGGAAAGATCCGGGCACTGTTCCGCCAGCCAGCGGTCCAGCCGCAGGCCAACGCTTTCCGGCGCAAGGGTCAGTTCACGCTGTTCCATCTGTGGGCGCACTCCCCTTTTGCTGTTTTGCTTTTTGTTCGCGGCGCATATCCAGCAGCAGGCTGAGGACCAGCAGGCCCACGCCGACACAGATGCAGACATCCGCAAAATTGAACACCGGGAAATTGATGAACAGGCAGTTCAGGTAATCCACCACCACGCCGGTGCGGATACGGTCGATCAGGTTGCCAACACCGCCGCCCACGACCAAAATCCAAGCAGCACGCTCCAAACGCGGCATTTTGCGCAAAAGCAGCATACCGGCCAGCACAGCCAGCATTACACCGGTAACGATCACCAGCAGCGTGCGCTTGCCGCTGAGCATGGAAAACGACATACCATCATTGAGCAGGTAATAAAATTCCAGCACATGCGGGATAAAGGGTTTGCTGCCAACCGGCAGCAGTTCCACGGTGGCCCAAAGTTTGATCAGCTGGTCAACCAGCGTCAGGCCTGCCGCAGCAAGAATGGATAAAATGCCAACCAGCATAAACGCCTCCGTCGTCCGGGCCAATGCAGCGCTGCAAAATGCCCTGACAAAAACAGCGGTGCAAAGGCTTGATAAAAGCGCAAAAGCACCGCTGTAAATCATACTATGGCAATACCGCACAGTTCCTGTTTTACAGGCTTAAGCACTGGAACAGCGCTTAACATCATGCGGCATAGCCCTTTATTTGAAATTAACCAAGAACTTTCGCACAGCGCGGGCACAGGCCGTCTTCGCCAACAGCTGTGTCGAACTTCCAGCAGCGCAGGCACTTGTTGCCGGCAGCATGGGCAACGCTCATGCCCAGACCCTCGGTCAGACCCTTCACGCCGCCTTCGCCCTTGACCAGATCCACATGGGAAACGATCATCAGATCGGCCAGCTCATCCATCGGGATGGCGTTCAGGAAGTCATACATTTCATCGCTGCAGTACAGGGTAACGGCAGCTTCCAGAGAGGAACCGATGGTCTTATCGGCACGGGCCTGCTCCAGAACCTTCTTTACATCGTCACGCACAGCAATGATCTTGGCCCACTTGGCGTCAAAAGCGGCATCCTCATCGCTCTTGGCTTCCGGCATACGCTCCCAGCAGACATACTCCTGCATGCCTTCCAGCTTCGGGATGTAGCTCCAGATTTCCTGGGCGGTGAAGCACAGGATGGGGGCAACCAGCTTGGTGAAATCAACCAGAATGCGGTACAGCGCAGTCTGGGCGCAGCGGCGTGCGTGCTCGTCCGCGCAGTACAGGCGGTCCTTGATGACGTCCATATAGAAGTTGGACATATCAATGACGCAGAAGTTGTAGATTGCGTGGTAAGCGCGGGAGAAATCGTAATTATCGTAAGCGGCACGCACATTGGCGGTCAGGCTGTTGCAGCTCTTGAGTGCCCAACGGTCGATTTCGAACAGCTGATCCTCGGCAACCATATCCGTGGCAGGGTTGAAATCGCCAATGTTGCCCAGCATAAAGCGGGCGGTGTTGCGCATCTTGCGGTATGCTTCGGACAGCTGCTTGAAGATATTCTTGCCTGCGCGCACATCAACGGTGTAATCGCTGGAAGCAACCCACAGACGAACGATGTCAGCGCCGTAATCGCGGATGATTTCGGACGGCTCCACACCGTTGCCGGCAGATTTGTGCATCTGCTTGCCCTGCTCATCAACGACCCAGCCATGGCACAGGACGCCTTTGTACGGGGCAACGCCCTGGGTGGCAACGCTGGTCAGCAGGCTGGACTGGAACCAGCCGCGGAACTGGTCGGCGCCTTCCATATACAGGTCAGCGGGCCAGTTCAGTTCGGGACGTTCGCGGCAGACTGCGCTCCAGGTAGAGCCAGAGTCGAACCAGACATCCATGATATCGGGATCCTTTTCCCAGTCAGAAGCGCCGCATTCGCAGACCTCAGTCTTGGGCATGATCTCGTTGGCATCGTACTTATACCAGGCATCGGAGCCTTCCTTGCGGAACAGGTCGCTGACAGCCTTGATGGAAGCATCGGTGATGTGGTACTTGCCGCAGTTCTTGCAGTAGAACACCGGGATGGGCACACCCCACACGCGCTGACGGCTGATGCACCAGTCGCTGCGGTCACGCACCATGCCGTGCATACGGTCATGACCCCAGGCCGGCTGCCACTTGACTTCGTCAATGGCCTTATAGGCTTCCTCGCGGAACTTATCAATAGAGCAGAACCACTGTTCGGTTGCACGGAAGATGATGGGATGGTGGCAGCGCCAGCAATGCGGGTACTGGTGGGTGATGTGCTGCACGCCCATCAGGTGGCCGGACTGCTTGATGTGCTCCAGAATAACTTTGTTGGCAGCCCAGACCTTAAGGCCTGCAAACTCTTTGCCTGCTTCTTCGGTCAGGTAACCGCCATCGTCCACGGGGACAATAACGGGAACCTGCGGGTAGTGGTTGACGCAGACTTCAAAGTCCTCAACACCGTGGCCAGGTGCGGTATGAACGCAGCCGGTGCCGCCTTCCAGGGTAACGTGGTCACCCAGGATAACCAGGCCCTTGCGGTCCAGGAAGGGGTGTTGATACTGCATCAGCTCAAATTCAGCGCCGAGAACGCGGGGCTCCAGAACCTCGTAATCCTCGATATGGCAGGCTTTCATGGTGGATTCCACCAGACCGGCAGCCATCAGGTGATATTCATCGCCGATTTTGACGAAGGCATACTCCAGGCTGGGGTTCAGGCAGGTTGCCACGTTGGCGGGCAGGGTCCAGGTGGTGGTGGTCCAGATCACGATCCATGCCTTGTCCAGAGGGATACCGTACTTGGCCAGAACACCGTTGGGGTCATCGGTGAGCTTAAAGCGGACATAGATAGAATCGCACTCGTCCTCGGCATACTCGATTTCGGCTTCTGCCAGAGCAGTACGATCCTCCGGGCACCAGTAAACGGCTTTCATGCCCTTGTAGATATAGCCTTTCTTGGCCATCTCGCCAAAGATCTCCACCTGGCGTGCCTCAAATTCGGGGCGCAGGGTCAGGTAGGGGTTGGCGAAATCGCCCTGAACGCCCAGGCGGGCGAACTGGCTGTTCATCACATCAATATGCTCGGTAGCAAACTCTTTGCAGATCTTGCGCAGTTCCAGCTTGGAAATGCCGGCCTTTTTATCGCCCAGAGAGGACAGAGCCTTCAGCTCAATGGGCAGACCGTGGGTATCATAGCCGGGAACATAGGGAGCACAGTAGCCCGACATGTTCTTTTCACGGATGATGATATCCTTGATGATCTTGTTCAGGGCAGTACCCATATGGATATTACCGTTAGCATACGGAGGGCCATCATGCAGAACAAAGCGCGGCAGATCCGCGTTATGTTCGATCATTTTTTCGTAGACGTGGTTTTTCTCCCAATCCTCCAGCATTTTGGGCTCCTTTTTCGGCAGCCCGGCACGCATTTCAAAGGGGGTAGCCATCTTATGGATGGTATCATTGTAATTCTGCGGCAAAGTTTCCAACTCTCCTCTATTTCCTTATTATAGCTGATATGGCGGCTTGTCCAAAGCGCAGTATACCAGGTTGCCCCGGCAGTTCTGCACCGTTCAGGCAGGTCTTAAAATGCTTGGGGTACGCGCACGCACAAATGCGGCACCTCAAACATCATAATCAATGTCATCAAATGCGTCAAGCTCCGCTTTGGCAGAGCTCTTGGTTTTGCGGGCATTTTTGCCCGTGCTGCGGGCCGAAGCGCCGCGGCTGCGGGAGCCGGATTTCTTGGCGGGCTTTTCCGGCATATCCCCGCCGTAAAGCCCGGCAACGGATGGCATATCATCGTCCGGCAGGATTGGCTTTGTTTTGGGGGCAAAGGCAAATTCTACCGTATCGATCTTTTCCTCGTCCAGCGGCTGGACAGGGGCAGGTGCCGGAGCCGGTTCCGGCTCTTCGGGCTGGGCGGGTTTTTCCGGCTCAGCCTCGTAATATTCCGGTTCCTCATATGCCGGATAGCTTTCCTCCGGGGCTGCGGGCTGCGGAGCCGGGACATCCTCCGGGATTGGCTGGTTGGGTTCCGGTTCCGGCTGCGGAGCCGGGGCAGGCTGTTCTACCGGCTGGGGTGCAGGCTGCTGCGGGGCTTCCTGCGGTTCCGGCTGCGGCTGCGCGGCCTGCTGTTCTGCACGGTTGGGGTGATACTCCGGAATTTTGGCAATCATTTCGATGTGCTGGCGGTACAGATCCATCAGGCGCTTTTTGAACGCATCCGCTTCCTGCTTTATTGTCACAAGCTCCTGCTGGGCCAGCTCCACCTCATCGCGGGCGCGCTGTTCACGATCCTCCGCCTTAATGTTGGCGGCACGAATGATCTCGGCAGCTTTCTGCTTGGCTTCCTTGATGACGTTCTCGCCAAGGCGCTGGGCATTGATCATGGTTGTGCTCAGGGTATCTTCGTCGGCACGGTACTGGTCAATGCGCTGGGCCAGTATGACCAGCTTTTTCTGCAGGTCATCATTTTCTGCGGCCAGGCTGTCGATGCTGTCCGCAACCTGTCTGAGGTAATCGTCTACGTCCTCACAACGATAACCGCGCATGGCACGGTCAAAGGTCACGCGGCGCACATCATCCGAAGCAATCATCCAAATTCCTCCTGTTTCGGGTAGCACACACCCGGAATGGTATCCGAAATTTTACCGTTCGGCACGGCTGCCGGGCTGCCCCGGCCCATGGGTTTCACATTCAGGTTTTATGTTCAATACTGATAAAACGTGATAAAGATGCGGTCCTTGCGGCTTTTGCCGCCGATTGCCACCAGACGGTAGCGCCCAACGCCCCGCACGGTGAAGATATCGCCTTCAAACACATCCTCATGGGCGGTGCGCAGCGGAACGTGGTTCACTTCCACCCTGCCGCTTTGGATTGCCTGCGCCGCAATGGAGCGGGAGGTGCGCATCATGGCTGCCAATACGGTATCTGCCCGCAAAGATGGCACCGTTGCATCCTGCGTCTGGCGTTCCGGCCCGCGCAGGACTTCTTCCGGCACGGCATTGCAACGCTCGACATGCACCGGGCTGCGGCCAGCTTCCGTCAGGTTGGAAGCAATAAAATCCGCCTTATCTTCCAGCACAAAGGCATACACACTGCGGGCATCGGCCGGATCCGGCAGGATATCCCCCAAACAGGCACGATCCAGGCCAAGACCCAGGATTGCCCCCAGATAGTCACGGTGGCCCGGCACGGCGCTGCCGCCCTGCTGCGGCGCTGTGAAATGCAGCACCGCAACTGGCTCTTCCGGCCAGGAATCCGGTGGTTCAATGCAGAGCACTTTGCGTTCCGCATCCGGCCAGCCGCCCTGAAAGCGGGCAAAATCGCAGCCCTCACGGTTGAGCGCGGCCTGCGCAAGGGCCTGTTCGCGATCCGAAAGGAAGCCCGTTGCCCGCGGGATGCCACGCTGCATGGCGGTACGGCAGAGTTCTTCCACCCGGCGCATCAAAAAGCGTTCATCCTCGTTCTGCGGCGGCACAAAGCCGCGGGTCCTTGTATCAGAAGAAGACGCCATTGTTCTCCAGCTCGTCCAGCAGGTCGCCCATAATATCAACGTTATACGGGGTAATGATGAATGTACTGGTTGCTACACGCTTGATCTGGCCGTTATTGGCGTAAGCCACGCCGGACAAAAAGTCGATCAAACGGCGGGAGACTTCTTTGTTGGTGGATTCAAGGTTCAGCACAACAGTGCGCTTTGCGTTCAGCTGGTCTGCAATGGCAGCAGCATCGTCAAAACGTTCCGGCTTGACAAGTACAACCTGCAGCTGGGTGGTAGCGTTGATGTTGACCACCTTGTTGCTGTGCTGCTTAGCAGTTTCCTGCGTGGGGTAGGCTTCTTCCGGGGCTGGCGAACCGCCCTGACCACCGCCAGGGAAGATATCATCCTCTTCGTTATCATCCACATAGGAATCTGCTTCGGGATCCTGGTTGATTCCGAGGACGTTTCTCAAACCGTCTATCATGGACATGGCAGTTACTCCTTACGTTTGCTTAGTTGTATAAATTGCACAAAAAAAGCCCCGATTGGCTTTTGTCACAACTATACAGTATTTATTATCTTCCATTTTTGCTTCGTTGTCAATACAAATATAACAGAATGTGGGGCAAAACGCCCGCTTTCTGTCCTTACAGCAGCTTGCCGTCCTGCAGGTTGCTGCCTTCCACGATCACCTCATCGTACAGGCGCAGCTCGTTATCCTCCCCCACTTTGCCGCCTTCCGGTACAAGGATGTAGGTATCGTCCTCATATAAAATGGTAATGCGTCGGAAGCGCTGCAAATCGCCATATTTGACATATACGCCGCGCTGGCCGTTCACGATATGCAGGGCCCTGCGGTCAATGCGGATGCCCTGGTAGGTGTGCAAGCTGATTTCGGCTTCCTCATAATTCAGGCAGAGCACCTGAGCATTGATGCTGCGGCATTCCAGCGCCACTTTGGCAAGGCCGGTTTCTTCGTCGGTGGTCACATCCACCACGGTGGCAGCCAAAGGCTCTTCCTGTTTGCCCGGAACGCTGATACTCACGCGGGACAGGCCGTTCAACCGCTCGGCAAGGTCTGCCGAACACACGGCATAAAACCGCCAGGAAAACCCGGTTACAATATGCCCGGCAAGGTCGGCATTGGACGGGGTCTCCCCTGCGTTGATCATCTTTTGCAGATCAGCCGGGCTCATGGCCTCCAGCTCCGTGGGATCTCGCACCACCGGGGCGGCACTTTCGGATGAGACAAAATACCCGTTGGTATCCGCTTCGATCGTCTGCAGGCCGTTCAGCTGGGCAGCAATGCCGTCCCGCTCGGCCTGCAGGCTGGCCAGCACCTCGCCAAAGCCCGCCGCCTGGCCGGTGCTGATCTGCAGTTTATTTTGCGCCAGCAAAAAATCTTCCGCAGCATCCTGAATTGCGCCGTAAGATGCTGTGTCGATCTGGTCCAGCAAGTTATACAGCGCCGTGCGCGTCTGGGTGGTCAGAACCGAAAGATCGCTGCCGGAGGAATTTTCCGACTTTGTCAGCAGCAAAATCGCACGATCCAACCGGTCCAGCCGTTCCCGCATTGCTCCCTGGGAATCATCCGTATACTGTTCCGCCAGAATGGTGCCCGCGCTGACGCGCTCACCATCCTGCACCACATATCCCAGGTTGCCGCTGCCAGGCACATCCACTGCCTGGAACACTGCCACGCCTTTCAGCGTGATGTTATCCGACATGGTGTAGGCAATGGCGGTTTCGGTTTTGTAAGTTCGGTGGAAGATCGTGTAAATCTGGATACAGAGATACCCAAGCACCACAACCAGCAGCGCCGTAAACAGGGCAAAAAGAATTTTTATGAATGCTTTGGGCTGGCTTTCATTCTGTTCATGCATTGGGTATCCCCCCTTTGGTTTTATGGCAACACCGCACAATTCCCGTCTTACGGCTTAAGCACCGCTCCGGCGGCTGCGGCACGGTATCTGCGTTGCCAAAA
>OGYP01001815.1_pt1 | contig 10311 bp, 9 predicted proteins | sample 1576571 | NCBI WGS metagenome assembly OGYP01 (sample SAMEA3541559, study PRJEB24748) | human gut metagenome | biome: human gut; feature: human-associated habitat; material: faeces | place: China | collected 2012
AGATAGATTATCCGAATCTCTTGCACAAAGTTTTATTAAAAACTATGGGCAATCACTCATTCAAGAATCAATAGAAGAATTGAAAGAACATCTCTATAATTGGTATTCAGAAAACGAAAACAACGAAGACTGTTACCAGAATGTGAATATTAAAGGAGACAATATGTCGTTCGATGCAACAGATGGAGTTATTAAACTGATAAGAATAAAATAAAACTTGAAAACATCTGTGATGTAGCTTCCTCTCCGTAAGGATCCCAGTTGGACATAATATTAAACCATGCGTACAAAGCCGGGATGATACAGAGTCCCATAATAATGACTATGGCAACCACATTTGTGGATATGCGTTTCAGGTCAGCCAGATATATTTGAAATATTTTTTTCATTGCTCGGCATCCTCCCCTTTGCTTTGCTGCATCGTATCAAATCTCTGCTCCACTCTTTCGGCTATTTCCTGCACCATGTCATCAATCTGCACGACAGGACTCACGCTCATACACTGCGCATCCCTGCCGCTTATCTCATTCATCTTCTCCTGCAGCTTATAGTCCACATACTCGACTCCGATTAAATACACTGCGATAGCAAACAGACTCACTATCCACAGCACAAGAAAAATGAGTTTTGAGCTGTCCGGCACAATCATCAGCAGCACAAGAAAAAAGAGTGGAATGATGTATATGCATCTTAATCCTATTTTTATCCGCTTTTGATTCCGCTCGTGGATGGTTTTTTCATATCCGACCAGCTTATCATACATCTCGCGCAATTTCTTATCTTCGGATAGTGTCTGCTCATTCACATTATTATTTGCATTGTTATTCATATCATTATCCATATTGGAATCTTTATTACTGTTTCTACCTGTATCCTGCATACTTTCCTTCCTGCTTTATAGCTTACTGCACATCAGAAGTACCATATTAATTTAATATGCCAATTATTGATTTATTAATTGTACATTTAACTATAGCATCTCAGTATCTTCCATACGCTTCTCTATAAAATGATTGAGTCTGATAAACGGCTTTCGTATCACAAGTCCTATCACCAAAGAGACTGTGCCAAAAAGTAAAAGCGTGATATAACATTTGCCGAGTGTATTTTCGTACATACCTCCTATACACTCCCTCATCGCATTTATCGCATATGGGAATGGGAAGAAAATATACACTGCCCTGAAAAATGACGGCAGTGCCTCTATCGGATATGTGCCACCGCTTCCTGCAATCTGAAGTACCATGACAACCACCGCCAGTGCCTTTCCTATATCGCCAAAGGATATGGTCAGAGAATATATGAGCAGTGAAAATGTAAGGCTTGTCACTGCGCCTGTCGCAATAAATGAAACCGGATGCACACACTGTATTTTAAGCAGATATAAATCACCGAGTACAATGATAAAGGTCTGTACCTGTGACAGTAAAAAGAATGTCAGATATCTGCCAAAATAAAGCTGTGAAGGCTTTAGTTTCCCAAGCTCCTTGGCATCCGCGTGAACCTTTACCAGCGAAACAAGTATAGTCATGCCCACCCATATGGCAAGTGTGGTGTAAAAAGGTGCTACTCCGGAGCCATAATTGGCTATCTCGTAGATATAATTATCTGATACCTGCACCGGCTCTGAAAAGAAGCTGCCAAGCTTTTCAGGATTCCCCGAAAGCAGATTCACTATGATATCAGCTTTTTCATCCTCAGAGGCTGATTCAAGCTTGTCGAGTGTCGTATTTATCTTGTCAGATGCTGATTCTATGACTCCCTTAAGCTGTGTCATGCTCATATTGAGTGTATCAAGCGTACTGTCCACTCCGTCAAACACCTGCGCCATGGAGCCTGATGTCTGACTTAGATTGCCAAGTGTGGTCTGCATTGAATCAAGAACAGACGACATACTGCTTATCATGCCGTCCACCTGTGGCACTATCTGTGAGGTATATGTATCATTCACTGCTGACGCGGTCGATGAAAGAGCCGACATTACGCTCTTAAGTGTTTCTGCAGAATTCTGTGTCTTCCCCGATAAATCCACAGACTGTGTGCTTTCTATCATGCTCTTTGTCTGTTCCTTGACAAGCTCTATATTGGAAATAAGTGTGCCGACATGGGTATCGTCCATATCCGGCTTTATTTTGTTGATTTTGTCCTCAAGAGTGTCAATATTACCTTTCAAAGCATCCGCTGACTGTTTAATATTTTGCACATCACTTTGAATAGTATTTACATCCTGTGACAGATTTGCATCTGAAATCTGCTTTGATATATCATCAATCGAGCTCTTCACCTTTGCTAATGCCGATGTGATATCTGCACTAAAGCTGTCGAAGGATTGTCTGGTGGACTGCAGATCATTTTTGCTCTCTTCAAGCCTGTCTGTGCCCTTTGCAAGCTTATCCTGTCCGTCTTTGAGTGCTTCACCCGTTTCTTTAGACACCTGTGATAATGCCTTATTTCCATCAATAAACGTATCTATCATGGCATCGTACTGCGCAAGACTCTCTGATACCGCTTCAAGCTTACCGGTCATCTGCCCCACAGCATCCTTTTCCTTCATGTCATCAGATATTACGTTGGTCTCCTTAAACACCTGCTCTGCAAGCACCTTTATAAACTGCTTATTAATACTTGACTTAACAGCACTTGCTGCGCTGTCCGTTATCTTTGTCGCAACAGCATTTTTCTTGTCGTTGAGATAGTAGGTAATCCTTGGATTTTCAATATTGTCAGCTACACCATGATACATGCTGTAGGTAAACTGCTCATCTATGACAAGCGCTGAATAATATCTGCCTGACTCAACGCCCTCAACAGCCTTTTCCTCTGATTTAACAAATTTCCAGCCTATAGTATCCTTTTGCTTTAATGACTCTACCACACCATCGCCCATATTGACAGTTTCGCTGTCATTCTTCGTCCAGCCCTTGTCCAGATTGACTACTGCAATTGCTATATTTCCGGTGTTGCCATACGGGTCCCAGTTGGCATAGATATTAAACCATGCATACAGCGCCGGCAGCACGCACAGTCCTATAACTATAATGAGTACAAGCACATTTCGGAATATGCCACACATATCTCTTTTAAAAATTCTTAAAATATCAGCCATAAATCATCCTCTTATATCCGGTGTTTATATCCGGTGCTGTTTAATCTCCCCAATAAAATATAATGAGCCAAATGCAACATTTTTCGTATCTCTTTTCAGGTGCTTTCTTATCTCATCAACTCCTGAAAGCTCTGTTGCACAAACTCCCTCTTTTCTGATAAAATCAGCAAGGTTCGATGCCTGCAGTGCTCTGTCTGAATCCGGTGTCACTGTATAAAACTCCTCAGCAAGTGGTAAAATCTCACGTATCATGACATCGTAGTCCTTATCAGCCATGACCCCCATGAAAAAGCAAAACCTCTCACCCGGATACATCTGCATGAGGCTTTCCTTAAGCGCATCAACTCCATTGCTGTTGTGTGCTCCGTCCACCAGCAGAAACGGCTCCTTTGATACTATCTCCATGCGTCCCGGCCACACAGCTTCTTCAAGAGCGCTTTTTATCCTTTTATTCAGGTCTGTTTTCTCTCTCTTTGGCTCTGTCTTATCATATTGCATTTCGTATTCCGGCCCGCTATAGCGCTTTCCCAGCACATACCGCGCCGCAAGCTCTGCCGCTGCTGCATTCTCCCACTGAAATGTGCCACAAAGCCTCAGTGCGTAGCTGCTGCAGCGTGCTATATCGCTTTGCTCCACAGTGATTATCCTTGCATGCTTTTTTTGCACTTCCTGCTCAATCACCTGCATGGCACGTTTATCCTGCTGTTCCACCACCACTGTGGAGTTTTCCTTTATGATACCGGCCTTCTCAGCCGCTATATCCGCTATATCACTGCCAAGGATAGCCATATGGTCATAGCCTATCTTTGTGATAACGGCACATTGCGGTGTGCCGATTGCATTTGTTGAGTCAAGCCTGCCTCCGAGCCCTGTCTCAATGACCATATAATCACACTGCTGCTCCTCAAAGTACAAAAGAGCCATGGCAAGGCAGTAGTCAAACATCGTAAGCCCTATACCAAAATCTATATCAAGCAGATAGTTTCCAAGCCGTGTGACATCCTCCTTAGGTATCATACGCCCATCAACCGTGATGCGCTCCTCAAAATCTACCAGATGAGGTGATACAAACGTGCCTACCCTCATATGCTCTTTTTTTAATATACTAGAAAAAAAAGCGCACACCGAGCCCTTTCCATTGGTGCCTGCCACATGGATATACGGTATTATGCGCTTTTGCTTTCCTTTTTCTCTCAGCACCTTTATGACCTGTGCTGTCACCACCACTCCGGGCTCATTGCCGAAACGGCGTGTGTTTTCTATTTTGTTTAAAACCTGTGTGTAATCTAAATTTCCCATGCCATCATTATAATATATCCGGCCGATAAAATAAAGACCATATCCTTATACTGCTATAATAATTCCTCCGTCATTTGCGTACATGCTTGAGATGCCGGCTGTATCCACAATGACAATCTTTTTAAATCCGGCAAGCTTCTCAAGGCATGCCTTCACATACTGTGCACGCTCCGGGCAGTTGCAGTGTGAAATTGCAAGAATCCTGTGCTCACAGTCCTTTGTGGCAGCCACAACATCCTCTACCATCTTGGCAAGTGCCCTCTTCATGCCGCGGGCCTGGCCAAGCTGCTGGATTGAGCCCTCATCTGTTGAGCCCATGACAGGCTTTATATTTAAAGTGCTGGCCACAAAAGCCTTCAGGTTGCTTAATCGTCCTGCCTTTCTTAATGTATCAAGTGTCTCAAGCACAAAGAATGTATTCATTGAAGCTATATACTCCTCAGTCTTCTTTACAACCTCATCAAATGAAAGTCCACTTTCCTCAAGCTCCTGCACCTTCATGCCTATTAGTGTCTCGCCGATAGATGCTGAGCGGGAATTAAATACATAGATTTTCTTATCAGAGTCCTCATGCTCCTCGTTGTACAGATTGACTGCTAAAACAGCGCTGTTGTATGAGCCGCTGAGCTTGCCCGAAAGTGTGACAACATAGATATGATCAGCCTCTCCCTCAAAGGCCTGCATATATTCCTCAGGAGACGGGCATGACGACTTTGGTCCCTTTACACTCTCCTTTACTCTTCTTAAGAAATCATGCTGGTCAAAGCTCTCATCATCGCGGATTCTGTATCCGTCAACATCAAGCTCGAGTGCCACATTGCAAAAATGTCCATCCTTCTTAAGGCTATCTGTGAGTTCACCACAGCTATCTATTATAATCTTATACATATCTATTCCTCCTGCACTATATGATAATAAAAGTTTAAATTACTTTTTTAAAGGTTATTTCATTCCGTAACAAGTAGTTTTCATTACTACGTCATATTAACACTAAAACTAAACTTATGCAAGAGGTTTCTGTATTTATTTTTCCATAATGGTTATCTGCCCTTTAATGGTACCCGAAAAAGGCCGTCACACAGTCGCTTAAGGCTTTCATGTCGCGTACTCCCATAAGCTCACAGGCTGAGTGCATTGCAAGAATAGGTATACCAATATCCACAGTCTTTACCGGCAAAAGCGTACCTGCAATCGAGCCAAGTGTGCTGCCACCACGGCTGTCCGAACGGTTCACAAAACGCTGGTAAGGTATTCCCTTTTCATCACACAGCTGACATAGAATAGCAATAGCCTGTGCATCCGTAGCATACGACTGCGAGCACGCCTGCTTGATACAAAAGCCTTTTCCCATGACAGGCATATTTGTGATATCCATCTTTTCCTTTTTATTAGGATGAAGCGCATGAGCCACATCGACAGACAAAAGCATGGCATCATATATGCTCTCATCTATTTCATTTTCTGAAAGGTCCATATTTCTTAAAATACGTCTGAGCATATCGTGAAGCATTATAGAGGCCGCGCCCTGCTTACTGTTACTTCCAATCTCCTCATGGTCGAAAAGCGCTATGATGTTTATTCCATCAGCTCTGTTTCCATCCTCTATGGCATCAAGAAGTGCCCTGCAGGATGACTGGTTGTCGATTCTCGGTGATGAAATCATGGTGTCATTCACACCGACAAAGCAAGGCTCCTCCATACAAAATGTATTGAGTTCAAAGTCTATGATATCGCTCTTTTCCACAGACAGCTCTCTAGCCAGAAAGCTAAGGAAATAATCCGTGGTCCTTTCATCCTCAGGTATTGAATCAAGCACCGGCATCAGATCCACCTGATTATTTATCCCGACACCCTTATTCACATCCCTGTTCATATGAATGGCAAGATTTGGAATAATCATGACAGGCTTTTTGGACCTATATAGCACCATACGCGGATTGAACACATCCTCACTCTTTATAGCCACGCGCCCTGCCACTCCGAGAGGTCTGTCAAACCATGTGTTTAAAATCGGTCCTCCATACACCTCTACATTAACCTGTGCATATGAGTTTGTCATAAAATCCGGATTTGGCTTTATGCGAAGATATGGATAGTCTGTGTGAGCTGCCGCTATTCGCACCATATCCTTTTTGTTGTAGCCGCTTCCTACAGTAAACGCAAACATGGTCGTATCATGGTGATTTAAGACATACCTGCCACCGCGCACAAGCTTCCAGTCGCCTGTATAATCTATCTCCTCAAATCCGTTTTCCAAAAGCTCCTGCTTTGCAGCCTTCACACACTCGCATGGTGAAACAGCCGCTTTTAGTAAATCAAATAATTTTTCCTGTTTCATGGATTGCCTCCTGTTTTCATTGCATAACGCATTTATTCTACCACGGACTTTACAATTATTCCAGTTGAACAGGCTTTATTTTTAAGGCTATTTTTATATCTATTTTTATGGCATAATCTGCGAATCTGATGTATGATATAATAATCGATAACTATTCAAAACCACTTAGAACAATCATTCGCTGTCACATACAATGTGGAAAATGAGGAGAAATTATGATATCAATTGAACTGACAGACACAAAGGACTTTATGAACAAGCTGCTTCGCACGGAAATCTTTGACAACTTCCTGCTCCAGGAGGCCGTCATCACAAAGGCAGCCTCATACGTCATAGATGGTCACCTGCAAAAGGGCTTTTACAGCTCCACAGAGCTTGAGGAAAATGGTATAGCTGGCTATAGCATACTCCCCTTTAGAATGCTTCGCACAAACTGCTTTGACCTGATAAAGGGCAGACAGACTCCATCGTCATTCAAGTTTGTCTTTCTGCTTTCACCTGAAAACATGGAGCACACCCTAAGCAGTCTGCACTCTGCTTTCACCGTGTCCGATATCAGTGGTTTTTTCATAAATATCAGGTATCAGAGCCAGCTTCTGACTCTGACAACCGGAATATCCTACAATATTTTTTCAGCTGATAAGACCTTAGATAGTGAATGGGATAAGCTTGTAATGAAATTTTTAGCAAATAATGACATAAACTTTAAAGAACTTTGACTTTATTGCTTTACATCTTAAACCTGTTATGCTATTCTAACGTTAGTTGCGTAAGCAGCATTATTATTATTTGGAGGTACTTTCGATGAGCAAAGGTACAGTAAAATGGTTCAATAACCAAAAAGGTTACGGATTCATCACAGCCGAGGACGGAAAGGATGTATTCGTACATTTCTCAGGACTTAACATGGAGGGCTTCAAAACTCTCGAGGAAGGTGCAGCAGTAGAGTTCGATATCACTGATGGCGCTAAAGGTCCACAGGCAGTTAACGTTGAGGTAGTTAAATAATTTTGACCCCTCAGGCAATCTAGTTTCTATGTACCTTTTTCTTTATTATATATTTAGGTAAAATTATAGTTACAAAAATGTTAATTGGGGAATAAGATATAAGAATCATGATTAAAAAAGAAGAGTTCATTTCGAACTCTTCTTTTTTGTGCTTTTTTATTGTTCTGGTGCTTTTAGTTGTTTATGCGATGATGAGACATCGGTGAGCTTGTGGTGAGTGGTAAAAACGTGTAACCGTTCGCCTGTCCCCACTGGATGATCTGCTCGACCGCATTGACACTGAATTCCTTTATGTCATGCTGCAATACAACTGATACATTATGGCTCTGCACACCGGAGATGACATTCTGTACCACCTGTTCCGTACTGATCGGCTTGCTGTTTGCATCTCCGCTCGATACGTTCCAGTCACAGTACAAAAGTCCTCTTGCTGTCACATCATTGACGAGCTGTGTCATAATGCCCGGACAATAATCCTTGCTCACAGTATTTGATGAGCCACCCGGGAATCTGATGATTGACGCATCATTTCCTGTCTGTGCCTTTATGATACTGTTCATCTGCTCAAGGTCATCAAAAAATGCCTGCTCACTTGTATATATCTGGTTGTATTTGTGGCTGGCAGAGTGGATAGCCACTGTATGTCCTCTCTTTGCCTCCTCTGCTATCATGTTCTGATAGTCAGGATGTGTATTTGTAACAAAGAATGTGGCCTTTACATTGTATTTATCAAGCACATCTAATAGCCCCTGTGTATACTTTCCGGGACCATCGTCAAAGGTCAGATAAATAATCTTGTTGCCCGGATTTACCGTGTCTGCCGTGGCAGCCGGATCATACACACTTACCACTCTTGTAGCTGTAGCCTTATTTCCTGATGAATCTGATACCTCATAGGTCACAGTATACTTTCCTGCCTTATCCTTATCTACCTTATCTCCTGATACCTTGACACTTTCTGTGATATCTCCGTCACAGTTGTCTGTTGCCGTATATCCCGGATCACTGTATTTATCACCTTTTTTAACTGACATGAAATCATCACCTGAGAGCTTAATCTGCGGTGCCGTGGTATCTGTGACATGCACAGTCCTTTTAACCTCGCCCTCATTCTTTGACGAATCTGCGACGCTGTACTTTATCTCATAATCTCCCGGCTTTGATGTATCGACAGCTCCTGTTACAGATACCTTGTCTGTCAGATCCCCATCATAGTTGTCTGTTGCCGTATATCCCGGGTCACTGAACTCGCTGCCTGCCTCTACAGTCATCTCTGCATCACCATTTAATGCAATCTCCGGAGCCTTCTTATCCCTCACCTCAACCTTTATGGTCTGTGTCGCAGTTTTTTTACCGTATTGAGCAGTTACCTTTATCTCGTATGAACCTGTCTTTGTCGCATCGACATTACTGTCTATAGTACATTTTATTTCTTTTCCCTTGCGGTTTATAAGCCTGCCTCTGACATACGCCTTGATTTTGGGTTCCTCAAACTTTTTGCCATACTCAACAGTGATACCGTTTTTAAACTTGCTGCTGAACTCAATGTGTGAATCAAAGCATGTGATATATACTATAAACGCCACCACCAAAACTATTGCAGCCACAAGTATCCCAATAATCATCTTTTTATTTTTGTCCATTTTTACAATCCTCTTTAGCATTTTATAATTATTCTCTCTATATTATTACTCAAACCTGATAATATTATTTCAAGCAATATCTATTATAGCGTCAAACAATCTTTTTTGCTACTGCAAATTCCTTGAGAATTTCTTAATGTTGGCTTCATATATTTCAGTTGTGTTACAATTGTTTCTTTATCCCGAAAACCTGTGATAGAGTCGTAATATGTACTTAATTTATTTAATATCTTAGTTACTATTCAATTCTCAATATGACTAACCACATATCTTTTTGCAGATATTCACAATCACAAAAAGCCCCCGGACAAGCCGGGGGTTTTAAAAAACTTATGCTGTAACAATTATTTTATTACTGCTCCTTGCGGTGCATCTCAAATGTCTCCATATGGTAGTTGGCGATGTTGTCACGAATCTTTCTGTCATCTGCTCTGCTTAAGAGATCATCACGGAACTTCTTTGTAGACACCATGTCATTGTATGAGCTTGGTCCGCCTACACAGCCGCCTTCACATGCCATTCCCTCGATGAAGTTCTCAGGAAGCTTGCCTGCCTTCATGAGGAGAAGTGCTTTCTTACACTCTGCTGCTCCGTTTGCCTTGCAAACCTTGCAATCAACATCCTCTCCCTTTTCCTTCATGCTCTCGATTACAGCTGCTGTAACTCCGCCTGAGTTTGCGAAACGCTTACCGTATACTGAGCCCTCCTGGTATGAGGTGTCATCAGCCTCAAGCTGTACTCCCTTTGCCTTCATAATAGCACGAATCTCACTGAAGGTAAGTACATAGTCTGCATTGCCCTCTATCTTCTGATCATGTACCTCTGACTTCTTGGCAACACATGGTCCGATGAATACTGTAACTGCATCAGGATCCTTTGCCTTGATCACCTTTATGTACGAAATCGTACATTGCTTA
>OGYP01001825.1_pt1 | contig 10266 bp, 12 predicted proteins | sample 1576571 | NCBI WGS metagenome assembly OGYP01 (sample SAMEA3541559, study PRJEB24748) | human gut metagenome | biome: human gut; feature: human-associated habitat; material: faeces | place: China | collected 2012
GGCAACCCGGAACCGGCTTGAATACTCCCGTATCGGGGATAGAGCAAACAGGCAGTCCTGCTGTCTGATAATACGATACAAAAAATAAGAGAAAAGGTGCTGTGCTGGGATATTCCGGCACAGCACTTCTTTAACATAGAGAGGTGTAGTGATATTTAGAAATGAGAAAGCTTATTTTCTCTATTCATGGAGGTAGCATATGGGAGATGAATGGAGTGGATTGGCAGACTTGCTTGCTAACTTGATTGCAAAATACGCAGATGATCTTGATATTGAACATTTACCAGAACCGCCTCAAATGAAAAAAACAGAAAAATTTCATGCTTTAATGCGAAAAAGCGTTGCCGAAAGCGTTGAAAATGAAGAAGCTGCATGATATAATTGTTACGTGATTACATAGTCCAAACCATAAACGATAGACACATTTGTGTCCATGAGTTTACTGATATGTTGGAGAAAAACGAATAGCAATTATCTAGTGCATCATCTTGGCACTATGAGAGAGGTTAAGTATGAACAGAGAAAAGATAAAAGTATATACCTATACACGAGTGTCAACGGCGATGCAGATTGATGGCTACTCTCTGGATGCTCAAAAATCCAGAATGAAAGCATTTGCTGATTACAATGACTATGAAATTGTCAAGGAATATGAAGATGCCGGAAAGTCAGGTAAATCCATTGAAGGACGGATACAATTCAGTCAAATGATGGATGACATTAAATCAGGAAAGGATAAGGTTTCTTTTGTTCTTGTTTTCAAGTTATCTCGTTTTGGTAGAAATGCGGCAGATGTACTATCAACTTTACAAGTCATGCAGGATTTTGGTGTCAATCTTATTTGTGTTGAAGATGGAATTGATTCTTCCAAGGATGCCGGTAAACTTATGATTTCTGTTCTCTCGGCTGTGGCTGAGATTGAACGTGAAAATATCCGTGTCCAAACAATGGAAGGGCGAATCCAAAAAGCACGAGAAGGTAAATGGAACGGTGGATTTGCACCTTACGGTTATCGTTTGGTTGATGGAAAATTAGAGATCAACGAGGAAGAAGCAGTCGCTATCCGAGTGATTTTTGAGCAGTATGTTAATACGGATATTGGTTCAAATGGAATCGCAAAATATCTGGAAAATCACGGAATACGAAAAATTCAACGACAAAATGGCAAGAACCCTTTGTTTGATGCACATTTAATCCGTTTGATTCTGAAGAATCCAGTATATGCCGGGAAAATTGCTTATGGTCGAAGAAAAACAGAAAAAGTCCATGGAACCAGAAACGAGTATCATCTTGTAGAACAAGAAAATTACTTGTTGGTGGATGGACTGCATGAGCCGCTTGTTTCTGAAGAAGTCTGGCAGGCAGCTCAGGTTAAATTACTTGCACAGGCTAAAAAATATGAGCATGTGAATAAAGGAAAAGATACTCGAACTCATTTGCTTTCCGGTCTTGTGAAGTGTCCTGTTTGTGGTGCCGGTATGTATGGAAACAAATGTATCAAGCACAAAAAGGATGGTACAAAGTATAAAGATTTTTATTACTATGGTTGTAAACATCGAACCATGACAAGAGGACATAAATGCGATTACAGAAAGCAGATTCGTGAGGAACTACTGGATGATGCTGTGGCAGAGGTTATTACGGAACTGGTCAGCAAGCCGAAATTTGCTTCAATGATGCAGGAAAAAATCAATATGAAGGTAGACACCTCCGCATTGGATCAGGAGATTGAAAATCATGAGAAACAGTTGCGCCAGTATTATTCTATAAAGTCGAAACTCATGGAGGAGATAGATTCACTTGATCCAGATGACCGACATTATTTGAAACGGAAAGCAGACCTTGATGATCGGCTTTATCGGATGTATGATAAGATAGAGGATGAGGAATCTCAGTTGATTGAGTCGAGAGCTAAAAGACAGTCGATTGAAGCTGAGAAACTAACCGGCGATAATATTTATAAGGTTCTGATTTACTTTGATAAATTGTACTCGTTAATGAATGATGTGGAGCGGCGTCAAATAATGGAGGCGATTATCTCGGAAATCCAGATTTATGAGGAACGTCAGCCAAGTGGACAATGGCTGAAATCCATGAAATTCAGGCTTCCGATTATTGAGGAAGATATGGAAATAGGTTTGGACAATGATAAGCATGTGGAGACGGTGGCATTGATGTCGCGGAAATAAAAAATTATGTAGCGTGGGTATATATAATGGAAATTTGGGATTTATACAATAAGCATCGCGAAATAACAGGGAAAGAACATATCAGAGGAGAGAAAATTCCGGAAGGATATTATCATCTTGTTGTTCATGTATGGATACGCAACAAACATGGAAAATATTTGATATCCCAAAGAGCGGCAAACCGACCAACCTGTCCTTTGATGTGGGAGTGTGTTGGCGGTTCTGTACTGAAAGGCGAAGAAAGTGTTGATGGCGCGGTCAGAGAAGTAAAGGAGGAAGTGGGAATTACGCTTGATCCTTCAAAGGGGGAAAAGGTTTTTTCTGCAATCAGGGATTTTATAGACGGCAAATCATTTCGGGATATCGTGGATGTCTGGCTGTTTGAATACGACGGTGAATTGCAACTTCAAAACGCAACAACAGATGAAGTGGCAGATTGCAAATGGATGTCTTATGACGAAATAAAAAGTCTGTATGACAGCGAAAAGTTAGTGAATACTTTGGATTACTTTTTTGATGTTTTTAGTAATGACAGAAATTCTGCTAACTGAAACTCTCCTGTTTCTGGAAACATCTCTGAGGGTAAAAACTAATATCCAAATTCTTGCCACAACCCATGTGGAATGTGTCCTTTATTAAGAAAAGATAGAATAGGCTATAAGGAAAAGGAAACAAAAATGAGAGCACCATTTCAAATACTTGCAATACCGTACAGGTTTGTTAATCAGGTTCCGGTATATTGTGTGTTCCATCGTACAGATTCTGGTGAGTGGCAATTTATTGCCGGAGGCGGTGAGGATAATGAAACGCCGCTACAGGCAGCAAGACGTGAAATATTGGAAGAAGGCGGCGTTTTGGCTAATCGTATGATGGAGTTAAAGTCCATGTGCTATATTCCGACCAATATTTTCCCAAAAATGCATCTGTATAACTGGCCGGAGGATACCTATGTTGTGCCAGAATATGCATTTGGTTTTGAATGTACCAAAGAAATAAAATTGTCTCACGAGCATACCGAATGTATGTGGCTTTCTTATCAGGATGTATATGAAAAGCTTCGGTGGGATTCCAACCGAACGGCACTGTACGAACTGAATTGTCGATTAAAGAAAAGATAATGTTCTGACGCTGACTAATCAGGAAAAGGAGGCGGCAAATATGACCGATGAACAGTATTACCGCCTCTATCTGGACGGTGATGAAACAGGGTTGAGTGAGCTGATGAAAAAATATGGCAGTGCACTTACCTTGTATATTAACGGGTATCTTCATGATCTGCATGAAGCAGAAGATCTGATGATCGAGGTCTTTACCTATCTGTTTGTCAAGAAACCCCGTATTCGAGACGGCGGACTCAAGGCCTATCTCTATAAATCAGCACGACACATGGCGATACGGCACCGGAAAAAGCTGCATTTATCTTTCAGCATGGAAAATCTTTCGGAAGAACCGGAAAGTGATTTGCTGGTGGAAGAGGTTGTCAAAACCAAAGAACAAAATGAAATTCTTCATTTTTGTATGAAACAGCTTCAGCAAAACTATCGTGAGGCATTGTATCTGGTGTACTTTGAAAATATGAGCTATGCACAGGCTGCTGAAGTTATGGGGAAAAGTGTTAAGCAGATTACCAATATGGTTTATCGAGGAAAGCATAGTCTGCGGGGACTTTTGGAAAAGGAGGGAATTACGGATGCGAAGTCATGAGGAGCGTTTGGAAGAAGTTCAAAAAAGGATTGCACAGGTTCAGTACAAACAAAAGCAGCACCGCAGTTATATGATGGCAGTGTCTTCTGTGACAATCTGCCTTGTGGTCATTGTGGGTTTAGCTTCTGTAATGCCCGGAGTTGCTCAGAACATTACAGTATCGGATTATGACACATTTAAGACAACAGCCAGTATCTTTACCGAAGGTACAATGTTTGGATATCTTTTGATCGGATTGATTGCGTTTGTCCTGGGCGTGTGTGTTACAATTTTGTGCCTGCACATCCATAATCTTCAGAAAGAAGAAAAAGAAATGGGGGACAAGGATGATAGAAATCATAGATAACCTTTCACAGGTTCTGGTTGCTATGCTGGGATGTATCATATCCGGTGTTTTCTATTATAAGAGTCGCAAACAACCTTTTTTTATTCTGGCCTGTTTTTATGGATGCTTTATGCTGGCAGGGCTTTACTGGATGCTCTATACGATCCTGGTTACCGATGCACCTCCTATGTTTTATGTATCAGAAATCGGCTGGCTGTCAAGTTACCTTTTTTTGTATCTGCTCCAATACAGCATTTCTGATAAGGAGGAGCGTGCTTTTCGCTGCAGCAGAATGTATGTTGCATCAGCAGTCATTGTTTTTTTCACATTGTATTATATCAGCATCGGAAGCTTGATTTATAATATCATAATAGGTGGTATTATGCTTACACTCACCTGGTGTTCGGTGCGAGGATTTGTTTATCAGAGAAAGCAACCGGGCTCCAACAAATGGCAATTTCACCTTGCAGTAATTGTTTTTGTTGCGTTGGAAAATTGCCTTTGGCTGTCCAGCTATCCATGGGTGAGTGATACGTGGACGAATCCTTATTTTTGGATTGATTTTATGCTTACAACTTCGATATTTCTTATTCTGCCATCGGTCAGAAAGGCGGTGGAAGCATGACGTATATCGAAAATATCTTTGTATGTGTTGCGGCACCGCTGGTTATCACTGCACTGTGTATGGGCAAAAAATATCTGAGCTTCTTTGTGTTTATGTTGGAAGGAATGGGTGTGTGCCTGCTTTCGGCGTATGTGAATACCTTTGTAGCGGCTTTGTACCAAACGACCGCCTTTCATGCCACGGTAGAAATTGCACCGGTGGTGGAAGAAGTGATGAAGCTGTTGCCTTTGATGTTTTATCTGTTTGTATTTGAACCAAAACCAGATGAAATCAAAAACGCTGTCCTCACCCTTGCCGCAGGATTTGCTACTTTTGAAAATATTTGTTATTTGATCGAAGGTGGAGCGGAAAACCTGGATTACCTGTTGATACGCGGTCTTGGTGCGGGAGCAATGCATATTGTCTGTGGAGCAATCATTGGCTATGGGCTTGCTTATGTATGGAATCGCCAATGGCTCAAAATTGCCGGTACGCTGGGACTTTTAGGAGCATCGATTGCATTTCACGGTACCTATAATCTGCTGATTTCTTATGGAAGCTGGGTGCAGCACATTGCCTATGTACTCCCAATAGCAACGGTAATGATCGGTGTGTTGTTTGATAAACTGTTTATGTCACGGCTAAAAAAGGAATATAGATAGATTGTTTTTAAGAGCTGTCAATTTGATAGCTCTTTTTTTATATATTTTTCAATTTAAGTGAGAGTTTTTCCATATTTTTGTCCCTATATAAATGAAAGGCTTTTTCAAAGTGATTTTATAAGAGGGGGCGGAGATAGTACAGTAAGATTAGGAATTTGTCTAAATGGAAAAGATAAATAGGAATGAGTAAATACAGAAGCAAAAGGATCAAGATAAAAAGAGTTTGGAAATCCATTTTTTCAGAGAAAGATGTTTTGGTATCATAACAGGATGCTTTCAAAAGCTACTGGAGGATTTAATCATTTCGATATGATATTGAACAAATCTTATAAATAAGATATAATTTATGAGATTGTATGGATGAATCAGGAAAAACACAGTCAAATAGTAATTTCTCTTAGAAAAGGTTGTGGACAAACATCACAATTAAAAGGAATCTCTGGAAAATCAGGGATTTTAAGACTCATTTTAAAAACAAAAATCTTTTGTGTGTGGATAAACAGGAGTAAAAAAGATTATTGAGATGGATCAAAAGGAAGAATGGATGGTTTTTAAAGTGAAACAAAGTCCGGAAGAAAAAAAGGTTATTGAGCTTATCAGCTTTATGGTGCACAAGCATTACTGTGAAAATGATATTGAAACGGTGATAGAATATCTGGATGAAGATATTGTCTGGATTGGTGCGGGAGATCACGAATATGCCGTTGGAAAAGAAGTAATTGATATTTTTCGAAAGTTTGCAGGTCAGATTCCAAAATGTAATATTTCAGAGGAAGAGTATCACGTGTTGACGATCGCTCCTGAAGTTTATCTGTGCAGCGGACGGATGTGGATTGTTACGGATTCCTCTACCCAAATCAGTCTCAGAGTTCACCAGCGTATTGCAGCAATTTTTCGTAATGTAGAAGGTAAACTTCGTTGCTGTCATATTCATGTTTCCAATCCATACGATGAAATGGTGGAAGATGATATCGGTTTTCCTGTAAAGATGGCACAGCAGTCGTATCAGTATCTGCAGGAACGAGTTGCAGAACAGAAAAAAAAGATTGCAGAGCAGACACAGGAGTTAAAGCGTCTGAGCTATGAGGACTCTTTGACAGGATTATATAATCGAAATAAGTTTAATCAGGATCTGAATATAGAGCAAGGTCCGAACCAGTTTGGAATAGGAGTTGCCTGTTTTGACTTAAACGGGCTTAAAGAAGTAAATGACAGGAACGGTCATCGTGCAGGTGATGTTTTGATCTGCCGTGCAGCAGAATGCCTGAAGAAAGGCTTTGAAGGGAAAGCATACCGGATCGGCGGCGACGAGTTTGTTGTAATCGACAACACTCTTGCAGAAGATGATTTTAAGGCAGCGGTGTATGCGGTACAGAAAACGATGGAGCATGATGGCATCAGCTGTTCCGTGGGGATCTCATGGCGTAATTCCCAATACAATATCAGGGAACAGATTGATGAAGCAGACAGGTTTATGTATGAACAAAAGCGGGAATTTTACTGTCAAAGACAGCATGACCGCAGAAAATGCAGGTAAGCATATATTTTTATAAAAAATAAACTTTGGAAAAGAGGAACCAGCAATTGGATATCAGTCAGTTAATGAAAACAAACACTCCTTACTGTGCAAAACATGGACAGATCAAGCCAGAGCTGCAGCTGCGAGCAAAGGAGCTTGTTTGGGAATATAACCAGACAAGACCTTCGGAAGCGCAAAAACGCCATGCAATCTTGAAACAGCTGCTTGGAACCTGCCATGAACTTACCTTTATTGAGCCGAGTTTTCGCTGTGACTATGGTTTTAATATTCATTCCTATGGTTTGGCTGTCATTAACTATAACTGTGTGATGCTGGATACCTCACCAATCCATATTGGAGCAGGAGCATTTATTGGCCCTGGAACTTGCCTGAGCTGTGCAGGACACTCTCTGGACGAAAAGCAGAGGGTTGAGGAAGGAATAGGAACATCTGCCCCTATCATCCTGGAAGAAAATGTCTGGCTGGGAGCAAACTGCACCGTCTGCGGTGGGGTCACCATCGGAAAGGGCAGTGTGATTGGAGCCGGAAGTGTGGTCACCCGTGATATCCCGGCTGGAGTGGTAGCGGTGGGAAGTCCCTGCCGCGTGCTGAGGAAGATTACAGAGCAAGACCGCTTGCAGCTGACGGAGGAAGCATAGTATGGCAGAGACGTTTGAAGTAAAGATTATCGCAAGGATACACAGCGATTTTCCTTCCAAGTTTGGGATTCCGCGACAGAGTGGGCTGGTGGAAAATTTGCAGTCGCTTATCGTCTTTGAACCGGAGTACCGAAATCCACAGGCGCTGCGCGGATTGGAAGATTTCTCCCACCTGTGGCTGATCTGGCAATTTTCCAAAGCAGTGCGGGAAGACTGGTCTCCGACAGTGCGGCCGCCAAAGCTTGGAGGAAACACCAGAATGGGAGTATTTGCTACTCGATCCCCATTTCGTCCTAACCCGATTGGACTTTCCTCGGTAAAACTGGAAGCAATTGAGAAACATCCAAAATATGGGATGGTTCTGCGGGTGTCGGGAGCAGATTTGATGGATGGAACACCAATTCTGGATATCAAGCCATATCTTGCTTATACTGACAGCCATCCGCAGGCAAAGGGTGGATTTACTGACGAACTTCATTTGAACCCTCTTACCGTCATCATTCCGGATGAATGGAAGCAAAAAATTCCACAGGATAAACTGGAAGCATTGATTGGGGTGCTGGGTCACGACCCACGACCATCCTATCAGGATGATCCCGACAGAGTATACGGATTTTTCTTTGGTGGGATGGAAGTTTGCTTTACTGTTTGTGAGCATACATTGACAGTTTGTGAAATACGATAAATAAAAAAGGAACCTCTGAGGGGGTTCCTTTTTTATTCTTTCACGACCATTTATAGCGTTTTCTTAAAACAGATAATTCGGTTTGCTTCCTCAAAACCACAGGCAAGATGAAAGGAAAGGCTCTGGGTATTATCCAGCTCACAATCGCTGGCAAATTCCCGGCAGCCTTGTTTTTTAGCCCAGACTTCGCAGCAGGAAAGCAGCTGACGGGAGATGCCTTTTTGTCGGTAATCTTCCAATACAAAGATACCCTCCAGATATCCGACTGGGCTGTGTGAACATCCTTCCACATAGTCATTTCGGAGAGAACACTGTGCAAAGCCGACCATCTGACTATCCTCAAAAGCAGCAAAAATAATTCCACAGGAAAGAAATTCGCAAAATTCCTCGCTAAGTTCTTCCTTACTGTGATGAGGCCATAGTTTTGCGGCAAGTGCGGCAAGTAAATCAACTTCCTGTGTTAAGACAGGTCTGATCTCCATGTTCAAAAACCTCCTTAGAATGAATATGCTTCTATTTTTGTCCTGATTGTTTTGGGATTTGATTATTATGTTCAGGAGTATTCGGATTTTGTGCCGGTATATTACTTTGCAAGAAATTGGTCAAGGTTTGCAAGAGATTTTTCGGTCAGACGTTCGATTGCCTGATAGGAACCGCCAGAATAACCGCCGTAGCAGCTGACGTTTTCCACTTCTTTCAGCGATTCATCTCCCAAGGCCATCAGGCTGTCGCAGAAATAGTAGTTGTCCCCATGAGAGAGCCAAGTTCTTAACGCATCCAGATCACAGGCAGGGGTAAGACCGGTATTAAACAGGATTTTGTGATTGCCAAATTTTTCGAACTCTTCCTGGTGCAGCAGGGTGACAAACTTATTTAAACAGGTGCAGACACAGATATTTTTTTGGAGCAGTTCATCCAGAGGGAGATAAGCGATGCCTTCTGCTTCGATTTCAGGCTTATGGCTGCGGCTGTAATAGGTGACATCTGCTCCGAAAAAGCTCAGTGCCCGTGCTACCACCTGACCGGTGGCGCCCATTCCGATGATGCCAACCGGAATACCGGTTAATTCCAATGGACGATCTCCCCAGCGTTTGCCGTGGAAGCCATGAAGCAGATCAGTCAGCTGGGAAATGACGTACTCTCCAACGCCGATATCACCATAATCCCGCACACCCAAAACGGTGATGCCGTGCGCTCTTGCACAGCGGATATCTACACTTGCACTGTTTTCATCGTACAAGCTGCAGCACATGCCGATGTAGCGCAGGTTTGGACAGTGCTCAATGATGTTTGCAGTGATTTGAGTGGTGATATTGACCAGAATGCCGTCAGCATCTTTTGCTCGTTGGATGACTTCTTCCTCGCTGGAAGGGATATCATCGTAAAAGACGTATTCTTCGGCTCTTTTTGCAAACTCTTCGTTTGCGTTTGGAGTAAGATTGAGCCGTTCCACGGCAACTAATTTTTTCAGCATAAAAAGACCTCCTGTTTTTTAGTGCTTTATGGATAATGTTATAACTCTTTCCATTCTAAACAGATTGTTCCATCTGCTTTTTGAAAGCGAAATACAAGATAATATCGACTGATCTGAGCAGTGTTTAAATTTTGGACAGGATGGATGTTGTCCAGAGAAAACAGAACGTTTTTATTTTTATCCTGAATCTCTGCTATTGCGGTTCCTTTGGTGATGTCAGAGAAAAAAGAAAACTGATACGAATGATTTTTAGACAGATTCAGAACACGCTTGGTGTATCCGGTGCAGGAAGAAAAGGTGATTTTGCGGCTAGTAGAGTCTTTACCTCTGCAATCAAAATAAAGTAGTGCCCTTTTCTGATTGATAATAAGGTATCCGCTGATCCAAAGCATGTAGAACAAAAGACAGACAACAAGGAAGATCAGGACTATTTTCATCTTTTTTC
>OGYP01001832.1_pt1 | contig 10246 bp, 11 predicted proteins | sample 1576571 | NCBI WGS metagenome assembly OGYP01 (sample SAMEA3541559, study PRJEB24748) | human gut metagenome | biome: human gut; feature: human-associated habitat; material: faeces | place: China | collected 2012
ACTTGAACACCACGAAGTATTTGTCGTTTTCTATTTTTCTGACGAGCCCTTTGGCAGCGGCGGTGTGTTATCCACTTCCTTAGGTTTTTTCTCCTTTTTCGGTTTCGGCGGTTTTGGCTGTTTTGCATGGGATTCTTACATGAAGGGCATGCAAGCCTGATAAGGAGATGCCGTGAGGAAAACGATATTGTTGTGGTATCCGATTTTGTCAATCCGACACAGTTCGGACCGACAGAAGACCTGGAAGCATACCCGAGAGATTTTAAACGTGACAGTGAGCTTTGTGAGAGCCTTGGAGCAGATCTGATCTTCCATCCGGAACCGAAGGATATGTATCATGATCCACATGCTTACGTAAGTATTGATACGTTATCTGATACCCTTTGCGGAAAGACAAGACCGATCCATTTTAAAGGGGTATGTACGGTTGTTTCCAAATTATTCAATATTGTAGCACCGGACAGAGCTTATTTTGGACAGAAGGATGCACAGCAGCTTGCAATCATCCGCAAGATGGTGCAGGATTTGAATTTTGATATCCAGATCGTAGGCTGCCCAATCATCCGTGAGGAAGACGGACTTGCCAAATCGTCCAGAAATACCTATTTAAGCGCAGAAGAGAGAAGGGCTGCACTGTGCCTTTCAAGAGCCGTTAAAACCGGTCAGGAGGCGATCTGCAAGGGAATTAAGGCAGAAGAAGTCCTGTCAAAGATGCGCGCAGTGATCGAAGCAGAGCCGCTTGCAAAGATCGACTATGTATCCATGGTAGATGCACTGGATATGCAGCCGGTCGAGAGTGTGGAAAAAGATGTTCTGGTTGCCATGGCAGTCTATATTGGAAAAACAAGGCTGATCGACAATTTCAGCTATGAGGTATAGCCTATGGAAAACAGAATGAAAAAAGTAGGAAAGGTCAGCTCTTTTCTTACAAAATATATCGGGATCATCATTATCTGTTTTTCCATCATTGCATTTTTCTGGCGTGACGGCTTTGCGTGGACAACGAGCTACACTTCTGTATTTCTTGGAGTTGCCATGTTCGGCATGGGGCTTACGATCAAGATGGACGATTTCAAAAGAGTCTTTTCCAGACCAAAAGAAATCCTGATCGGATTCATCGCACAGTACACGATCATGCCGGTGATCGCGTGGATCCTGTGTCAGCTGATGCAGCTGCCGACAGATCTGGCGCTTGGCGTGATTCTGGTTGGTTGCTGTCCGGGCGGAACGGCAAGCAATGTGATCACCTATATCGCCGGAGGTGATGTGGCACTTTCTGTCGGAATGACGATCACATCAACTCTTGCAGCACCGATTGTAACACCACTTCTGGTGTATGTACTCGTCGGAGCCTGGGTAGAAGTATCCTTCTGGGCAATGGTAATTTCTGTAGTAAAGGTTGTTCTGGTTCCGGTACTTCTGGGAATTCTGATCAACTGGGTCTGGGGAAAACAGATCCAGAAAATATCAGAGGTTCTGCCACTGATCTCAGTTGTATCGATCGTAATGATCATCAGCGGAATCGTAGCCGTCAATGCAGAAAAAATCTTAAGCTGCGGACTTCTGGTTCTTGGAGTTGTGATGCTTCACAATCTCTGCGGAATGGGAATCGGACTTGGTGCAGCGAAAATTTTACATATTGAGTACGATAAGGCAACCGCTATTGCCATCGAAGTCGGAATGCAGAACAGTGGACTTGCAATTTCCCTTGCGACTGCCAATTTCGCGGCAAATCCACTGGCAACCCTTCCGGGGGCGATCTTCAGTGTATGGCATAATATATCCGGATCTTTGTTTGCAGGGATCCGCAGGAGCGGAGAACAGACGAAAGAGGCATATCAGGAAGTTACAGAATAAGAAAAATCCTGCGATTTTGAATTGGCAAAACCGCAGGATTTTTTGTACTCAGAACAGAAAATACAGAGACTAAAGCACGTCATTTTTGTACCGATTTGAATGGCAGATGAATGGAAAAGAAGAGAACAGGAACTCTTCTTTTCCATTCATTTGCCCCTCGCGTCAAACAAAAAAATTTCCCTCTTGTCAAATCATTCCGATTATGTTATATTATCAAATAGTTTGAATATAAAAATATTTTAAACGAAAAAGATTTTAAAACAAAAATAAATGGAGAGAACAACCATGAGAGGAAGGATATGCGGTACCGGTTCTTATATACCGGAGCATTATTACGACAACAATGATCTCGCGAAGTTTGTGGAGACGAATGATGAATGGATCCGTGAACGGACCGGAATTGTGCGCAGACATATTGCAGAAGAAGATACAACAGTCAGCATGGCGATAAAAGCGGCAAAAAATGCACTTACAGATGCAAAATTAAATGCAGACGATCTGGACCTGATCCTGGTATCTACAATCACGCCAAACACCGTGATCCCAAGCACTGCCTGCGAAGTCCAGAAAGAGCTGGGAGCAGTAAATGCAACCTGTTTCGACATCAGTGCCGCATGCAGCGGTTTTGTGTATGCCTACAATACTGCGCAGGCTTACATAGCAGCCGGAATGTATCAGAACATTCTGGTGATCGGAAGTGAAACCCTATCCGGAATTGTCAACTGGAAAGACAGAGGAAGCTGCATTCTTTTTGGTGACGGGGCAGGAGCAGCCGTGATCTGTGCAGAAGAAGGTGAAATCTTTCCGGCAGTTACCCATTCTGACGGAGCAAAAGGACAGGTACTTGCCTGCGAAAGCCGTCAGCAGAAAAACTGGCAGGACAAAGAAAATGAAAAACAGACTTATGTATTCATGGATGGACAGGCAGTTTTCAAATTTGCCGTAAAAAAAGTGCCGGAAGTCATCGGAGAACTTCTGCAAAAAGCAGATCTGACCGAGAAAGATATTGATCTTTTCGTTCTGCATCAGGCAAACTTACGGATCATCGAATCTGTGGCAAAACGGATGAAAACAGACCTTGCAAAATTCCCGGTCAACATTGAAGAATACGGTAATACATCATCCGCCAGCATCCCAATCCTCCTGGATGAACTGAACAAAACCGGTCGCTTCCACAAAGGACAGAAGATTGTTCTCTGCGGCTTCGGTGCCGGACTCACCTGGGGAGCCACACTCATAGAGTGGTAAATATAAAAATAATCAAACAATAAGGAGACTAAGAACATGTTAGAAAAAGTAAAAGAAATCGTAGCAGAAGGACTTGACGTAAACGCAGCAGACCTCACAGAGGAGACAACTTTTGAATCTCTTGGAGCAGATTCTCTTGATCTGATGGATATGGTTATGACATTTGAAGATGAATTTGGTGTGGAAATCGATACGGAAGCAATCGGTGAGCTCAAGACAATCGGAAGTGTTGTAACATACATCGAAGGACTGAAAAAATAAGAATCGCAAAAACACAGACAGAAAGAGGTTGTAATATGAAAACAGAAGTAACCGAATTACTTGGAATCGAGTATCCGATCATCCAGGGCGGAATGGCCTGGGTTGCTGAGTATCATCTTGCGGCCGGCGTATCAAATGCCGGCGGGCTTGGGCTCATCGGGGCTGCAAGCGCCCCGGCTGAGTGGGTACGTGAACAGATCAGAGAAGCAAAAAAGCTGACTGATAAACCATTTGGAGTAAATATCATGCTGATGAGTCCTTATGCAGAGGACGTGGCAAAAGTAGTAGCGGAAGAAGGCGTAAAGGTTGTAACGACAGGCGCCGGAAGCCCGGAAAAATATATGAAAATGTGGAAAGAAGCAGGAATTAAAGTCATTCCGGTGGTTGCATCCGTTGCACTTGCAAGAAGAATGGAACGGTGCGGGGCAGATGCAGTTGTTGCGGAAGGATGTGAATCCGGAGGACACATCGGAGAAAATACGACTATGGTACTGGTTCCACAGATTGTAGACGCAGTGAAGATTCCGGTAATCGCAGCCGGAGGAATCGCAGATGGAAGAGGAATTGCGGCAGCATTTATGCTGGGAGCAAAAGCCGTACAGATGGGAACCCATTTTGTTGCGACCGAAGAATCTATCGTACATGAAAATTATAAAAATGCGATCATCAAAGCGAAGGACATTGATTCCAGAGTAACCGGAAGAAGCACAGGACATCCGGTAAGAGCACTTCGCAACCAAATGACGAAAAAATATCTGGACCTTGAGAAAAACGGTGCATCCTTTGAAGAACTTGAGCACCTTACACTTGGAGGCTTAAGAAAGGCCGTTGTAGACGGAGATGTGACAAACGGAAGCGTAATGGCGGGACAGAGTGCAGCCATGATAAAAGAGATCATGAGCTGTAAAGACCTGATTCAAAAGCTGGTAAGTGAGACGGATGCACTGATCGGAGGCAAAGGATTTTATGAATAAAACAGCATTCATTTTCCCTGGACAGGGCGCGCAGAAGTGCGGTATGGGAAAAGATTTTTATGAAAACAGTGAACTTGCAAAAGAGATTTTTGATACAGCAACAGCAGAGCTGGGACTTGATATGACAAAGCTTTGCTTTGAAGAAAATGAGCAGCTGGATCAGACAGAATACACTCAGGCAGCCATGGTAACAGCCTGTCTTGCAATGACAGCCGAGATTGAAAAGAGAGGTCTTACACCGGATGTGACAGCCGGGCTCAGCCTTGGAGAGTACTGTGCGATCAGTGCAGCGGGAGGCATGCAGCCGAAAGACGCCATTTCTCTTGTGAGAAAAAGAGGGATTCTGATGCAGAATACCGTTCCGGCAGGTGAAGGAGCCATGGCGGCAATCCTGGGACTGGATGGAGAAACGGTTGAAAAAGTGACGGAAGAAATTCCGGGTGCGTCTGTGGCAAATTATAACTGTCCGGGACAGATTGTAATTACAGGAAAGACCGCAGCGGTAGAAAATCTTCAAAGGGATAATAGGGCTCGATCAGCCCGCCGACCACCCTCTGCAAATCGGAAAGCTCCGTTCCGATTTCTGCAACTCTGGCAACCTTGCCCGGTTCACAGAGCACCACTTTGATTTTCTTCTCTTTCAGGGGCTCGGTCATATCCGGGTCAAAATCCACTTCCCGAAAGCCGATACTGTCGCAGAAATGGAAGGTGGATTTTTCCTCACCTACGACCTCAACCACATCCGAAACGGAAAGGGACCTGCCCCGGTATCCGTTCGGATGGTCAAGGTTGAACATCTGGTACACCTCCTCCAGGGTACCGCATTCCACCTCGCCCTCAAACACCTTGTCGTAGATCTCGCTGCGAAGCGCGGCAGAGCCCTGAAAGCGCTCCAGATTTTCGTAGTTCAAGAAGGCCACATTGTTCCCGTCTCGCTCCGGGTCGATCTGATAAATTGCAATCTTCATGTGCGTTCCCGCTCCTTTCTTTCTCTCATAAGTCCTACACGGATTTTCAGCTCGTCATTCACATCTTCCCCACGGGCGGGCGGCTCGTCATAGACCTGGTATTTTCCCTGCAGCCCGCCAACAATTCCTTTCACAGCACCTCGACCGACGGCATCGTTATCCAAATGCAGATGGATTTTGCGGACGGATGGGTGCTCGTCAAGAAATCTGCTCAAGGCCACCGGCACAACATTCTCTCGTTTAGTCTGGAACACACCGGCTAAAGACAAATAGGTTTCACTTTTCCAGTCGCGCCCGGCCAGCAGCGTCAAAGTCGCAAAGCTCAGCAGGTCAATGGTGGATTCAAACACATGAATGTGCTCCGCATTCGGCTTTCCCTCCAAGAAAAAAGAGAAGCGTTTGTCGCTGCCGGTCAGTTCGCCTTTGTAGCTGCTGACGGTGCTGCGCAGAGCACCATATCTTGCCTTGCCGTCCTTGTCGTACCCTACGAACATCGCATTGTGGTAATCTGCAGACTCAAAGAGCAACTTGTTATCCAGGCAATAACGGATAATAACCGGGTGAATTCCTCGGCCTTGCAGGTATTTCTCCACGCGGTCCGTTGTTTCGGACAGCTCCGGTATCAGCAGTTCCGTGTGTTTTCGTTCCTTCTGGCGATAGAAAACTGGAGGCTTTTCCGCCTCCCGTCCGAGAATGATTTCTGCTGCCTGTGTAAAAGGAATGCCCTTTACCTTGATGAGATAGTCCAGCGCCGATCTGCCGCCGATCCCCTGCGAGAACCAGCACCACTTTCCGTTGCTGATTCGCAGGGAGTCGTGCTCTCTGGTGCAGTAAGTGTTTCCGGATACATGGACGAGCTCTTGAGGTTCATAATTGCGGAGGTAAGTCAAAAGGTCCATTTCCTTTGCCCTGGCAATATCCTCCGCAGCAATATAGCTCATAGGGCATCACCTCGCTTCACGCCGGTCTCTCAGGAAATCGACCCGGATGACCGCATTGGCACGGCACTCGATGGTATCACGGATGTTGTCCATGTGGTCGGTCTCCCGCTTTTCAAAGTCCTTGAACACATCCGCAAGGGGACTGGGCGACTTCAGGAGCGCCTTGCACTGCTTATCGGATAAGTCGTATTCCTCCAGTGCCAGCACGATGTCCTCCCGTACCGTGTACTCGTAGCAGTGGTTCAGGATTTCATTGGGCGGCTGGGAAAGCAGCCACTCCCGATACTTCTCCTGTTCTGCGAACACCTTCTTATATAAGGCGGTGTTCAGTTCTTCGTTTGTCATTTTGCTTCCTCCTTCATAAAGATTTAGCCGCCGATGAGGGAATCACCGGCGGCTATGTAGCATTTCAGTTGAGAAGTTGAACTTATTTTTAGCCAAGTTCTCAACGGAAGTGAACCTTGACAAAAAGAAAGACCGTCCACTTTTTCAATGAACGGTCGAATCAGGTTGTATTCCGTTTTGCAGGGAACTTTTGCCAGATTTTTCTGCTGTATGTTCCCCGTGCTGTCCTTGTTATTCCGCTTCTTCTTCAGCGTGAAAACCAGCCATAAATCTTTTCAGCAGAAATGTGCAGAAGTACGGGAATGTGTATATCCTGTCCTCATGCCCGATATTGTTCTTTGAGAACTTAATCCCATATCTGATATCCGGGTAGTGATCAGAGGTAATCAATGTTTTCATTGATTTTGCCCGGCCACTTTTCGCCTTTACTTCAACAGGAATCAAGGATGCGGTTGAACGAATGAAGAAATCGGCTTCCAGTGTGGAATCCTCTTTTTTGTAATAGAACAGCTTATATCCTTGCTTGATGAGAGATTCTCCTACCATGTTCTCATAGAGGGCTCCCTTATAAACACCCAGGTTCTTATTGGCTCTTAAATCCTCCTGCGATTCATCATCCAGCATGGATACCAAAAGACCCGTATCCGCAAAATACAGCTTGAATGTGTCAGGCTCGTAATTACCTCCCAATGGCAGCTCTGGAAACTCCATGCAGTAACAGATGTTGACCATACCTGCATCCGAAAGCCACTCCGCGCATCCTCGATAATCCCGGAATCTTGCGCCGGATGCCACCTTGGAAATCTGGAATTTTTTGTTTTCCCTTGCAAGCTGCGGCGCGACCCGGTTGAACACATTGATAATTCTTGTTTGATCGATTCCGCTGGCATACTTGCGAATATCTTCTTTATAGTCCGCTATGAGCTGCTTCTGCGTATCAAGCGATCCCTCAAAGGTGTTTCGCTCGATATACTCCGCGACGACAGCAGGCATTCCGCCAAGGATATTGTAATCCAGAAACAGCGAATGGAAGACATTCATCTCCAACTCGCTAAAAGGCTTAAATTCCTTCATGTGGGAAAGCAGGTTTTCCACCGTGTCATCTCCATAGCCCTTTGCCCACAGGAACTCCTCGAAATCCATCGAAAACATCTCATAGTCTTTTTTATACCCTACGCTGTTGCTTTCGATCTTCTTGTAATTGACTCCCAGCATTGACCCACTGCAAATCACATCAAACCGCCCATCTATGCAGAAGAACTTGAGCGATGTTGCAATTTCCGGAAACTCCGTAATCTCGTCGAAGAAGATCAGCGTCTTTTCGGGCACAAACTTCTTTGTCGGGTCAATGAGTGAAATGTTCTTGATAATGTCAGCGGCTTCATATCCGTCCGCGATGATTCCCTTGTATTTCTCGTCACGGACAAAATTGATCTCGATCACATTTTCGTAATGATCGGCAGCAAAATGCAGGATCGATTCCGTTTTGCCTATTTGACGGCTTCCCTTGACAATAAGGGGCTTTCTGTTTTTATCTGCTTTCCATTCCTCTAAGAAAGCATCTACTTTTCTTTTCAAATACATCTGAATCACTCTCCAGCATGAGTTTCCTGCTTCATTATACACAAAACATGGGCGATTGTCAATCCGCTCTGCACATTTCATGGGCGAATAGAAGTCGCTCCGCACACATTTTTAGATTATCGACCTCCTTAGTTTATGATAGCCGCAAGGTTTTGATTCCCTGCGGCTATCAAAGTACTACTTCATGATTTTCAGTAACAGCGCATTGACATCTTCGGTCGGTTTGCCCTGCGCGACCAGCTTGTTTCGGAACCCCAGGAGCGCATATTTAGCGGGCCGGAGTTCTTCCGGATTTAACTCAACAATTCGCTTATCCTTTTTGCGTCTGAACATATCAGGCACCTCCGTCCTTTGATCTGACTTCATTGTAGCGGCGGAAGTGCCGTGCTGCAAATGTGCGAATGATTTCATCGCTCCCTGTCATCGCTGGAGCGGCTCGGTTCTTCATCACCTCGCTCACCGTCCACGATCTCATTCTCCTTCTTGTCCAGGTTTAGCAGGGCGTTCAGCTCGTTCAGACGGGCCGTTTTCGCTGCAAGCTCTTCCTCCTGGGGGAATGGCTTCTGCACCTCGGCCTTTGCATTTTCAAGCTGAACCCGCGTATTCTCCAGCTGCTCGACACACGCCGCCATTCGTTCCTCAAAAGCGCCGAACGTATTATCCAGTCGCTGAATATTGCCGAAGATGTCCGAGCCCAGCGTGACCGTATGCCGCAGCTGGTGAATCAGCGTGATTTTATATTCCCGGATGAAGGTATCGAAGGACAGCTCCATATCAAAGCCTCGGTACTGACCGATGGGAATCGGGTCGGGGCTTGTCATGGACTTGCAAAGGCCGAGGATGGCATCGCCGGCGGCCTTCTTTTCTCTTACCGTGCCGCCCGGCATAAACATCGGAGAGAAGCCGTCCTCGTTGGGCTCGGTATTTCTTTTTCGCTGGTCAATATCCGCCCGATAGCCCTCAATGCGCTGCTCCAACGATTTGATTTTCTGCGGAAACTCCTTCAGGATTTGATCCTCCAGCGAATAGCGCTGACTCAAATGGTTGGCCTTGAGCAGCTTCAGGCGAGACACATCAATGTCCAAATCCATCTTCTCCTTGATATGGGGATTGCCGGCGCACAGCGCCTTGATTTCCGCATAGCTCAAGGCCGTTTCGTCAATGTCCTCCGCAGAACGCACCGGGGATTTGCTGGTCATGATCTGCCCAATGAACTTCTGCTTGGATTCCACCAACTGATACAGGTAGCTGTCGAAGGTGTTCTCCGTGACATAGGTGTAAATATCGACCTCCTTGTTTTCGTTGCCCTGGCGGATGATTCGTCCTTCCCGCTGCTGCAGGTCAGACGGTCGCCACGGACAATCTAAATGATGAAGTGCCGCAAGCTTCGTCTGCACATTAGTGCCGGCTCCCATTTTCTGCGTGGAACCGATGAGCACACGCACCTGACCGGAGCGCACCTTGCCAAACAGCTCTTTCTTTTGCGCCTCGGAGTTTGCCGTATGGATATAGGCGATTTCCTCTGCCGGAACGCCCTTGGCAATCAGCTTGTTCCGGAGATCATCGTACACATTGAACTTGCCGTCGCCGTGGGGCGTAGACAGGTCGCAGAATACCATCTGTGTCGATTTCCGATCGGCGGTGCGCTGCCAAATATCAAAAACATTCTCCGCACACGCGCCCACCTTGCTTGTCTCGCTGTCGGGGAGCATATCGTTCATGAGCCGCTGATCCAGGGCGAGCTTTCTGCCGTCATTGGTGATGAGGAGCATGTTATCCACGCTGGAATCCACCATCTTATTGCGGACACGCTCGGCTCGTTCTGAAAGAGAGGCCACCATTTCCTTTTGCGTTTCCGATGGCTTCAAAACAACGCTGTGGTAATGGGCCTCCGGCACGGGGAGCTTGAGCATATCCGCCGTTTGAATATCTGCGGTCTCCTTGAACATTGCCATGAGCTCCGGTAGATTATAGAACTTCGCAAACCTTGTTTTGGCGCGGTAGCCCGTGCCCTCCGGAGAAAGCTCGATAGCCGTCACCGTCTCGCCGAAGGTGGAGGCCCAGGCAT
>OGYP01001834.1_pt1 | contig 10243 bp, 8 predicted proteins | sample 1576571 | NCBI WGS metagenome assembly OGYP01 (sample SAMEA3541559, study PRJEB24748) | human gut metagenome | biome: human gut; feature: human-associated habitat; material: faeces | place: China | collected 2012
CTCTAGCGTGACAGGCTAGCGTTCTAACCAACTGAACTACCGGGCCATACCCAGCTTTGTGCGCTGCCGTGGCAGCTGCAACATTGTTAATTATAGCGGCTGACACGCAAAATGTCAACACTTTTTTTGATATTTTTTACCGATTTTTTCAGCTTCGATAAAATACAGCGCAGTTGCGTAAAAACCTAAAGAACATTGCATTCCGGGGCAGGGCGTGGTATGATAGATTATATCAGAGCTTCGGGCGGAAGAACTGCAGCTCCTCGCCGCGATGTATCCGCTGCAGACCGGCCCAGTGCCGCGTAACCATGATAACGGCATTCAGGGCCAGTACAGCACCGGCCTCGGTGCCGTATTGCAGCCAGCCCACCGGCACAGCCAGCGCGGCAATCAGCACCGCGCCTACCGGCAGATAGCCGGTCAGCATCACAGCCACGCCGCCCGCCAGACAGCACAGCAAACCGGTGACGGGCAGGTACAGCATGAGCCACGCGCAGGTGACGGCCACGCCCTTGCCTCCCCGGCCCTTGTACCAAATCGGCCAGTTGTGCCCGAGCACCGCGCCAAGCCCGCCGTACAGCAGAGCGGTAAGCCCCAGCTCCGGCGCAAGCTGGTGGCAGAACCAGCAGGCCGCCGCAGTCTTGATGACGTCGCCCGCCAGAACCAGCAGCCCGGCCTTTTTACCAAGATGTGTCGCAATATTCGCCATGCCGGGGTTGCCGGTGCCAATATCCCGCGCACTGACGCCCGCCGTGCACCGCGCCACGACCTCCGCTGTCAAAAAACCGCCGAACAGATACCCCGCCAGCAGGCAGAGTCCCCGCAAAAATAGTGCCATACGCCTGCCCCTCCTTTTCCTTACAGTATGGGTGCGCCGCGCCCGATTTAACCATGTCAGAGGAAGTATATTATGGAACTGCAAGCATTGCAACAGGAATGCCTGGCCTGCCGCCGCTGCGGCCTGTGCGAGACGCGCCACAGCGTCGTCTTTGGCCAGGGTGCCGCACATGCCGAGGTCATGCTCGTAGGCGAGGGCCCCGGTGCCAACGAGGACGAGCAGGGGCTTCCCTTTGTGGGCAAGAGCGGCCAGCTGCTGGACCACTATCTGGAGGCCGTGGACTTGAGCCGTGACAAAAACGTCTATATTGCCAATATCGTCAAATGCCGCCCGCCCCAGAACCGCGATCCGCTGCCGGAAGAATCCGCCGCGTGCATGCCTTGGCTGCGCCAGCAATTTCAGCTGATCCGTCCCAAAATCGTTGTCTGTCTGGGCCGCGTGGCCGCGCAGCGGATGCTCGACCCGGGCTTCTCGATTTCCCGCGACCACGGTAAATTTTTCGACAAGCAGGGCACACTGTTCATGGCGACCTACCACCCCGCAGCGCTGCTGCGCTACCCAGACAACAAGCCCGCTGTCTTTGGCGACTTTGTGGCCCTGCGGCAGAAAATCACAGAGGTCTGCGAACATACCTATTAAAAAGATACCACCGGATGCAAGGAGGGAAGCGGCATGGAGCCTGAAGCGTTGGCACTGACGCTGCCCATACGGCGTCTGGTGGAGTTTTTATTGCGCACCGGCAGCATTGACAGCCGCTTTACCGGCTTTGACCGCGCTCTGGAGGGTGCACGCCTGCACCGCAAATTGCAGCGTGCCGCCGTAAAAGAGTACCCTGACTACCAGGCCGAGGCGGCGCTGAAGCAGGACTACGCCTGTGCCCAAATCACCTACACGCTGGAGGGCCGTGCCGACGGTATTTTTACCGATACTGACGGCATGCCGACCATTGATGAGATCAAAACCACAACTCTGCCGCCCGAGCTCATCACCGGTGAGCAAAGCCCGGAGCACTGGGCACAGGCGCAGATCTATGCGGCCATCTACGCGCGGCAGAACGGCCTGCCCGCTATGCGGGTGCGGCTGACCTACTTTCAGGTCGATGAGGAACTGGAATTTCGTTTCAGTCATGACTACACCGCCGACGCGCTGGACGCCGTTGTGACCGACCTGCTGACGCAGTACGCGCCGTGGGCCAAGCGTGCCGCCGAGTGGCAGCGCATCAGCCGCGCGTCACTGGCGGCGCTGCAATTTCCGTTTCCTAGCTATCGTCCGGGCCAGCGGGCCATGATCGGCGCGGTGTACAAGATTTGCACCGAGGGCGGGCAGTTGCTCTGCCAGGCACCCACCGGCATCGGAAAGACGATGAGTGTGCTGTTCCCGGCGTTAAAGGCTGTGGGGCAGGGCGGCCCCGTCTTTTACCTGACAGCCCGCGGCACGACCCGTGCGGCAGCGGAGAACGCGCTGGCGCTGCTGCGGGCGTCCGACACCCATTTAAAGCTGCGCAGCGTAACGCTGACCGCCAAGGACAAAATCTGTATGCAGGATCGGCGCGAGTGTACGCCCGAGGCATGCCCCTATGCCAAAGGCTACTATGATCGCGTCAGGACGGCGCTGTGGGATGCGCTGGACACCCACGCTCTGACCGCTGACGCACTGCAGATGCTGGCTCACAGACATAAGGTCTGTCCGTTTGAGCTGGGGCTGGATCTAAGCCTGTGGTGTGATGTAGTCATCGGGGACTACAACTACCTGTTTGACCCCGTCGTGCATTTGGAACGCTTTTTTGACACAGCGGGGGACTATCTGTTTCTGCTCGATGAGGCACATAATCTTCCGGACCGCGCCCGGGACATGCACAGTGCCGTCCTTGCCAAAAGCGCCTTCTACGACGCCAAAAAGCGGCTGGGCAAGGGCAAAAGCAGCCTGAAAAACGCGCTGACAAAGGTCAACGACATCTTCATCGAGTGGCGGCACCGCTGCGAGGAAGAGCCCGGCGACAGCCGCTTTGGCCGCACGTTCTTTGAAAAGTCCCGCGCCGATACGCTTGACCGTGCGCTGACAAGGCTCTGTGAGCCGCTGGAGATCTGGCTTGACGAGCACCGCGACCCCGACGAGACCCACGAGGCACTGCTGCAATTATACTTTGACATCCGCGCCTGGCTGCGCGTGGCGGACACGTTCGACGATCACTTTGTACTGCAAATCTCTGCCCACGGCAGTGAGGTTCGTGCCGCAATGCTCTGCCTGGACCCGAGTGACTTTCTGGCGGCGGACTTTGCCAAGGGCCGCGCGGCGGTGCTGTTCAGCGCGACGCTGGCTCCGGCAGGCTATTACAGAGATTTGTGCGGTCTGCCCGATGCCCGCGCTGTAGCGCTGCGCAGCCCGTTTGATACGGAGCATCTGGGCCTGTGGTGCGCCCGCCACGTCAGCACCCGCTACAAGGACCGCGCGGACAGCATTGCCAAGGTCGCTGACCTGCTGGCCGTGATGTCCGGGGCGAGGGCCGGGCACTATCTGGCGTTTTTCCCGAGCTACAGCTATTTACAGCAGGTGTGGGAGGATTTCACCGCCCGCTACCCGGACCAGCCGACCCTCTGTCAGGAAAGCGCCATGGACGAGGGAAAACGCGCGGAGTTTCTGGCACAGTTTCAGAAATCCGACGGCAGATCGCTGTTGGGCTTTGCGGTGCTGGGCGGCGTTTTTGGCGAGGGCGTCGATCTGACGGGGGAGAGCCTCATCGGTGCAGCCATCATCAGCCCGGGCCTGCCGCAGGTCGCCCCGCGGCAGGAGCAGCTGCGCGATTACTTTGAGCAGACGCGCGGCTCCGGCTTTGACTATGCCTACCGCTTCCCCGGTATGAACAAGGTTTTGCAGGCGGCAGGCCGGGTCATCCGCACGCCGGAGGACCGCGGCGTTGTCCTGCTCATTGATGACCGGTTCCTGGCCCCCGACACCCGCCGCCTGATGCCGCCGCACTGGGAGCAGCTGCGGGTCGTGGAAAGCGCCGAGACGCTGGCCGGGGAGCTGGAACGGTTCTGGGGCAGAGAGAATTCTCCTGAGGGGGAAGCTGTCAGCAGCCCCGCCCGCTGACTGATGAGGGCGGTACTTGCTTATGCCGTCCGCTTATGAACGATTGCGCAGACTCGCACCTCAGCCGGCCCAGCGGGGCCACCGTCTCCCGAAGGGGAAGATTTTAGGCTTATTTGCCCCAAAGATCGCAAAATTTGCATAATTTATCCTCTTGCATTTTCAGGCGTGCGTGCTATAATACAATCCGCACGAAATTATGCACGTATATAATAGAGTAGGGAAAATCATGACAAAAGACCTTACGAGCGGCAGTCCGCTCAAAGTTATTCTCCTGTTCAGCTTGCCGCTGGTGCTGGGCAACCTGTTCCAGCAGTTCTATGCGCTGGCGGATACCATCATCGTGGGCCGGTTCTGCGGTGTCAGTGCGCTGGCCTCTGTCGGCGCTACCGGCTCGGTCAACTATCTGATCTTGGGTTTCGTCATCGGCGTCTGCAACGGCTTTGCGATTCCCATTGCACAGCTGTTCGGCGCGCGGGACTATAAAGATCTGCGCCGCCATGTCGCCAACGCCGCCTGGCTCTGCATGGCGGCCAGTGTGGTGCTGACTATCAGCACCGTTGCGCTGACCCGCCCGATGATGCAGCTGATGCAGACGCCCGACGACATCATTGACGGCGCGGTCATCTACATCGGCTGGATCTTTGCAGGCATCCCGTTCATCTTTCTGTACAATATGGTGGCGGCCATCATGCGCGCACTGGGCGACAGCAAGACGCCGCTTTACTTTCTGATCTTGACCAGCGCACTGAACATCGGTCTTGACCTTCTGTTTATCGTGCCGTTCCATTTCGGCGTGCTCGGCGCGGCGCTGGCAACCGACATTTCGCAGGTCATCTCCGGCGTGTTGAGCTTTATTTATCTCCGCCGCAAGTTCGACGTGCTGAAAATGGAAAAGGACGATCTGGCCTTCTCGAAAAAGGCCAGCATACATCTGCTGGGCATCGGTGTGCCGATGGGTCTGCAGTGCAGCATCACGGCCATTGGCAGCGTCATCATGCAGTGGGCGGTCAATGTGCTGGGCAGCACCGCCGTTGCCGCCGTCACCGCAGCAGGCAAGACCCAGGGTCTGCTGACCATTCCGATGGAGAGCGTCGGCACGGCCATGGCAACCTACGCCGGGCAAAACCTCGGCGCATCCCGGATGGATCGTGTGCGGCAGGGCGTCAACAGCGCAATGCTCATTATTTTGATTTACGGTGTGGCATCGGCTTTCGTTCTGCATTTTACCGATGTGCAGATCATGGGGCTGTTCCTTGACACTGCCAAGGAGGTTGACATTGTAGCCATGGGCCGCGAGTATCTGTTCTGGAACAGCGTGTTCTTCGTGCCGCTGGGTGCGCTGATCGTCTGGCGCTACTCCATCCAGGGGCTCGGCTTCTCGTCACTCGCCATGCTGGCCGGTGTGGCCGAGATGGTCGCCCGCACGGCGGTGGCAATTGTACTGGTCCCGATTCTGGGATACTTCGGCGCGGAGCTGTCCAATCCCGCCGCATGGATCGCGGCCTGCCTGTTCCTGTACCCTGCGTACCGCTGGACCTGCCGCCAACTGGACAACCGCCTGCTGGCCGCCAGGCTCCACATTCAGGGCGACCACGCGGAGACTGTGCTGTAAATAGGATAAAAGACCGTTCCGGTTCTGGAACGGTCTTTTTCATTTTGGCTGCGCAGTAGGGGCGGGGCATGCCCCGCCCGCAGCCTTCCCAGTAGCATATGCTTGCCATACAGCCGCGGGCCGGACATGTCCGGCCCCTACAGCGCTATTTTTCCCAAAGCCTCTTGCCGTCGCCTTACAAACCGTATATAATAAGCCTATACGAAGCATATAAAGGGAAAGGAAAGACAATCATGCCGCAGAAAAAGCCGTTTATCACCCTTGCCCAGGCGAAGCAGATCGCCGCCGATATTCCCACCCCGTTCCACCTTTACGATGAAAAGGGGATCCGCGAGAACGCCCGCAGGGTCATCGCCGCGTTCAGTTGGAACAAGGGCTTCAAGGAATACTTTGCCGTCAAGGCCACGCCCAACCCCTACCTGCTGAAGATTCTGCAGGAGGAGGGCTGCGGCGTTGACTGCTCCAGCTATACTGAGCTGCTCATGAGCGAGGCCTGCGGCTTCAAGGGCAGCGGCATCATGTTTTCCTCCAACGACACGCCCGCGCAGGACATGAAGAAAGCCTACGACCTCGGCGCGTACATCAATCTGGATGATCTGACCCATGTCGAATTTCTCGAGAAGGTTGCTGGTGTGCCCAAGACCGTATGCTGCCGCTACAATCCGGGCGGTGTGTTTGAGTTGGGCAACGGTATCATGGACAACCCCGGCGACGCCAAGTACGGCATGAGCGAGGATCAGATGGCCGAGGCATACACAAAACTGATGGCTGCCGGTGCCGAGGAGTTCGGCATCCACTCCTTCCTGGCCAGCAACACCGTGACTGACGACTATTACCCGAAGCTGGCCGGTATCCTGTTTGAGCTGGCCGTCCGCCTGCACAAGCGCACCGGCGCAAAAATCAAGTTCATCAACCTTTCGGGCGGCGTCGGCATTGCCTACCGCCCCGACCAGCGCAGCAACGACATTGCCGCCATCGGCGAGGGCGTGCGCAAGAAGTTTGAGGAGATTCTGGTGCCCGCCGGCATGGGTGATGTCGCCATCTTCACCGAGATGGGCCGCTTCATGCTGGCACCCTACGGCGCACTTGTCACCACCGTGCTGCACCAGAAGCATATTTACAAGGAGTACATCGGCGTTGACGCCTGCGCGGCTAACCTGATGCGCCCTGCCATGTACGGCTCCTACCATCACATCACTGTGCTGGGCAAGGAGGACACCCCCTGCGACCACAAGTACGACGTCACCGGCGGTCTGTGTGAGAACAATGACAAGTTCGCCATTGACCGTATGCTGCCGAAAATCGACATCGGCGACATTGTCTACATCCATGACACCGGCGCACACGGCTTCTCGATGGGCTACAACTACAACGGCAAGCTGCGCAGTGCCGAGGTCCTGCTGAAGGAGGACGGCTCCCACCAGCTCATCCGCCGCGCCGAGACGCCGGAGGACTACTTTGCAACGTTTGATTTCAGCCCCTTCTTCAAAAAATAATTCCGGGAGGACACCCCATTGTTTGAATTCCTTTTTGTTATCGGCATCGTGCTGGCGTTTTACGGCTACTCCGCAATGAAGAACCCCAATGTCTGGGGCGACCAGGGCCGCGACGAGATCAAACCAGAAAACTGGAACGGCTATGTGGTGCACAACGGCCAGTTCATGATGTACGCTGGGTTCTTTCTGGCTGCGCTGGCCGCACTGGATGTGATTTTTGACTTTGCGGGCTGGCTGTACATCCTGATCCTGCTGGGCGGTCTGGCCATGATCTTCTATCCGCTCGCCCATTGGATGCACGAAAAAGAGGGCAAATGGTGGCCCTGGCCGAAGCATAAAAAGAAAAAGTGAAACTCTCAAAAGCCTTCCCCCTCGGGGGAAGGTGGCCCCGCAGGGCCGGATGAGGGCAAGGCGTATCTGACTACTCAAAAACGGGTCATTGCCACAAGCTTTGCCCTCATCAGTCAGTGGTCGGAGCCACTGACGGCTTCCCCCGTGGGGGAAGCCAACGCAAACAAAAATGCCTGTGCAGGCTTCAAACCTGCACAGGCATTTTTGCTGTCGTAAGATTTATTCCGCCGTATCCGCCAGCATCTCCGCCACTTCTGCCTTGGTAAACTCGCCCAGCGGCAGCACCAGCTTAGCCAGCACTTCCTGCGGCAGGCCTGCCAGCGTGGCACTCTGGTCTGCCTCGGCGTCCGCGGCGGGCAGCAGGTGAGAAAGCCCCTCGCCGTCCACCTCGATGCGGGCATAGTGCCCGGTGGCAATGAACGCACAGTCCAACTCGGCAGCCTTGTCGGCCAGCAGCTGTAAAAGCCCGGCAGGCGTGACTTCGTGTTCAGCCGTGAATGTCTGCACCGCAAAGCCCTGCTGCTGCAAAATGCGCATGGCTGCGGCGGCGTCACTGCCGCTGTTCAATCCCAGCAGGACCTTATCCTGCTTTTCAAATGTGTTAAAACCGTCCATGTTTCTCTCCTAATGCCAAGGTCAGGCCTGACGCCCGCCGTATTTCTTGCTTTGCTCCACAGCCATGCGGTCACAGCGTTCGTTTTCGGGATGGCCGGCGTGGCCCTTCAGCCAGTGGTAGGTGATTTCATGCTTCTCGCTCTCGGCCAGCAGCGGGGCCCACAGATCCGGGTTCAGGGCGGGGGATTTGTCTGCTTTCTTCCAGCCGCGGGCACGCCATCCCCTGGCCCAGCCCTTTTGCAGGCTGTCAATGACGTATTTGCTGTCGCTGTACAGGTCAATGGCGCAGGGCTCCTTGAGCTGGCGCAGCGCCTCCAGCAGGGCGGTCATCTCCATGCGGTTGTTGGTCGTGTTGGCCTCGCCGCCGGAAAGCTCCTTCTCGTACACCTTCTGCGCCGTGCGGAACCGCAGGATCGCGCCCCAGCCGCCCGGGCCGGGGTTGCCGCTGCAGGCACCGTCGGTATAAATTTCAATATGCTTCATGCGTTGTACTCCGTATTCTGGTCTATAATATTACTATTATAGCAAGCCGGGCTTCATAAGGCAAGATATTTGACATAGACGCCATTTCCGATTATAATAGAGTGTAATTGCATTGTGTGTTTTATCGGGCCTGGCCGCGTCTTTTCAGGCGGGCTTTCCGCGCCCATTCCATTAGGCATAGGAGCATCCGCTCTTAAAATACATAGATCGCAACCGCTTTTGAGGGATTCCGGTACCTGCAGATGGCAGGCACCAGCCCGGAAATACGACGATTCGGAGGTTTTCGATGGAAGAGTTCAAGCCAAAACGTAAAAATACCGCACAGCCTGCCCAGAACGGCCAGAGTGCGCCCCATACCCGTAAGCCGCGCACACCCAAGCTCCAGGGGGAGAACGCTGCCAACGCACAGCACAAGCCCCGCCCGCGCCGCCCGCGCCCCGCGGCCCCGGCCACTGCCGAGCAGAACGCCGCCGCGCAGAGCATCCCGGCTCCGCGTCCGCGCCGCCCGCGCCAGAATCAGAACAGCGTTGTACCCCAGAACGGTCAGGCTGCCGCACCGCGCCCCCAGGGCCAGCGCCGCGGACGCCGTCCTAAGAACCCGGAGCATCTTGAGATGACCCCGGCCATCCCGATGCACATCTGCCCGCTGGGCGGCCTCGGCGAGGTCGGCAAGAACATTACGCTGTATGAGTGCCAGGGCGACATGATCCTCATTGACTGCGGCCTTGTGTTCCCGGATGCCGATATGTTCGGCGTCGATCTGGTCATCCCGGACTTCACCTACGTGCTCGAGAACAGGGACCGCATCAAGGGCCTGTTCATCACCCACGGTCACGAGGACCACATCGGCAGTCTGCCGTACCTGCTCAAAAAATTCAATGTGCCGATCTACGCCGCCAAGCTGACGATTGGTCTTATCAAGAACAAGCTCGAGGAGCACGGCCTTGCGTCCAGCGCGATCTTCCATGAGATCCGCCCGCGCCAGAAGGTCACGCTCGGCTGCTTCACCGTTGAGCCGATCCACGTCAACCACTCCATCCCGGACTCGCTGGCCTTCGCCATCGACTGCCCGGCGGGCGTAGTCATCCACACCGGCGACTTCAAGGTCGACTACACGCCGCTGTCCGGCGACGCTGTGACCGACCTGCCCACGATTGCCGAGTATGGCCGCAAGGGTGTGCTGGCGCTGCTGGCAGATTCCACCAACGCAGAGCGCCCGGGCTTCACCGCCACTGAACAGACCGTTGCCGAAGGTGTGCGCCGCCTGTTTGTCAAGGCCGGTAAGCGCCGCATCATCGTGGCAACGTTCGCCTCCAACATCTACCGCGTGCAGCAGATCATCGACCTGGCGATTGAGTCGGGCCGCAAGGTCGCCGTCAGCGGGCGCAGCATGGTCTCCAACACCGAGATGGCCCGCGAGCTGGGCTACCTGCACGCGCCGGATAATGTGCTTATCACGATTGACGAAATCAACAAGTACCCGCCGGAGAAGGTCGTGCTCATCACCACCGGCAGCCAGGGCGAGCCGTTGAGCGCGCTGTCCCGCATGGCGCAGGCCAGCCACCGTCAGGTGCGCGTCGGCCCCAATGACTTCATCATCATCTCGGCCCGCCCGATCCCCGGCAATGAAAAGACCGTCACCAAGGTCGTCAACGGCCTGCTGACTCTCGGGGCCGAGGTCATCTACGAAAATATGTACGACACCCACGTGTCCGGCCATGCCTGCCAGGAGGAGCAGAAGCTCATGCTGACGCTGGC
>OGYP01001836.1_pt1 | contig 10242 bp, 7 predicted proteins | sample 1576571 | NCBI WGS metagenome assembly OGYP01 (sample SAMEA3541559, study PRJEB24748) | human gut metagenome | biome: human gut; feature: human-associated habitat; material: faeces | place: China | collected 2012
GCCCTTTGTCGCCGTACCTACGAGCTTTGCTTTGCCGAAATCGCGCATATCGCAGGCGAAAAGCTCTGCAGGCCCGGAGGTATTTTTATCGACAAGTATCACTGTGGACACATTTATGCTGTCGGCGTCCGATGTAAAGGTCTCTATGGCTTCACCGTTTTTATCAACAGCGGTAGCGAGTGCCTTTGTTCCGTCGCTTGCCACAGGAACAAGCACATCAAGCGCATCTGTCGCATACTCTACGGTTCCGTTCGAGACCGCCCGCAAATCTATTATAATGCCGCTCACGCCTTGCTTTATAAGCGTATTTACGGCATTTTTGAGCTGCGATGCGGTGGTCGAATAAAAATCGGTTATTTTAACATAACCTACCTGGCCTACCGTCTCATAATAAACAGTCTGCGCGGTGTAGCCCTTTACCATATTTGCGGCAACGAGATTACCGTCATGAATAAACGCAACATTTACGGACGAGAGCTTTTCGCCCTCAAGCTTTTTTACAAGCTCTTTATAGTTATAAACCGTGACTTCCTCTTCATCTATGGTAACTATACGGTCACCCTTAGCCATATTATTAAGTGCCGCCGGAGAACCGTCGGAGACCTCTGCCGCGTAAAGGCACATATCGTCCTCGTTGAACACCGGAATTATGCCTACGCCCATTTTCTGACCGTTCATCTCGTTTTTATATACGTCATACTCGGACGCGGTCATATAATAGCTGTAGCTGTCGCCTACGCCGTTTGCAAAGCCCTCTGCCATATCCGCGTTTAAAAGCGTTTCGTTAATCTCGCCGTAGTAATTAGTGCGGATAACGTCGTCTATCTCCGCTAAAAGCGAATAAGTCTGTGAACGCTTCGGGAGATCTTTGATTATTGAATTGTACATTTTCATTGACACAGCCATGGTACCTGCCACAGAGCCTGCCATAGCCACGAATATCAATGCGAGCGCAAGGCCCAGGGATATTTTCCTATTCAAATGAACGCCTCTCTTTCGGGGGTTTTATCAAAGACCTATATACGGCTCGGGATTTACTCGATTTTTATTTACATAGACCTCAAAATGAAGGTGCGGACCCGAGGAGTTGCCGGTGGAGCCGACCTTGCCTATATACTGACCTTGCGATACGGTTTGACCCGCGCTGACGCCTATGCTGCTGAGGTGCGCATATCTTGTCCACACGCCGTTGCCGTGGTCTATAAGCACGTTGTTGCCCCAACTTGAATGATACGAGGCGGAAATTACCGTACCGCCTGCCGCGGCGTAAACGGGCTGACCGTTTATATTTGCACCGGCTATGTCAACACCCTTGTGGCCGTTGTGGCCGTAGTGCTGTGAAACGTAACAATTGCACGTGAGCGGAAAGCTCATGCCGCTTGAGAGCACACCGTTACCGGAAGAGCCCGTGGTATTGCTGATTGACTGCGCTTCGAGTTTATCCATCTTGGCCTGATAAGCGTCATTCTGCGAATCAAGGCTTGAAATCATTGATTTGAGCGACTTCACCTGAGCTTCAAGACGTGACTGCTTTGCGTCAAGGGTATTGTAAACGCTCTTGACCTCTGCGCGGGCAGACTCTATGGCAGCCTTTTCGTTAACTATTTCAGACTGCTTTTCCTGCTGTGACTGCTGATCGGAGGAGAGCTGTTCTTTTGTTTTGTTAAGCTCATTGATTTCTTCCTGCAAACCCTTTACAAGCTCATTATCATGCTCCGAAACACGTTTGAGCAGCTCAAGTCTTGTCAAAAAGCTCGCATAGTCGCCGGAGCCGAGAAGTACCTCAAGCGCCGAGCTTTCGCCTGCCTTATATGCCGAGCGAAGTCTCTCTTTAAGTACGTCGTATGTTACGTCGACAGCGGCTGTCTGTGTTTCTATTTGAATATTTGCGGCGTCTATTTCGGCTTGAAGTCTGTCGATTTCCGCCTGATAGTTGTTGATAATTTCATCCTTTGCCGCTATTTGCTTGTTAAGGTCGGTTATCTTGGCGTTGTAAACATCAAGCTGAGCCTGCATATCGGAAATCTGATTGAGCAAATCGTTTACGGACGCCTTATTATCGCTGATTTTATTATTATTGGCATTTATTTTGCTTTCAAGCTCGTCTATCTGATCCTGCACTGACGAAGCCGAGCCCGAAAACGACGTCACGGAAAACAGCATAGCTGTTATTAATGTAACGGAAATAATGCGTATAAATGCTTTCTTCTGATGCTTCAAAATAAAAAGAACTCCTTTAATACCGGATTTACCCCTTTAAAAATTACGGAAGATACGGCGCGGGATTTACCCTTGTGCCGTTTATCCAGACCTCAAAGTGCAGATGCGCCCCGGCGTGCGGATTTGCCGGCGTCGGTGCGGGACTTACGTTACCCGTATTGCCTACAAGAGCTATAACCTGCCCCTGCTTTACCGTTTGCCCCTTGCTTACCTTCATAACGCTGCAATGAGCGTATCTTGTGCAAACGCCGTTGCCGTGGTCAATAAAGACGTTATTGCCCCAGCTCGAATGATATTCGGCGGAAAGAACCTTACCGTCCGCCGCGGCTCTGATCTCCTTACCGTATGTATTACCGGTTGCACCCCTTGTGGTAAAATCAATACCCTTGTGACCCGGGTAGCCGTACCAGCCTGCCGATATGGTTACGTTTGAATACTGAAGCGGACAAATCATACCCTTGGGAGATACCGTATAACCGCCTGTATTTCCACCGGTATTTTCTCCCGTATTGCCGCCCGTGTTTCCGCCTGTATTACCGCCGGGCTTTGGCAATTCGCCGGTGCCCTGCGACGCATTTTTCGCCAGTTCCGCAAGCTTTTTATCGTAGCTGTCTTTCGCAGCCTGTATTTTTTTATTCTCGTTTTCTAATTCCTTGGAGCCTGCGCTGAGAGACGAGATATATGCATTTCGATGTGCAACCTGCTTTTCAAGGGTAGACTGCTTTGAATCTACGGTATTGTAAAGCGACTGCACCTGCGTTTTAGACGAAACAATATCCGCCTTTTCCGACTCTACGGCGGTCTGCTTAGCCTTTACTTCCTGCTGATTTGACGACAGAAGCTCCTTTGTGTCGTTAAGCTTTGCAATATCATCCTGCAAAGATTTCATAAGCTGCCTGTCATGCTTTGTGGTTTTACTTAAAAGCTCAAGCCTTGTGAGGAAGCCCTCATAATCACTTGCCGTAAGAAGCACCTCAAGAGTGGAGCTTTCGCCTGCCATATATGCCGCGCGAAGTCTCTCCTTTAAAAGGTTATATGTATCGTTTACGGTCTTTGTCTGAGTTTCTATGCTCTCGCTTGCCTCGTCTATGTTCTTTTGAAGAGAATCTATTTCTTTTTGATAATCGTTTATAACGGCGTTTTTGTCGCCTATCTGACTGTTAAGCTCCGTTATTTGGCTTTGGTACGTGTCAAGCTGCTCCTGCAAAGCATCAATCTGTTCCGAGGAATAGCCGTTTGACTCTTTGGCACCGTCGATTTTATTTTGCAAATCCTTTATTTTTTGCTCATTCTGTTTTTTCTTTGCCTCGGCAGCCGCGATTTTGTTTTCCAAATCTTTCTTGGAATCCGCCGCGGAAGCCGGTAAAAACGACGCGCAAAAAACGAATGTTACCGACAGTAAAAGGCTCAAAGCTCTTTTGAGACCGTTTTTAGTCATCAGAGACCACGCTCCCTTGCTCTTTCAGGTATTTAGCCATCGAAACAAGACTTCCGAAACCTCCTGTAAACAATCCTATTGCAACAAATACGAGAAGTATCTGCCACCAGTACTCGCTGAACGGCACGAGCGAAAAGCCGATTAACGAGAGGGTCTGTGCGAACACTTTTTCGGCTACTGCATAAAGTCCCCAAAGAACTCCCAGGGATACTATGCCGGAAATCGTGCCGAGTATCATACCCTCTATCATAAACGGCCATCGAATGAACCAATTTGTGGCACCTACCGCCTTCATTATTGAAATTTCAAGCTTTCTTGAGAACATCGTTATGCGTATTGTATTTGAAATTATGAAAAGCGCAACAAGGAACAGCATTATAACAAGCCCCACGCTGACTATCGAAACCGCATGGCGAAGAGACAAAAGCTTGCTTGCAAGGTCGCTGTTTTCTCGCACCGAATCGACTTTGTTTATCTGCTTTATCTGAGAAACGGTGTTTTCAAACTGTGACAAATCCTTTACCGTGACCTTATATGCGTCGGGAAGCGGAATTTCGTCAAAGCCCTCAAACAGAGCCGCGTCGCCGCCCATGCTCTGTATCTGCTCCTGGAACGCAACTTCCTTCGGCACAAATTCGCAGCTTTCAACATTGCTTATGCCTTTAAGTGAGGTACCTATCTGTGTTGTTTCGTCCTCCGAGGCATCGTCGGCAACATAGACCATTACTACATTTTGCGACTGCACCTTGTCGACTACATTGTTAATATTAAAATATATCATTATGCCCGCGCCCATAATTATAAGACATGCCATAAGCACGGTTACCGATGCCAATGACATAAGGCGATTGACCCACACGTTGCGGAAGCCCTCGTGCGTAAGATATTTTAAGCTTGTCCCTTTCACCTGTTGTCACCTCCGGTCTTTTTTTCAATGGCGTCGAGATACTTTGAGTAATCAACGTCATCGTCGGAGGAATCCGAATCCACGCCGTATGTCGCCATAAACTTTTCAAGGTCGGCGTCCGAATTCGGCTGAACATAAAACGGGCTTATGCTGTCTTCCTTTTGCTTGGCCACACGGTCCTCCACCGTCTCCGAGGAGGCAATGTTCTGAACCGCAGCCGCGGCTGCCGCCGCTCTTTCCGCATTTGACGCGTCGGAAGCATAATCTCTTTCGATGGTGGCGTAATCATCGGGAAGTGCCTCGGTGTCTTCGGAGTCCGAAACCACGGCGCCCTGCTCTATTGTAATAACCCTGTGGTGGAAATGACGGACGAGATTATGCTCGTGAGTTACCATTACCACGGTGGTTCCGTTTGCGTTTATATGGTTTAAAAGGTCAACTATTTCGTAAGACATTTCGGGGTCGATGTTGCCCGTAGGCTCATCCGCAATTATAAGCCCCGCATTATTTACAAGCGCACGCGCGAGCGCAACTCTCTGCTGCTCGCCGCCCGACAGCTCCGTCGGCAGATTTCTCGCCTTGGAGGCAAGTCCTACAAGGCTGAGTATATAAGGCACGCGTTTTCTGACTTCCTTTTCCTTGGCACCGATGCAGCGCATCGCAAATGCGACATTGTCAAACACCGTCATAGTCGGGATAAGTCTGAAATCCTGGAATACTATACCGAGAGTCCTTCTGAAAAGAGGAATCTCTTTTTTCTTTAAATTGTTAAGATGATAACCGTTTATGATAACAGAACCGCTGTTAGGCACCTGCTCGCGCATCATTATCTTGAGAAACGTACTCTTGCCTGCTCCCGATGAGCCGACCACAAAGACAAATTCTCCGTCGTTTATCTTGATATTGACATCTTTAAGTGCTTCGGTCCCGTTATCGTAAGTTTTTGATACATTTTTAAATTCAATCACTTAGAACATACCTCTGCTTTTCACAATATTCCCACCGCTGAACTCTGCCGTAAAGTTTAATACCGACGGGCAGAGACTCTACACAACCGCTATAAAAAAATATAGGCGGCAAAATGAGTATAATCACTCATAATACCGCCTTTAATTATAGCATAGAACGTCAAGTTTGTAACCATTTTGTAATATGGTAAATTATATTCGCGCACTTTAGACAAAATCACACTTGTAACATTGTGCAATTTTCCCATTCGCAACAGCGCGCGGGAAATTACTTTTCTTTAATACTTGACGGGGCTTGAATCAAGATATTTCTTAACCATAAGAGCTACTTTAAATACTATTGCGTCATCGAACTCGCGAAGGTCAAGGCCTGTGAGCTTTTTAATCTTTTCAAGGCGATATACAAGAGTATTTCTGTGTACAAAGAGCTTTCTTGAGGTTTCGGATACGTTGAGGTTGTTTTCAAAGAACTTCTGAATTGTAAAGAGCGTTTCCTGATCGAGATTGTCGATAGAGCCGCGCTTGAAAACCTCCTTTAAGAACATATCGCAAAGAGTTGTGGGAAGCTGATATATAAGTCTCGCAATACCGAGATTGTCATAGCTAACAATGCTCTTTTCGGTGTCGAACACCTTGCCTACCTCAAGAGAAACCTGAGCCTCTCTGAATGAGCGTGCAAGATCCTTTATTCCCTCAACCGTAGTACCTATGCCGACAAGAACGTGAGAATAGAATTCCGTTCCGAGACCGTCGGCTATCGAGCGTGCAAGCTTTTCGAGATCCTTTGTGTCGATATTCGGCTTAACCTCTTTGATAAGGGCAATATCTGTCTCGTTAAGGTTTATTACGAAATCCTTGGTCTTATCCGGGAACAGGTTCTGAATTATATCATAAGCGGAAATATCTATGTGCTCGGTAATTCTTATGAGAATTACGACGCGTGACACATCATTGTTAAAATGAAGCTCTCTCGCCTTGAGATAAATATCACCGGGCAGTATGTTATCAAGAATTACGTTCTTGATAAAGTTTGCGCGGTCGTATTTTTCATCATAATACTGCTTAATGCTTGAGAGTGTTACGGCAAGCATTGAGAGATATTTCAAGGCAAGGTCGTCATCGCCGGAAACAAATACGGCATATTCGGGGTGCATACGCGCACCGAACGGCTTATAAGAATACCCGTCTACCGATATAACCTCCGTTCCGCTGAAAACCGCGGTAACCTCGGTTGAGAGCACCTCACCTATCTTACCGAGTTCGCTGCAGGAAATAATGGTACCCGACTCGTCTATAACACCTATAGTACGGTCGATACTGTCTGTGAGCTGATGCACAATACCCTGGAACAATCTGTTCGACATTGATAAAACCTCCATCTATCTTTTTTCTCCGGAGAAAACCTCCCTGCCGCACTCTGCTTTAAGCCGAAACGGCAGTACAAATTTCCCCGTCTGCACTTTTATACAATTTCACAAATCATATATTATGTATTTTACACAATCTTTTAAGATTTTGCAAGCTAAAAATTGATATTTTAAAAATTTAGTTTGCATTTTTCACAAAAAAAGTTTTTCATTTTGTAAAATCGGTTAGATTAAGGCTTTAAAGCACACTGTTTTGTCATTTTTTGCATTGTTGAAAATGACTATGCGTAAAACTCCGAAGCCGTCGGCGCAATGCGGTTTGATGACAAACTCTTTCGATGTGTCGAGTATTTCGGGCCGAAAAGAATATTTGAACTATCTGCCGGCATTACATTTGGAGCAGACGCTGTACCCGTTATTGAGATACGAGGAAAGCTCAGAGGCGGAGATCTCTTTTTTATTTTCCGAGGACGTCCTCATAGCGTAGGAGCATGACGGAGAGTGAATTTTTTTGGTGTTCACGTTTACTGTATATGTGCCTTCGGAGGGCTGTGCGTCACCGGAGCTTTTTTGTGAATTTACGCCGACTGAAGTCGAGGCCGAAGACTGCCCTGCGGCAGAGGATGCCGCCGCACTCTCGGTTTCGGCGTTTGCGGCCGTATCGGACTCTCCTTCGGCTTTTGCTTCCTTGGTCACAAGATAAAAACCGTCTTTTTCGTCTTCGTTTTTCGTCGAATTTTCATAGGACACAAAATCTCCGTATTTCTTCAGCATAATATGGTCTTTATACTGCAGCACAAGTGACATCGCGGAAAACACCGTACACAAAACGGCGCATACGGTAATTACGGCCGTCATAATTTTAAAGCCGTGTTTTGCGTTTTTCCCTTCGTTCTTCATACTCATTCCCCCGATACATTATGGGAAAATAATAACATTACGGAACAGAAAATAAAGCTTTTGTGCCGAAACAGCACAAGTTATCTTTTAATTCCGTCGGCAATGTATTTAAACACCGGAGCGCAGTCTAAGGCACCGCCCGCTCCGTTTTCTTTAAAGACGGTGATGACATAGCGCGGCGAAGCATACGGAAAAAATCCGCAAAACCACGAGTGCGTCACTTCGTTCCCATTCTCGTCAAACCAGCCGCTTTGCGCCGTTGCCGTTTTGCCTGCAGCGTCAAAATACTCGGTTTCCGCCCTTTTTCCGCTGCCGGACACAACGGTTTCGCGTAAAAGCTCGGTAACTGTTTTTGCCGTATCAACGCTCATTACACGCCTCGGAACGGGCAGCTCCGCCCTTTTTACTTCCTTTCCGGTCTCATCCGTTACGGCTTTCATAAGAGAGGGCGCGCGATACACTCCGTTATTTGCCACAGCCGCATACACGGCGGACATTTGCAGCGGTGAAGCAAGCAATTTACCCTGACCGAATGCGAGGTTGCACAAATCCGCCTCAGAAATCAAACTGTCGGCGGACGGCATAATACCTGACTTTGTCTCCCAACCGTCCGCAAGCTCGATTTTTTGACCGAGTCCGAGATTTTCACCCATGGCGCAAATGTTTTCTTTGCCCGTTTTAAGCGCAAGACTTATAAAATACGGATTGCATGACTCCGCCATAGCCGAATACATATTCATATTGCCGTGCCCCGTCTTTTTAAAACAGCCGAACGATATTTCTCCGTTCAAGTCGTATTTACCGTTGCAGACGATGCTGTAACTTGTAGGAATTCCGTTTTCCAAGGCGGCACAGGCGACAACCGCTTTAAAAACCGAGCCTACTGAGTAAGGAGTTATCGCTCTGTTAAGAAACGGAGAAGATGAGTCGTTTAGACTTTTTTCGGGCGCATTTCGGTCAAACGACGGTGTGCTCGCCATTGCCCTTATTTCGGAGGTGGCGCTGTCGAGAACAACGACCGCACCGCTGTCGATGTCAAATTTTTCGAGAGCCGATTCACACAGCTTTTGTATATCTCTGTCAACTGTGAGCTCCACTCCGCCGGCCGACATATACCCATCCTTTAAAAATGTAATCTCCGCACCCTCAAGCAATTTTCCCGAAGCCGCCGCGCCGCACCTTGCCTTCAGAGTTCCCGAATACGACAAAAGTATATCGTTGTAGCACTTTTCAATTCCCGAAACGCCGTTTCCGTCACCGTCGATATATCCGGTTATGTGCGGTGCAAGGCTGTTTTCACCGTATCGCACCACCGTTTTTGCCGTCTTTATGTTTTTTTCGTCAAAAACGGCATTTGACGCGCAAACCGCTATTTTCCCCTGAGACAAAGTCGAATAAACAGAAGGTATTTCGCTTTCGGGGACAATGACCCGGATAGAGGACAGGGACTCCTCACACGGCTTTATCGCCGCCTTTAAAACGGTATCGCAATTGACAAGCGGACGCATTTTACAGTCGTAAATGTTGCCCCTTGACGAAGCCACCGTCACGCCGACGGTATTTTTTGATGCGGCGACATCAGACACGTTACCGCCGCAAAGCTCCGCCATTTTTACAAAAAGCACGCCGAACGACAGACACAACAAAAAGAAAAGGGCACAAACTCGCTTGTTCATAATTCACCTCAAAAAACAAAAAACGCTCCCGTTTTATTATTGAACGGAAGCGTGTGTTTTATTTTATATTTTGTTTTCTGAGGATCGTTCCGGGAACAAATTTTAAATCGGAGCGTATTTTGAATTTCATCATGGCTCTCGGCGTGCTGTCTGTGGGTTCGCCGTTTTCATCAAAAAGCTCCGTCACGACAAAGCTCTGCGGCTTTTTCCCAGGCTCGAGGCTTTCGAGAGTGTCGCCCTTAAAGAATTTATTTCGCTGTTCGCAGTAAATAAAGCCGTCGCGGCAATCCTCGACCACCGCCATAACATCCCACTCGCGGCGGTAACCGCCCTCAAAGCTGATATTCGCTTTTTCGTGCGGCGAATCAAAATAGAAGCCCGTGCAGTAGTCGCGATAGCTTACCTTTCGCACCTCGTCAAGTATCCATCTCGGCAAAACAAAGCTACACGACTCGCTGCTCATATAAGCGTCGATTGCCGCTCTGTAAGCATTTGTTATGACCGCCGTATAATATGCGGATTTTGCTCTGCCCTCTATTTTAAAGCTGTCGATTCCGGCAGCTGTAAGCTCAGGGATGTGCTCTATCATACACATATCCTCGGAGTTTAATATATATGTGCCGTCCTCTTCCTCATTTACCGGAAAATACCTGCCCTCGCGTGTTTTTTCCATAAGCGCATACTGCCAACGGCACGGCTGAGCACACTCGCCGCGATTTGCGTCACGACCGGTAAGATAATTTGACAAAAGGCATCTGCCCGAAAA
>OGYP01001840.1_pt1 | contig 10222 bp, 9 predicted proteins | sample 1576571 | NCBI WGS metagenome assembly OGYP01 (sample SAMEA3541559, study PRJEB24748) | human gut metagenome | biome: human gut; feature: human-associated habitat; material: faeces | place: China | collected 2012
AAGGGGGCAAGTTCAGAAGAATTTTTAAGTTATGTAAAGCCTGAAACTGCATTGATATCTTGTGGAGCAGGTAATTCATATGGACATCCTCATACGCAGACTTTACAGAGATTGTCGGGGATTGGAGCAAAGGTGTATAGGACAGACGAAAGTGGAGAGATTGCGGTGCGTGTCAGGGAGGGCTCGTATAAAATTGAGATGTTTAAAAAATTGAAAGGATAGAACCGAGAAGATGCGGAACAGATTGTGAGGAAATATTTTTCAACTTGAACCACTGGTACATATCTGATACTATTATTAAAGATTAGAAACGGAGGCAGCAGGTTTGAAGGTCATAAGTGATGATATTAAGAAGGGTGAATTTAAGAGCGTGTATCTTCTGTATGGAGAGGAAGAGTATCTTAAGAAGCAATACAGAGACAGATTGAAGAATGCCATAGTTGGTGATGATACTATGAATTATTCATATTATGATTCAGATAATGCCAGTGTTAAGGATATAATTGATGTATGTGAAACAATGCCTTTCTTTGCCCAGAAGAGACTTGTTGTAATGGAGAATACAGGATTTTTAAAGAGTTCTAATGAAGAACTGGCTGATTATATTAAGCATATCCCTGACTACCTTATTATTGTTATGGTTGAGAAAGAGGTTGACAAGCGTAATAAGGTGTATAAGGCAATAGACGCCGTAGGATATGTATGTGAGATGAAGCCACAGACAACTGCTACTCTTGAAAAATGGATAGCGGGACTTCTGGCTAAAGATAGTTTAAGAATAAGTCGTGATGCATGTGACCTGATTCTTGATAAGACAGGTGCAGGTATGGATTATATAAAGCAGGAGACTGAGAAGCTTGCAAGTTACTGTCAGGGAAGGGAAGTTGTTACAGTGGAAGACGTTGAGAAAGTGTGTGCCACACAGACGACAAGCCATATATTTGACATGATAAGTGCGATTGCCAACAAGAAACAGCAGCAGGCACTTGATTTATATTATGATTTATTGGAATTGAAAGAACCTCCGATGAGAATACTATATCTTATAGTCAGACAGTTTAACGGAATATTGCAGGTGAAAGACCTTATGTCAAGGGGAGTTTCAGGGAAAGAGATTGCCTCAAGGATAGGAGCTGCACCATTTGTTGCCGGTAAATATCAGGCACAGGCAAAATATTTCGAGATGAGTACACTTCTTGATGCATTGAATGAATGTGCGAGAACGGAAGAAGCAGTTAAGCAGGGAAGGCTTAATGACAGGCTGGGAGTAGAGCTTATTATAATTAAATACAGTAAATAAAAAAGAACCCGGTGCGAGTGGGTGTCAGCACCGGGTTCTTTAAATTATTAAAATTCTTATTAAGCCATTGCGTTAACAGCTTTAGTAATGTGAGATACTTTTCTTGCAGCAGCGTTCTTGTGGAAGATTCCCTTAGAAGCAGCTTTCTCGATCTCAGCTATAGCAACAGGGAGAGCTTCGTTAGCAGCAGCCTTGTCACCAGCAGCAACAGCAGCCTCTACCTTTTTGATATAAGTCTTAACTCTAGACTTAATCGCCTTATTTCTTTCAGCTCTTACCTGACTTGTAATTACTCTCTTCTTAGCAGATTTAATGTTAGCCAATCCGTACACCTCCAAATCATAATTCAATAATAATATCTGTTTCGCATTAAAGCCGGACACGGACGATCTAATGTAAACATACTCACACATTTTATAGTAGAAAAATCTATATGTCAAGAACCAAATGAAGATTTTAGTATAAAAATTTGATTTTTCTACACAATATGTTGTGAGGTGATATGAAAAATGGATAATATCGTGGTGAGAACTGACCTTGCAGTCGAAGCTAATGAAGAGGCTATGAATGGTAGTGGAAGACTAAAAGGCATCAGATTAAGGGAAAGTAAGAAATCAAGAATGGGTGTTAAAGTCACAGAACTACAGGTAACAAATCATTTGGGCGAAGCCGCAATAGGAAGACCTAAGGGAACGTATCTTACAATAGAAGCAGATGAGATTACAGGCGGTGACGAGGACTATGCCAAAGAGGTCATATCTACACTTGCAGGATATATATTCAAGCTTTTAAAACGGATGAATAAGAATGTAAAACCAGAGAGAATCCTTGTTATAGGACTTGGCAACAGAAATATAACATCGGATTCATTAGGCCCTGAGGTTGTAGATAACATTTATATTAATATAAGAGAGGGCGGGGATACCGGAGTATGCACGCTTAGTCCGGGAGTTATGGCACAGACTGGAATTGAAACAGCTGGAATTATTAAAGGTGTTGTAAGCCAGATAAAGCCAGATGTATGCATTGCGATAGATGCGCTTGCAGCAAGAAGCGTGAACAGATTAAATAGTACAATACAGCTTTCTGACCAGGGAATTAATCCCGGCTCAGGTGTTGGTAATCACAGAATAGGAATAACTAAGGATAATATTGGTGTACCGGTGCTTGCAATTGGCGTTCCGACTGTTATAGATGCGGAAGGTATTATTCAGGGGGCAGGTAAAATGTATGTAACCCCGAAGGACATTGATTCGGACATCAGGAATATAAGTATTATAATATCCAAAGCAATTAACCGTGTTGGCGTTCATATTCATGGATGACATGAATACAATATAATGGTAACGCAAAACAAGGAGGCTGTATGGGTGATAGGAAGTACAGGCCTGTGTATATGTTTATATTCACAGGCTTAATACTCATGGTGATTATGATGAATTATAGTTTTAATCTTATATATTATGTTCAGAACAGAATCTATGAAAATGCAGTAAAAACGTTGTTTCCTGTAGAAACATATTTTGAAGATAACTATGATGAAAATTCAGGTTCTGTATGGGTTGACTCGGAATATGTTTTCGGAATGACACAGGATGATAAAGTTCCGGCAACGCAGACGGATGAAGGAGTTGTCGAGGCAGGAGCAGGAGCACTTTCACAGGATACACAGCAGAGTGCACCGGGAAATGTCTATAATATATCAGATTTAAGAAATTATGATTTTCTTATGAAATTCTACACAGTCACATCAATTACTAATCTTACACCAGAAATAATGCGTCCTGATGAGTTTCTTGCAAAAGACCTGTCTTTGGAGAAAAATGTGGATTCTCCGCAGATACTGATATTTCACACACATTCACAGGAAGGATTTACGGATACTGTAGAAGGAGACACATCTACAACAATAATCGGAGTAGGCGATTATCTTACAGATTTACTTACTAATACATATGGTTATAACGTATATCATGATACAACTGTATATGATTATGTTGACGGAAAGCTTGACAGAAGTAAAGCGTATACATATGCAGAAGAAAATGTTGCAAGAATACTTGAAGAGAATCCATCAATTGAGGTTGTAATTGACCTTCACAGGGATGGAGTTCCTGATACAACGAGACTTGTAACGGAAGTAAATGGTGTATCAATGTCTAAAGTTATGCTGTTTAACGGAATAAGCTATAGTAAGACAAAAGGAGATATAGGATACCTTTACAATGCCAACAGGGATGATAATCTTGCAATGAGTCTGCAGATGTATCTGTTAGGAGAAGAATATTATCCGGGTTTGTTAAGAAAAATATATATTAATGCATACCGCTACTGCCTTCATATGAAAGGCAGATCAATGCTTATTGAGGCAGGAGCACAGACTAATACCAGTACAGAAGTAAAAAATGCTATGGTACCATTAGCTGATATGCTTGACAGACTGCTAAGAGGGGAGAAAGCTTACACGGAGTGATTGACGTATGTCTTGTTTTACTTCGCATATTACCTATAATAATTATCACATACTAATAACAGGAGGCAGATATGAGTAGTAACAACATTTTAGCAGACTTACAGCCACAGGCTGTGTTTAAATATTTTGAACAGATATGTGCAATTCCACATGGTTCTGGTAATGTGAAGAAGATAAGTGATTATCTGTGTGAATTTGCAAAAGAAAGGAATCTGTGGTTTAAACAGAATGAAAGTTATAATGTAATAATCAAGAAACCTGCCAGTGACAGTGAAAGCAAGGCGGCACCGGTTATTCTGCAGGGACATATTGATATGGTAGCAGTAAAGACAGATGATAAGGTTAAAGATATGGAAAAAGAAGGCCTTGACCTGTATATAGAAGACGGATATGTCAAAGCCGACCGCACAACTCTTGGCGCAGATGACGGAATAGCAGTAGCTTACGCACTTGCAATATTGGATAGCAAGGAAATGAGCCATCCACCAATAGAGGCTGTCTTTACAGTTGATGAAGAGGTTGGGATGACAGGTGCAGAGGCAATTAATCTTGACTGCCTTGATGGTAAGATTATGCTTAATATAGACTCTGAAGAAGAGGGAATATTCCTTTCGGGATGTGCAGGCGGAGCAACTTTAAAGGCTTTTTATCCATTGAATAAATCGGACATTACAGGAACAAAGATTACAATAAAGATTGACGGACTTGACTGTGTATCTTTCGGCCCTGATATAATTGATATTCATACTGTCAAAGAGAAACTTGATATTGAATCAACAAGAAGAACATGGGAACTTATAACTGAAGTTCTTAATCAGCTTGCATAACTTAATAACTATATCTTGTATATGTCGTATCCGGGGAAATGCATTTTTGCAAGCAGAAACCTACCAGATACGACATTTTTTATACCGATTATAACATAAAAATGACGGATTATAACAAAAGGGTCGCAATACTATATATATTATTGACAAATATTATATATTAATATAATCTTATACTCGTACAAAACATTTATATTTATCCATGCGCAGGGATATGAGAATTTGAAAGGGAAAGGTATATGGAGTATAAGAAGTTTGTCGAATATATTAAGAAGAATACAGAGTATATTGCAGGAGAGGGAGGCAATGTTACTATCAACCATGTGATTAAGAATAATGGTTGCGAGATGGATGGACTTGTAATTATGGAAAAGGGGAAGGATATTGCACCGACTATATATCTTGAGGGGTTTTATGAGGAGTATACCCGGGGAGAGAATATCAGAAATATTATAAAACAGATTGAGACTGTATATGAGGAGAATAAAAATAATGTCACATTTGATGTTAATATTCTTAAACAGTTCGAGACAATAAAAGACAAGATTGTCTATAAGGTTGTCAATTACAGAAGCAATGAAAAGCTGCTTGAGCAGGTTCCGCATAAAAGAATACTTGATCTTGCTGTGGTGTTTTATTGTCTGCTGGACAAGGAATACGAAAAAAGTGCGACAGCGCTTATATACAATAATAATCTTAAGAACTGGAAAGTAACAATTGATGATGTTTATAAAGCTGCTCTGAAGAATACCCCTGACCTTTTGCATTGCAGGATAAGTTCAATGGCTTCGCTTTTTGAAAAATGTGGGGTTAATGTTGATGGAAAAGAGATTGATTTAAGAGATTATGTTCCATCTGATATGTACATTCTCACTAATGAAACGAAGCTCAACGGTGCAGCATGCATTCTTTATGAGAATGTATTATATGATTTTGCACAGAAGCTTGGTGAGGATCTGTATATACTGCCTTCATCAGTGCATGAGGTTATACTGCTTCCTAAATTGTCTGTGTTCGAGAAGGATGAACTTGTTAATATGGTAAGGGAAGTTAATACTGAAGGGGTAGCAGCAGAGGAAGTTCTGTCGGATCATGTGTATGAGTATAACAGAACCCAGAGACTTATAACTATGTAGAATAATCTAGTTAATAATCAAGTAATGTACATGATGGGATTCGAACCCACGATCTTCCGCTCCGGAGGCGAACGCTTTATCCAGCTAAGCTACATGTACATAATATATATTAATTTATATTCTTATCTAATATACATTATTAAATTAAAACCCGCAACAATTGAATTAATTTTTTTCTTTTGTTAAAATTAATACATCTGTATTATAAAAATTGGAGGGAGAATGTCAGAGCGTATTAATAAATATCTCAGTGCCCATGGAGTCTGTTCAAGACGAGAAGCTGACAGGATGATACAAGAAGGACGTATCACAGTTGATGGCAGGATTGCAGCTATGGGTGAGATGGTAGAGAACAATACAATTATATGTGTTGATGGCAGAAAGATAGACAGCAGCACACCACCACAGGTAGTCATAGCTTTTAATAAGCCTGTTGGAATTGTATGTACCACAACTGATAAACAGGGGAAGAATAACATAGTAGATTATATAGGATATAAAGAACGAATATATCCTGTAGGCAGACTGGACAAGGATTCTGATGGACTTATACTGCTTACTAATGATGGTGACATGATGGACAAGCTGCTTCGTTCTGTTAATGGACATGAGAAAGAATATATTGTCTCAGTTAATAAACCAATTAATAGAGACTTTATAAAGAGAATGTCGGGGGGAATATATCTTAAGGAACTCGACAGAACTACAAGAAAATGTGTTGTAGAAAAGATATCAGACAGGACATTCAGAATAATTCTTACACAGGGACTTAACAGACAGATAAGAAGAATGTGTTCAGAATGTGGATATAGTGTAACTAAACTGACAAGAATAAGAATTATGAATGTGCAGCTTGGCGATTTAAAGTCAGGCGAGTACAGAGAGCTTGACGGAAAAGAACTTAATACACTTTATGAGCAGATATATAAGTAGTTATGTAAGGAGTGGATTATGGATTTATTACAGGAATATTCAGAACTTAAGAAGACTATAGATTATCATATGGACAGATATTACAATCAGGACGAACCAGAGATAAGTGATTATGAGTATGATAAGCTTATGATAAGGCTTAAGGAGATTGAGAAAGAGCATCCTGAATGGGTGACAACTGATTCACCTTCACAGAAGATTGGTGGAACTGTCAAAAGAGAAGCCGGAGTCAAGGTGACTCATAATGTACCTATGTTATCTATAGAAGATGTGTTTTCAGAAGATGCAGTGTGTGCATGGATTGATAAGGTTCATGCCATGCATCCTGACTGCACATTTTCAGTAGAGACTAAGATTGACGGCTTAAGCATGAGTTTAAGATATGCAAAAGAAGCTGATGGAAAGCTGCATTTGCAGTTGGCAGAGACAAGAGGAGACGGTCTTATTGGTGAGGATGTTACAGCTAATGCAAGGGTAATTGGTGATGTATTACAGGTTATTGATCTTCCTTATGATTCACTGGAACTTCGTGGTGAAGTGTATATGAGCCATGAGGATTTTGAAAAATATAATGAAGAACAGGAAAGACTTGAGAAAAAGACAGCTGCTAATCCTAGAAACCTTGCAGCCGGAACATTAAGACAGCTTGATACTTCAATTACTAAGAAGCGAGGCCTTAAGATGTTTGTCTTTAATGTACAGGACGGACCAGCTGAGATTATGGAAAGCCACAATAAGGGAATGGATATATTAAAAGCAGCAGGTGTGCCGGTTGTATATCATAAGATATGCAAAACAAAAGATGAGGTTGTCAGTGCCATTGATGAGATAGGAAGAATGAGAGAAGAACTTCCATATGATATTGATGGGGCTGTTGTTAAGATTGACCATATTGCTTTCAGACAGGAGTTTCCGGCAGGAAGTAAGTATTCAAGCGGACATATTGCATACAAATATCCGCCAGAAGAAAGAGTTGTTGTTATGGATGATATTCTTGTAGATGTGGGAAGAACAGGAAAACTTACATTTACAGGAATATTCCATGATTCGGAAACCGGAAAGCCTGCAAGGCTGTGTGGTACAAGTGTATCAAGAGCTACTCTTCATAATCAGGATTATATTACACAGATGAATGTAGGAATAGGTGGAGAATATAAACTGTTTAAGAGTGGTGAGATTATTCCTAAGCTTAATGGCTGCGTAAAGGTACCTGAGCATGTATTTGAAGCACCAAAGGTATGTCCTGTATGTGGAGAGCCTCTTATAAGAGAAGAAGATACAGCAGATATAAGATGCGTCAATCCTTCATGTGCAGCACAGTTGTCAAGAACAGTGGCGTATTTTACATCACTCGACTGCATGAATATTATGGGTCTTGGTGAAACTCTTGTTGATGCTCTTATAAAATATGGATATATACACAATTATGCTGATATATATACATTGAAAGAACACCGTGATGAACTGATTGAAAAGGGAATTATAGGAAAAGAGAAGAATACTGATAAGCTGATTGCTGCTATTGAGAAGTCTAAAGAGAACACACCGGACAGACTGCTTACTGCACTTGGAATAAGAAATGTTGGCAAGAATACAGCCAAGCAGATTATGAATTATTATGATAATCTTATGGCGCTTGCTGATGCGGGCGAAGAAGAACTGCAGAATATTCCTGATATAGGTGCAACTACAGCTAAATGTATACATGACTTTTTCCATGATGAAGCTAATATTGAATTGCTGGAAAGGTTAAAACAGTCAGGTCTTAATATGCAGATGCCAGAGAAAAAAGAAATGTCAGATAAGCTTGAAGGAAAGACGATTGTTGTAACAGGAAGCTTTGATAATTACAGCCGTAAGGATATGGAAGAACTGATTGTTTCTAATGGAGGCAAAGCAACAGGAAGTGTCAGCAAAAAGACTGATTATCTTGTTGCAGGAGAGGCAGCAGGCTCTAAGCTTGATAAGGCTAATTCACTGGGGATTAAGGTGCTTACGATTGATGAATTTATGGAAATGATAAAGTAGAGAAATAACAGGTTGAACAATTCGCTGATGCGATTGAAACATCATATAAAGAATCTCTTTCAGAATCAAGTTCAGCTTCTTGCAGATACAGAGAAATACATCAAACAGATGAAGTGTACAGAGTAATGGAGAAGTGGAAAGAATTATATGGAGGATGATTTTTTAGTATAAACAAATAAATAATAAACTCTTTGTCTTTAAAACATAAAATCCATGTACTTGCCAAATATAAGTACATGGATTTTTGTATTTTAATATTAAGCGTATTTATCTATAAAATCACATTTAAATGCAATAATTATCATAACTCTCGTTAAGGTCATAAGGAGTTATCTGGTATACATAATAATTCAGCCAATTCGTATAGAGGTTGTTAGCGTGGCTTCTCCATGAAAGCAATGGTTTTCTGTTGCAGTCATCATCCGGATAATAATTAACTGGAAGGTTAGGTTCAATTCCTTTGTCAATGTCACGCTTATATTCCTGATCAAGAGTTAATCTGTCATATTCAGGGTGTCCCATGACAAATATTTCTTTTCCACCATCACCAAGAACAATATATATTCCTGCTTCATCTGAATCTGCAAGAATTTTAAGTCTTGGATTATCCAGAATCTGCTGTCTGCTTGCCTGTGTATATCTTGAATGTGGTGCCATGAATACATCATCAAAGCCTCTTACTAAAGGCTCTTTTCTATTCATAACTCTGTGTTTGTATACACCCGAAAGTTTCTTAGAAAGTAATTCTTTCTTGACACCATAATGATAATATAATCCTGCCTGTGCGCCCCAGCATATATGAATTGTTGATGTAACATGCTTCTTAGACCACTCCATTACTGTTGTAAGTTCATCCCAGTAATTAACCTCTTCAAAGTCAAGTTTCTCGACAGGTGCTCCCGTAATAATCATTCCATCATAATTATTATTCTTAATTTCTTCAAAAGTCTGATAAAACTTCTTAATATGTGAAGCTGATGTATTCTTTGAAACATGTGATGACATCTGCAAAAATGTAACATCTATCTGTAAAGGTGTATTAGACAGCCCTCTTAAAAGCTGTAATTCTGTATCCTGCTTTATAGGCATAAGATTAAGAACTATTATCTCCAAAGGTCTTATATTCTGTGAAATAGCTCTGTTTTCGTCCATGACGAATATATTTTCTTCTTCCAATTCTGCTTTAGCTGGCAAATCACTCTGTATCTTAATTGGCATTATTATTCCTTCTTTCTGTTATCGTTGTTGTCTGATTATATCATATCACTTTCAATAACTGTACTAATGGAAGTGAATTTTCTTTACATTTTTTGAACTTTAGTATCAAACATTTTAAAATTATGCTATTTAATTTAAATATTGGAAGAACAAATTGAGTAAAAGTAGATATATTATAGAAAAAAATAATTTTTTAGAGTCTTGTAAGAAAGCTGGTAAGTTATTTGGCAAAAGAAAATAAAAAGAGCATGATATATCTGCATGGATAATGAGGAGTATTATAGATTTTGCATATTCTTTATTAGAT
>OGYP01001843.1_pt1 | contig 10207 bp, 8 predicted proteins | sample 1576571 | NCBI WGS metagenome assembly OGYP01 (sample SAMEA3541559, study PRJEB24748) | human gut metagenome | biome: human gut; feature: human-associated habitat; material: faeces | place: China | collected 2012
AAGTTTCCGCTTATACTCACGCAGGGAAAGCAGCTCTGGCACTGGCAGCAGACCAGCCGAAATTGCGCCACAGGCCCAGCGAAAGCGCCGGCAGCAGGACACCGCTGCGCCCGGCCCGCCGGTAGACCATGCCCGAGGCATAGCGGTCGGGCGAGGGGATATAGGGAGCTTCCGTCATCGTATTCTGTATTTTGCGGTGTATTCGCGGGAAGGGATCAGTGCGCCTCGAGCCAGTTGCGACCCACGCCGGCATCGGCGACCAGCCGCACCTTGAGCCGGGCAGCCGACTCCATCGACTCGGTGACGATGCGCACGACCTGCTCCTGCTCCTCGCGGAGCATGTCCACGACCAGTTCGTCGTGCACCTGGAGGATCACCTGCGAGCGGATGCCCTCGGCGGCGAAACGGCGGTGGACATCGATCATGGCGATCTTCATGATGTCGGCAGCCGAACCCTGAATCGGGGCATTCACGGCGTTGCGCTCAGCCAGGCCGCGCGCCACGGCGTTGTGCGAGGCAATGTCGTTCAGGTAACGGCGGCGGCCGAAGATCGTCGCCACGAAGCCCTCCTCGCGGGCCTTCTCCACCACGCGGTCCATGTACTCCTTGACCTTGGGATAGGAGCGGAAATAGCCGTCGATGATCTCCTTGGCCTCCTTGCGGGGAATCTCCAGCCGCTGGCTCAGTCCGAAGGGAGAAATGCCGTAGATGATGCCGAAATTAGCCGTCTTGGCCCGCCGGCGCTCCTCCGGAGTCACCTCGGCGAGCGGCTTGCCGAAGAGGCGAGCGGCCGTCGCGGCGTGGATGTCCTCGCCATGTTCGAAGGCCGCGATGAGCGACTCGTCGCCCGAAAGGTGGGCCATCAGGCGCAACTCCACCTGGCTGTAGTCGGCCGAGAGCAGCAGGTGATCATCGTCCGAAGGGATGAAGGCCTTGCGGATGCGGCGCCCCATCTCGTCGCGCACGGGGATGTTCTGCAGGTTGGGGTTGGTCGAGGAGAGACGCCCGGTAGCCGTCACGGCCTGGTTGAACGACGTGTGGATGCGCCCCGTCGTGCGGTTCACCAACTGCGGCAGCGCCTCGACATAGGTCGAGAGCAGCTTCTTCACCCCGCGGTACTCGAGGATGAGGTCCACGATGCGGTGCTTGTGGGCGAATGTCTGGAGATACTCCTCGTCGGTGCAGAACTGCTTGGTCTTGGTCATCTTGGGCTTCTCCGCGATACGCATCTTCGCAAAGAGCACCTCGCCCAGCTGCCGCGTCGAGTTGATGTTGAGCGACGGCTCCCCGGCCTCGGTGCGGATCGCGGCCTCGAGTTCGGCCATCGTGCGGTTCAGTTCGACGGCATATTCGGCCAGCGCCGCGCTGTCGATCCGCACGCCCGCCATCTCGATGTCGGCCAGCACCTCGATCATCGGCTCCTCGATCTCGAAGTAGAGGTCGTGCAGCCCGATGCGCTCGACCATCGGCAGGAGCACCTGCTTGAGCTGCAGCGTGACGTCGGCATCCTCGGCGGCGTACTCCTTCACGCGTTCGACATTCACCAGATCCATCGTCAGCTGCTTCTGGCCCTTGCCGATGAGCGTCTCAATCTCGATGGGCCGGTAGTTGAGGTAGCGTTCGGCCAGCGTGTTCATGTTGTGCCGCGACTCGGGGTCAAGCAGGTAGTGGAGGATCATCGTATCATACTTGCGCCCGCGGACGGCCACGCCGAGCCGCCGGAGCACCATCAGGTCGAACTTGACATTCTGACCGATCTTGGCGATCCGCGGATTCTCGAATACCGGACGGATGATCTCTGCATATTCAGCCGTGCACTCCTCGCTGAAGGGCACGTACCACGCCTTGTGGGGTTCGACGGCGAACGACATGCCGACGATGCGGTCGTTGAAGATGTCAAGCCCCGTCGTCTCGGTGTCGAAGCAGAACTCGTCCCGCACGGAGAGCTCGCCGACAAGCTGCCGGAGCGACTCGGCATCGCCTACCAGCAGGTATTCGTGGGGCGTATCCTGCGCCGTGCGGAACTGCATCGCGTCGGCAGCCTCCTGCAGCTCGGCAACGGGAACCGGACCCCGAAGCGGTTCGACGGGCTCGCCGAAGAGGTTGCCCTGACCGGCCAGCGCGGCCTTTTTCGCCGCCGCGGACTTCGCCCGGGCCATCTCGGCCAGCTGGCGCTGCTCCTCCTGACGCGGTCCGTCGGGCAGCGGCTCGGGGGGCGCGAGGTTGGCCAGATCGTTGAGGAAGGCCTTGAAGTCGAGTTCGGCGAAGAGCGCCTTCAGATCGTCGAGGTGGGGCGCACAGACCGTGAGCTCCTCCTCGCGGAAATCGATCGGCACGTCCAGACAGATCGTCGTCAGCCGCTTGGCCAGACGGAGGTTGTCGCCCCATGCGGCGATCTTCTCGCCCTGCCGCCCCTTGATCGAAGCGACGTTGTCGAGGATACGCTCGACCGTTCCCCACTCCTGCACCAGTTTGCAGGCCGTCTTCTCGCCGATGCCCGGGACCCCCGGAATATTGTCCGAGGCGTCGCCCCACAGGGCGAGGATGTCGCGCACGAGCACCGGATCGTCGATGCCGTACTTCTGGCGGATGGCCTCGCGGTCCACGATCTCGATCGCCCCGTCGGAACCCTTCTGCTTGTAGATGCGGCAGTGTTCGCGTACCAACTGCCCGTAGTCCTTGTCGGGCGTCACCATGTAGACGTCGTAGCCGGCCGCAGTCCCCTTCTGCGAGAGGGTGCCAATCACGTCGTCGGCCTCATAGCCCTCGACTTCGAGAATCGGGATGCACATGGCTTCGAGCACCCGCTTGACATAGGGCACCGAGATGAGTATGTCCTCCGGAGTCTCGGAGCGGTTGGCCTTGTATTCGGGGAAGATCTCGCGACGGAAACTGCCCCCCTTGGGATCAAACGCCACGCCCAGCAGGTCGGGGCGCTCGCGCTTCTGGATGTCGCGGAGGAACTTCACGAAGCCGAAGACCACCGAGGTGTTCATTCCGTTGCGGTTGCGCATCGGGCGGCCCAGGAAGGCGTAATAGTACTTGAAGAGCAGCGCGTAGGCGTCTACCAGAAAGAGTTTTTTCATAGCGGGGCTGTGTGTGTTGCCTCCTTCACAGGAGCGTGGAACGTATCATGCGGGGTTGTCCTCGGCGAACCACTCGGCGAACGACGTGGCCGTCTCGTGGAGCCGCAGCGAATGGAGCCGGACCCCTTCCGGCAGGCGGCAAGCGATGCGGCGGGCGAAGTCGGCGAGCATGTTCTCGCACGTGGGCTGATAGTCCACGACGACGATATTCGAAAAGCGTTCCCCGAGGGCCTCCCGGACGGCACGTCCCCGTTCGGAGTCGCGCAGGACGAAGGCGTGGTCGAAGCGCGAGACGATCTGCTCGTTCACAATGCGCTTGAGCACGCCGAAATCCATCACCATGCCGTATTTCGGGTTTTCGGGATCGGCCACGGGCCGCCCGGCCACCGTGACGAAGAGCCGATAGGAGTGCCCGTGAATCTCGCGGCACGGGCCGTCGTACCCGTCGAGTGCGTGGGCCGCCTCGAACGAAAATTCCTTGGTCAATCTGATTACTGCCATACGACAAAGATACGCAAAAATTCGGTACGCACGACATAAAAGAGGCAGGCGACCGCCTGAAAGCGGACCGCCTGCACGGAAAACGGAACCGGGGAGGACATTCCCCGGGAGGTTACCTCAACTCGACCTCGTAGGGCGAATACATCAGCACACCCTGCATGCGGAGCAGCCGCTGCACGCGGTCGTACCCGCCGAAGAGCTCCTGCAGCTCCGAGCGCACGAAGGCCTTGCGTACGCTGACATTGAGCGCCGAAAGCATGGCGGCCAGACCGCTGGGCTGCTGCGTGACCTCGACCACGCGGAAGTTCTCACCCAGGCCGGCCTTGTCCACAGCCAGCGCAATGGCAGTCTTCAGTCCGCCGTAAGCATCGATCAGCCCGATCCCGAGGGCATCGCTGCCCGACCACACACGACCGCCGGCAATGTCGAGCACCTTCTCGATCGGAAGGTTGCGCCCGGCGGCGACATCCTGTGTGAAGGTCTCGTAGACCTTGTCCACGCCACGCATGATCGAGGCGCGCTGGGCAGGCGTAAGCGGCTCGACGGAGCCCATGCCGGCCGAAGCGTTGCTCTTCACCCCGTCGAGCGTGATGCCCAGTTTGTTCTTGAGCGCGTCGATCGGATTGAGGAACATGCCGAAGACACCGATCGAGCCGGTGAGCGTCAGGCGGTCGGCGACAATGACGTCAGCCGGACAGGAGATGTAGTATCCGCCGCTGGCGGCATAGGAGCCCATCGACACGACAACGGGCTTCTCGGCCCGGAGCAGCTCCATCTCGCGCCAGATGACATCCGAGGCCAGGGCGCTGCCGCCCGGGGAATTGACACGCACAACCACGGCCTTGACCTTCTCGTCGCGGCGCACGTCGGCCAGTTCGGCAGCGAGCGAATTGCCGTAGACGGCATCGCCGTAGCCCTCGCCATCGACAATCTGCCCGTCGGCATAGACGACGGCCACCCGGTCGGCCCCGAGGTTGTCGAGATCCACGCCCACCATCGAGGCGTAGTCACCGAGCGACACGAAATCGTAGTTGCCCTCGCCGTCGTCCTCGACTCCCAGCTCGGCGAAGACCTCCTTCATCTGGTCCTCATAGAGGAGTCCGTCCACGAAACCGTATTTCAGCGCATCCTCGGGGAGCGTCACCTGCAGCTTGTCGGCGATCTCGTTGAGCCGCTCCACGTCGATGCCGCGCGATGCGGCAACAGCCTCGGCGATCGTTCCCCACATCGAATCGACGAGCGCCTGCATCTGCTCGCGGTTGGCCTCCGACATGCGGTCGAGGATATAGGGCTCCACGGCGCTCTTGTACTTGCAGACCGTCGGGCGGAAGACCTCGGCCTTCAGGTCGAGCTTGTCGAAGAGACCCTTGTAGAACATCAGGCTGGTCGAAAGTCCCGACCAGTCCATCCCGCCCTCGGGCTGGAGGTAGATGCGGTCGGCCGCCGAAGCCAGATAGTACTGCCACTGCGAATAGGTTTCGTTGTAGGCGACGACAAACTTGCCGCTCTGCTTGAAGAGTTCGATCGCCTCGCGCAGCTCCTCGATGAGGGCCGTGCCCGTAACGCCGCCCGTACCGTTCATGCGCAGGTAGATGCCCTCGATCCGGTCATCGACCGCCGCGGCCTCGAGCGTGCGGAGCACCTTGAGCAGCGAGAGCTGGCGCGTGGACTGCAGCGTACGGAAATCGAATCCGGCCAGCGGGTCCGACGAGGGAGCGTCGTTGATGACCTCCGAGAAGTCGATCCTGAGGATCGAACCCTCCTTGACAGTAACGGTCCGCTCCATCGAACCGGCAATTGCGAACAGGATGAACATCCCGAACAGCAGGATGGCCAGCGATCCGAGCACAAAGGCCAGGAGTGCGGCCAGAAAAGTCTTGATGAAATTCATATAGGAACGTATTAAATTTGAATCATGCCGTATGCGGGCAAGTACAAAGATAGCGTTTTTTTCACGGGCGCCACCATAATTTATCGTTTTTCGATAAAATTCGATCCGCCCGACCGGGCATCCGACCGGGGCTGGAGTGCGGAAAAGCGACCAAATATTTACCGACACGCTACCTATTGTCTGAAATATGCGTTATCTTTGTCGGGTAAGTGATACCGTGAAATTATGGAAGAAAAGATCAAACAGCTGCTCACGGCGATCGTCCATCCCGAAACCGGACAGGATATCGTGACGAGCGGATTCATCGAACATACGGCCGCTGCGGCCGGCAAGGTGACGGTGGTCCTGCGCTTCGCCAAAACGCGCGACCCGTTCGCCCTGAAGATCAAGAAACAGGCCGAAGAGCTCCTGCAGGAGGCATTCCCGGGCAGCGAGGTGCTCGTGGTCATCAAGGAGGGCGGCGCCGCCCCCCGTCCCGAACCGAAGCTGAAGACGACCACGGGCGGCATCGCCCACGTCATCGCAGTAGCCTCGGGCAAGGGCGGGGTAGGCAAATCGACCGTCACGGCCAACCTGGCCGTCGCCCTGCGCAACATGGGCTACCGCGTCGGGATTCTCGACGCCGACATCTACGGACCCTCGCAGCCCAAGATGTTCGGTGTGGAGGGTTACCTGCCCGAAGCCGTGCAGGAAGATGGCGAGGACCGGATCATCCCGGCCCGCTCGATGGAGATCGAGCTGATGTCGATCGGCTTCTTCATCAAACCCACCGATGCCCTGCTCTGGCGCGGGGCCATGGCCGTCAGCGCCCTCAAGCAGATGATTCACCAGACCCGGTGGGGCACGCTCGATTTCCTGCTCGCGGACCTTCCTCCCGGCACGGGCGACGTACACCTGTCGATCATCGGCGAACTCAAGATCGACGCCGCAGTCATCGTCTCCACGCCGCAACAGGTGGCCGTAGCCGACGTGGTGCGGGGTGTCGAGATGTTCCGCAACGAACATGTCGGAATTCCCGTGGCGGGCGTCATCGAGAACATGGCATGGTTCACCCCGGCCGAGCTGCCCGACAACCGCTACTACCTCTTCGGCCGCGGCGGCGCACGGGCCATGGCCGAGAAGAGCGGAGTCCCGTTCCTCGGCGAAATACCCATCGTACAATCGATCATGGAGGGCAGCGACGCGGGATGCCCGGCAGCCTCCACCCATCCGATGGTCGAGAAGAGCTACCGCGAAATCGCCGAAAAGGTGGTGGAGCAGGTGATGAAAAACGGTCGATAACCTGTCGGCAAGCCTGTTGATAACCGATGAAAAAAGATGAAAACTTCCCCCTCCCCGCATTTGGAAAATCCAACCGGAACCGGGTATATACGGCTTTCGCGGGAAACCAAAAAAAGTTTTCGGAAATTTTCGTCGCCCGACCGAAGCCCGAAACGGAACAGATTGTTGAAAATCGGAGGCTGTCGATATGTGGATAACGGTTTTCAACATTTGTGGACAACGCAAACAGTGAAGTGATTTGCAGCAGGTTGCAGAAGAGAGTTGTCCCGTGCGGCGCAGGCCGTCTGTCGATAATCCGAAAGGAGGCCGAGTTATCGACATTATCAACAGCTATTTATATTCTTCTTCTTTTTTATTTAAATTTAAAAAAGGAATAAAAAATAAAAAATGATTGTGGAAAACAACTCCGAACTCAAGGAGCGCATCGAGCGTCTCAAGCGTGAAAAGAACGCCGTGATCCTCGCGCACTACTACACGAGACCCGAAGTGCAGGCCGTGGCCGACTTCCTGGGCGACTCGCTGGCCCTGTCGGTACGCGCACAGTCGGTCGATGCCGACGTCATCCTCTTCGCCGGCGTGCACTTCATGGCCGAGACGGCCAAGGTGCTCTGCCCCGAAAAAAAGGTGCTCATCCCCTGTCCCGAGGCTGGCTGCTCGCTCGCCGACTCGTGCCCTGCCGTGGAGTTCGCCGCCTTCAAGGCGAAGTATCCCGGCCACCGCGTGGTCTCCTATGTCAATACGACGGTCGAGGTCAAGGCCCTTACGGATGTCTGCTGCACCTCGTCGAACGCCCTGAAGGTCGTCGAGTCGATCCCGGCCGATGTCCCCGTCCTCTTCGGGCCCGACCGCAACCTGGGCTCCTACATCCGCAAACTCACCGGACGCACGAACATGGTGCTGTGGGACGGCGCCTGCCACGTGCACGAGGAGTTCTCGCTCGAGAAGCTGCTGCAGCTCAAGCGCGAACATCCCGAGGCCCGGGTGGTCGTGCACCCCGAATGCCGTCCCTACATCCTCGAGGTGGCCGATTACGTCGGTTCGACGGCCGGCATCCTCGACTACTGCGGGCGCAGCGAAGCCCGTGAGTTCATCGTGGTGACCGAGGCCGGCATCCTGGCCGAAATGAACCGCCTCTACCCCGACAAGCGGTTCATCCCGGCACCCCCCGACGACGAGACGTGTGGCTGCAACAACTGCCGCTACATGAAGATGGTGACGTTGGAGCACATCGCCTCGTCGCTCGAAACGCTTTCGCCCGAGGTGGTCATCGACGAGGAGATCCGCCGCCGTGCCGAGCGCTCGATCCGCAACATGATCGCCATCCAGTGAAACAACACCGCAAAACAACGTATATGAAGAAAATCCTTTTCCTGCTGGCCGCGGCGTGCGTCTCGCTGACCGCCTCGGCCGACGAGGGCATGTGGATGCTGCCCTACCTTCAGAAGATGAACATCAAGGTGATGAAGGAGCGCGGCTGCAAGCTCTCGGCCGACGAGATCTACAGCGTGAACGAGTCGTCGCTCAAGGATGCCATTGTCGTCTTCGGCGGCGGCTGCACGGGTGAGATCGTCTCGCCCGAAGGCCTGCTCTTTACCAACCACCACTGCGGCTACGCCTCGATCCAGCAGCTTTCGAGCGTCGAGCACGACTACCTTGCAAACGGTTTCTGGGCCATGTCCCAGGCCGAGGAGCTGCCCGTTCCGGGGCTCAAGGTGCGCTTCGTGCGGCACATCATGGATGTGACGGCGGATGTGCTGGGCAACGTACCCTCGACCGCCTCGCAGTCCGAGTACGAGCGCATCACGGCCGAGAACATGAAAGCGCTGACCGGGCGCCTGCAGGAGGAGCATCCCTCGATGGAGATCTCCGTCAAGCCCTTCTTCGGCGGCAACCAGTTCTTCGCCTTCGTGATGGAGGTATACACCGACGTCCGCCTGGTGGGGGCTCCCCCCTCGTCGATCGGCAAGTTCGGCGGCGATACGGACAACTGGATGTGGCCCCGCCACACGGGCGACTTCTCCATTTTCCGCGTCTATGCCGGTGCCGACAACCGTCCGGCCGAATACGCCCCGGAGAACCGTCCCTACCGCGCCGAGAAGTTCCTCAAGATCTCGCTCGACGGCGTCGATGAGGGCGACTTCGCCATGGTGATGGGATTCCCCGGATCGACCGAGCGCTACATGACCTCGTACGAGATCGACAACCTGCTCGGCACGGAGAACCCGCAGCGGATCTTCATCCGCGGCGAGCGCCAGGCGATCCTTTGGGACGACATGATGGCCGACGATGCCGTGCGCATCCAGTATGCCTCGAAATACGCCATGTCGTCGAACTACTGGAAGAATTCGATCGGCATGTCGCGCGGCATCCGGAAACTCGGCGTAAAGGCCCGCAAAGAGGCGCAGGAAGCTTCGTTCCAGGCCTGGGCCGAGAAGAATACGCTGCCCGAGGAGGGATATATCGACGCCCTGGCGAAGATCCGCGAGGCCGAGCTCCGCGGCGGCCCGATCTACGCCGGCGTGCAGTATCTTTCGGAGGCGTTCCTCGGGGCCGTCGAGCTGCTGACCCCCGTGCGTTCGTTCATCAATATGGAGAAGATGGCCGTGGAAGAGACCATTGCCGATCCTGATGCCGTCAGGGAGCGTCTGGCCGAGTGGTACAAGGACTACAATCCCGCGACCGACCGCAAGGTGGCCAGGCGCATGCTCGCCATCGCGCGTGAAAACATGAAGGAGCTGCCGTCGTTCTATGCGGATGTGGTTGATAAGCAGTTCGGCGGCGACATCGACGCCTATGTCGATTACCTCTACGACCACTCGGTCTTTGCCTCTGCGGAGAAGGTGTTGGCGCTGCTGGACGACTACTCGCCCGAAAAGATCGCTGCGGATCCCGCCGTGGAGCTGTCCGCATCGGTGTGGTCGAAGTATATGGAGCTTTCGAAGGCCTACCGCGAGAGCCATGCAGGCTATGCTGAAGGACATCGCAAATACATCGCCGGCCTGATGCTCCAGCAACCCCGCAAGGCGTGGGCCCCGGATGCCAACTTCACGATCCGCCTCACGTACGGCAACGTGCTGCCCTATTCGCCGGCCGACGGCATCGAGTACAACTACTACACGACGCTCAAGGGGGTGATGGAGAAGGAGGATCCGAAGAATCCCGCCGAGTTCACCGTGCCCGAGCGCCTCAAGGAGCTCTATGCGGCAAAGGATTTCGGCCGCTACGCCAATGCGAAGGGCGAGATGCCCGTGGCCTTCCTGGCCAACCTCGACATTACGGGCGGCAACTCGGGATCACCCGTGCTGAATGTAAATTATTTTATAAGTGAAGAAATTTTTATATTTTTCGTTAAAAAATATATCTTTTTCTGATAATTGGTTGATAATTTGTTTTTGCCGTCTGAACAAGCTCAGCAATTGGATTCTTATGTACTTTATCAATGTTAGCA
>OGYP01001847.1_pt1 | contig 10194 bp, 8 predicted proteins | sample 1576571 | NCBI WGS metagenome assembly OGYP01 (sample SAMEA3541559, study PRJEB24748) | human gut metagenome | biome: human gut; feature: human-associated habitat; material: faeces | place: China | collected 2012
TGACCTGGCTGTATAACAGTGCCATCAAGAAGCTGCGGAAGAAGTATAAGAAAGGAGGCATGACAGATGAGGACAGATAAGGAAAATTATAATGTCGTTGATATAAATAGCAGAAAAAAATCCGAAACAAAACAGACCACATGCGGTGAGACTCCGGCAGCCGGTGCGTCTGATGAAAATGTGGAACAGACCGCGGATCTGTCAGAACAGGATATATTGGATCTGTATGCCGGAGAAATGAAGGTTGAAACGCCGGATCTGTGGGACAGGATCGTGACAGGTATAGATGAGGTTGAAGCCCGGAAGACAACAGATAAGCCGGTCAGAACTTCAAGGTTTTCGGGAAGAAGAGTATCTGTAGCGGTAACAACCATTGCAGCGTTGATAATAATCTGCGTGATCGTGGCTCCGCTTATGGGAGACAGATCAAAGAACAAAAGGCGTATATCTGACAAGGCTGAAAATAATATCGACATGGTTGGCGAGTCTGCCAGTGAAACAGAGTCAGCGTGGGAGCATGAGGACGGTGCAATGAGCGATGGGGCACAGGCGGAGGAGCGGCAGGCAGAAGCAGCAGAGTCCGCACCCCGGGCTGATGCCACCACAAACGGAGGGATTATCACCGATGCAGATCAGTCTGCGAACGGCTGGAGAATAGAATGCCGGTTAGTATTTGCAGAGTGTGATAACGGAAACTATAAGGCAGAGGTCAAGAAGATCGTGAGAATCATTGAAGCCTCAGGAGCTTCTTCGGCTACAGATGACACAAAGGTTCCTGTTGAAGGGGATGAAATAACCATAACTATCGACGAAGCACAGTTGGATAGAATAGAGACTGTCTATGGAAGCATGCCAACAGAGAGAATGGAAATAAGCTGCGTTATTGTTCCGTGGGGAGATGGGGGATTTAAAGTCGTGGAGTAGCACATAAAAATTATGTATAATATAGTTGCATTAGTAATATAGATAAAAGAACTCTGGAGTGCCAGCTCTGGGGTTCTTTTTTTGCTGAAAAAAATTCAATAATCTCCCATAAATACATCATTCCCCATCGTATATAAGATATAGAATCCACAGCCCTTTGCCGGTGCCATGTGTCGAAAAGACATTTAAAATGTGAAGGCAATAAATATCAAGAAGAGGAGAATGAAAATTATGGGAAGAAGGACAGAAAATGAAAGGTATATCAAAACTCAAAGCTGTAACAAAAAATCCTGGAATGTTAGAAAAATGGCGGCTGCCCTGACAATAGGGGCTATGCTTACCACAAGTATGGCAGGCCTCACAGGCTGTAGTGTAAGAATTAATACAGGAACAGGTTCAGGAACAGAGGCAGGTATCAATACAGGTAGTTCAAAAACAAACAAGAGCACAGGCAAACCCACCGGAATTGCCGCCAAATACAGAAAAATCGCAGAAGAGGAACGGGCAACAGAAAATATTTATGATAACGGAGATATGGTGGTGGCAGAAAGCTGTGAGACGGTAGCGGAAGACGGTATAGACTATAGTGCAGGCACAGATTACAATGGCGGCACGAACTACAATGGAAGTTCAAACAGCGGGGGCAGGGATTACGGCAATAATAATTATAATTATGGCTACGGATATTGCATAGATACAGGAGCTCCCGGCAGCGACACAAGAGAGTATAAGCATGTGGATGAGAATGCATTTGTCTATACTTCGGAGGATAATCTGTCCACCTGGGCAGCAGATGTGGACACGGCGTCCTACAGCAACATAAGAAGCTACATATATAGTGGTTATGGAAGCAACATTCCTGCGGATGCAGTGAGGATAGAAGAAATGATAAATTACTTCCATTATGATGCAACCCCACCGGAAAATGGTGATAAATTTAATGTGACCACGGAATATACAACCTGCCCATGGAACGAGGAAAATAATCTTCTCAGGATCACCATGAGTACCGAGCCGATTGCATGGAATCAGCAGAATAGGAATAATCTTGTGTTTCTTGTAGACACTTCCGGTTCCATGTACGATGAGAACAAGCTTCCCCTGGCGGTCAAGGCCTTCAAGCTGCTGGCAGATGAGCTTGACGAGACGGATACAGTAAGTATCGTAACATACGCCGGCAGTGACCTTATAGCCTTAGATGGGGTGGCCGGAGACCACAGGAAGGAGATCATAGACACCCTTGAAGGGCTTAAGGCTTATGGTTACACAAATGGCAGTGGAGGGATCATATCAGCCTATGAGCAGGCGGAGAAGTACTTCATAGAGGGTGGAAATAACCGGGTCATTCTTGCCACAGACGGAGACATGAACGTGGGGCTCACCTCAGAGGAGGCACTTACAGGACTTATAACCGAAGAAAAGGCGGCAGGCATAAGCCTTAGCGTCCTTGGATTTGGAAATGACAACCTGAAGGATAACAAGCTGGAGGCACTGGCAGACAATGGCGATGGCAATTACGCATTTATAGATTCGGTGTATGAGGCGAAGAAGGTGTTGGTTGATGACATGGGCGGCACCCTCGTTACAGTTGCCAAGGATGTGAAGATCCAGGTGGACTTCAACGCCGAAACAGTGGAAAGCTACAGGCTTATAGGCTATGAAAACCGGGACGTGGCAGATCATGAATTCGCAAATGATATGGTAGACGGCGGCGAGATCGGAGCCGGTCATAACGTGACAGCCATCTACGAGATCGTGCCATCTGATACAACTGACCCCGGTCGTCTCGCCACAATCAACATAAGATACAAGGAGCCGGACAAGGATAAGAGTACATTATGGCAGCGGGATGTGGCTGTAACTTCCTATAATAAAGAAATGACCGCTGACATGAAATTCATTACAGCAGTTGCAGCATTTGGAATGAAGCTCAAGCACAGTGCCTGTGCCGGTGACGCAACTCCGGAGGACATTATAAGCTGGGCAGAAGAAGGAAATCCCCATGAAGACGAATATAGGAAGGAATTCGCAGAGCTGGTGAAATTCTACAGAGAAGACCTGGACTAAAGATCCGCATGAACAAATATAAAAAGGGACTAAGTGAAGACATTGCCTCAATGACTCAAGTGCGAAAATAAAAGTGTTATAACAAATTATGACGAAAAAGTGGAATATATTGTCAAATACTCCGGGAAGCCTTGACGAATTATCAATATCGTTGTATTTTCTTAAGGAAATATTAAGGTTGACAGTGATAAAGGCTGGCTTGTGAAGCCCTGGTTTCAGTTCCGCAGAGAATTGAACGGATGAGCGGGAGCCGGCAGCAAGGGAGACAGAGACAGTATGTATCAAAGGAAGCCACAGGGAATATTCAAACATTGGGATTTTGCTGTATTGGATATGGTTGCGCTTATATGCTCATATAGCATTGCCTATATAGTGCGTCATGGTGCAGATAAGCTGTTCAAAAATTCAGTAAGTATTAACGCGGCACTTCTGCTGCTTGTGGTGTTATTCATAGGATTCTTTACTATAAATCCATATAAAGATATATTGCGCAGGGGACATCTTAGGGAGCTGTTGTCAGCATTTAAGCTGGCAAGCTTTGTATTGGTGTTCTCTGTTTTTGTGCTATTTGCCCTTAAGAAAGGGGCAGCGTACTCGAGACTTACCACAGTTATGACCGCAGGAGTATTCTGTGTCATTTCATTTATCGTGCGGGAACTGTGGAAGAGATGGCTCAAGAACAGGAATAACATAAGGCAGACGTTGGTTATATTTACCTCGGCAGATACATATAAGAGCATACTTGAGGACATAAGGGACTACAGATATGTGGGCAGTCACATACAGGGACTGGTATTCGTTGATGATACGGACATAGAAAAGGTAAAGGCGGAGATAGAGGCAGCAGATGATTTTGACTCGGATCTGAATGTGTTATCCTATGGCGATGAGGCTTACAACAGAATCCTTCGGGGCTGGGTGGACGAGATATACTTCGACATGGCAGACAGCAATTACATTGCAAATGAAACTCTGGAGCAGCTTGCTGATATGGGGATCACCTTCCATCTTAGAGTGAGACTGCCACAGGCAATGAAGGAGCAGAAGTATTTCCTGGAGAAATTCGCCGGACACAACACAGTCACCAGTTCCAATAATTACCTGACCTTCAAACAGGCATTTATCAAGAGAGCCGCAGATATAGCAGGGGGACTTGTGGGTTCTGTATTCACACTCTTGCTAACTGTGATAATTGGTCCTATAATATTCATAAAATCGCCGGGACCTATATTCTTCTCACAGATCCGTGTGGGCAAGAACGGAAAGAAGTTCAAGATATATAAATTCAGGAGCATGTACATGGATGCCGAGGAGCGTAAAGCCGGGCTTATGGCAGAGAACCGTATACAGGACGGCATGATGTTCAAGCTGGACTTCGACCCGAGGATAATCGGTGCGAAGAAGCTGCCTGACGGCACCATCAAGAAGGGAATCGGGAATCGTATCCGTGACTGGTCGCTGGACGAGTTCCCGCAGTTCTTCAACGTCCTTAAGGGAGACATGAGTCTGGTAGGCACCAGACCTCCAACAATAGACGAGTGGGAGAAATATACCCCTCATCACAGATCGAGACTGACCATCAAGCCCGGTATCACAGGACTGTGGCAGGTCAGCGGCAGAAGCAAGATAACAGACTTCGACGAGGTCGTTAAGCTGGACAGACAGTACATAGCCGAGTGGAGCCTTGGAAATGATGTGAGGATACTGCTTAAGACGATCAAGGTCGTGCTTAAGAATGATGGGGCGATGTAAGTCGACCCCATTTGTTGTGTGGAAAATGCTGTGAATTGAGACTATCACACAGGGACTTTTATGAAAATGAAAAATCATCTGTGAATAGCGGATGCGTACGTAAATACAGAAATTAACTTTCAATAGGATGGTTTCGAAGAGGAACGGAGGAGTAAATAACATGAAAAATTATAAAATCGCCGTTGCGGGCACCGGCTATGTGGGCCTGTCGATTGCAACTCTGCTGAGCCAGCACCATCAGGTGACCGCGGTAGATATTATTCCTGAGAAAGTCGAACTGATCAACAACAAGAAGTCCCCGCTTCAGGATGATTATATTGAGAAGTATCTGGCAGAAAAGAAACTAAATCTGACTGCAACACTGGATGCGAAGACCGCATACGCCGATGCTGATTTTGTTGTCATTGCGGCTCCTACAAACTACGATAGCCACACCCAGCACTTTGACACATCTGCAGTCGAGGCTGTGATCAAGCTGGTCATGGAATATAACCCGAACGCCATCGTGGTCATCAAGTCCACGATTCCTGTGGGCTACACCGCCTCAGTGCGTGAGAAGTTCAACAGCAAGAACATCATCTTCAGCCCGGAGTTCCTGCGTGAGTCCAAGGCTCTCTATGATAACCTGTATCCTTCTCGTATCATCGTCGGTACTGATTTGGCTGACGAGAGATTAGTAGAAGTCGCGCATGAGTTTGCTGGTCTGCTGCAGGAAGGTGCAATCAAGGAAAATATTGACACTCTGTTTATGGGCTTCACTGAGGCTGAGGCGGTCAAGCTGTTCGCCAATACTTATCTGGCACTGCGTGTGGCTTATTTCAACGAGCTGGATACCTATGCAGAGAGCAAGTGCCTGAACACTCAGCAGATCATTGATGGTGTCTGCCTTGATCCTCGTATTGGTAGCCACTATAATAATCCGTCCTTTGGCTATGGCGGTTACTGCCTGCCGAAAGACACCAAACAGCTGCTGGCAAATTATGCCGATGTGCCGGAAAATCTGATCGAAGCAATCGTTGAGAGCAATAGAACAAGAAAAGACTTCATCGCAGACCATGTCCTGAAGTTGGCTGGTTACTATGGCTATGATGCAGAAAATGAGTTTGATGAAGAAAAGGAAAAGGCAGTCACCATCGGTGTGTACCGTTTGACCATGAAGAGCAACAGTGATAACTTCCGTCAGAGTTCTATCCAGGGGGTTATGAAGCGTATCAAGGCCAAGGGCGCAACGGTAATCATTTACGAGCCGACTCTGAAGGACGGCGAAACGTTCTTTGGTAGCCTGGTGGTCAACGATCTAGCCAAGTTCAAGGAAATGAGCAATGCAATCATTGCAAACAGATATAGTAAAGATCTCGATGATGTGAAAGAGAAAGTTTACACCAGAGATATTTTTCAGAGAGATTAAAAACAGTTGTGGAGAGGAACATGCAAGATAAGGTATCAATTATAACTCCTTCATGGAATAGTGAAAAGTATATAAAAAAGACAATTGAATCTGTTCAAAATCAAACCTATTCAAACTGGGAAATGATTATTGTAGATGATTGTTCTTCAGATAATACTGTTAAGATTGTGCAGGAAATTTCCAAAAAAGATCCGCGCGTGCGTATTTTGAAGCAGAGTACGAATGGCGGTGCTGCGAAGGCGAGAAATCGCTCTCTTAAAGAGGCAACGGGAAGATATGTTGCTTACTTGGATGCGGATGATATATGGAAGCCTTCAAAGATTGAAAAACAAATTCGGTTTATGAAAGAGCATAAATGCGGGTTTTCTTGTGCATCTTATGAAGTTATTGACGATGAAGGGAATGCACTGAATAAAGAAGTTCACATGTTACCATCAGTGGATTATGTGGGTTTTTTAACAAATAACTTATTACAAACTGTTGGCATTATGGTAGATACAAGTATTGTTGATAAAAAATATCTTGTTATGCCAGATATCCGTCGGAGACAAGATGCGGCAACATGGCTTCAGGTATTAAAAGCAGGTTATAAGTGCTATGGACTTAATGAGGTTCTTGCGGAATATCGTAGAGCAGAAAATTCTTTGAGCAGCAACAAGATTAAAGCAGTAAAAGGCGTGTGGAGTTTATATAGAGATATTGAAAAGTTGCCACTGCCTTTTAGCTGTTACTGTTTTGTGAGATATGCTTTTCTTGCAGTGTGGAAACGAATATATGTTAATAAATGAAGCATGAGAGGAGAGTTCCAGAATGTATAACGTGTTGCATGTAATAGGGCATATCGGTAGAGGCGGAGATACAACCGTTGTACTGGATGTGATGAAAAATATGGATCATTCAAAGGTCCGTTTTGATTTTATTACTCATAGAGGCGCTAAGGAAGAAACGGTTCAAAAACTCCGTGATGCAGGATCAAAGGTTCATATTATGGAGGGTGATGTTAGAGAGTTAGGGATGGCGAAATACTACAAAAATATTTTGGAGATATTAAAGCATACTGGGGTAAAATATGATGCGATTCATGTACATACAGGAATGCAATCTGGAGTCGCTCTAGCAGCAGCAAAAAAAGTTGGAATTCCAAAACGAATTTGTCACTCACATGTTACTGCAATTCAGAGAAAAGCATCGTTTGTTAAGAAAGTTATTGCTACACCGATATTTCGTTATTTATATATGAAAAATGCGACTACTAAGATTGCTTGCAGTAAAGATGCCGGAATCTTTATGTACGGTAAAAATTCAAGATTTACAGTGATTTATAATGCAGTAGATATTGAACCATACTTAAATGTTTCTTCGGAAGAGATACAAAAGATAGAGAACGAAATTGGAGCGAAAGAAACAGAAATTTTGATTGGACATGTAGCACGAATGAGTGAAATGAAAAATCAAAAATTCATCCTAGAAGTAGCAAAGTTGATGGAGAACTACTCGAACATTAAATTTGTTTTAGTTGGTGACGGACCAGACTTTCCTGAAATTAAAAAAATGGCACAAAATCAATCAAACGTGGTTTTAATGGGACGTCGTACGGATATTCCAATTTTAATGAAAACGTTTGATTGTGTAATTCTTCCTTCGCTACCGGGTGAAGGATTCCCAGTTACAATGATTGAGGCTCAGGCTGCTGGGTGCCATTGCATCATATCAGAAAACGTTACGAGAGAGGTCGAAGTAGGACTGAAACTTGTAGAAAGCTTACCTCTTAGTGAGATAAGTGCGTGGGTAGAAGCTGTGAAAAATATAGAAAAAAACAGAGACTATATACAAAGAAACAATTATGCAAAACAGCTAATAAACATGGGATTTGGTAAAAAAGAGTTTGTTAATAAGTGGATGTCTGTGTATGGTGTATGACATGGAATATTGGAGGAAAAGAATGCGCAAGGGAGTAATGAAAGCTTATGCAGCCGAAAGATGGTTGTATATGCATCATTTTCGGATGATTCCTAAAATTATAAAGATATTCATTAGGATTATTTTTAATGCAACGATTCCCTATACTTGTGAAATCGGGGGGGGAACCCTTTTTCCACATGGAGGTTCAGGAGTTGTATTGCATGAACATTGTGTAATCGGGTCTGATTGCAGAATTCAAGCAAATGTTGTGATTGGAGGACGCAATGGATTACCTGGTGCACCTAAAATCGGAAACAATGTTTTGATTGGAGCTGGAGCTGTGTTATTGGGGGACATAAGCATAGGAGAACACGCACAAATTGGAGCAAATGCAGTGGTAACGCATGATGTTCCGGCATATACGGTTGCTGTTGGGGTTCCAGCAAGAGTAGTGAAGAAGATTGGGAATAGAGACGAAAATTAATATTTAATTTGAAGGGGTGAAAAATGGAAAAGCCACTTATTTCGGTAATAGTACCGGCTTATAATGTAGAAAAGTTTGTTGAAAAATGTATAGACAGCATTCTTCTACAGTCATTTAAGGACTTTGAGGTACTCCTAATTGATGACGGTGCCAAGGATTCAACGCCTGAAATATGTGATGCTTGTGCCAATAAAGATAGTAGAATCAAGGTGTATCATAAGGAAAATGGTGGATTGTCTGATGCCAGAAACTATGGCATCGACAGAATGCAGGGAAAATATGTCACATTCATTGATAGCGATGATTATGTTGCTCCTGGGTATTTTGAGTATTTATATAGTTTAATAACTCAGGAGGAAGGCATACAAATAGCCATTTGTGGCAAAAAAAGTGTCCGTGAAGATGAGATTGCAAATTCAACACCGGAAACAATTCGTGAAGTTACAACAGGAGAATATGCGGTTAAAAAAATATTATGCGGTGAAGGATCTGGACACTCTGCTTGGGGAAAATTATATTCTGCAGATTTATGGCAAACTATTAGATACCCTAAGGGAAAAATATATGAAGATTATGCAACGACATATCGTGTGATGAGTTTGGTTGATAAGGCGGCTTGGGGCGATGCCGCAATGTATTTTTATGTACAGCATATAGAATCTATTATGCATCAAAAATGCTCACAGCGTAGTTTGTCTCTTGTGGATATTGCAGACGAGGAAACGAAGTTTATTATAGAAAGATGGCCTGCTCTTAAACAGGAAGCATTGGCAAGAAAAGCAATTTCGGAACTTAAATGTTTGCAAACAATCTTAAATGCAAAAAATGAAGAATTTGATGATTATAAGAAAAAAATAATGAGCGATATTAGACAGCATAAAGGCGAGCTGCTGACATCAAACAAGGTAACTATCAAAACCAAGATAAAGATAATAGCACTATTATTTGGGGAACGAACATTTAGCTTTATCTATAACCTGAATGATGGAGACAAAAAATATTTATAATTCAAGGAATGAAGAGCAAGGAGAATGCTTCAATGAAAATAGATATTATTACATTGCATTATATAAGAAATTATGGGTCAGTACTGCAAACCTATGCAACGCAAGCTAAGTTTGAGTCTATGAGCTATGAAGCAGAGATTGTGGATTATATTCGCCCAAATGCAGAAGACAATGCTATGATTGAAGAAGGATTTGAAAAGAAAAACCTTCATGGCATTAAAAAGATGCTGTATATTGGTTTGAAGAAATTTGAATTTTCAAAAAGAAATCGTGTCTGCATTGATTTCTTAAATAAGTATTGCAAATTGACTAGAAGATACAAAGATTACAATGACTTAAAAAATGATCCGCCAATAGCTGATGTGTACTGTACGGGCAGTGACCAAACTTGGAACGCTGAGTATAATGGTGGAGTTTTACCGGCATACTTTTTAGATTTTGCTCCAAAAGGCAAAAAGAAAATTGGTTATGCCGTAAGCATTGGAAGATCTACTATTTCTAAGGATGAAGAGAACGAAACTCGACCTTATGTTGAACAGTATGATGCAATTTCTGTTCGTGAAGATTCGGCGATGCAAATTCTTCAGAATATGGGATGTCAAAATGTTGAACAGATTTTAGATCCAACTTTAGTTTTGAATGAAAAAGAC
>OGYP01001848.1_pt1 | contig 10193 bp, 8 predicted proteins | sample 1576571 | NCBI WGS metagenome assembly OGYP01 (sample SAMEA3541559, study PRJEB24748) | human gut metagenome | biome: human gut; feature: human-associated habitat; material: faeces | place: China | collected 2012
CTTTTGGTATTTACTCAGCATTGCGTATTTTATATTTAATATGTGGTTTATGTGGCATAATATGAGTTATGTTGGTTATATCAAAGAAAATTATATTTATTTTTTTAAAGAGCCTTTGGATTATTTGTATCCTTCTTTATATCCGATTGTGATAGCGATAACCATTTTGTTTGAATTCTTATTTAAAAAAGTAAACAAGTTAAGTATTATTTTGAATTATATATTTATTACAACAATGTTTGGATTCCATTTCTTTTACATGGTTAATGATTTATCGAAAGGATAAGAAATGCTATTTATGAAACATACAGTTAAATTTTTTTCGTTATTACTTTCACTTGTACTGCTGATAAATTCGTTTTACATTACGGCGTTTGCTAATATCACTTATGATGCTGATACTTTATATTTATCAGGCGCAACATATAGTGGTGAAGTAAATAATTTGTTTTCAAAGCCAACATATTATGAAATAACCATTTATTCTATTTATAATAATTGGGGGAAATATTCCGGGCATTTAAAAACCACAGGTGCCCAAACGATTGACCAAGAAATTAGCGGAAATGTGGATGTGTTGTCAAGAAACAATGGTTATTACAAATTAGAAATAGACTGCATCTTTTCGTATAATAATGATTCAAGAGCTTTTACATTAACTCTTAATGATGAAGACGGAAGCTTAAGCGGAAGTGTGAATCTCAGTTTCATGGGATTAGACTCTCATTTTTACGGAACGAGCGGCGTTATAAAAAATGCTTTAAAATATCAAAATTGTTCTCCTGAAGCTACTGATTATAATGAATGTATTTCTTTTGATGTTGATGTATATGGAAAAGATAATAAAACATTGAAAAATGAAATAATACCAAAGCAATTGTATAATTCTCTCTATGATAAAAAATACATAGATATAAAGCCATATAATTTTCATGATGATAAAGACGATAATACGAGTTATGTATTTGCACATAAAAAAGTTGACAAAAAAGAAAAGCTATATGTAATAATAAGGGGAACTGACGGTGCTGAATGGGTTGGAAATATGAAGATATGCCCTCCCGATGAAAGCGGAAATTATGATAAATACACATTTAGTGATGATAAAAACACACACTATAACTTTTCACAGGCTGAAAAGGAATTAGAAAATAATTTAAGAAATTATATAAAAAGCAATAACCTCGACAGCGAAAAAACAGATTTGATTATAACCGGACACAGCAGAGGAGGCGCAGTGTCAAATTTACTCGCAAAAGAATTGACAGATGATACTGAATTTAAGCCATTTGTTACTGCGTATACATTCGCAACACCAAATGTAGCAACATATGATAAAAAAATGGAAAATTATGAAAATATATTTAATTTTGTGAGAGGCAATGATTTTGTACCCAATATTCCACTTCCTAATAATAATTGGAATTATTGGAAATACGGAAAAACTTATATTGAAACAAATACAAAATATGAAACATATTGTGATAAAATCACAAAAATTATGTCAGGTGAACAATATGCACCAAATGTCAAAGAATACTATCATAAAAGATACAAAAATATATATAACAATTCTGAAACAATCAGCTTATACAATGTATTATCAAATGGTTTAGGCAACGCGATGTCAAAAGGTGAAAATACTTCAAAAGGCATCAAGTATTTATTGAACTGCTTTGATTATAAAGGCATGGGAAAACTATTGTTAAATGTTTTAATCAAAATTATTTCGGTTAATGATGGTCATAAGTACAAAAAATACGGTGAAATCGGACTTAGTGATTATGAACCATTCAACTTTTACCAGATGAAAGTGAAATTGGGAGAAAAAGCAGATGGAGTTGTTACATCATTACAAAACTATGCGACTGAATATATCACCCACAGCAGCAATAATATTAGTTATGATTTGAGAGAAATTGAACAGCTAAAACATTTTTTACAGATAAAAGATGAAAATTCAATATCCAACTTAGATAAACTCGGCTACAATATTGATGATTATTCAACATGGCATGACATTGTTTTTGATGAAGCCGGAAAAGTCATATCTATAAATTTTGAATTTAAAGATTTATACGGAATATTAAATCTTACTGATTTTTCAAATTTGAAATATCTTAACATATCTTCAAATTATATTAACCAAGTTATTATTGATAATTGTCATAATTTGAGTGATATAGATATTTCTGACAATAACATTAAACATATTGATATTAAAACAAATTATAATATTTGTAATTTGAATTGTTCAAATAATAAAATTGGAGAAATCGATTTATCATCAAATACAAATTTAATTTCACTTGATGTATCAAATTGTTTACTTACGGATATAGATATTACCCTATTGAAAAATCTTGAAATGTTCAATTGCAGTTTCAATAGATTATCCTCACTCGATATTGCGAACAACAATAAAATTTATGAGCTTTCTTGTATTTTTAACTACATTGATTTAGATAATAAAACTTTCATGGATATTTTGGAAAATATCGCTCAAAAAGAAAATTCTAATGTATTCTATGAATTGCAATATATAAGCAACAATGCAAAGTTTGATACTGACGAAATGCAAGCAATCAAAGATTTTGCTTATCAAAACAGTTGCCTTGAATTATTAAACAATGATTCATCATTAAACATTGAAAAAGTGCAAGAGTATTTCAATTTTGATAAATTTGAAAATACCTATAAAGTTACTTCAATAGATATTTCTGACGAAAATGTTTCGAAAAAATTAAATTGTAATTGCTTTAAAGAATTGCAAAATATAAATTGCAATAGTTCAAAATTGACTTCACTTGATTTGACAGATTGTTTAAAAATTACTTCCGTGAATTGTTCTAACTGTGAATTGACAGAATTACTTTTACCATCAAACAGTAATCATAAATCATCTATGTTAAAAGAGCTTTTATGTGATAATAACCACCTAGATATAAATGTATTTTCAAATAAAGTTTTAAATAATATCAAATCAAAAAATGAGTATTCATTAAGTTATAAACATCAAATAATAAACAAAAATAAATCACAGTTCAATAATGATGACTATAATATTTTGAAAGACATATTTAATCAAAGTAATAATAAAAACATTTTGAAATGGGATTTGAACAAACCGGGTGAATGGAATGAAATCACTTGGAAATATGATTTTGAAACTAATAAATATTATATTTATGAATGTGATTTTAAATGTTTAAATTTAACAGGAAATATAGATTTAAGTAAACTCTCAAAAATTGAAAATTTGTCGTTTGCGGGAACGAATATAAATTCTGTCATTTTGCCAAATATCAATGTTACAACAGGGAGCTTTTATGATTGCAAATATCTTGAAGCAGTTATTTTACAAGGCGGTACAACCATTTCGAGTGGTGCATTTATGAACTGTCCAGCACTTCAGGCAATATATATACCTGACAGCATTGCAGATATTTTTGATGATGCATTTGCAAATTCATCCAAAGTTACAATTTGCGCAAACACGGGCAGCTTTGCCGAAGCGTTTGCCAACAAAAAAGGCATCAATTTCAAATCCGGTAGTTTCTTGTGCGGTAATATTGTTGCAATGGAAAGTCCAAATAATATATATGAGCATTATTATCCTGTTGAAGATGTCAATATATCAAATGAAGCCGGCAATATATCTAAAAGTGATAAATATGGATATTTTGTAGTATATTCGCTTAAAAACGGCAATTATGATTTCGCACTTGATTACAAATACGGATATAATTTGCACCTTAAAGTTAAAATTTGTGATTCATCAGTAGTCATTTCTACACCTATCACTATGATATGTTGTGATTTTAACAAGGACGGTTATATTAACGCTAAAGATTTTGCTGTGTTAAAAAAACATATTAACGGTTATGAGTCAACAATAGATAATAAATATTTTGATATTAACAAAGACGGTATTGTTGATAATGATGATTGGAAAATTGGGAAAAATTTCTTGCTTTGCAAAAATAATAATGAAATCATTATGAGTTACAGCAATGCAGAATATGATATAATTCCGGCAACGGCTGAAACAGCAGGAAATGAAGAAGAAAAGCCAAACGGCATTGATGTAGTAGACGGCGGACTCGATTGACTTTTATATAATATATTTGATATACTTTGCGAAAAATCAATTATTAAGATGTGAGGTTTTATGAAAAAACGAATAAAGGAATTTATTGAATATTATAAAGAATTAGGATTTAGCAAAATCTTTTGGTATTTACTCAGCATTGCGTATTTTATATTTGATATGTGGTATATGTGGAACGGAGAAAGTTATATAGGCTTTATAAAAAAATATCATAATGCTTTTTTTGAAAAGCCTTTGGTCTTTTTATACCCTTGTGTATATCCGATTGTAATAGCAATAACCATTTTGCTGGAATTCTTATTTAAAAAAGTAAACAAGTTAAGTATTATTTTGAATTATGTACTTATTACAGTATTATTCGCTTTCGATTTTTTTTATGAACTTTCTCTTTTTGCATAAATTTAAAAGGTGACTTTTATGAAACATACAAAAAATATTTGTTTTTTCTTTGAGCAAGTAAAAGTTTTTGTATAAATATTGAAAAGTCAAATATAATTTGATATACTATGTTTGTTAATTATTTAACATACAAATCTATTATAATAATCGGAGATAAAAAATGGCAAATTCACCTAAAATAATTGCAGTTGCAGGCAAAGGCGGAGTAGGTAAAACTTCAATCAGTGCAACTATTGTTAAAATCCTTGTGGAAAAATTTCCTGATAAAAAAATTCTTGCAATTGATGCAGACCCGGCAGTCGGCCTTTCAACCGCGCTCGGCATTGATGTTAAAACTACTATTGATGATATTCGTAAGGAAATTGTTGAAACTGTTGAAGACGGGCAAACAAAAACCGCTATTGAACTTTTGGGTGATGCAAGATATAAAATTTTTGACGCAATAGTTGAAACAGACGGTTTTGCATTTATCGCAGTCGGCAGGCCTGAAAGTGCAGGTTGCTACTGTAAAATCAATACATATCTTAAAGAAGTAATCAATCTTATCAGTGGTGATTTTGATTATGTTGTAATTGACGGCGAAGCCGGAATTGAACAGATTAACCGCAGAGTTATGGAAAAGGTTACACACCTTCTTCTTGTATCTGACGCAAGTAAAAAAGGTACGCAGGTTATTAACACTATTAAAGATGTTGCCGATAAGCTTGTGATGTATGATGAAATCGGCGCAATCCTTAACCGTATTCCTGATGAAAGTGTAATTAAACTTATTGATACAAACGGTATTGAAGTGTTGTCATACATTCCCGTTGATTCAAATCTTGCGGTGTATGATATTGAGGGTAAAAATATCACAAAGCTTCCTGATGATTCAAATATAGTAAAAGGCACTGCCGAAGCACTTGAAAAAATCGGCATTTTATAATTGTTATGAACTTTTTTGATGAACTTATAGCAAAATGTGAAAGCGCTTTTTCTCAGCATAATAAAAATCCCTATCATTTTAGCCCTGCAAAGCAGTGGGAGGATACCGGTATAAGCCACATAGTTTTGCAAAGGGATACAGCCTTTGAGCTTAACGGAATAGGCTTTAACCTTGTAACTTCAAAGCCGATAGAAAACAGTGAAACGGCAGTTATCGGCAATGAATTAAAAGAAATTAAAAACAATAGGAAATTTTGCCGAGTGTCAATAATTCAAATTGATGATGTTGATGATGAGCAAAAGGCATATAATCTTATTCGTAAAATTGAATATGTTAAATATCACTATTTTCCGCTTGGCTATATGATACGCACTTCATCCGAAGAGCAAAAAGAAATAGTAAGAGTTTCTAAAAGTGCAATAAAAAAGGGAATATCGTTTGAAAAAATAGGCAATCTTTTGAATTCAAAATTCCTTGAAAATAAAAGCGTAAAAAATGTGAAAACCGTGTTTGTAACAGCTGAAGATTTTGATTATTCACTCTTAACTTCGGTTGCGGAAAAAAACAGTGAAATCACAAAAACACTTAATCATATTATGCAGGGTATAAATTTTGATTGCTCTGCCTGCAATTTGAAACCTATATGTGATGAGGTGGAGGGTATGCGTGAACTTCATTTCAAAAACAGCGGTATGATGTAGAAAAACAGCTTGGACATTAAGTCCAAGCTGTTTTTTGGCGCTTTTCGTTTTTTGCAAACGGGCAGTACCTATGTACAGCTCCGTTTACAAGAAAACGAAATTTATCTCGCTTTCTCGAAGTCTGTTGGCATGCATAAATTTATATTTATTTCCAAACCTCTTCTGCAATTTCTTTAACAAGCTTAAGCTTTGCCCATTGCTCGTCTTCAGTAAGCTTGTTACCGATTTCGCATGATGCGAAGCCGCATTGCGGGCTTAAGCAAAGTCTTTCAATAGGGATGTACTTTGCAGCTTCGTTTATTCTTGCAATAACAGCTTCTTTGCTTTCAAGTTTTGGTGATTTTGTGGTGATAAGCCCCAAAACTACCTGCTTGTCACTTGAAACTTTTGCAAGCGGAGCAAAATCGCCGCTGCGCTCATCATCATATTCAAGAAACAGTGCGTCAACATTTTCCTGTGCAAATACATAATCCGCAACCGGTGCATAACCGCCGCTTGAAAAGAAAGTGGAATGGTAGTTTCCGCGGCAAATGTGTGATGTGATTACCATATCGTCTGCCTTACCTTCAAGCGCAAGGTTGTTAACGGTCAATAATTGCTCTTTAAATTCATTTGCACTTAATCCGAATACATCGGCATTTGCATTTTCGCCGATTACAGAACCCCAGGAGCAGTCATCAAGCTGCAAATTGCGGCATCCGGCATCATAAAATTGCTTGATTACATCTTTATATGCTGCTGCAATGTCAGCTATCAACTCTTCATTTGTAGGGTAATATTTGCGTGTGCTTTCAATATTTGCAGGCACAATAAACTGCAAGTATGTTTGTGCAGGTGCAGGAATTGTGTATTTTGCAACCGTATTTTCATCTTCAAATTGCTTTAAAAATTTAAAATATTCTACAAAAGGATGTGGCTTTGCTTTGATTTTTCCTACCAAATATGTGTCATCAAGCACTGCAAGTTCGGCGTTAAAAGGAACTCCGTTTCCGGTATCCTTATGTTCAACTCCGCCAAATCCCCACATAAAATCAAGGTGCCAAAATGTTCTTCTGAATTCACCGTCGGTAATTGCGTGGTAGCCAAGTTCCTTTTGCTTTGCTACAAGCTTGGTGATTTCATCATTTACGATTTTATCGTATTCTTCTTGTGAAATTTCGTTGTTTTTGTATTTGCTCTTTGCGTCTTTTAATGCCTGTGGCCTTAAAAAACTGCCTACAAAATCATATTTAAACGGTGTTTTTAATGTACTCATTTGAGTTGCCTCCTTGTTATTTGCTGAGTACAGTTTAACACATCATTTATGTTTTGTATAATACATATAACATACGGCTTGTCATAGCTTTAATCTATGGCTACGCATTTCTTTATCGCTTCAATATATGCAAGCGCATATCTTGAAAGCATAATGTTTTTCTTTTTAATAAGCCCGATACGCATATTTGCATCTATGTTTAAAGGCTTTGCAATAATATCTTCACCGTTCAGCTCTTTATCAATAACACCGGAGCTTACGGTAAATCCGTTTAGCCCTATTGCAAGGTTAAACAGAGTTGCACGGTCACGCACCTGTATGTTTTTCGGCATATCAAGCACACTTAAAAACTCCTCGCTGAAATAGAACGAATTGCGCTCGCCTTGCTCATATACCAAATACGGATATGGCTTGAGTTCATCAAGTTCAACTGCATCTTTGCTTGCAAGCGGGTGGTTTTTGCTGATGAATATATGCGGCGAAGCTTCAAAGATTTCCTCAAATACTAAATCGTTTTTCTTAAAAAGTTTTGTAAGCACTTCTTCATTTTGGCTTGATAAAAACAATACGCCGATTTCACTGTTGTTGTTTGCCACATCATCAATGATTTCGCCTGTTTGAGTTTCACGCAAAATGAAATTATATTCGTCTGCATCATATTTGTTCACAACATCTACAAATGCATTTACAGCAAAGGAATAATGCTGGCACGATACGCTAAGCTTCGGCTTTCTGTTTGTATCCTTGCAAAATCTGTCTTTCATAATATCAGCCTGCTCAAGCAAATTGCGTGCATACGAAAGCAATTCTTCACCCTCACGGGTAATTTTAATTCCCTTGTTTGTGCGTGTAAATGCGGTAACGCCCATTTCTTTTTCAAAATTGTGTATCGCCGCACTCAAGCTTGGCTGGGATATAAACAGTTTTTCTGCCGCCGATGTTATGTTTTTACACTCGGCAACAGTTACAAAATATTTAAGCTGCTGTAAAGTCATATTATTTCATAACCTTTCATTATGCTTTATGAAATAATTATATATTTCTTTACTTTATATTTCAAGTGTAAAAGATTTATATGATTGAACCGATAATAACTAAAAGTGTTCTAATTAAATATTTTTTGATTATACACATAAAGTCAATGGTTATAGATTGAAAAAATTGATTGAATCTAGGCAATATTCACGATATAATTATAAAGATGAATAATTATGTCAATGTGAGGTAAGATTTATGTATAATAATATCAGCGATTGGGACAGAATGGTTGCCGGTAAGCTTTATAATTCTGTAAACAAGGATATTTTTAAGCGGCACGCATTAGGGCTTACAAGGTGTGATCGTTTCAACAAAATTGCTTTGTGGAGATTTAAAACTAAACAGCGTGCGCTTGAAAAGCTTATACCGTCTGCAAAGGGTAAAGAGTTTGCAGTTTTTGCACCGTTTTACTGCGAATACGGTGTTAACATAAATGTCGGTAAAGGTTGCTTTGTAAATTATAACTGCACTTTCCTTGATGTCGCACCGATTACTTTGGGCAACAATGTTTGGCTTGGCGCAAATGTAACGCTTGCAACACCTAATCATCCTTTTATTGCCGAGGAGCGTTTGCCTGCCGATTATCCCGACGGTAACCACGACCTTGAATACGCTTCACCGATAGTAATTGAGGATAACTGCTGGATATGTTCAAGTGCCACGATTTGCGGCGGTGTAACCATAGGTGAAAACAGCATTGTGGCCGCCGGTGCGGTAGTAAACAGAGATGTTCCTCCAAACAGCATTGCGGCAGGCGTGCCGGCAAAAGTTATCCGCCAAATTGATGAAGATGACAGAATAAATGTGTGGGAAACATATGAGAAAAACGAAGTTCCGCTTTCGGTAAGGAAAATAAAATCAAAGTCACAAGGACTTGTTTGAGAAATTATTAAAAATTCTAAAGATAACAGATGAAATTACATCTGTTATCAGGAGCAATTCAGATAAAAACAAACTGCTTGAAAAAGTTGATGAAAGCGTTAAAGAAAAGCTGTGGCCGAATCTTGGCGGTGCGTCAGTTTTTGTATATGGGGTTCGAGTCCCTACAACCCAAAATAATAAAAATAGCGAAGCAGATAAATATCTGCTTCGCTATTTTGGTACGCTTCGTCCAAACATATTCCGTATTCAAACAAATTGCCAAGTCAATTTGTAACGAATACTCCATATGGTTCTCCTCTCAAAAACTGCCGTACGGTGGTGCGTCAGTTTTTGTATACGGTGCTCTTGCACACTTTCACAACATAATAAAAACGAGGAACATTCTAAAGAACATTCCTCGTTTTTGGTACGCTGTCGGTCCCGTCACTCAGTATCGAAAGGTCCACCGGACCTTTCTCCCAAATTTTTTCGCTTTGCTCAAAATTTGGACACTCGTGTTCGAGTCCCTACAACCCAAAACAATAAAAATAGCGAAGCAGATAAATATCTGCTTCGCTATTTTGGTACGCTGGAAGGGACTCGAACCCCCGACCTACTGGTTCGTAGCCAGTCACTCTATCCAGCTGAGCTACCAGCGCGTATATGTGTTGCACTTTTTGTGCTTTAATACTATAACACAAATAAAATAGAAATGCAACACTTTTTTTATTTTTTGTAAGGATTATTTGAAATATATTTTTCGAGTATATCACCGGCGAGTTCTACAAGTTCAGGGCAAGGGCGCTTTTTGTAATACTCTTTTGTGCGTTTTTCGGCAATCGGTGAATCCGGCCCCGGCTTTGAAATGCCAAGAAGTTCACGGCATATAATTGAACCGTTTTC
>OGYP01001850.1_pt1 | contig 10186 bp, 8 predicted proteins | sample 1576571 | NCBI WGS metagenome assembly OGYP01 (sample SAMEA3541559, study PRJEB24748) | human gut metagenome | biome: human gut; feature: human-associated habitat; material: faeces | place: China | collected 2012
CATAGGCAGGATGCTGGCAGATAAGCTGGCGGACGCGGGAGATATAACGGAATTTATCAACAGAAAATTATTTACCAGGAGTTATTGCACTAAATCGAGCATTAAAAAATGTGCATTCTAAATATCCATTATATGCATTACTTAGCAACGAGATTTCTGAAGAGATAGAAGAAAAATTAAATAAAAAAGGTATAAAAACTATAAGAAGAGAAAAAGTTGACTTGCCTCAAGAAATAATAGATAGAAACAGGTCAAGAGCAAAGAATAGATGGAATTATACATTTGATAAGTTAAATATTTTTGAACTAACAGATTTCGAAAAAATTGTATTTATAGATAGCGACATTTACGTAAGACAAAATATAGATTGTTTATTTGATAAACCACATATGTCAGCCGTAATAGACAAGCATCATGGTCCAAACTTGACGTGCAGATGCTTGGAGCTTACATCTGGGGTTATTGTAGTAGAGCCTAAAAAAGGTCAAATTGAAAAATTTAAAGAAATAATAAAAACAATAATAGACAAACGAGATGCAATAGGAGACCAAGATATTTTGCAGGAATATGACCATGAGTGGAAAAATAAACCTGAGTTACATCTAAAAAATAAATATAATATATTCTTTCCATATCTAGAGTACTATGTAAACTTTCAAGAATATTCGATGGATGACTTGGCTGTAATTCACTTTATATATCCAAAGAAACCTTGGATGATTGATAAAGAAAACAGAGTTGATGAATATGTTGAATACATAGATGGATTTACGAAAGAATGCTATGAAGAAGAAAAAGCTCCAGAATACATAGATTGCTTATATGGAGATCGTAGACACGCTAAAAAGATTGTAGAAGAATATTGCAAACTAATTGAAGAGTAAATTATTAAAAATACAACAATTAGACACCTATTTATACTAAAAAAATAGTGCAAAAGATAAAATGCAACTGAAAGTTTACAAAAAGATAATGAAAATTGGTAGTGCAACTTTATTTATTTGCTCTATAATTTAGGTGGAGGTGAGAAAAATGAGATTTAGTGAAAAATTACCAAAACTAAGAAAAAACAATAATTTATCGCAGGAACAACTTGCAGAACAATTAGGTGTATCTAGACAAGCAGTTTCAAAATGGGAGGCTGGCAATTCTTATCCAGATATGGAAAAAATGCTACAAATGTGCCAAATATTAAATTGCCACTTGGAAGATTTAATGGATGATGGTTCAATAGGAAATACTTCAATAGAAGGTTCGAAAAACAAGATTGATTTAAATGTATGCATGCAAGACTTTTTAAATTTTATAACAAAACTATATAATATGTTTGTTAGCATGAGGTTTAAAGAAAAAATTAAATTTATATTTGAAATGGTATTTATAATTCTAATTTTGTTGCTATCTGGGTTATTAATTATGAAACTTTTAGAATACATAATTTATGGAATTCTTCCATTACCTATATTATGGAAAATATTAAGCAAAGTAATTACGCTTATATTGATTGCAGTTGGAGGAGTAATTTTTATTCATTTACTAAAAATTAGGTATCTAGATTATTATGTAACAATAGAGGATCAAAATATTACGAAGAAGAGTATTGAAGAACCTATTGAAAAAACAGAAAATAGACACTACGAAGAAAAGTCAAAAGAAAAAATAATTATTAGAGATCCAAAACATTCTGGTCCAGCTTTTCTAAAAGTAATTGAAAAAATCATAGTAATAATGATAAAACTATTTATGATTTTCATTGCAATTCCAGTGGTAATAGGATTCGTAATTGATGTTGGTTGCACAGTAGTTTCATTGTACCATATTATATATGGAAATATATTCGCGGGAATTGCATTTGTTGGAATTGGTATAGCTTTAATTCTTTATAGCTTTATGGAATTAGCATTTAATTTTGTTGTAGACAAAGAACAACATTTTAAGAAAATATTTATAATTGCAATAATAGGCTTGATAACCTGCGGGGTAGGAGCAGGAATAGCAATAGGGTCATACCTAAATTTCGAACATGGTTCAACAAATCAATATAATGAATATAAAACATTATCACAAGAAATTCCAATGTCTGATAATTTATGGATAACAAAAAACTATGAGCATGAATATATTATAGACAATTCAATAGGTACAGTAAACATTGAAGTAAAATATTTGAATGGAATAGAGCCTAAATTAGAAATAGAAAACAGAAAAAATTCTAATGACGAAAACTATCAGTATTGTCTTGTAACATATGACACAAATAGATATATGTTGTATAAAAATATATTACAGGATATAAAAAACAAAAAACTTATTGACTATGAGAATCTAAATTCTATTAAATTAAAGATAACAGTATCACAAGAAAACTATGAAAAATTACAACAAAATTATGAAAAATACTGTAAATAATATTAAAACTAAATAAAAAATAACAGGAGTGTGCTTTTGAAAAGAAGTGCACTTAAATTATAAAAAATAAAAGAACAAAAGTTTGCAAAACTATTGAAAAGGCATTATAAATATGCTATAATAACAGTGCAAAAATTTTATTAAAGGATGATTTTAATGAATGATAATATTATTATAAAAGGTGCAAAAGAACACAATTTAAAGAATATAGATTTAACGATTCCAAGGAATAAATTGGTAGTTGTTACAGGACTTTCAGGTTCTGGAAAATCTTCACTTGCTTTTGATACTTTGTATGCAGAAGGACAAAGAAGATATGTAGAGAGTTTGTCTAGCTATGCAAGGCAATTCTTAGGTATGATGGAGAAACCTGAGGTTGAGTCTATTGAAGGACTTTCACCTGCTATTTCTATTGACCAAAAGACTACATCTAAGAACCCTCGTTCTACAGTTGGAACGGTTACAGAAATTTACGATTATTTGCGTTTATTATATGCAAGAATTGGAGTGCCATATTGTCCAAACTGTGGTAAGAAAATTGAAAAGCAGACTATTGACCAGATTGTTGATAATATTCTGGAGCTTGAAGAAGGAACAAGACTTCAAGTTTTAGCTCCTGTTGTGCGTGGAAGAAAGGGAGAATTTACAAAGCAGTTAGAAGATTATCAAAAAGCAGGTTTTATTAGAGTAAGAATAGATGGTCAAATGTATGAGCTTGGAGAAGATGAAATTACTCTTGATAAAAAGAAGAAACATAATGTTGATGTTGTGGTAGACAGATTAATTATTAAAGAAGAAATTCGTGCAAGATTAACTGAATCTGTTGAAACAGCAATGAAATACGCAAACAACTTAGTTACAATAGATGTGCCAGGCCAAGAAGAAAAAATCTATTCTCAAAATTACGCATGTACAGATTGTGGCATTAGCTTTGAAGAATTAACACCAAGAATGTTCTCTTTCAACAATCCATTTGGTGCCTGCCCAGAGTGTACTGGTATTGGCTATTTAATGAGAATTGATGAGGATTTAATAATTCCAGATAAAGATAAGACACTATATGATGGGGTAAAAGCTTTCGGAGCTAGCACCATGAAAAAAGGCGATACTATGGCTAAGATGTACTTTGAGAGTATTGCAAAACATTATGGAGTTAAAATTAAAGATGTTCCAATTAAAAAATTACCAAAGGATTTCTTAAATAAAATTCTATATGGTACAGGAGATGAAGTAATTGATTTTGAATATACATCTGCTGCCGGAACAAGAAAATTTTCTACTCCATTTGAGGGCGTAATTCCAACCCTTGAAAGACGTCATAATGAAACAAAATCTAATGGTATGAGAAGTTTTTACGAGATGTACATGAGTGAGTCTCCCTGTCTTGCTTGCCATGGGGCTCGTTTAAGAAAAGAAAGTTTATCTGTAAAAATTGGAGAATTAAACATAAAAGAACTTACAGATATGTCAATAGATAAAATAAAAGAATATATAAATAACATAGAGCTTACACCAACCCAGGCAATGATTGCAGAACAGATCTTACAAGAGTTAAATAAACGTTTACAATTTTTAATAGATGTTGGACTTGATTATTTAACACTCTCGAGACCAGCTGGTTCTTTATCTGGTGGTGAAGCACAACGTATTAGGCTTGCAACCCAAATCGGTGCTGGTCTTACAGGGGTTCTATATATTCTTGATGAACCAAGCATTGGACTTCATCAAAGAGATAATGACAAGCTAATTGCTACATTGAAGAAATTAAGAGATTTAGGAAATTCTGTTATAGTTGTAGAACATGATGAAGATACGATGTATGCTGCTGACCAGATTATAGATATTGGACCAGGAGCCGGAGTACATGGTGGAAATGTAATGGCACAAGGAACTGCAGAAGAGATAAAAAATACACCAGGTTCTATAACAGGTGATTATTTGAGTGGAAGAAAACAAATAGTAGTTCCAAAGAAAAGAAGAAAGTCTAATGGAAAATCTATAGAAGTAGTTGGAGCAACAGAACACAACCTAAAAAATATTACAGTAAAATTTCCATTAGGACAATTTATATGTGTAACAGGTGTTTCTGGTTCAGGAAAATCAACACTCGTAAACGAAATTTTATATAAGACGATTGCAAGAGACTTAAATGGTTCTAATGAAAAGCCAGGAAAATGCAAGCAAGTAAAAGGCCTTCATAATATAGACAAGATAGTAAACATAGACCAATCACCAATAGGAAGAACTCCTCGTTCAAATCCAGCAACATATACTGGTGTGTTTGATATGATAAGAGATTTATTTGCAGGCACAAACGAAGCAAAAATGAGAGGATATGACAAGGGAAGATTTAGCTTCAATGTTCCAGGTGGAAGATGTGAAGCTTGCTCTGGAGATGGAGTCTTAAAAATAGAAATGCATTTCTTATCTGATATTTATGTTCCTTGTGAAGTTTGCAAAGGAAAACGTTATAACAAAGAAACATTGGAAGTAAAATATAAAGGAAAATCAATATCGGATGTGTTAGATATGACTGTTGAAGAAGCATTAGAATTCTTCGATAAAATACCAAGAATAAAGTCAAAAATTCAAACATTGTATGATGTCGGCTTAGGTTATATCAAACTAGGACAACCTTCAACAACATTATCTGGTGGAGAGGCTCAACGTGTAAAATTGGCAACAGAACTTTCTAAGAAAGCAACAGGAAAAACCTTGTATATCTTAGATGAACCAACAACAGGCTTGCATATTGCAGATGTTCATAGATTAGTAGATATTTTACAAAGACTTGTAGATACAGGAAATACAATAATTGTAATAGAACATAATCTAGACTTAATAAAAACTTGCGACCACATAATAGATTTAGGACCGGAAGGCGGAGATAAAGGTGGACAAGTAATAGCAGTAGGAACACCAGAACATATTGTAAAAAATGAAGATAGTTATACAGGAAAATTCTTAAAAAAATATCTTAATTAATACAAAGCAAATCCCCATTGGTTTAAAACCGCAGGGGATTTACTTTCTTTGCGGATACTTACCGCAGAGTTTTGAGCAAATTAAAAATGTAACTTCAACTTACTTATGAAAGAGATTTCTCCAATGTGGGAACAATCTCATCTGTGGAGTTTACCACGGTATACAGTTTGGCGTCTTTTTCATCTGCAAATCCTTCATCATAAATTCGAGCAAGAACGTGTAAAACGTCATTAAAGTAACCTTGCTCGTTGATGATAATGATGGGGCTGTTGTGTTCACCACAACGTTTTGCCTCTATGCTTGAAAAAAGCTCGTCAATTGTTCCGATGCCACCAGGCAGAAAAATATGCATGGAAGTATTTTTGAAAATCCAATCCTTGCGCTCACTAACAGTGTTGAAGTCAAACAAATTGCTGTAGAAAAGCTCTTCGGCATCATTAATGTATGCCTGAGGAATAGCCACGATTATGTTGGCTTTATTAAGTAACATACATTTGTACATAAGCCCCATAAGGCCTCTTGCACAACCGCCAAACACGAGAGTGTGCTTATGCGCAGTTATGAATTTTGTAACTTCAAGTGTTGCCGTGCAATAGCGGCTCCACTTAACGTTATCAGTTACATCACGAGATGAACATCCAACAAAAATATTCATCATATGCTCCTTTCAATTATACATGTGTATAAAACGAACTAACTAATTTTACCACAGAATCTTCGAAAGGTCAACATAATAAAAAATAGCAAAATTACTCTATTGACAGATTAGAACAAAATACATATAATTACTGTATAAATAAATTAGGAACAAGGTGAAGAAATGGAAAATAATATAATAGAGAATAATATAACAATAGGAATAGAAGGACTAGTTGGAGCCGGAAAAACATCAATTTGTAGGGAATTATTAGACAAAATACCTAATAGTATAATATTACATGGTGGCAATTTATATAGAGGAATTGTATTTGCACTTATGAATTCTGGCATAGACATGAGCAAAATAATGAATAATTCTGATAAACCAATTGATATAAAGCAAATGATGGATATACTAAAAGTTGAATTGAAAATAGAAAATAGAGAAAGTGTTGTTTATGTTGATGGAAAAGAAATAAACGAAGAAAGTTTACAATCAGACACAACATCAATGGCAGTTTCTAAAATTGCAAAAGATGCTGATAACACAAAATTCTACATATTTGGAAGAAAATTAATAGATGCATATAAAAAGCAATATAATCTAATAATATCAGGTAGAGACTTAATGAAAATTTATCCCGAGCTAGATTATCATTTTTTCGTAACAGCAGATATAGATACAAGAGTAGATAGAAAAATGCATCAATATGAAGATGAAACAATAACAAGAGAAGAATTGAAAAAACATATTGAAGAAAGAGATATGTTGCAGGAGCAAGCCGGCTTCTACAAGAGATACAGCAAAACAATTAATGTTGATGTAACAGAATGCAAGAATGCAGAAGAATCGGCTATGAAAATATTAGAAAAGATTGCACAATAAAATATTTCGACCAAAAAGGGGCGTCCCTAATGGGCGAAAAACTAAAAAGGAGTTTAAGTATGGATTTTGTAAACGAAAAGTTAGAAGAATTTAATAAATTCTTAGATGGTAAAAAGGTTGCTATAATCGGCATGGGTGTTAGCAATGTGCCTTTGCTAGATTATTTTTATGATAAAAATGCGAAAGTTACAGTATTTGACAAGAGAAATTTATCAGATGAAATTATGGAAAAAATAAATAAATATAGATATGAAGTTGAAATAGGAGAAGATAATCTATCTAGATTACATGGATTTGATGTTATTTTCAGATCTCCTAGTGCATTACCAACAATACCAGAGTTTGTAGAAGAAGTTGAAAGAGGTGCATTATTAACGTCTGAAATTGAAATGGTATTAAAGCTTGCACCATGTAAGGTAATAGGCGTAACTGGCACAGAGGGAAAAACTACTACTACATCAATTATATATGAAATATTAAAGCAAACAGGACGTAATTGCTTTTTAGGAGGAAACATTGGAAAGCCTATATTTACTAATGTAAAAGATATGAGACCAGACGATATAATTGTGCTTGAATTAAGTAGTTTTCAATTAATGGGAATGGATGTTAGTCCTGATATTGCAGTTGTAACAAATATGTTTCCAGACCACTTGAATGTACATAAATCATATGAGGAATATCAAGAAGCAAAGAAAAATATTCTCTTACATCAAGATAAAAACGGAATAGCAATCCTAAATAAGGATAATGATATTACTAGAAACTTTGCAAAAGATGTAGTCGGAAAAGCTGTATTCTTTAGTAGTACAAAGCAATTGAAAGATGGATATGTGTATGACAGAGCTGACCAGATGATAAAACATTGTGTAGATGGAAAATGCATAGAGTTATTGAAAAAAGATGAAGTAAAATTAAGGGGAATTCATAATTACGAAAATATTTGTGCTGCACTTGCAGCAACAGAAACAGTTGCTACCCAAGAACAACAGTTAAATGCAATAAAAAATTTTAATGGGGTTGAACACCGATTAGAGTTTGTAAGAGAACTAAATGGAGTAAGATATTACAACGATTCTATTGGAACTAGCCCAGCAAGTACAATTGCAGGATTGAATGCTTTTGATGAAAATATTGTATTGCTAGCAGGTGGATCAGACAAAGGATTAGATTACAAAGAAATTGGAGAAAAAATAGCACAAAAAGTAGGAACATTAATATTGACTGGCCAAACATCTGAAAAAATTGAAAATGCAACAATCATAGCATTAGGAGAAATACAAGATAAGAAAATAGACATTATACATTGTACAAATCTTGAAGAAGCCGTTAAAATGGCAAAACAAAAAGCAGTAACAGGAGATGTAGTGTTATTATCGCCGGCAAGTGCAAGCTTTGATGCCTTCAAAAATTTTGAAGAACGTGGAAAAAAATTCAAACAGTATGTAAATGAACTAAATTAACAAAACAAAAACCTTCTCATATAATACAGTATATGAGGAGGTTTTAATAATGCAAGAACATTATTAAAATATATCTTCCAGAATAGTTCGAGGGAGGATACAAATATGTTAAGTACTGATGAGTATATGAAAACTATAATTGGAGATACATATACAAGAAGTGAGATAAACATAAAAGAGCCAACTTTACAGACGGTAGATTTATATCCAGAGTCATATTTAAAAATTAATCCGATCGTTATAAATAAATGCAAAAAAATTACACAAAAACCAACAAAAACTATAATTAACCAAATTACTGATGAAATTTTTAAAGAATTAAATGAAAAAAATGCCAAAGATGATATAAAAAGCGATTTCATTCAAATTTTGGTATTAAATCAACTATAAAAGAAAATTTTGACAAATCAGCAAAATTCAAACTGTATATTCAATTTTCAAATGTGCATAATAATATTGTAAATTTTTTTGAAAGGTGGATATATAAATGAAAGTTAAAGATTGTATGTGTAATCAAGTAAATTATGTAAAGCCAAACACATCTGTACAGGACTGTGCTAAAATGATGTGCGAATGCCATATTGGTTGTACTCCAGTATGCGATGATTCAAACAGATTAGTTGGAATTGTAACAGATAGAGACATTCTTTTAAGAGCAGTTGCCTGTGATAAAGATACTTGCAAGACCCAAGTTAGCGAGATAATGACAACACAGCCATGCTCATGCACTCCAAACAGCGAAATTACAGAGGCTGAAAGATTAATGTCTGAAAAACAAATTAGAAGAATACCTGTAACACAAAACAACAAAGTTATCGGAATTTTAACATTAGGAGATTTAGCCGCAAATCAATCAGTAGACCAAAAAGAATTGTGTGATACAATAGAATGTATTTGTGGAACAGACGAGCATAACGCAGAGTAATTCTATAATTTTTCAACTTTAATATTAATGCAGAAATACTTATTATTTTTAAAACTTCGGTACGGCACTATTGGTCGGAGCTCTTCCAGGCTCTTCAAAAGGCGAGCTTGCCCTTGTTTTTCAAAATAATAAGTATTTCTGTTTTATTTTGAAAATAAATTATATTGTATAACGTATACTTTTGGAAAATTACCATAAAATAGTAATATATTATTTATTAGGAGCTATTATGGTAATTGATATAAATTATTGGACAAAGGTTTTTAGAAAGTTAGTTTTATTGATATTAAGCTTTATAACTATTTATCTAAGTTTCAAACTAGCTTTCTTTTATATGCCTTTTTTAATTGCATTTGTAATATCTCTTTTGCTAGAGCCTGCTATAAGATTTTTTATGAGAAAATGTAAATTTAGACGAAAAACGAGTGCAATTATAGTAATTGTAGTTGTGTTAGGAATAATTCTTGGATTATTAACTTGGGGGATTGCAACACTTGTTTCGGAAGGCTCAAATTTATTAGATAATTTGGGAACGTATTTTACAAATGCGAGCCAGATGATACAAAAATTTATTGGCAGTGAAAACTTAAAAAAGTTGAACATTCCAGAAAATGTTGTTACGGCTATTGAAAGGTCTGCAACAGAACTCCTAAATACAGCAGTATTATGGCTAAATTCATTCTTAAAAGGTGTACTAGAATGGATCACGTCGATTCCAACTATTGGAGTGTATTTGGCTGTAACATTTTTATCACTGTACTTTATTTGTACAGATAAAGTATACATGATAGACCAACTTGAACACCATTTACCCGAAATGTGGGTGAAATCAACTTTACCGCGTTCCAATGATTTGGAAATCATATTGCGGATTTCCAT
>OGYP01001854.1_pt1 | contig 10178 bp, 8 predicted proteins | sample 1576571 | NCBI WGS metagenome assembly OGYP01 (sample SAMEA3541559, study PRJEB24748) | human gut metagenome | biome: human gut; feature: human-associated habitat; material: faeces | place: China | collected 2012
CACCACCATCACCTACCATGGCCGGACGGCCCGTGGCATCTCCCGGACCGCCGTGAACCCGCAGCTGACGGAATATGAGGCGGAGCGCCTTCGCCAGAAGGCGGTGAAGCTAAGCTTCTTCAAGGCGGCACGGGAGATCACCGGCATCACCCCCAGCTGGGGGGCGCTGACGGGCATCCGACCCGGCAAGCTGGCCTCCCGGATGCTGGAGGAGGGCATGACGGAACGGCAGGTGGACCGGGTCCTGCGGGACACCTACTTCGTCTCGCCGGAGCGCCGCCGCCTGTGTATCGAGACGGCGGAGGCCTCCCGCAGAGCCAAGGCGGAGCTGAAGCCGGAGGATATCTCCCTGTATGTTGGCATCCCCTTCTGTCCCACCCGCTGCGCCTATTGCAGCTTTGTGTCCCAGTCCGTGGAGCGGACGCTGGGACTGGTGGAGCCGTATCTGGAGGTGCTGCACCGGGAGATCACCGACGCCGCCCGAATGGTGCAGGAGACGGGGCTGCACATCAAATCCTTCTACATGGGGGGCGGTACTCCCACTACCCTCTCCGCCGATCAGATGGACCGGCTGCTGACCCACCTGAATCGCAGCTTCGATCTGTCGGGCTGCGTGGAATACTGCATTGAGGCCGGACGGCCGGACACCATCGACCGGGAGAAGCTGCAGGTGCTGCTGGATCACGGTGTAGACCGCATCAGCGTCAATCCCCAGTCGCTGGAGGATCACGTCCTCACCGCCATCGGCCGCCGCCATACGGCCCGTGACGTGGAAGAGGCCATGGCGCTGGCCACCGGCATGGGCTTTCCCCATGTGAACATGGATCTGATCGCCGGCCTGCCGGAGGACACGCCGGAGGGCTTCCGGAGGACACTGGACAAGTGCCTGTCCTACGGGGCCGACAACATCACCGTCCATACCCTGAGCCTGAAAAAAGGCAGCCGCATTTTGCTGGAGAACTTCACCATCCCCTCGGCGGAGGCGGTGGGCGAAATGCTGGACTACGCCAACGCCGCCCTGCGGCAGGCGGACTTCCACCCCTACTACCTGTACCGGCAAAAATATATGTCCGGCAGCTTTGAAAACACCGGATGGTGCATATCCGGAGCCGAGGGGCTGTATAATATCTACATCATGGAGGAGCTGCACAGCATCCTCTCGCTGGGGGCCGGTGGCTCCACCAAGATGGTGGACCCGGTGCATCAGCGCATCGAGCGGGTATTTCACACCAAGTACCCCACGGAATACATCCAGAGAAGCGAAAAGCTGGAGGAAAACCTCTCCGCCTTCCGTCAATTCCATGAGAACATGAGGGGATGAGCATCCCCGGACGGGAGGGTGCATGGGCTTTCTGGGGGGTGCCGCCCTGCTGACGGCGGCGGTAGCGGTCAGCAAGCTGCTGGGGGCCTTGTATAAGATCCCACTGGGCAACCTGCTGGGGAGTCGGGGCATGGGCTGCTTTCAGGCGGCCTACAACGTCTATGGCGTGCTGTTGACCCTCTCCACCGCCGGTCTGCCGCTGGCCATGAGCCGCCTCATCGCCCAGAGCAGGGGCAGACCCCGGCGGCAGCGGCGCATTTTCCATGTGGCGCTGGCGTTATTTCTGGCGCTGGGGCTGGTGGGCAGCGGTGTGATGCTGACCTTTCCCCGGCAGCTGGCGGGCCTGCTGCACAATGAGCTGGCGGCCCCCTCCATCCGGGTACTGGCCCCGGCGCTGCTGGCGGTGTGTCTGCTGTCCGCCATCCGGGGCTACACCCAAGGGCAGGGGCAGATGCTGCCCACCGCCGTCAGTCAGGTGGTGGAATCCGCCGGGAAGCTGGTGGTGGGGCTGGGCCTTACGTGGTACCTCCTGACTGTCCGGGGCGTCTCCCCGGAGATCGGGGCCGCCGGGGCCATGGCAGGTGTGACCGTAGGCTCACTGCTGGCGCTGCTGGTTCTGGCCCTGCGGTGGCTGCCCTCCTGCATGGGCAGTGACACTCCACCCTCCCGGCGGGAGGTGCTGGGTCAGCTGCTGAAGATCGGCGTTCCCATTACGCTGGGGGCCGGAGGCATGAGCTTCATCACCCTGCTGGATCAGTCCGTGGCCATGGATGCCCTCCAGAGCCGGTTGGGTCTGGGGCTGGAGGAGGCCAACCGGCAATACGGGGAGTACGCCTTCGCCCTGACGCTGTTCTCCCTGCCGCCCTCCTTTCTCTATCCCATCAGCGTCAGTCTGGTGCCGGCCATCAGCGGAGCGCTGGGACAGGGCGACCGGCGGACGGCCCGCCGCCACACCCGCACCGCCCTGCGGATGGCACTGCTGCTGGCGCTGCCGTCGGGGATAGGGCTGTCCGTTCTGGCGGGGCCTATCCTGCGGCTGCTGTACCCCGCTCAGGTGCAGACCGCCGCTGCCGCCGCCCATCACCTGCGGGTGCTGGGGCTGGCTGCCGTGTGCGTGTGCCTGATGGTGGTCTCCGGCGGTATTTTGCAGGCATGGGGTCACGAGCACATCCCGGTGGTAACGCTGCTCACCGGCGGGGTGGTGAAGATCGCTGTCAGCTATCAGCTGGTGTCGGACCCCGCTTGGGGCATCCGGGGCGCCGCCGTGGGAACACTGCTCTGCTATGCGCTTATTGCGGGGATGAACCTACTGGCGGTGGGACGCACCACCGGGATAGTCTTTCGCTGGGGCGTTCCTCTCCGGACGCTGGTGGCAGTGGGGGCCATGGCGGTGACGGCCTCCGGCTTTTACCGGATGCTGGTACACCGGGCTTCCCTGCCGCTGGCCGTGCTGGGAGCCGTAGCGGCAGCCGCTGCGGTGTACGGCGGTCTCGTCCTGCTGCTGGGGGCAGTGCGCCGAGAGGAGCTGTGTGCCGTTTTTGCCGCCAAAAAGCGGCGAAAACCATCTGGATTTTTTTAAGGATTTCTCACAAATGACGAAAAGTCTTGCAATAGGAGCGTAAATATGATAGATTTTGAGAGGAAGGAGCATTACGGTCTTTCGGATCTGCTGCGCATCGTGGCGTTGCTGCGGTCAGAGGACGGCTGTCCTTGGGATCGGGTGCAGACTCACGCCTCCCTGCGGCGCAGTCTGCTGGAGGAGGCCTATGAGGCCGCCGAGGCCATTGACCGGGAGGACCCTGCCCTGCTGAAGGAGGAGCTGGGGGATCTGCTGCTGCAGGTGGTGTTCCATGCTGATATTGAGCGGCGGGCTGGTAACTTCACCATGGACGATGTGGCCGACGGTGAGGTTCGCAAGATGCTCTTCCGGCATCCCCATGTGTTCGGGGGACAGGAGACGGTGCAGGACGCCGATACGGTGCTGGAGGGCTGGGAGGCCATCAAGCGCCGGGAGAAGGGCCAGCAGACCACCGCTCAGGCACTGGATGCCGTGGCCCGGAGCCTGCCGGGACTGTGGCGGGCGGAGAAGCTCCAGAGCAAGGCCGCCCGTGACGGATTCGATTGGCCGGACATCTCCGGGGCGCTGGACAAGCTGGACGAGGAGGTATCCGAGCTGCACCGGGCCGCCGCCGGAGACGGCGACATGACGGAGGAGCTGGGAGATGTGCTCTTTGCCGCCGTGAAGGTGGGGCGCTTTGCCGGGGTGGACCCGGAGGTCGCCATCCACGGCACCTGTGAGAAATTCATCCGCCGCTACCGGGCGGTGGAGGAAGGGGCAGCCGCCATGGGGAAATCCGTGGATCAACTGCCGCTGGAGACGCTGGAGGCCCTGTGGGCCGAGGCCAAGCGATCTTAATGCGATGGATATCGTTTTAGGATATAGACGTACCAAAGAAACATTTTTTAGGAGGAATCACCATGAATAAAACCGAACTGATCGCCGCTGCCGCCGAGAAGGCCGGCCTGTCCAAGAAGGACACCGAGGCTGTCATCACCGCTACTCTGGCTTCCATCACCGAGGCCCTGCAGAACGACGACAAGGTCCAGCTGGTGGGCTTTGGCTCCTTCGAGGTGAAGAAGCGTGCCGCCCGCACCGGCCTGAATCCCCGGACCAAGGAGACCATCGAGATCCCCGCTTCCGCTGTTCCCACCTTCAAGGCCGGCAAGGCTCTGAAGGACGCCGTTGCGAAGTAAGGTTTTATATGGTTTCGGTCGGTGTGCTGCGGCACACCGACCTTTTCATGAAAGGAGCGACGTTTCATGCGTCTGGACAAATATCTGAAGGTTTCCCGGCTCATCAAGCGCCGTACCGTGGCCAATGATGCCTGCGACAATGAGCGTGTCATGGTCAATGGACGGGTGCAGCGGGCCTCCTACGACGTGAAGCCCGGCGACCGCATCGCCATCCGCTTCGGCCAGCGGACGCTGGAGGTGGAGGTGCTCACCGTGGCGGACAATGTGGGTAAGGCCGAGGCCGCCGCCATGTACCGGGAGATCATGGACAGCCCGTCATAACCGAAGAGCCCCTTTCATACACATATCGTAGTATGTATGTGTATGAAAGGAGCTTTTTTTATGGCATATGAGATCACCGGCGCTCCCCTGCACCACCGGCTGGAGCTGGATGGCCGGGAGCGTCTGACGGTATCCGGAGTGGAGGATGTGGCCCGATTCGACGAGACGTGCATCGTCATGTCCACCTGCGTGGGGGATCTGGTGGTCACTGGCGAGGGGCTGCACATCGGAAAGCTCACGCTGGACGGCGGAGAGCTCCATGTGGACGGCCACATCGACTCCATCAGCTATGAGGAGCCTGCCGCAGGGCGCACCTCCCTGCTGTCCCGGCTGTTCGGCTGAGGGGATGGAGAACTATGTCTCCGCCCAGCTGCTGCTGTTGGGGCAGGCGGCGCTGCTGGGGATGCTGGGTGGGGTGGTCTATGATCTGCTGCGGCCCCTGCGGCGGGGTCGGCTGATCCACCTGACGGATGCCCTGTTCACCGGGGGCGGACTGGTGCTGATGGTGTGGTTCCTGACGGCGGTGAGCCGGGGCGAGGCACGGCTCTTTTTGCTGCTGGGAGCCTGCGGCGGAGCGGGGCTGTATTTTCTGCTGCTGGCGCCGCTGCTGCGGCCGCTGTGGGACTTTTGGGCCGCCGCTGCCGCCGCCTTTGGACGGCTGCTGGCACTTCCGCTGCACTTTGGTGTAAAGTTGGCGAAAAAAATCGGGAATTCCCTGAAAAAACACTTTCTTTTTTGGAAAAAATACGCTACAATGAAACAGTATCGGTGGGAGTATCCCCCATCTGCAAGGCGCAGGAAAGGAGCCCGCTATGGCACGGAAGAAAAACACAAAAAAACGCCGGAGCGGTCTGCTGGGCGCACTGGTGCTGCTGATCCTGCTGGGCGTGATGGCCTATAAGCTGGTGGAAGTCTATGGTGACCTCTCCGCCGCCAAGGAGCAGGAGGCACGGCTCCGCACTCAGGTGGAGCAGAAGGAGGAGGAGAACAACTCCCTGAAGGATGCGCTGTCCCACGCCGACGACCCGGACTACATTCTGGGGCTGGCCCGTGACCGACTGGGGCTGGCGGAGGACGGCGAGCGCATCTTTCCGGACGTGAACAACTGAGCATCCCCATTTCAACACCGAAGGGAGTCAATAGAGAAGTATATGGAACTGGCGGTTGGGACGATCATCAGCGGGAAAGTCACCGCAATCACCAAATTCGGCGCATTCGTGAGCCTACCCGGCGGGAAGTCCGGTTTGGTCCACATATCAGAGGTGGCCGCTGCCTTTGTCAGCGACGTCCACGACTACCTCACCGAGGGGCAGGAGGTCACCGTGAAGATCCTCTCCGTCTCCCCGGAGGGGAAAATCAATTTGTCCATCAAGCAGGCCCAACCCCAGCAGGAACGCCCGCAGCCGGCCCGATCGGCCCGGCCCCAGGGCGGTCGTCCCGGCCCCCGCAGCGGCGGGCGGTCTCCCCGTCCGGCACAGGCCACAGTGGCCATGCAGCCCCCGGCGGAGCCGTCCTTCGAGGACAAGCTGAAGCAGTTCATGACCCAGTCCGACAGCAAACAGTCGGAGCTGAACCGCTATATGGCGGGGAAGCGGGGCAGCGGGCGCAGGAGAAGATAATTGAAAATAAGCAGGCAGAAGCGTAAGGCTTCTGCCTGCCTATTTTTTGGGGGCGAGTTTTGCCGGTGCCACATCCTCCGTGCGAAAACGGTGCTCTATGATCGGGCAGCATTGTCATCCATGGTAAACCCACAGCGCAAATCATTACGCAGCGCAACCGGGGCGGTCACGCTGCGTAATCGGGATAAATTACAGGTTTTCAGTCAGCTCCTCGCTGAGCTTCACGGCGCCATACAGATTCTTGGCGCTGCAGCCAGCCCGGCCGCCGCCGGCGCAGGCGCAAGCACAGGCACAGGCACAGCTGGAGGCGCAGGCGCAATGGCTGCCGCCTCCGCCGAAGCCACCGCCTCCAAAACCGCCGCCACGCTTTCCGCCGCCGAAGCCGCTGCTGCGGGGCGGGGCGGGCTTATGCTTGGTGCCCACGGAGCCGGGACGGGGATGGCGGCCATCCGGGCCGGCGGGATACCACAGGCCGTGGACGAATACGTAGCGGGTGCCGAAGCCGCCGGCATAGCCGTCGTAGACGGCGGCCCGGACCACGAAGAAGATCACCAGAACGAATATCACGCATACAGTGAATACCCAGTTATCGGAATCGTCATAGGAGTCGTCGCCCCAGCTGTTATCCGGCAGATTATCCCGGCTGTTCTCCCAATACAGGGTGGAGGGCCAGCTGGCATATTCCACGTTGAAGCTCAGCCGGTCCCCCGGTTTCATATTGCTGGCGGTGAGCACATGGTCTCCGCCGGTCTGGCCGTCGGAGCCAACGCCCGCCACGGAGGCTGGGTCGTGCCACGTCAGGGTCATGACGTCCACCGGGGCGCTGTCGAACCAGCCGGGGGTATAGTCATAGGATACAGCCCCGCTGTCGCTGAGGGCATACATATACTCCTGCACCCAGCGGAAGGCAAAGTGGAAGGTCTCGTTGGCATCGTAGGACTGGGTGAAGTCGATGTAGGCGTAGCTGTTGTCGTGATCGATGCTCTGGATGTTGTCGGTGAGGGCCGTCATCTCCCGGATGGAGCCGTTGGGGATGCCGATCTTGGCCCCGCCCTGCTGGGAGTTGGTGGCAGGCAGATCCTCCAGAGGCTTCCAGTCCAGCGTCACCTGGATCGTCAGACTGCCGTCCTCGGTGTTGGGAGTGACGTCCACCTGATAGTTGACGATCTCGTCGTAGATCTTGTCGGCGTGGGCAGTGCGGGCCGTCAGGGGCAGCAGGCAGGCCGCCAGCAGCAGGCACAGCAGCGCCCGGCAAATGGTCTTTTTCATGGTCAGCACCCCTCTCTGTTTCCCTCGCCCAGCTGGCAGATATGCTCCAGCTTGGCGCTCTTGGCCCGGATGGCCCGGCAGGTCTCGCCGTCCCAGATGGTGGGCCAGTCGTCGGTGAGGAGGTTCCCCAGCGTGGTGCCGCCCAGCCAGCTCTGGCAGGGAACTACCTGCCCGTCGGGGGTGACGGCCATGTTGCTCAGGCAGGCTCCGCAGCTGGGGATCAGGTGCAGGCCAAGCCCCCGGAGCGTCTCCTCCGGCAGCCAGCCGGGGCTGGTGAAGTCGATCTCCATGTCCAGCTCCTCCGCCGTCTCCACGGCCTGACGCAGCACGTCGGTAAGCTCCTCCGGCGTCAGACGGGTGGCTTGACTGGCCTCCGTCTCGGCGCCGCCGGAGGGAATGAGCCCGGAGCAGGTGACGTATCGCACTCCCAGCTCATGCACGAAGCGGAGGGTAGCGGCATAGTCTCGGTTCAGGCTGCACAGCGGCGTGTTCACCGACGTCATCAGGCCCGCCGCCACAGCGTTGCGGACGCCCTGCACCGTGTCGTCGAAGCCCGGTGCGCCCACCAGCGTATTGTGGACAGCGGCGTCGGCGCTGTACAGCGTCACCTGCACACTGTCAAGGCTGGCCTCATACAGCCGGCGGCACAGCTCCGGCGTCAGCAGGCGGCCGTTGGTGTTGAGGCGGGTCACGAACCACTGGGCGGCCCCCACCAGCTCCACCAGATCCGCCCGGAGGGTGGGTTCTCCGCCGGTGAAGGTCACCTGCGGGATATTGGCGTGGCGCAGGCGCTCCAGCGCCTCCTTCCACTGAGCGGTGGTCAGCTCCCGGCTCTCGCCCATGGGCTGTCCGGCGGCGTAGCAGTGGAGACACTTCTGATTGCAGTGCCATGCGCCGTCCTGCGTCATGGCGCTGACCATCAGGTCCATGCGGTGGGGTGCCGACATATAGGGGGCATAGTCCCCCAGACTTAGGGTTCCTACCTCCACCGGCGGCTCCTGCCCCCGTGCGATGGCGATGAGGCTCTCCATCAGCAGAGCAAGGTCCTCCCGCAGCTGCTCCGGCTTGGTCCGGGGGTAGACGCTGCGGGTGGCCGTCACGGCCTCCTCCGCCAGCCGCTCCCAATCCGCCTGCTCCACCTCACGGTCCGGAGCGTTGTCGCTCTCTGTGAAGAAGCTCTCCAAGGCCGCCATGAAGTTGGCCAGCAGAATGGCCCAGCTGAGATTCAGCGGGATCAGTTTGGCCCCGTTCAGCAGCAGGAGAAAGGGTTCGTCCTTCCCCTCCGCCCGTGGCGGGATCATGTGCAGCCGCACCACGCCCGGACCCTTGGGGTCCAGTGTGATATGGCGAACGCAGCTCAGGTGCTGCTCCCAGAATTTTTTCTCACGACGGGTGATACGCATCCGAATCAGCCCTCCCTATCCTGTTATTCTCTGATTTACAGTATACCATATCTGCTGAAATGTGCAAGAACATCTATGGGGGGAGGAGGTTCTTCTCTCGGCTGTGATGCCGCAGCGCAGGTGCTGATGGGATGATTTTGTGGCTTTCCATAAAAAGGAGCCGCCCTGCAAGCAGAGCGGCCCAAGCGGGTGGGATATTGGAAAGCTTCCGATGCTTATGATATACCCGTCCGACAGTTTTGTAAATAGGAGCTTTTGGCGGAAAACGGGAACTTTTTCCGCTTCCTGTCGAATTTGTCGCGGATTTTAACTTTTTGTGAATTATCCACAAAAATAGGCAAAGCACCTTTTCAAACAGTATGCAACATGGTATAATGCCCACAAGGATAAGGGGAAACCTCTCCCCGACCCTTCCCCCTTTTTGCAAAGGACACTTGGAAAGGAGCAAGCCACATGAAGTTCACATTTGCCTGTAAGAAAGTTGCGCTGAACGACTCCATCAAGGAATATGCCGAGAAGAAGATCAGCAAGCTGGATCGGTACTTCCCGGAGGAGGCAGACGCCTTTGTGACCTTCGCCGTAGAAAAAAAGAACCGCTGCGTGGTGGAGCTGACCATCCGGGCCGCCAACGGCACGCTGTTTCGGGCGCAGGAGGAGGACCCCGATGGGGATATGCGGGGCGCCATTGACGAGGCGGTGGCCTTCATCGACCGCCGTATCCGCAAGAACAAGACCCGGCTGGCCCGGAATCTGCGTCCCGACGCTCTGACCTCCAACATCCCCGCCGAGTTCGATGTGGTGGAGGAGCCGGAGTATCATCTGGTGCGTACCAAGCGCTTCGCCGTGAAGCCTATGAGCACTGAGGAGGCCATTTTGCAGATGAACCTGCTGGATCACTCCTTCTATGTATTCCGCAGCGTGGAGACCGGCAATATCTGCGTGGTGTATCACCGCAACAACGGCGGCTACGGTCTCATCGAGACGGAGTAAGGCGCTGAAAGTAAGCGCATGGCATAGAGCATATGGGGTCCCGGACAAATGTCCGGGACCCTTTTTTGTTGCGCCGCCGGCAGGCAGCGGAAAGGGTTTCTGCCGGCAGGGGTGGAAAAAGGGACGCCCCAGCGGGCGTCCCTTCTATGGTTTTGCGATCGTTATGGGGAAATTACTGGTTCTGCTCCGGCTTGTCGTCCTCCAGCAGGGTCTTGGCGGAGGCGGCCAAACCGGCCAGTCCCTGAATCTCGCTGGGGATGATGATCTTGGTGGCCTTTCCGTCAGCGACCTTCTGGAAGGCCTCCAGCGCCTTCAGTTTGATGACCTGATCGTTGGGGGCGTTCTCGTTGAGCATCCGCATGGCGTCGGCCAGCGCCTGCTGCACCTTCATGATGGAGGCGGCCTCGGCCTCAGCGGCCATGATCTTGGCCTGCTTGGCGGCGTCGGCCTTCAGGATGGCGGACTGCTTCTCGCCCTCAGCCACCAGGATCTTACTGGCCT
>OGYP01001862.1_pt1 | contig 10154 bp, 9 predicted proteins | sample 1576571 | NCBI WGS metagenome assembly OGYP01 (sample SAMEA3541559, study PRJEB24748) | human gut metagenome | biome: human gut; feature: human-associated habitat; material: faeces | place: China | collected 2012
GTGATGGCACGTTTGCCGCGGAGGATATAATTTCCGCTGTTGATGACAATACTTGCGTGCGGGTGAAGGCCGCCGTGCGCGACTTTGTGGAGGAGACCAACCTCACGGTGATTACCGAGGACGGCGGGTTCTACACCTTCGATGCCCGGTACGCCGAGAACCCCTCCATGTCGACCATCGAGATTGCGGCCGCGGAGAGTCCGGCGGCACAGCCCGCGTCAGCCTCGGAGCCTGCCCGTACGGACGAGGGGCGCGTGCTGCTCCGCGAGGTGGGGCGGGAACGTCCTGCCACAGTGAAGCGCATATTGAGCGACATATACCGCCAGAACCGCGCAGACGTAAGGGGAATTCACACCCGGAAATACGGCGTGGAGGTCGAGGTTCGGGGAATCTACGTCCACAACGACGTGATCTACCTCCATGTGCAGATCGCCAACAACACGAACATCTCCTTCGAGGTGGACTATCGCCGCTTTGTCGTCGCGGACCGCAAGGCGGCCAAACGCACGGCTCAACAGCAGCGCATCATCGAACCGCTGCGGGTCTGCAACGCCCCCTCGATCGTGCGCGGGCACCAGCGCCAGCGCATCGTCTTCGCCCTCCCGAAACTGACTCTCGAGGAGGACAAGATTCTCCTGCTGGAGATTGCCGAGAAGGACGGAGCCCGCCACCAATATCTCGAAATCTCGAGCAAGGAGCTGCTAGGAGCAAAGGCATTGTAAAGATGAATCATACCAAGCCAAGAAAAAGCCACTTCTTTCAGGAAGTGGCTTTTCTCAATTATTCGTCAGTGGGCTCAACCAGCCGACTGTTTATATCCATTCGTTCGTGATAGATTCGGAGGTCATGTTCCCCAAAGTAGGCCTGTGGAAATATTTTCAAATCTTTCAGATAACCAAATTTTGTGTTTTTGTTTTCCAATCAACAAACCGTGTGTTGCACTCATTTTTTTAGCCTTCAATCTGAAAATAATCTCCGGTCCAAGTCAATCCGGGGCTTCCGTAGAAATAATTTATACTAGTTTGCATTAACCAACTTATTGGCATATTCACTTCCCTATTTATTTTTCATATTCCTTGCAAATGAATTATCAGGTTCAATCATTAACCAATATCCGATTTACCTATTAATAATTCAATATGACATGGATTACGAATTTTGCTATGTGATAATGCTAGCACATATGGACCAAGGATATCAACTTCGATTGTATCACCAATAAAAAAGAGTCACAAACAAAGGCTCTACTACAAGCCTTACACGACAAAATCATCAAAACGCTGCAGATGCTCCTATACTTCCGACTTAATAATTCTTTATCTCAGCCGTATCTAGCCAGCTCGGAACAAGTTCCTTATTGGCATTCGGGTGATTTGATAGTATCAATCGAAGGTTATTTATGCTACAATATGCTTTCCAAATAATCTCCTTTTGTTGATTAAAATATTCTGTTGAATATTCATCAGTAATCAGAGTGTGCGCCGGTTTTTGTCTTAATTTTCGAATTTCTTTGAACGGTTTGATCAGGTCATCCACACTACCGACAGTCGTGGTAATAGATTGTTCTAGCCATTCTGCCAACAAGGCCAATGTCCCTTTAGGTGTTACGACTATTTTTCCATCCTCGCGTTTTTTCTCCTCCTCTAAGACTACCTTTTCAGAAAAAAAATCACGATTTATATTCTCGGAAATCATGTGATCCATTGCTAATATAAAAGCATTGAAATTTTTCTTCGTTGGCAGGAAGAAAAAAGATAATTCTTTAGGAGGGTTCTCCAAGGAAATCTTTGTTCGAAACAATGGCTTCCCGAAAATCTGTTGTGATAAATCAATCACTGTATTGACCTCACATTGAAATGCAGAGTATACAGATTCTGATGTAACCCAATTCCCTTTAATTGTGTTCACGTAGTATTCTTCAAGAATTTGAGGCTTCCGATTGGATTGAACCATTTTACTTTGCCAATAATTCTGATGTTCTGGAGTTAGATCATTGAGATATCGTAGATATGCTACTACAACGCGAGTTCCCGTGTTATCATAACCTAGCCCAAAGGATTGCAAGAATACCCTATCTTCCTTTCTCACCATCGATTCGCCATCTTTCTCTTTGAATGATATTCTTCCCGAATAATCCCTAAAATAAAAATGATATCTCGGATCTTCATAATAGCGTTGCAATACATCCATATCAAAATAACATGGAGTTAGTTGCGGTTCACCCAACGATAACAATTTTGTAAAAAATGGCATCTTGCTTACATCTCGATGTTTACGAAGATAAGATTGTGATGGATAAACACAGATAGGATATTCTGTATACTCATTCACATATTCAATGTTACCAATTCGGCATACCTCGTCTGTTATCTTCTTCGCAAATTCGAGACAGTTTAGTTGAGAGGGAATAGGATATGTTGCCCAATATATGATATGAGGATTCGTAGAAGACTGAATCGTACATTTATCTTCTGCCACAAGTTCTTTTACGATGTCTATTGATTCTTCATATGTGATTCCAAGGCCATGGCTTATTTGCCTAAGAGGGATACCATTAAAATCCAAAGAGTTGATGAAAAAAGAATAAATACAGTCCAGCGCTTCTTCCTTATTATTTTTCATTTATCAATTGATTAAATATATGGGAAATCAATGACCTTGTTTATACAGAAGCAAGTAATGCGAAGATACATAAATTTGCGTAGTTAATCTCACATATGAATCGAAATAACATTAAAAATGCGAATATCTCTTTTCATCTATCAAACAAAGCTAATCTCCTATTCATGAAAACAAGTAAATAGATACCTAAGTTAAACACAAAACATTTTTGAAATAAAAATTAGAGAAGATTATAGAAATACAAAAAGATTCATGTAGAACATTCTAGATTTTTACATTATAAACGAGATATTCATATATATATCAATGATATGCATTTACCAACTAATTTCAAGTGTGAATAGACCATCCGTTCATCTTTTCCAGCATATAGCAGCAGGAACGATCCGGCGAGCCATGATAGACCAGTCCGCCGACAACTCCGAGAGAACCGTCCGCATAGCGCTGCTTAAAAAGGAACGAGTAGGGAGCAAAATCCCGATAGAGCTCTATTTCGCTCGTCTGACGAGCGTTTTGGCCCCACCGCTCAAGCCTGCCGAGGCACTCCTGCAAGGTGCAATCTCCGATACTCTCGGCATACCGGACGACCGCATCATAATACTCCTGACACATGATTTTCATAGCGTGATTTGTTATTTGGTTCGACAATAAGTCATGGTTCCATAAGGTTTCTTGCGTTGAATTTCTACCAGCAGGCCCCGTTGGACCAGCGAGGCGTAGGTCTCCCGAACGAAGTGCACGCACGGCGAATCGAACGAACAGCCCAGCGGTGCGCGAACAGTGTACACCATCAGTTGCCTCACCAGCTCCTCGAGAACCTCATCCCGAAGGTGGTATTTCGAAGGGTCCGAGGTACGGAAAGCCTCAAGAAAAAGCTGCTCGGAATAGTGTTGCCGGTAGTAGGCCAACTCCTCCTCGACGGTAAAGTCGTAGAGCCGATCGTAACGGTCCGTCGTTTGATATTGAAACGAGGTTCCCTGTCGCAGAACTCTTTCGACAAGGGCAATATGCGGCTCCTCGACCGGGCCAGAGAGTTCCGTCGGGTGGCAGTAGAGACAGGTCGTTCCCAACTGGAAGGAGGGACAACCCGGCGGGTTCTCCAGGATTGTAAAGCCTGCACGCGAGAAGAGCGCGCAAATCTCCGTGTAGAACCGGTCGTGTTGCTCGTGCGACATGCGTCCGTCGTTATAGCCCGCCTCGATGCGGAAGTAGACGTCATAGATTGGATGGGTGGTTTTCATGGTTTGAAAGGATTAAGCCGCAGCCCGAAGACTGCGGCATGGTTCAACAATCGGCAACAAAAATCTATGCTGCCGGAGCTTCAGTCTCCTCTTCTGCAATTTCGTCGGCTCCGGTCTCCAAATGGTCGAAGATCAACCGGGCGGCCCGGTTGACATCGACCAGAATATCGAACAGGAAGGCAGGCTCCTGGCGCAATTGCGAAAGCCACCCTTTGAGATAGGCGGCATTCTCCTCCCGGGGTGTCGTAGCAAATCCCATTATGGCGCCACACAGAGCCGAGGTCAGCTCCGCAACCAACTCTTCGCGGGCATATTGATTGTCGCCAAAGCTGGTCCCCATCGTGCGGTTCAGACGCTCGGCATGGCCCGTGCTGTGGGCAATCTCGTGCAGCAGCGTCCCGTAGAAGGCTTCTCCCTTCGGAAACTGCTCCTTGAGCGGACAAACGACCCGATCGTGCAGGCGTGTGTAGTAGGCTCGGTCGCCGTAACGAAGCTCGATCGGACAGAGCCACGACTGCTGCTCGATCATCTTGTCAATCGGCTCGCAGACCATTCCGTCGGAGTAATCCTTCCGTTCGTTACGGGTTGTCAGTGCCGCATAGCGCTCCGGCTGTTTCTCGTGCATATCCGTTTGGTCGAGGTTGAAGACCGAATAGTAGCGTATGATGGGAATGACCTCGTACTGTTTGCGGGCCTCCTTCGGAAGCTGGCGATACTCCTCGAGGTCGATCTTGCGGCGGGTCTCCTTGTGGCGGATGTAGATTTTCCAAAAATAGACCGGAAATGATTTTGAACCTTTGAGGATATTCAGTCCCTCCTCTTTGGCTTGTTGGAAGGTCATAAAGATCGGCGTTTGGTAGCCTGCTATCCCCGAGAGGAAGAGCAGCAGCAGAATATTCCCGGCTCGGTAAGGCGTGCCGCGCAGGTTGCGGGGAAGCCCGTGGTCGAGATCTGTAATCCACGGTTTTTGCCAGTCGGTTTCGAGGTGCTCGATACACTGGATCATCAGCTCCGTCAGATGGGGTGCTATGGTATCTATCAGATTATTGTTTTTCATGACTGAAAGTTTTGAAAGGGTTATGAGTTGGATCGGGTGGTGAGCCGCCACACTTCGATCTTTTCTTCGTTTGTTTTGGTATTCCACCAACGATTGCAGGCTTCCCGGAATGCACGGTAGTCCTCTTGGGGATCGAAGTCTTTTTGAACAAGACCGGTCATTTTCTCCCGATCTTCTATCGTGGTTTCATTATCCCACCAGGGATTGATTGTCTCTTTCATCAGTTCGCTTTCTCGAATCTGATAGGTATGATCCTCACAGCCATCACACCACAGGTCGTCCCGGTCGTCATCAATCGAGCAAACCTGATCGGTATTGCCATCGACCCATGCTAGATAATAAACATGACGTGATCCGCACAACTCACATCGCCATGGATCAGAACTGTTTCCTGAAGTGACAGGCTGTATCATTACAGGATTCTGCTGTAAAATGCTGCGGTATCGTTTCCGCAATTTTTTGAGTGTTCTGTTCATAGTTACAGATATGAAAGACGGAGCAATCGTTTGATTGCTCCGTCGGTTTTACTTGGATCAGGCAGCTTGCGATTCTGCCGTCTCGTTCGGACTGAACTCCGGATCGGCCGGGATAATCAGCGGCTCGGCAGGCAGTGCCGGAATCTCCGTGTCGGGGGTCGTCTCCGGCTCCTCGGGAAGTTCTTCGGGAATGGAAACTGAACTCGATTCCCGGGATTCGGCCAAAGCCCTGGCCTCCTCCTGCGCCTTCAGGTCGTCGATCTGCTCCTGCAGTTTCGTCCGGCGTCGTTCGTAGGTTGCCAGGTATTTCTCCTGCAGAGTCCGGCTTTGAGCCTCGAAATTCAAATCGGCAAACCGGCACATCAGGCGTGTGTCCACCTCCTCGTCCGTACAGTTGTAATCCCGGGCCGTTGTGCGGAAGAAGTCAAGCAGGAAGAGGCGAATCATTGCCGCCCGCTGCTCGGGTGTCAGTTGCCCGGCAGCCGCAAAGCGCTCCTCCTCGGTAACGCGCCATTGATTTTGAGGCTCGATGCCGCACTGCTGTAGTCGGTCGTCCGCCATATGTCGGATCACGGCGTAGTAGAACATCTGGTGCTCCTCTTCGGTCAGCGGGTTGCCCGAGACCTTCGATTCGCGGAACAGCGTCTTCATGTCGGCGGTGATATGCTCGTAGCAGAGCTGCCGGTTTCGGTGGTCCTGCCGCAGCAGGCTCTCCATCGGAGAGGCGGGAACCATCGTGACGTAAACCGTCCGTTCCCCTGCAGCATCCTCGACTGCGACCTTCCGCTCCTCCTCCGGGATGTCCTCATAGCGGATCTCCACGTCGAACATGCCGATGATGGCATATTTGCGGACACGTCCTTCCGTAACGTCGAATTCGAGTTGCCGGGTCTGCTCCGTAAATCGGGCCAACGCTGCTTCGTAGCGCTTCACGGCTTCCGCGTAGTTTCCTTCCGACGAGTAGCACTCCGCCTGAGGAGCTTCGGGCATTTCGGGGGCCGTATCGTAGTAATCGAGGTAGTAATCCAGCTCCTGAATCCGATAGCCCTCCTCTTCGAGATGTTCGATCACTGAATCGAGCGTATCGCCCACCGTGGCAAGGACCGTTCGCGGATCCGCCTTCAACAGTTGCAGGGCCTGCTGAATAAGGTATTCGTCGTTCTTGCGCATCATGCAGCTCCGGTTCTGGCAACCCGCACAGCCCTCCGCACATTCATCCTTGAAGAGAATCTGGTTGGCCGTATTGTGGTGGCAGGAGAGGCATTCGGTCTTGTCGAAGCGATAGGTATCCAGGCGGGTCATGTAGCGGTCGTAGAGCCGTCGGGCAATCTCCCGGATCCGGGCATTCTTCCACGACAGGCGGCATCCGTCCGAGAAATGCTCCTCATAGACCTCCTGCTGGACCGCCGCATCGTATTTCGCGATCTCGGTGGCGACACCGACCGAAATCTCCTCCCGGTCGAGCTGCTCGGCAAGGGCTTCGATCAGATCACAGAGTTTCAGTCGGGAGCGGATGTATGCTTCGGACTTTCCGAACTTCCCGACCAGGCTTTCGATCGTATGACGGCCCGATTCCAGCGCCCGTTTGTAGGCCGCAGCCTCCTCACGGGGTGTCACGTCCTCACGCTGGAGGTTCTCCGTAATGGCGGCATCCTCAGCTTCGGCATCCGACAACTCACGGACAAGGGCCGGAATGAATTTCAGCCCCGCCATCGCTGCGGCCCAATAGCGACGTTCGCCATAGACAATCTCAAAACCGCCCTCTTTGGGCCGGACGCAGATCGGTTGCAGAACCCCGACCTGGCGGATGCTGTCGGCGAGTTCCTGCAAGGTCTCCGGCCGGAAATCCTTACGGGGATTGTAGGTGCTGCTGACAATCTTGTTCAGATCCAGCAACTGGACGGTCGGAGCGGGTTGTTGTTCCGCAGTTTCAGAAGAGGTCGTAGCCTGCGGCAATTCCTGCACGTCGGGATTCGAATTCAATGTCGTAGCTTTCGATGCTTTGACCCGGTTCTTCTTCGTTTTCGGTTCTTCCTTGGAAGTCTGCATAACATCAAACAGTTTTTACCGTGTGTCTCACGTTTCTGGGACCATGCAATCCCAACAGACTGCATAGTCAATGAAATAATTATGTTATGAGGACTTATTCCCGACGCGGTCGGTTGCCTCGGGAAGAGACACAGTCATGCGGCGACGTCGGAGCGGCGAAAAATACCGCAGCCTTGGCGAGGATGATTTTTCGTCCGAGGACGGCGGGCCGCCCGCGGCCTTCCGCATGACTATCTTTCCCGACGGCAACCGGGAAAAGACATCCTCCTTAAAACGTCTCGAAATAAGACTCTGTACCAAAAACGACAGCCTAAGCCTGCTCAAAGGCCGAAAGCGATTATGAATTACACCTACTATCGTTCCCACTCAGAGTCTTACACCCTTTTCTCCCATAGTAGGTAGAATGGAACAACGATTTTATATTCCTATCTGGAGCGAGGACTTGACTGTTTCGACGAAGAGTTCAGCTACCGGAAGGTTACCATCTGCCGCAAATTGACCAACATGGACATGGCACTCTTTCTCGGGGTGCTTAATATATCCGCCGTATCTACCGGAGACGGCGGAGGAGGCTCGCAAAAGCGACCTCCCGTGAAGCAACAAGGACGAGAACGTCCTGCATTGGGCCGCCACTACGCCCGCACCGGCTAGACAAAAAAACGCAAATTAGGATTAAAATGATAAAAGTTATGGAACAAGCATACAAAAAGCGGCCACATCGTGCGACCGCTAATAGTCCGCCGGTCTTGGCGGATATAGGGAGATTACTTTATAAATCTGTAAATTTCTTTATTATTCCTATATCAGACTCACTTTGGGGTACAGTATATCGTTCTCTGATTCGATTGCTTTTGTTAAATAAAGAATCTTAGAGGGCGGAATCTCAAAGTCATAACGAAAAGCAATAATATCAATTGAATCAATCTCTATAAACATTATTTGATGGCTCGATTGTATTTTCGGTTGAAATGATTTCGGATTCAAAGTCACCTCTACTATTGTGTCTAAAGATAGTCTCTCCACAGACAGGACACTCGGCTGTCTCTATCGTCTTATATGGCATTATGACATTAACTTCCTTAATGCCTACTAATGTACCACATTTTTGGCACTTAATTTCTCTATAGTAACTCATAATCATTAAATATTAATATTTTTCATCCCATGAGCAGGTAAAATCCAATTCAGGTAAAGAACATTTTACCAGTATCACGCTACGGTCCGGATTAATCTGGAATGGGCGACATTTATCTTTTGAATGATAGTCTATATGAATATACTCGCCATCAGGAAAATTTATTTTATATTCCTGATGGAGCAAATCTGCTCCCTCATTAGGCAAATCGTTTATTTCTACTTTTGTATTTTCTATTTTTGGCAAAACGAATATTTCACCATCTTGTTTACACTGTGATATTTGTTCTTTTATAATCTGTATTGCTTCTTGTACCTTCATAACATTCATAGTTTAAAATTCAACTTTTAATCTAATTGTTTTTTTAATTAACTTCATTATTTATATACGTTACAACATATATTTTGGTATCATGGTAGTGTTTCAAAAAGTGCGTCTGGATAGGAGCCTTCAGATTCCTCAGATATGCAAATATAGCGATTCTTGGTTTCAGAACAACACGCCGCGGCGTGTTGTTCATATTTTTGTGTTATAGTCTTCACTCGGGGAATAATTCCCGATCCAGGTCGATTCGCGGCACCGGTCTCAGGTAGGATTTCTTATCCATATCTGTATGATAGTAGCTAATACAGAATTTCTGCATTCTTGGTTAACTTGGAGGACGGTTGCTACATGTGGGTTTATAGCGATTTTAGGGATTATGATGGCGGTAGTAGGGACGTATTTTTTACCAAAGTAAAAATATATCAAGATAGTCTCAACTGGTAAACTTTAATCTACCAGTTGAGAATTCTTTTTTTAATAATTCCCTATATACATTTAATCACGAACAACTAAGGACCAAGCCTTTATACATTCCTTCTATTCCAGAATGAGTTTTATTATCAACCAAAGCTGAATTCAAGTTACAAATGCAACGGAATTCATATTAATAATTTGTTTAAATTTTTCGTTTGGTGTGAGGTATCCAAGTCTTTTACGAGGTCTATTATTTAGATTGTTTTCAATCCATTTAATACGCTTGTTGGTTACTTCACTAAAGTCCGTACCCTTTGGGATATACTGCCTGATAAGACCGTTAGTATTTTCATTGGCACCACGCTCCCAAGAGTGGTATGGCTTACAAAAATAGAAATTAATATCTAGTTTTTGTGATATATCCTCGTGTTTTGCAAATTCTTTTCCATTATCAGCCGTTATTGTGTGTATTAAGTTTTTTACTTTTCGCAATGCCCATACTGTAATCTTTGCTACAGGGATGGCTTCTTTCCCTGATAGCTTACGTATCCAGACTCTGCTTGTTGCTCTATCATTAATGGTTAGAATAGCACCTTTGTGATTCTTTCCAATAATTGTATCTATCTCTAAATCACCAAATCTTTCTTTTTGCTCTACTATTGAAGGTCGCTGGTCAATATCAACCCTATTGGGAATAAATCCTCTACCTGCGTTTTTAGAACCACGCTTTGAATATTTTCGCCCTTGCCTTCTAAGATATTTATGGAGATCCCCACCTTGTCGTTTATCATTCCATATCCAACAATATATAGTTTCGTGAGATACCATAGCTATAT
>OGYP01001863.1_pt1 | contig 10154 bp, 9 predicted proteins | sample 1576571 | NCBI WGS metagenome assembly OGYP01 (sample SAMEA3541559, study PRJEB24748) | human gut metagenome | biome: human gut; feature: human-associated habitat; material: faeces | place: China | collected 2012
CGCATCGCCCGCCGTACGGCCCGCGCGGCCGAAAAGGCGGCCGAAGATGCGGACCGGAGCCGTCTGCGCGAACCGGCGGATACGCTTTCGCCGTTCGGATACGTTAAAGAGGAAGAGGATGAATAGAAGGTGAACTTTGCGGTTAAGCGAGAGCAGAGACTGCTTGAAAAGTGAACGGTGTCCCTGCGGTGATTGAATCCGACCTGATGCCGGAGCCGTGAAACAACGACCCGACTAAAAGCGCGGGCGGAGGGGCCGGGGCGCGTGCGCCCCCGCGGGCGCAGACTGCAAAACCGGCGCTCGGAAACGAAATTGGAAGGATAAAATTTGTAAACTTAAATATTTCTAAACCATTATGACAACATTTTTGCAGGCTGCCGAAGCGGTGGCCGTAAGTGAGGAGACCCGGATGGGACTGTGGACGCTGTTTACCAAGGGAGGATGGCTGATGTGGCCCCTGCTGGCGCTGGGCGGAGTGACGATCTTCATCTTCGTCGAGCGTTTCATGGCCATCCGCAAGGCCTCGGTGCTCGACATGAACTTCATGAACCGCATCCGCGACTACATCTCCGACGGCAAGATCTCCACGGCCGTGAACCTCTGCCGCAAGACCGACACGCCGATCGCCCGCATGATCGAGAAGGGCATCGAGCGCATCGGACGCCCGATGAGCGACGTGCAGTCGGCCATCGAGAACGTCGCCAACCTCGAAGTCTCGAAACTCGAAAACGGCCTTCCGTTCCTGGCCACGATCGCCGGCGGCGCGCCGATGATCGGTTTCCTCGGCACGGTGTTAGGTATGGTGCAGACCTTCATGGACATGTCGGCTGCGGGCGGCACGGTCGATCTGGCTCTGCTTTCGAGCGGTATGTATGTGGCGATGGTCACCACGGTGATGGGTCTGATCGTCGGTATTCCGGCCTACTTCGGTTACAACTACCTGGTGGCGCGTATCGAGAAGCTCGTCTTCCAGATGGAGGCCAACTCGATCGCCTTCATGGACATTCTGAATCAACCCGTTCAAAAATAGTGCGACATGGCTATCAAACACGGTTCGAAAGTCGAAAAGTCGTTCTCGGCGTCGTCGATGACCGACCTGATGTTCCTGCTGCTGCTCTTCCTGCTGATCGCCACGACGCTCATCAACCCCAACGCCCTGAAGCTGATGCTCCCGAAGAGCTCGAACCAGCTCAAGGACAAGGCGATGACGACCGTCTCGGTGCAGGACAGCCGCAACGGCAAGTACCGCTACTATGTGGAGATGAAGGAGGTGGGCTCGATCGACGGCGTGGAGCGTGCGCTCAAGGAGCGCCTCGACGGACAGCAGGAGCCCACCGTGTCGCTCCATTGCGACAAGACGGTGGCCGTCGATGAGGTGGTCAAGGTGATGAACATCGCCAAGGACAACAACTACAAGTTAATCTTAGCCACGACCCCGAGGTGATCCGGCCCCGGGGGTGGGCAGAACTTTGACGCCTATGTATTACTATGATCCGAATGACCGGCAGCCCCGCAGGTGGGCGGCGATCGCGGCGGGGGCCTATGCCCTCGTGCTTGCGGTGTCGTTCGCCGTGGTGTCGTTCGACTTTTCGCCCGCGCTCGAGAAGCCGGGCGACACGATCCTCGTGGACTTCACCGAGCCGCCGGCCCCCGAGCCTCCGCGGCCGCGGGTCAAGCCGGCTGCGGAGCCGCGCGTGCACGACGAGACCGCTCCGGTTGAGCAGACGGCACAGGCGGCCGGCAAGGACGAGGTGACCCAGACGCCCAATCCGCGGGCGCTCTTCAAGATGAACAAGGGCGGCGTCGATGAGCCCGACAATGCGGGCAATCCGCGGGCTCCGGAGGGCGAGGACAAGGCCTCCGGCAAGGGCCCCGGGCTCAATCCCGACGGACTCGACCAGTTGGACCAGGGGCTCAAGGGGCGCGGCCTGGTCGGTGCGCTGCCCAAACCCGACTACCCGGGCAACCGCAGCGGCAAGGTCGTCATCCGTGTGACGGTCGATGCCTCGGGCCGCGTGACGGGCGCCTCGTTCGAGCCGAAGGGCTCCACGGAGAGCGACCCCCGTCTGGTCGAGGCGGCCATCGCCGCTGCGCGCAAGGCCCGTTTCACGGAGAGCCGGGCCGCCGTGCAGGGCGGAACGATCACCTACATATTCCGCATGGAATGATGCTAACCCGAATTACGATGAAAACACTCCTGTTTACGCTTATTGCCGCGCTGTCGCTGACGACGGCCTCCGCTGCCGGAGACGGGCAGACGGACGGGGCGCACCTCGCGTTCGAGGACGCGACCTACGACTTCGGCGATGTGCCCCGCAAGGGCGGCGACCTGGTGCACGAGTTCCGCTTCACGAACGACGGGACCGAGCCCCTGGTGCTGCTGCGCGTCATCATCTCGTGTTCGTGCCTGAAGGCCGACTTCTCGAAGCGCCCCGTGGCGCCCGGCGATTCGGGCGTCGTGCGCATCACCTACCAGCCGCACAAGAGCGAACCCGGCGCTTTCAACAAGGTGATCCAGATCTACTCGAACTCGGTCGATGGCCGCGACGTCGTCACCGTGCAGGGTAACTCGATCGACGAGAATGCAGTGAAGGTGAAGACGCGGGGCGGACGGACGAAAATCAAGAAATGACCTATGGCGACACTCTTTTCGAATGCGACGCTGCTCCCCATGTGCGGGGAGGGCGCACGGACGTTCACCGGATCGGTGGGCGTCGCGGGCAACCGGATCGCGCTGGTGACCTCGGATGAGGGGGCCGTGGCGCAGTTCCGCGCCGCACACCCCGGCCTGCGCGAGATCGACTGCCGGGGCCGGCTGGTCATGCCGGGACTGGTCAATACCCACTGCCATGCGGCCATGACGCTCCAACGCAGCTATGCCGACGACATTCCGCTCATGCGGTGGCTCAACGACCACATTTGGCCCTTCGAGGCGTGCCAGACCCCCGATGAGGTGGCGCTGGGCATGGAGCTCGGCATCGTCGAGATGCTGCTCGGCGGCGTGACCTCGTTCGTGGACATGTACTATTTCCAGGACCGCTGCGTCGAGGTGGCCGAACGCCTCGGCATCCGGGCCTTGCTCGGCTGCAACTACTTCGACAGCAACTTCGACGAGGTGGCCGGGCAGGTCGGCGAGGCCGTGCGCCGGGCCGCAGCTTCGTCGCGCGTGCGCATCGCCGTGGCGCCCCATGCACCCTATACGGTCTCGCCCGAAAACCTTGTGCGCGGCCGCGAACTGGCCGAGCGGTACGAGCTGATGCTGATGACCCATGCGGCCGAGACCCGCGACGAGGTGCGCATCGTCCGCGAGCGCTTCGGGCGGACTCCGGTCGAGCACCTCGACAGCCTGGGGCTGCTCGGGCCGAAGACGATCCTGGCCCATTGTGTCCATGTGACCGACGGCGATGTGGCGACGCTCGCCCGAAGCGGCGTGACCGTATCGCACAATCCGCAGAGCAACATGAAGATATCGAGCGGTGTGGCTCCCGTGGCGCAGATGCTGCGCGCCGGGGTGACGGTGACCGTGGCCACCGACGGACCCTGCTCGAACAACGATCTGGACATGTGGGAGGAGCTGCGCACGGCGGCTTTCCTCCAGAAGTCGGCGACGGGCGATCCGTGTGCGCTGCCGGCGTGGGAGACCCTGCGGCTGGCGACGGCCAACTGCGCCCGCGCGATGGGTTGCGCCGAGGGGGAGCTGGGCGTGCTCCGCGAAGGGGCATTGGCCGACCTCATCATCGTGGACCTGCGCAAACCCCATTTGCAGCCGCTGCACGACGTGGTGTCGAACCTGGTCTATTGCGGCAAGGCCGCCGACGTCGAGACGGTGATGGTCGATGGCCGCATCGTCGTCGAGGACCGGCGCATCCCCGGCCTCGATCTGGAGGAGCTTTACGGCCGTGTGGCCGGGGCGGTTGCCCGCATCGAGTCGGTGAAGGGCTGCGGCGCGAAGTGACGGGCCTCCGGTTGCGGCGATCTTCGCGGTTGCGATGCGGCCGGCTGCGGCTGCAATGGAGTGTGGCTGCAATAACGAAACGAAAACTCCGGCAACGGTCTGACCGTTGCCGGAGTTTTCCGTATGGTTGCGCGGCCTGTGCCGCCATCCGGTGCGGCGGTCAGCGCTTGCGCAGGTAGACGGTCGCCGTCCGCGAGGTGTTGTAGATCCGGATGCGCGGATATTTGTTCCCTTCGCTGTCCTCGACATCGAACGAGAAGTGCGCGGAGTCCATCGTCTGGCGCTCCTGGCCGCCGAAACGGGCCTCGTCGGTCGAGAGGATCGGCACGTATTTGCCCGGACCCTGGACAGGGAGCTCGTAGTCGGGGATCGAGGCCGTGGGGTGCCAGTTGAAGACGAAGAGCAGACGCCCGTGCGAGAAGACCATCGTCTTGTTCTGCTCGTCCATCAGCAGGTTCCAGGCGTAGCCGTCCTCGAGGACCCTGTATTTGCGGATCAGGCGGATCATCGCCCGGTCGAAGTCTCCGAGCCACGAGTAACGCAGCAGTCCGTTGCGGGCGAGCGACCACTGCCGCCGGGCGTGGGCGTAGCTCCAGCCGTTGCCCTCGCGCGGGAAGTCGATCCACTCCGGATGTCCGAACTCGTTGCCCATGAAGTTGAGGTAGGCCTGCCCGCCGGTCGAGATCGTCATCAGGCGGATCATCTTGTGCAGGGCCATGCCGCGGTCGATGATGAGGTTTTGGGAGGCGCGGTCCATGTGGAAGTACATCTCCTTGTCCATCAGGCGGAAGGCGATGGTCTTGTCGCCCACGAGCGCCTGGTCGTGCGACTCGGCGTAGGCCACGGTCTTCACTTCGGGCAGGCGGTTGGTCATCACCGACCACATCTCCCAGATGTTCCACTCCTCGTCGGGCACCTCCTTGAGCAGCTTGATCCAATAGTCGGGGATCGCCATGCCGAGGCGGTAGTCGAAGCCGATGCCCCCGTCGGCCGCCGGGAAGCACATGCCGGGCATGCCGCTCACGTCCTCGGCGATCGTTACGGCCGAGGGGCGGAAGTCGTGCACGAGGCGGTTGGCCAGTGTCAGGTAGTCGATGGCGTCCTCGTTCACGCCGGCGTCGAAGTAGCGTTCGCGGCAGTCGAAGGTGACGTAGCCGTGGTGGTGGTAGAGCATCGAGGTGACGCCGTCGAAGCGGAACCCGTCGAAGTGGAACTCGTCGAGCCAGTACTTGACGTTCGAGAGCAGGAAGTGCTGCACCTCGCCTTTGCCGTAGTCGAAGAGCTTCGAGTCCCAGTAGGGCTGGTTGCCGGCCTCGCCCGGGCGCGAGTAGAGGTGGTCCGTGCCGTCGAGTTCGTTGATCCCCTCGTTGAGGTTCTTCACGTAGTGGGCGTGCACGAGGTCCATGATGACCGCCAGCCCCAGTTCGTGGGCCCGGCGGATGAGCTCCTTGAGCTCCTCGGGGGTTCCGAAGCGCGACGAGGGGGCGAAGAAGCTCGAGACGTGGTAGCCGAACGAGCCGTAGTAGGGGTGCTCGGCGATGGCCATCAGCTGCACGGCGTTGTAGCCGTCCTTTTTTATAATGGGCAGGATTTTCTCGGTGAATTCGCGGTAGGTGCCCACCCCTTCGCGCTCCTGGGCCATGCCCACGTGGGCCTCGTAGATCAGCAGGCTGCCCCCCTGCGAGGCGTCGAATGCGTCGCCGCGCCAGTCGAACGGCTCGGCCGGAGCCCAGAACTGGGCCGTGTAGTCCTTCGTCGTGTCGTCCTGCACCACGCGCGTGGCATAGGCCGGGATGCGGTCCATCCAGCCGTTGTCGCCGTGGACGTGGATCTTGTAGAGTGAGCCGTGGGTGAGGCGGTCGCGGTACATCGCCGCGGGGAAGAAGGCGCTCCAGACGCCCGCCGAATCGCGGTGCATGCGGATTTCGGTGCGCTGCCAGTTGTTGAAGTCGCCGAAGATGTAGACGTCGTGCGCCCCGGGGAGCCATTCGCGGAACCACCAGCCGTCGAGCGTCTCGTCCCACTGCCAGCCGAAGTAGCGGTAACCGTTGGCGTAATCGACGAGCGATCCGGCGCTGTGCTCGATGGCCTCGAGTTTGTCGAGGTAGCGCCGGTGACGGCAGGCGATGGCGTCGGCCACCGGACGCAGCCATTCGTCCCGTTCGACGATCGGGAGTATTTCGGTTGTTTTTTCCATAACTGAGGTCGGTTTTAGACAAATATATGAAAAATATTGTTATCTTTGTCAGCAAACTTAATTTTAAACCCTTAAAGCTGTATGTTCAAAGGACAACCCAAAGGTTTGTACGCCCTTTCGCTGGCCAACACGGGCGAGCGTTTCGGCTACTATACCATGCTTGCGATCTTCACGCTCTTCCTGCAGGCCAAGTTCGGCTATACGGAGGCGGTAACGACCCAGATTTACGGCATTTTCCTCGCCGCGGTCTATTTCATGCCGTTCTTCGGCGGTATCCTGGCCGACAAGTTCGGATTCGGGAAGATGGTGACGCTCGGCATCTTCGTGATGTTCGGCGGATACGCCCTGCTGTCGATCCCCACCGGGACGGGCTTCGGGGCCCAGGCGCTGATGTTCGCCGCACTGGCGCTCATCGCATGCGGAACGGGTCTGTTCAAGGGTAACCTCCAGGTGATGGTCGGCAACCTCTACGACGATCCGGCCTATTCGGCCAAGCGCGACAGCGCCTTCTCGATCTTCTACATGGCCATCAACATCGGTGCGATGTTCGCCCCCTCGATGGCTACCTGGATCACCAACCATTTCCTGGCTCAGGACGGCCTGACCTACAACGGCCAGATTCCGGCGCTGGCCCACCAGTACCTTGAGGCAGGCGCCAACATGCCGGCCGAGCCGCTCGCCGAGTTGCAGCGCCTGGCTACGGCCGTCGGGGGCAATGCCGCCGACCTGGGGACGTTCGCTTCGCACTACATCGAGAAGCTCTCCTCGGCCTACAACATGGGCTTTGCCGTAGCGTGCATCTCGCTCATCATCTCCTACATCATCTACGTCGCCTTCCGCAAGACCTTCAAGCATGCCGACGTCACGGCCAAGCAGCAGGCCGCTTCGGGAGCCGCCGCACAGGTCGAGCTGACGCCCGCGCAGACCAAGTCGCGCATCACGGCCCTCATGCTCGTCTTCGCCGTGGTGATCTTCTTCTGGATGGCCTTCCACCAGAACGGCTCGACGATGACCTTCTTCGCCCGCGACTACACGACCCCCGAGGCCACGGGCTTCACGCGCATGTTCTTCGACATCTTCAACCTCCTGCTGGTTCTGGTCGGCGTTTACGGTCTGGTCGGCATGTTCCAGGCCGAGAAGGGCCGCGGCAAACTCATCGGCGGCATCGCCGTCATCGCGGCCGTCGTGGCTCTCTACTACCGCTATACCGTCACGCCCGATCCGGTGCACATCCTGCCGCAGGTCTTCCAGCAGTTCAACCCCTTCTATGTCGTGGCCCTCACGCCGCTGTCGGTGGCCCTCTTCGCCTCGCTGGCCCGCAAGGGCAAGGAACCCTCGGCTCCGCGCAAGATCGGCATGGGCATGATCATCGCCGCCCTGGGCTTCCTGATCCTCACGATCGGCTCGTTCGGGCTGATGTCGCCCGCCGAGGTGAAGGCTGCCGGTGCCAGCGACACGTTCGTCTCGCAGAACTGGCTGATCTCGACCTACCTCGTGCTGACGTTCGCCGAGCTGCTGCTCTCGCCGATGGGTATCTCGTTCGTGTCGAAGGTGGCTCCCCCGAAGTACAAGGGCATGATGATGGGCTGCTGGTTCGCCGCCACGGCCGTCGGCAACTACGCCACGTCGCTTATCGGTTACCTCTGGGGCAGCGGCATGGCGCTCTGGATGGTATGGAGCGTGCTGATCGTGCTCTGCCTGCTCTCGGCGCTCTTCATCTTCTCGATCATGAAGAAACTCGAGAACGCCACGGCCTGACGCCGCAGCGGATCGACCCTACGGGACCCGGACAGCCGATAGGCGTCCGGGTCTTTTCGTTCCGTCGCCTCCCCGGCCGAAAATCGGGCACGGGCTTTGCCGTATGGATTTTCTTTGCTATATTTGTTCTGTAAAGCCCATCATCCCATCATGACCCCTCAGGAACGTATCGTCGAACAGGCCCTGCGCCTGTTCGTCACGCAAGGCATCAAGTCCGTGCGCATGGAAGATCTCGCCCGGCTGGCGGGCGTCTCGAAGCGTGTGCTCTACGACATGTTCGAGGACAAGGAGGACCTGCTCTACCGGGTGATGCTGCGCTATTTCGAGCAGAACCGCGAGCACTGGAGGCAGCAGAGCGCCGGCGCGGGCAATGTGCTCGAGGAACTGTTCATGGTCCTGGGCGACATGATGGACCGCTCGGAGCAGACCGGGCGGCTGATGGAGAGCCTCCGGCGCTTCTACCCGGCGCTCCACGAACGGCTGAGGCTCGAGGGGATGGAACGTAATGCGGCCGACCTGCGGAAGATGTTGCAGCAGGGCATCGGCGAGGGGCTGTTCTTCGAACGGTTCAATCCCGACCTGGCCATCGGGGCGCTCTACTGCACCATCTCGGCGCTGGTCATGCGCCGCGAGCTGGTCCTTCCCTCGGGAATCTCCGAACGCGAGGCCTTCGTGCAGATCATCAGCACCTTTTTCCGCGGCATCGCGACCCCGAAGGGGCTCCAGTGCGTGGACGAGTACCTGGCGCGCTACGAACCGGGGCGCATCCGTCGCTGAAGCGTGCCGCCGGCACGACTTTTTTCGTATATTTGCCGCATGAAACTCACCTTTCTGGGAACCGGAACCTCGCAGGGCGTGCCCGTCATCGGGTGCCGCTGCGCCGTCTGCATGTCCGACGACCGGCGCGACCGGCGGCTGCGCACCTCGGCGATGGTCGAGACGCGGGGCGTGCGGCTGGTGATCGACGCAGGTCCCGACTTCCGCTACCAGATGCTCCGCACCGGGGTGCGGCACATCGACGCCATCCTTCTCACGCACGAGCACAAGGACCACATCGGCGGCCTGGACGACGTAAGGGCCTTCAACTTCGTCGATTATCCCGAGGTCATCCACAAGGTGGGCATCTACGCCACGCCGCGCACGGCGGCCTGCGTGCGCAAGGATTTCGACTACGCCTTTGCGCAGGACAAGTACCGGGGTGTCCCCGAGATCGAACTGCACGAGATCGATCCCGCATGCCCCTTCTCCGTGAAGGGGGTGGAGATCGTCCCTGTGGCGGGCCGCCACTCCGAGCGTTTTGCCGTGACGGGCTACCGCATCGGTCCGCTGGCCTACCTGACCGACTTCAAGACCATCGAGGAGAGTGAGGTGGAGAAACTCGCCGGCGTCGAGGTGCTTGTGGTCAATGCCCTGCGCTTCGCTCCGCACTACTCGCACTTCAATGTGGCCGAGGCGCTGGAGCTGATTCGCCGTGTGGCGCCCCGCGAGGCCTACCTCACCCACATGTCGCACGACATCGGGCTGCAGGCCGTGACCGAGCCGACGCTCCCGCCGCACGTGCACATGGCCTGCGATACGTTGGAACTTGAAATAAACGATGGATATGAAAACACTGAAAGATAAGGTAATCGTCATCACGGGCGCCTCGTCGGGCATCGGCGAGGCCATGGCCCGCGAATATGCCGCACAGGGCGCCCGGGTGGTGCTCGGGGCGCGGAGCGTGCAGAAACTGCAGCTGGTTGCGGGCGGCATCCGCACACACGGCGGGCAGGCCGCCTACTGTGGCGTGGATGTCACCAAACCCGAGGAGTGCCGCGAGCTCATCGAGACGGCCGTGCGCGAGTTCGGCCGCATCGACGTGCTGATCTGCAATGCCGGCATCTCGATGCGCGCATTGTTCGACGATGTGGACCTCGAGGTGCTGCACCGCCTGATGGACGTCAATTTCTGGGGCACGGTGAACTGCTGCAAGTATGCCTTGCCCTACCTGCAGCAGTCGAAGGGCTCGATCGTCGGCATCTCGTCCGTAGCCGGCCTGCACGGGCTTCCCGGGCGCACGGGCTACTCGGCCTCGAAGTACGCCATGACGGGCTTTCTCGAGACGCTGCGCATCGAGAACCTCAAGAAGGGGCTGCACGTGTTCAAGTTCACTACATCATTGAAACAGTGGCTGAAAAGCCTGAAAATCAGGATCTATTTTTGCGTATGCAAAAAAGACTCGTTTTTGTGTGTTCAAAATAATAA
>OGYP01001874.1_pt1 | contig 10127 bp, 9 predicted proteins | sample 1576571 | NCBI WGS metagenome assembly OGYP01 (sample SAMEA3541559, study PRJEB24748) | human gut metagenome | biome: human gut; feature: human-associated habitat; material: faeces | place: China | collected 2012
GGTTGGGGTGGATGTACCAAATGCAAACATAATGGTAATAGAAAATGCTGAAAGATTTGGTTTGGCACAGTTACACCAATTAAGAGGAAGAGTTGGAAGAGGAGAATTTAAGTCATATTGTATACTAAAATATAACAGTAATTCTGCAATAGTAAGAGAAAGAATGAAAACAATGACAACAACAGAGGATGGCTTTAAAATAGCAGAAAAAGACTTAGAACTAAGAGGCTCTGGAGAATTCTTCGGAACAAAACAACATGGACTACCAGAATTCAGAATAGCAAACATATTTGAAGATGTTAAAATACTAAAATTAGTACAAGAACTTGCACTAAAAATAGAAATGAATGATCCAAAACTAGAAAAAGAAGAAAACAAAAAATTAAAGGCATTAGTAAATAGAGCGAGAGAAGAAAGAATAGAGTTGTAATAATAGAGTATGAATAAAGTCGAAAAATGCGCACGAAAATGGGAAAAAATACAAATTATATATTGACAATAGTTGAACTAAAATTATATAATATGAGTATACTAATAGGGGATAGCTATTTATTAATTCGAGTGTTTCGCAACTCATAAAAAATGGCGAACTATATATTCGAGCATTTCACAGCTCATAAAAAATGTGAACAATATATTCGAGTTATTGCTAACTCAAAATAAATAGCATTCTATAATAGATAGGGGTTAAATGAAAGTTTAGCTCCTATTTTTTTCGTTAAGGAGGAATTTTATTGAAAAAGTTAAGCTTTTATGAGGTCGATAACATTTATGTAAAATATTCGAGAGAACATGGAGACGAAAAAGTTCCAAGAATAGATTATGAAACACATCAAAAATTTTTTTGCGGAGTCATATTTTCAATAAATAATTTTAATTATTTTGCACCAGTATCATCATATAATAAAAAACGACGTACAGCTTTTCTAATTTATGATAATGACAAGTTTACTAAAGAACAAAAACCAATATCATCTTTAAGACTTTCATTTATGTTTCCGTGCCCTTCTGAATGCTTAAATATAAAAAAGTTTGAGTATGAAGATATAAAATATCAAATTTTATTAAGAAAAGAATTGAAATATTGTAATGTACATAGAGAGAAGATAGAAAAATTAGCAAATGAAGTATATATGCTTGGAAAAAATGAAAATACAAGGAATAGATTTAATATATGCAATTTTGAAGTGTTAGAAAAGGAGTGTAAGAAATATTGCAATCAAAATTTCTAAGAAAATTTCCTAAAACCCTTGCATTTTTTCCATAAAAAGGGTATAATAATATTGACATAAGAAGTACGGCAGAAGAGTGGAAACAAGTTCCACTCTTCTACAATGTTATAAGAGAATATTTAATATGAATATAGGGAGGTATATCTTGTCTAAAATAGAAGAAAAAGTAGAAGAGCTCGTTACAAAGCCAATAAATGAACTTGGTTACAGAGTGTACGATGTTATGTACGTAAAAGAAGGCAAAGACAATTATTTAAGAATATTTATAGATAATGATACTGGAATTAGCTTAGATGATTGTGAAAAGGTAAACAATGCAATTACAGATATGCTAGACGAAGCGGACTATATAAAAGACCAGTATTTTCTTGAAATTTCGTCTTCTGGAGTAGAAAGACATATTAGAAAAGATTCGCAGTTGCAAGAACATATTGGAAAAGATATAGATGTGAAATTGTTTAAACCATTAAATAAGCAAAAAGAGCTTGAGGGAAATCTTAAACAATTTGACGAAAAGACAATTACATTAATCATAGATGAAGAAGAAATCACAATAGAAAGAAGTAACATAAGCTCGATGAAAAGAGCTTTTAAATGGGAATAATATAATTGAAAGGAATGATTGGAAAATGAAGAAGAATGTAAAAAAGGTAGAAAACAAAGGAATTGATAGTACAGAATTAATAATGGCACTAGATGAACTTGAAAAAGAAAGAGGAATAAAAAAAGACTATGTTATAGAATCTATAGAAACAGCTTTAGTTACAGCATATAAGAGAAATTTTGATGTTACGTCAGACAATGTAAAAATTACTCTAAACCGTGAAACAGGGGAGACACACGTTTATGAAGAACTTAATGTAGTAAACGAAGTTGAAGATTGGGACACACAAATTTCAGTAGAAGATGCTAAGAAAATTGACCCAAGATATAATGAGGGAGATGTTGTTGAAAAAGAATTAATGCCAAAGAATTTTGGTAGAATTGCAGCTCAAACAGCAAAGCAAGTTATAGTACAAAGAATAAGAGAAGCTTCAAGAGAAGTAATATTTAGTGAATTCAACGAGAAAAAAGGCGAAATAGTTTCTGGTATAGTACAAAAAGTTGATAAGAACATTGTTGTATTAGATTTAGGAAAAATTGAAGGTATAATGCCAATAAAAGAGCAAATACCAACAGAACATTACTATGTAAATCAAAAATTAAGAGCATGTGTTGCAAATGTTGAAAAAGGTGCAAAAGGCTCAACACAAATAATAGTTTCAAGAGCAAATAATGATTTCTTAAGAAAATTATTTGAACTTGAAATTCCAGAAATTTATGAAGGTTTAATCGAAATTAAGAGTATTTCAAGAGACCCAGGAAAAAGATGTAAAGTTGCAGTATATTCTCCAAATGAAAACATAGACCCGGTTGGTTCTTGTGTTGGACAAAAAGGAATTCGTATTCAAAATATAATAAATGAATTAAGCGGAGAAAAAATAGATGTAATAGAATGGAACGAAGATCCATCTACATACATTGCAGAAGCTTTACTTCCAGCAAAAGTTATGGCTGTTGATATTAAAGATGAAGAAAGATTTGCCCAAGTAATAGTTCCAGATGATCAATTATCATTAGCTATTGGTAAAGCAGGACAAAATGCAAGACTTGCAGCTAAATTAACAAACTGGAAAATAGACATAAAGAGTGAATCTCAATTTAGAGAAATGATACAAGAGCTACAAGCAAATGGTGAAGAAAAAGAAGAAGCTGAGAGCGAAGAAGTTGCGGACGATGTAGCAAGCGTTGATGAAACAAATGTAGAAGAGGCAAACGAAGTAGAAAACGTTGAAACATCAGAAGAAAATAAAGACGAAGAATAAAAGGAAGTGTGATACTTGAAGAAAATACCACAAAGAACTTGCTTAGGTTGCAATGAAGCAAAACCTAAAAATAAATTGATAAGAATTGTAAAGCAGAGTGACGGCAAAATATTCGTAGACAAAACAGGAAAGGCTGAAGGACGAGGTGCATATATATGTAATAATGTAGAATGTTTGGAAAAGGCCATAAAGTCAAAGAGATTGAGCAGAAGCTTTGAAACAGAAATAAACAACGAAATTTATGAAAGCTTAAGAGGTGTAATTATTGATAAATAGAGAAAATAAAAAGGAATTAAGCACAAGAATAAATATAGGGGGTGGAATTATTGGGTAAAATAAAAATTCACGAACTAGCAAAAGAAATAGGAATGTCAAGCAAAGATGTACTTGAAAAAGCAAAGTCGCTAGGCATAGATGTAACAAGCCATTTAAGTAATGTGACTGATGAACAAGCAACAGAAATTAGAAATGCATATTCAAAAAATAATAAAAATAATGTGAAAAAGGAAAATAAAGTGGAAAATAAGAAAGAAACAAAAAAAGAAACAAAGAAAGATAACAAAAAAGATACTCCAGTAATTATTAGAAGAGAAGTTATATTAAATGATGAAGAGGATTCTAAGAAAGACACTAAGAAAGCTGAAGAAAGAAAAGATGTAGGTTTTGTAAAAAGAAGAAATAATAACGATTATAATATTGTTTACAGAAATAAACCTAATAAACCTCTTACAGTAAATGAATTATTTGGACTTGGTAAAAAAGAAGAAAAGCCAAAGGCAGATGTAAAAGCTGAAACTGCAAAGAAAGAAGAAGTTAAGAAAGAAGAGAATGTTGCTAAAGCTACTACAACCGAAGTAAAAACAGAAACTGCAAAAGTAGAAAAAGCCGAAACTACAAAGGCAGAAACAGTAAAGGCTGAAACTGTAAAAACAGAAGCTCCAAAGCCAGAAGTTAAAGCAGAAGCAAAACAAGAAGCTGTAAAAGCAGAAAGCTTAAAAACTGAAGTTGTAAAGAATGATAGAACTGAATCTCATGACAAAAATGACAATTATAGAGGCGAAAATTCTAGAAACGACAACAGAGGTGAGTATTCAAGAAACGATTCTTTCCAAAGAAGAAATAACTTCAATAATGGAAATAGAGAATTTGGAAATAATAATGGTAACAGAGACTTTAGTAATAACAGAAACCAATTCCAAAGAAACAATAACTTCAATAGAAATGATAGATTCCAAAATAATAATCAATCAAGAGATGGTTACAGACAAAATAATCAAAATGGCCAAAATAATAGATTTAATAATGGCAATAATGGTTATAATAAAAATAACCGTGATAATAACGGATTTAACAGAAATAACCGTGATAACAATGGCTTTAACAGAAATAATAATCGTGATAATAATGGCTTTAACAGGAACAACAATGGTGGTTTCAACAGGAGACCATTAGATGAGAAGAGATTAGACAAAAAAATTAACGATATATTAGAGACTGAAATTGTTGAAAAAGAAAGCCAAAGAGATTATTCTACAAAGGCAAGTTTCAAGGCTAAGAGCAATAAATATGATGAAAATAAGCAAAATAAGAATAAGTCTAGAAGATTCAATGGTGAAGAAGAATATGATGAGGGCAAGTTAAAGAATTTAAAACAAGTAGATAAGCTTTCTAACATGTTTGGAGACCAAGAAGGTGGAATGCTTGATTACTACGATTTATCAACAGAACGTGGTAAGAAAGGTAAACGTAAAAACCAGAAAAATACTGAGGAAAGAAATAAGCAAAAAATATTTAAGCTAACAGAAATAACAATTCCAGAGAACATAAGTGTTAAAGACCTAGCAGCAGAGTTAAAGAAAACAAGTGGTGAAGTAATAACAAAGCTTATGGGATTAGGAATAATGGCAACTATAAACCAAGAGCTAGATTTCGATACAGCATTCTTAGTAGCAGAAGAATTTGGTGTAACAGCTAATAAGAAGGAAGAAGTTAAAGAAGAAGATATACTATTTGACGAGTCAGAAGACAAGGCAGAAGACTTAGTTCAAAGAGCTCCAGTAGTTGTTGTTATGGGACACGTTGACCATGGTAAAACATCACTTCTAGATGCAATTAGAAAAACAAATGTAATAGAAGGCGAAGCCGGAGGAATTACACAACATATTGGTGCATATAAGGTATCAATAAATGGAAGAGAAATTACATTTTTAGATACACCAGGACACGAGGCATTTACAAGTATGCGTGCTAGAGGTGCTCAAATTACAGATGTCGCAATACTTGTTGTTGCAGCAGATGATGGTGTAATGCCACAAACTGTTGAAGCTATAAACCATGCTAAAGCAGCCGGAATTCCAATAATAGTTGCAATAAACAAAATTGATGTACCAGGAGCTAACCCAGAAAAGGTAAAACAAGAATTAATGAAATATGAATTAGTTCCAGAAGAATGGGGTGGAGATACAGTATTTGTAGAAATTTCTGCAAAACAACATATCAACATAGACCAATTACTAGAAATGGTATTATTAGTTTCAGACATGCAAGATTTAAAAGTAAATCCAAATAAGCAAGCTAAAGGTGTTGTAATAGAAGCAAGACTAGATAAAGCAAAAGGTCCTATCGCATCTGTATTAGTACAAAGAGGAAGCTTAGACGTTGGAGATACAGTAGTTGTTGGAACATCAATTGGTAGAATTAGGGCAATGAAAGACGATAAAGGAAAACGTGTTAAGAGTGCTGGCCCTTCTACACCAGTAGAAATTATGGGACTTACAAAAGTACCAGAAGCTGGAGAAACTTTCTATGAAGTTAAAGATGAAAAAATGGCTAAACACTTAATAGAAAGAAGAGAAAGAAAAGCAAGAGAAGATGCTATGAATGCATACAACAAAGTAACATTAAGCAATCTATTCGAGCAAATGGAACACGAAAACTTAAAACAATTAAATATAATTGTAAAAGCAGATGTTCAAGGTACAGCAGAAGCATTAAAGCAATCTCTTGAAAAACTATCTGACAACGAAGTTGCAGTAAAAGTAATACACTCAAATGCAGGAGCTATAAATGAATCTGATGTTAACCTAGCAAAAGCTGCAAAGGCTATAATAATAGGATTTAATGTAAGACCAAACGCAACGGCAAAAGAAGTTGCAGAAAAACAAGGAGTAGAAATCAAGTTATATTCTGTAATTTATCAAGCATTAGAAGATGTTGAAGCTGCAATGAACGGCTTACTAGACCCAGTTTACGAAGAAAAAGTAATTGGAAATGTAGAAGTAAGACAAACATTCAAGGTTTCAAATGTTGGAACAATTGCTGGTGGATATGTAAAAGACGGAAAAGTTGAAAGAAATGCAGGAGTAAGAGTAATAAGAGAAGATGTTGTAATACACGAAGGCAAACTTGCATCATTAAAGAGATTTAAAGATGACGTTAAAGAAGTTGCTAAAGGGTTCGAATGTGGTCTTCAAATTGAGAATTACAACGATATTAAAGAAGGCGACATTATAGAAGTATTCGTAATGGAAGAAATAAAAAGAACTAAAAAATCAAAAGTACAACAAATTTCTCAAGAACATGGAATGAACAAATAATCTAAAACCGAAGAAAGGAAATTTTAGAGAAAATGAGTAAAAATGAAGCTAGACTTGGCAGAGTTAATGAAGAATTAATGAAAGCCTTAAGCCAAATAATAACTTATGAATTGAAAAATCCTGATGTTACAGGAATGATAAGTGTTACAAGAGTAAAGGTAACACCAGACTTAAAATATGCGAAAGTATATGTAAGTATGTTAAATTCAAAAAGTGTAGAAAAAACTATGCAAGGGTTAAAAGACTCTGCAGGCTTTATGAGATCACAAGTTGCTAGAATGGTAAATTTAAGAATTACTCCAGAGCTTGTATTTGAATATGATGATTCAATAGAACATGGAGAAAGAATAGATAATATTTTAAAGCAAATTAGTGAACAAGATAAGGCAATAAAAGAGAAAAAATAATATTTTTAGGGACAGCACAACTTTTATTATGCGGTCCCTAAAAGTCTATATAGGAAGGAACAATAATGACTTTAGATAATATTTTAGAAGAAATAAAAAAAGCAAATACCATTGCAATAGTAGTACATGAAAATCCAGATGGTGACGCCATTGGAAGTGCACTTGCTATGAAATTGGCATTGGAGCAATTAAACAAAGAAGCAGACGTAATAATACCAGAGTATCCAAGTGCATTCAGCTTTTTGCCAGGAGTAGAAAAAATAAAGAAAGAATCTGACATACAAGAATACGATTTAGCAATAGCTTTAGATTGTGCAAGCATCAAGTTATTAAATGGATTTGCAAAATATTTTGATAATGCAAAAGTAAAGGTTGCAATAGACCACCACAGTAGTAACACAATGTATGCAGATTATAACTTCATAAGCCAAGATTCACCAGCATGTGCCCAACTATTATTAGTTGCATTTAGTTACTTTGGAATAGAAGTTACTAAAGAAATAGGAACTTGCATCTTAGCAGGAATAATCACAGATACGGGTGGATTCAGATATTCAACAGTAACAGCTGAAACTTTCAGATTTGTTGCAGAGCTATGCGAAAAAGGTGTAAAAGTATCACAAATATATGATAAGGTATATTCAAGCAAGACAAGAGCTAAATTTGAATTACACAGAATTGCACTTGAAAGACTAGAGTTTTTAGAAGAGGGCAAAATAGCCTACACATACATAACAAAGGCAGACGAAGAAAAAGTTGGAGCCGAAAATGGAGACTACGATGGAATTGTAGAGAATGGTAGAGACGTTGAAGGTGTTGAAGTTTCACTATTCTTAAGAGAAACAAGCAAAGGCATAAAAGCATCAATACGTTCTAAAAACTATGTAAATGCAGCAGAAGTTGCAATGATGTTTAGTGGTGGCGGACATTTACGTGCAGCAGGTTGTAGCAATTTACCAGGAACTATAGAGCAAGTAAAAAACCAGATGATAAACAGAATAAGAAGCTGCCTAAAATAAATTTTGTCGCCAAATGGGGATGCCCTTTCGCCCAAAAAGGGGCGTCCCTATTGGGCGAAAGGAGCATTAAATTGAACGGAATAATTTTAATAAATAAAGAAAAAGGCTGTACATCACATGATGTAGTTTATAAAGTAAAAAAACTAACAAATTCTAAAGTAGGACATACTGGTACATTAGACCCTAATGCAACAGGAGTATTACCACTTTTAATTGGAGAAGCAACTAAAATTTCTAAATATTTAATAAACCATGATAAAGAATATGAAGTTGTATTAGAATTAGGCAAAAAAACTTCGACAGCAGATGTAGAGGGAGAAGTAATAGAAGAAAAAGAAGTTCCAACTAAAAGCTTAGAAGAGCAATATGTAAAAAAAATTTTAAAAACATTTATTGGAAAACAAGAACAAACTCCACCAATTTATTCTGCAATAAAAATAAATGGGAAAAAGCTATATGAATATGCAAGAAAAGGACAAGAGGTAAAATTAGAGCCAAGACAAATAGAAATATATGACATTGAACTACTAAACATAAATAAAACAGAAGAACAAATAAGCTTTAGAGTTAGGTGTTCAAAAGGAACTTACATAAGGAGTTTATGCGAGGATATAGCAGAAAAGCTTGGAACAGTTGGCTTAATGAAAGAGTTAAAAAGAACTGTAGTTGGAGATTTTAAGATAGAAAATGCAATTACTGTAGAAGAATTAAAAGAAAAAATAGAAAATAAAGACTACTCTTGCATAATTTCTATAGAAGAAATATTTAAACATAATAATAGAATAGAACTAAATACACAAGATTATAGCAAATATGTAAATGGAGTAAAGCTAGATATAGAAAATTGTAAAATAACAGAATTTGATGTGACACGAAGAAATGTTAAAGAAGAAACACAGAAAAACAATTTAACAGATGAAACATATAGAATATACTTAGACAATAAATTTATAGGACTTGGAATTGTTAGTGGAAATAAATTAAAAAGAGATTTGATTATACAAGACTAACAGTATGAGAAAATATAAAAAGGCGAAATTCAACAAAAAATGACAAATTTGAAAAATAAGAAAAGATTATTGTACTGGTGTAGAACGATGATATTATTCAGATTGAATAAATAATACTTTATTTGAAAGAATAAAACGAACTTGCCAAGGAATTAGAGGATGCTGTAAATGAAAGTGGTAGTAATTCAGACGATTTATTGATAAGATTAGCTTTTATAAGTTAGTCTTTTTTATACTAAATAATTCATATGTGACTAAATGAAAAATTTTACGTCAGTATAGATGAAGGAGATAAAATGGAAGACAACGAAATAATTGAACTTTACTGGAAACGTGATGAAGTGGCAATACTAGAAACAGATAAGAAATATGGAAAATATTGTAGTAAGATAGCTTATAACATATTAGCAAGTGTTGAAGATTCGGAAGAATGCGTTAATGATACATATTTGCATGCGTGGAATGCGCTTCCACCTAATAGACCTAATATTTTTAAGGCTTTCCTAGCAAAAATTACAAGGAATTTGGCTCTTGATAAATATGATAGTAAAACTGCACAAAAAAGAAATAATTCAATGGATTTAGTTTATGAAGAATTAGAAGATTGCATACCAACGTATAGTATGGAGAAAGAAATTGAACACAATGAACTTGTGAAAGAGCTTAATATGTTTTTAGAAAATCTGTCAAAGGAAAAAAGAGTGATATTTCTCGAGAGATACTGGTATATGAGTTCGATTAAAGATATAGCAACAAAACATAGTCAAAAAGAAAGTAAAACGAAAATGGAATTATTAAGAATGAGAAATGCCTTAAGAAAATATTTGGAGGAGAGAGGTGAAATGGTATGAATTCAAAAGATTTATTAAGAGCTTTTGGCGATATTGATGAAAAATATCTAGATGAAGAGCATGAGACACCAAAAGAGAAAAACAAAAAAGAATTTTATATTAAGATTATTAGAAATAAAAAAATTATCTATGGCTTATCATCGGCTT
>OGYP01001887.1_pt1 | contig 10073 bp, 6 predicted proteins | sample 1576571 | NCBI WGS metagenome assembly OGYP01 (sample SAMEA3541559, study PRJEB24748) | human gut metagenome | biome: human gut; feature: human-associated habitat; material: faeces | place: China | collected 2012
ATGGCTGGTGACCTTGTAACTGAAAAAACGACATACAAGGAAAATGAGATCGTTTATTTTGTGCAGGCGGCTGCGCAGCTTAAGGATACCACTGTAAAGCTCTTTAAGATTGGCGAGGAGGGCGTACCGACAGTTGATGAGTATATAAAGGATACTCTTTCGGATGGCGGTGTAATAGGCTTTGACGGCAGAGTGGTAAATGCCGCATGGGGCAAAAGGCTTTCTGAAATCGCAAAAGAAAAGCACGGCAGCATGTATGTAAATGAGGATCTGATTGACCTTATATGGACTGACAGACCACCTATGTCAAAGGAAGCTGTCATGATTTTTGACAATAAATATACCGGTGAGGATATAAGCTCAAAGCTTAAAAGAGTCAGAGAGCAGATGGCAAAAAAGGGTGCAACACTTCATCTGATGTCATCACTTTACGATATAGCCTGGCTTTTAAATGTCAGGGGAGGCGACATAAGCTATGTGCCTGTAGTTCTTTCATACCTGGCATTGTCACAGGACAGCTGCATATGGTTTTTGCAGGAAGAGGTTGTGACAGAGGCTCTTAAGGCATACCTCGATAAGAATGGTATACAGACAAGACCTTACGATGATTTTTATGAATATGTTAAGCATATTGATGAAAAAGAAACAGTGCTTCTAAATACATCGGTTGTAAATTACCGCGTCTGCAACAGCCTGCCAAAGGGTGTTAAGGTGATTGATGCGGAGGATCCTACAGTTGTCATGAAGGCCGTAAAGAATAAAGTACAGCTTGAAAATCTGCGCAAGGCGCATTTGAAGGATGCAGTTGCGATGTGCAGGTTCATGTACTGGCTTAAGACAAATATAGGTAAGATACCTATGACAGAGATTTCGGCTTCAGATTATCTTGCATCGCTTAGAGCAAAGCAGGAGGGCTTTCTTGATTTGAGCTTTGCCACAATATGTGGATATGCTGATCATGGTGCTATTGTGCATTACTCTGCAACAGAGGAGTCTGACAGGCCGCTTAAGCCGGAAAGTTTTTTACTGGTTGATTCAGGCGGACATTATCTGGAGGGAACCACAGATATCACGAGAACCTTTGCGTTAGGACCGGTGACTGACGAGATGAAGGATATGTTTACGAGAGTGTGCCGCTCAAATATGAACCTGGCAAATGCAAGGTTTAAGGAGGGCTGCTCGGGACTAAACTTTGATATTCTGGCAAGAGAGCCTTTCTGGGAGATTGGCATGGACTATAATCACGGTACCGGGCACGGTGTGGGCTATGTGCTCAATGTGCATGAGGGACCAAACAGCTTCCACTGGAAGCAGTATCCGGGCAGGACTGCAGAGCGTGTGATAGAAGAGGGCATGGTCACTACAGATGAGCCGGGCATCTATTTAGAGGGCAAATTCGGTATTCGTACAGAGAATGAGCTTATCTGCCGGAAGGGTGAGAAAAATGAGTATGGCCAGTTCATGTATTTTGAGAATCTGACCTATGTGCCTATAGATTTAGATGCGATTGATCCAAATCAGATGACAGACAGGGAAAAAGGATACCTGAATGCTTATCATGCGAGAGTTTATGAGCTTGTTTCACCTTTTTTGAATGATGAGGAGGCTCAGTGGCTTAAGAAATATACAAGAGCTATTTAACATTACTGCCTGCACTGCAGTGTGACCGGCAGCGATTACAACAATATTAAGTAATAAGGAAAGTATAAAATGAGTGAAAAGCTTGTACTTATAGACGGACACAGTATTTTAAACAGGGCATATCACGGACTTCCTGATCTGACCAATTCAGAGGGGCTTCACACAAATGCAGTCTATGGATTTTTGAATATCATGTTCAAGATTCTTGACGAGGAAAAGCCTGACTATCTGACGGTGGCATTTGATGTGCATGCGCCGACGTTTCGCCACAGGATGTTTGATGCGTACAAGGGCACGAGAAAGCCTATGGACGAGGAACTCAGGCAGCAGGTGCCTATGATAAAGGAAATGCTTACTGCCATGGGCATTAAAATCATGGAAAAGGAAGGCTATGAGGCAGACGATATACTTGGAACGCTATCTGTCAGGGCAGAAAAGGCCGGTATGGATGTCGCCATCATTTCCGGAGACAGAGACCTCTTGCAGCTTGCGACTGACCATGTCATGGTAAGGATTCCAAAGACAAAGAAAACAGGAACCGAGATAGAAAACTACAATACAGCAGATGTTATCGAAAAGTACGGCGTCACTCCAAAGGAGTTTATCGATGTAAAGGCTCTGCAGGGAGATACGTCTGATAATATTCCCGGGGTACCCGGTATCGGCGAAAAGACAGCAGGCGCACTTATAGCAAAATATCACTGTATAGAGGCAGTACATGAGGACGCTGAGAATGTAAAGCCGCCAAGGGCTTCAAAGAACATAGTGGAGTATTGGGAGCAGGCGGTTATGAGCAAGGAGCTTGCGACAATCATACTTGATGCACCTGTTGATTATGAATTTTCTGATGCAAAGCTTAGTGGCGGAGTGGAGTCACTCTACACTGAGGAAGCCTTTTTACTGTGCAAAAGATACGAATTCAAAAACATGCTGTCACGGTTTAACGTGGAGGCTCCTAAAAACAATGCCGAGGAGCATTTTGTGGTAGTAAGGGACTTAAAGACTGCAGAGAGAGTGTTTGAGAAGGCAAAGGACAAGGCGGTCGCTTTTGCGGTAGTACCGGGAGAGTCTTTGGAAAACAGCGAAAGTGATGGACAGCTAAGTCTGTTTTCGGAGCCGGTTTCGAACGATTATCTTGCTGTTTCGATTTGTTTTTCAGAGGAGGACATTTATTTTATCTGTACAGGTGATGAGATTTCAAGCAGCTTCCTGGATGAAAAACTTAATACCATGGAAGTAAAGTCATGGATATCACCGGATTTAAAGACCAATCTGCACAGATTTAAGAGCAAAGAGATAAAGGCAGAGGACAGAGGCAGATATTTTGACATGATGGTGGCTGCATACCTTATCAATCCGCTTGTCGGGGAGTATCCATATGATGCGGTTGCAAGGGACTATCTGGGGCTTATGCTCTCATCTAAAAAGGATTATCTGGGGAAGCTTGATTTTACTCAGATGATGAAGGAGGATGAGAAAAAGGCAGTGGACTGTGCCTGCTACGAGGTGTATACTGCCTGGAAATCAAAGCCGGTTCTTTTGCAGAAGCTAAAGGAAATGGATATGCTCACGCTTTATAAAGATATCGAGCTTCCGCTCGTTTTCGTACTGTATGATATGGAAAATGAGGGTATAAGGGCTGATGGAATAAAGCTTAAGGAGTATGGAGACAAGCTTGCTGTTTCGATAGCTGAGCTTGAAAAGAAAATATACGAGGCAGCAGGTGAAGAGTTTAATATAAATTCGCCAAAGCAGCTTGGAGTCATTCTCTTTGAAAAGCTTGGACTGCCAAATGAAAAGAAGACAAAGACCGGTTATTCTACTGCGGCAGATGTGCTTGAAAAGCTGGCACCGGAGTATCCGATTGTTGCGGATATTCTGGAATACAGACAGCTCACAAAGCTAAAGAGCACATATGCTGACGGACTTTCGGGATATATCGCATCCGATGGCAAAATCCATACTACCTTAAATCAGACAATCACTGCAACAGGCCGTCTTTCAAGCACAGAGCCTAATCTGCAGAATATCCCGATAAGGATTGAGCTGGGCAAGCTTATCAGGAAGGTATTTTTGCCTGAGGATGGAGATCTGTTTGTTGACTCAGACTACTCGCAGATCGAGCTTCGGGTGCTTGCGGCGCTTTCAGGAGATGAAAGGATGATAGAGGCCTTTAAGAATGGTCAGGATATCCACAGAAGTACAGCATCCCTTGTGTTTGACACACCGTTTGATGAGGTCACAGACCTTCAAAGACGAAATGCCAAGGCGGTAAATTTTGGTATCGTATATGGTATTAGCGCGTTTGGTCTGTCTAACGACCTGGGGATTTCAAGGAAAGAGGCACAGGGCTATATAGACAGCTATTTTGTCAAATATCCAAAGATTAAGGAGTTTTTGGATCAGACGGTTTTGGATGCCAAGAAAAATGGCTATACAAAGACCATGTTTGGGCGTATCAGACCGATTCCCGAGCTGAACTCGAGCAATTTCATGCAAAGACAGTTTGGAGAGAGAGTTGCGATGAACTCACCTATTCAGGGTACAGCAGCCGATATCATAAAGATTGCCATGATACGTGTGCATGACAGGCTTCTTGACGAGGGCTTAAAGTCAAGACTTATCCTTCAGGTGCATGATGAGCTTTTAATTGAGACAAAGGAAGCTGAGAAGGATAAAGTGATTAAGCTTCTGGAAAAAGAGATGCGTGGTGCGGTGGACATGAAGGTATCCATGGAGGTGGGCACCGAGTGTGGCTATGACTGGTATGATGCGCATTGATGACAGAAAAGGAAATAGTATGATTTTTATAGGAATAACAGGTGGTGTAGGTGCCGGAAAATCGGCAGTGCTTAGCTATCTTAAGGAACTTGATGGCGTAAGGGTCATGCTCTCCGATGAGATAGCACATGAGCTGATGGAGCCGGGAAGCGACTGCTACAACAGATTAAAGGAATTGTTTGCGGGCGAACCGATATGGCTTGAGGACGGGCATTTTGACAGACCGGCACTTGCCGGAGTGATTTTTTCGGATGATAAAAAAAGAGAGCTTCTAAATGAAGTAGTGCATCCGGCAGTAAAGGAATATGTGCTTAATGCAGTTAAAGAGGCAAAAAAAGAAGGTCTGTTCATGCTTGTGCTTGAAGCAGCACTCCTTATAGAGGAGGGATATGGTGAAATCTGCGACGAGCTGTGGTATATTTATGCAAGTGAAGAAGTCAGAAGAAAAAGACTTAAGTCATCACGAGGCTATTCAGATGAGAAGATAGACAGCATCTTTGCAAGCCAGCTTAAAGAAGCTGAGTACAGAAGGCATTGCAGGGAGGTTATCGATAATGATGGAGATATCGAAAACACGATAGCTTCAATAAATAAAGCGCTTAGCAAATACAAGGAGTAGTGGAAATGAATAATGTATTCGGTTTGGATATTGGTACAAGAAATGTTGTAGGAACTGTCGGCTATCAGACTGATGACAAGGAATTTGTGGTTACAGCACAGTATGTGAAGGAGCATGAGACCAGAGCAATGCTTGACGGTCAGATACATGATATAGGCAGGGTGGCAAAAACCATTAAGGAAGTAAAGGACGAGCTTGAAAAACAGACAGGACAGCCACTTGAAGAGGTGTGTATAGCAGCCGCAGGACGAGTATTAAAGACTGTTACGACGCATGTGGAGTATGAGTATGCGCAGGAGTCTGTGGTGACCGGCGAGGATGTCCATACGCTTGAACTGCTTGGTATAGAAAAAGCACAGGAGGCACTCAAGGAGGTTAACGATACAAGCTATAAGTTTTACTGTGTGGGATATTCTACAGTCAAATTCTTTTTGAATGATGAGGTGTTTATCAGCCTTGAGGGTCATAAGGCAAACAAAATAGGCGAGGATATCATAGTTACATTTCTGCCGGAGGATGTGGTAGACGGACTGTATGCGGCTGTGGGACAGGCCGGGCTTAGTGTAGCCAATATGACGCTGGAGCCTATCGCCGCTATCAATGTGGCAATTCCGGAGAACTATCGTATGCTTAATATCGCACTTGTCGATGTGGGAGCCGGAACGAGTGATATCTCAATCACAAGAGACGGAAGTATCATAGCCTATGGCATGATACCGCATGCAGGAGATGAGCTGACAGAAGTTATTGTGCAGCATTTCCTCGTGGATTTCAATATGGCGGAGAGCATCAAGCTTCAGTCTACGACAAGTGATACGGTTACATACAAGGATATCATGAGCATCGAGCACACAATTCCTGCACAGGATGTCTGGGATGTGGCAGCACCTGTTGTTGATAATATTGCACAAGAGGTATCGGCTAAAATCAGAGAGCTAAACGGTGATAAGACAGTGAGTGCCTGCTTTGTAGTCGGAGGCGGAGGCAAGATACACGGCTTCACGGAAAAGCTTGCGGAAGACCTCGACCTGCCGGAGGAAAGAGTTGCCCTAAGAGGCGAGGAAGTGCTTGGCGAGGTAATTTTTGAGCAGGAGGATATCACGAAGGATCCGCTTATTGTCACTCCGATCGGCATATGCCTGAATTATTATGACCAGAGAAATAATTTTATCATGGTCAGATTCAACGGTGAGAGAATAAAGCTCTATGACAATAACAGGCTTACAATAGTCGATGCGGCGCTTCAGGCGGGATTTCCAAACGATGAGCTGTTTCCAAAGCGCGGCACACCGATAAACTTTACGGTAAACGGTGTGGCAAGGCTTGTAAGAGGCGAGGCCGGAGAGGGCGCAGTGGTGACCATGAACGGAAAGCCTGCAAGCATCAACACACCGCTTGAGCCAAACAGTGAGATAATCATAGAGCCGTCCACAGCAGGAGAGGCTGCAGTGTATAAGATATCGCAGCTTGATGAGTACAATCATTCTGTCATTACATTTGTCATAAATGGCAGAAGGGTTTCATGTCCAAGGTTTGTCCAGGTAAACGGAGAGCTTGAGCCGGAGGATTACAGCATCAGGGAAAACGATGTGATTGAGACAAGAAATTACTATACAGTGCGCCAGATTGCGCAGTTTATGGACCTCGTTATTGACACAGACCAGATGATATTTGTAAACAATGAAGAGGCTGATCTCGACACTCTTGTATACGAAAATTTCTCTGTTGAGTGGAAAACAGATGAATATGGTGTTGCAAGAATCGACAATAACACTTATAATGACACACAAGAGTCTGACAACACAGTAGCCAGAACATCAGAGCAGATGATGAATCAGGTGCTCGATGAGCTGCATGATGATTTTGCTAAAGAAGCTGAAGCATCTGCTGTGCCGGAAAACGAATTGCCCGAAAATGAATTGCCAAAAAATGATATACAGGAAGAAATACACGAAGAAGACTCATCAGAAAATACAATTACAGTAATTGTAAACGGTGAGCCTGTAGAGCTGTCCGGCAAGGATACATATATATTTGTCGATATATTTACCCATATCTCATTTGATTTGCAGGCAGGAAAGGGCAGGGCAATAGCCACTGTAATAAATGGCAGGGATGCCCAATTTTCCGAGGAGCTTCATGAGGGAGACAAAATAGAATTATACTGGAAAGAGAATTAACATGTTAGAATTATGCAGCATTGCCAGCGGCAGCAGTGGAAACTGTATATGCGTGGGTACGGATGATTGTCATGTGCTCATAGACGCAGGCATCAGCGGTAAGAAAATAGAAAACGGACTGAATGAATTTGATATGACTGCCACAGATATGCAGGGCATTCTTGTGACGCATGAGCATATAGACCACATCGCAGGGCTTGGTGTCATGGCAAGACGCTATCATATTCCGATTTATGCAACAAAGGCCACAATCGGGGCTATAAAATGCATAAAATCCGTTGGAAATATAGATGATGAGCTGTTTCATCCTATTGAGGCAGGCATCGATTTTACAATAGGCGATATAGAGTTTGAGCCGCTTCACATATCACACGATGCGGCTGATCCTGTCGCGTACAGATTTAAAAACGAAAATCATGCGATGGCGGTTGTGACAGACCTTGGCACGTATGATGATGCACTGGTTTCAAAGCTTCAGAACCTGGATGGGCTGTTGCTTGAAGCCAATCATGATATAAATATGCTCCAGACTGGGGCATATCCGTATCCGCTCAAGCGCAGGATCATGGGGGATAGCGGGCACTTGTCGAATGAGAGAAGCGGGCAGTTGTTATGTGAGCTTCTTCATGATAAATTTGGCTCAGTAATACTGGGACACCTTAGTAAAGAAAACAACTACGAAAAGCTGGCGTATGAAGCTGTCAGGCTTGAGGTCACAATGGGAGACAATCCATATAAGGCAAGTGATTTCCCTATGTATGTGGCCAAGAGAGACAGGGCATCAGACCGCATAGCCGTAGAATAAGAGAACAGGAGAATAAGTTGTTATGGATAACACAAAGAACAAAGTAATCATCACAGTTGTCGGAAAAGACACAGTAGGAATCATCGCAAAGGTATGTACATATCTGTCAGAGGGCAGTGTAAACGTGCTTGATATCTCACAGACTATCGTTTCAGGTTATTTCAACATGATGATGATTGTGGATATGGCAAATGCTACAGCTTCATTTGCAGAGATTTCTGACCAGCTTGATGCACTTGGAGAAGAAATTGGTGTAACAATAAAGTGTCAGAAGGAAGAAATCTTTGAGATGATGCATCGAATCTAGTTTAGCATAAAAATGTCATACACAGTTAAAGGAGAACAGCAAAATGATAAATATTGGTGAAGTAATTGAGACCAATGACATGGTGGAGAAGGAAAATCTTGACGTGCGTACAATCACACTCGGTATCAGCCTGCTCGACTGTATAGACTCAGACCTTGCAAAGGTAAATGAGAATATCTACAACAAGATTACAACACTTGCAAAGGATCTTGTATCAACAGGAAAAGAGATAGAGAACAACTACTGTATCCCTATCGTAAACAAACGTATTTCAGTTACACCTATCGCGCTTGTCGGTGGTGCGGCCTGCAAGAGCTCAGAGGATTTTGTTACCATAGCAAAGACACTTGACAGAGCTGCCAAAGAGGTAGGTGTCAACTTCATCGGTGGATACTCAGCACTTGTGTCAAAGGGCATGACAAAGGCGGATGAGCTTTTAATCAAATCCATCCCTCAGGCAATGCTTGAGACAGACCTGGTATGCAGCTCTGTAAATGTTGGCTCTACAAAAACCGGAATCAACATGGATGCAGTAAAGCTGATTGGTGAGATGATAAAGGAGACAGCAGAGGTGACAAAGCACCTTCCTGTATCAGGATGTGCCAAGTTTGTAGTATTCTGCAACGCTCCTGATGACAATCCGTTTATGGCAGGAGCATTCCATGGTGTGACAGAGGCAGATGCCATCATCAATGTAGGTGTCAGCGGACCGGGAGTTGTAAAGACTGCTCTTGAAAAGGTAAGAGGCGAGAACTTTGAGGTGCTCTGTGAGACAATCAAGAAGACAGCCTTCAAGGTTACTCGAGTAGGACAGCTTGTGGCAAAGGAGGCTTCAAAGAAGCTTGGAGTGCCATTTGGAATCATAGACCTCTCACTTGCACCTACACCGGCTATCGGAGACTCTGTAGCTGATATTCTCTGTGAGATAGGCTTAGAGAGAGCCGGAGCTCCGGGAACAACAGCAGCACTTGCACTCTTAAACGATCAGGTGAAAAAGGGCGGTATCATGGCATCCTCATATGTCGGCGGACTCTCAGGTGCCTTTATTCCTGTATCAGAGGATCAGGGAATGATAGATGCCGTAAATGATGGTGCACTCACTCTCGAAAAGCTTGAGGCTATGACCTGTGTGTGCTCAGTGGGACTTGACATGATTGCAATCCCGGGCGATACAAAGGCCACCACAATTTCAGGTATTATCGCAGACGAGATGGCTATCGGTATGATAAATCAAAAGACAACAGCCTGCAGACTGCTTCCTGCAATCGGAAAGGATGTAGGTGATGTGGTAGAAATCGGAGGACTCCTTGGAAGTGCACCGGTTATGCCGGTAAACAGATTCTCTTGTGATGCATTTGTAAACCGCGGAGGAAGGATCCCGGCACCTATTCACAGCTTTAAAAATTAGTAAATAATGGCATTGTTTACAAGCATGTACTTATAAGAATAACTTATAAGTACATGCTTATTTTAAAGTGGTACTTGACAATGACTAAAATACATGCTTAAATAAAGACAGTTATATGACTGACGGAAGTGGATAACCACATGGAGTATAACAGTTGATTGCCGACCGTCTGGGCGCACATTTATATAAGTTTCCTGCAGAGCTTTATATTTTTATGTGTGTTCAGACGGTCTTTTTATTCCGGCAGGCCCGAGTAATTTGGGGATGCAGACCACATTATCAGAAAACATGGAGGATGACATGGAAAGAGTATCATTAGCAAAGGAATTATC
>OGYP01001900.1_pt1 | contig 10053 bp, 10 predicted proteins | sample 1576571 | NCBI WGS metagenome assembly OGYP01 (sample SAMEA3541559, study PRJEB24748) | human gut metagenome | biome: human gut; feature: human-associated habitat; material: faeces | place: China | collected 2012
TGGAAAATTCCAGTTCATTTGCAATGTCAATCGAGCGCACAGAGCCATTTTTCTGCTCCAGCATCAGGATGGTTTCGAGATAGTTTTCACCGGATTCCTGTATTTTCAAAGCAGGATGCTCCTTTCATATCAAATGATTGATTGGAAATATAGGATTGAGAAGGAATCATAATGTCACAAATCAAAAGATTTATGCAGTTATTTTACCATATTTGCCCCCCTCTTTCAAGGGAAGAAAAGTTAGAACAGATTGATTGTATCGATGCAAAATGGATTGACAGTACAGATACTTTCGCTTACAATAAGAGTAATATCAACAAGGATCCGATTTTGTAAAAGAGGAGTTTAGAATGGAAAAAGGAACCAGAATACAGAAAGTTCTTTCGGAGCAGGGAATTGCATCCCGCAGAAAAGCTGAAGAATGGATTGAGCAGGGAAAGATCAAGGTAAATGGACGTCCTGCATTATTGGGACAGAAAATCAACCCGAACCGCGATGTCGTTACCATCGACGGCGAAAGGGTATATTTCCAGAAGAGCAGCCAGAAGTACTATATCATGCTGCACAAACCGCGTGGATATGTCACCACCATGAGCGATGAGCTGGGCAGAAAGTGCGTAGCGGAGCTTGTGGAAGATGTACCGGAGCGAGTTTATCCAATTGGCAGACTGGACAAGGACAGTGAAGGTATGCTGCTCTTTACCAATGACGGCGAGTTTGCAAACCTGATCATGCACCCAAGCCACCATGTATCCAAAACCTACCGCGTAACGGTTCGTCCGGATGTCAGCGATGCACAGGTAGTACAGCTTTCTACCGGCGTTGTGATCGATGGCAAAAAGACAAGTCCTGCCCATGTTACCGTTCTGGAAAAGGAACCTGGCAGAGTGGTTATGCAGGTTGTAATCTATGAAGGAAGAAACCGTCAGGTCAGAAAGATGTGTGAAGCAGTAGGTCTGGAAGTAGCAAGACTGAAACGCACTGCAATTGGTCCGCTTAAATTAGGAATGCTGGCTCCAGGAAAATGGAGAGAGCTTCGTCCGGGAGAAATCGGAATGCTGCGCAATGCAATCAAAGCTTCTTCCGGTGCTCCGGAACTGTTAAACGATCTGGATGACGAAATTCTGGGCAGAAATGCAAGACCTCGCAAACCGCAGGTAGAAAAAGCAGCCTTTGTTTCTTCTGACAGAAATACAGGCAGAAACTTTCAGATGCGGGAGGAAAACCGCAGAGGAACACGGGGACCGGGACGCCCATTTGATGCAGGCAGAAAAGGAAAACCATATTCCAAAGGTGCCGCAGGCAAACCGTTTACCAAAAAAGGTTCCGGAATGTAAAAAATATCAGATTTTTGAAAGAGCGCAGGAAACCGCCCTGCGCTTTTTTTCTTATCGGGGGAATGGAAAATGAAGGTGACATTTGTGCGCCATGGAGAAACTGACTGGAACAGTCAGGGCAAACAGCAGGGAAAGGCAGATATTCCGTTAAATGAAAAGGGCTTGCAGCAGGCACAAAAAACAGCAGAGTTGTTAAGTAATATGGAGTTTGATCATGTCTATTGTTCTCCCCTGATGCGTGCCAGACAGACAGCGCAGGTAATTTGTGAGGGAAGAAAGGTTCCAATTACCTACGATGAAAGAATCTCAGAGCGTGATATGGGAGAATTTCAGGGAAAGCGCTGGGAAGAATTCGATACCAGAAAGTTTTGGGACTACAATGCGGATGTTCACTATGAAAAAGCAGAGAATATCCAGGATTTTTACAAAAGAGTATATGATTTTCTGGACAGTCTCAAAGATAAAGAGCAGAAGGATGAAAGCGTTTTGATCGTATCTCATGGCGGCGTTTTTGCTCCGGTAAGCAGTTATTCGGGACGCTCCAGAAAAGAGGATAATTTGATCGACAACCTGCTTGCAAACGCGCAGGCATATACCTTTGAGCTGTAATTTTAAGCAGAAAAAGGGGAAAGATAGAAAACGAAAAATCTATCAGGGAGGAATGAAAGATGAAATCTATTCACATTGAGTTAGACGAATATGTTATGGCGGGAATTGGTATTATAGCAGGACTTCTTCTGCTTGTTTTTCCGCAGCAATCCTTGAACGTGATTACCTATGCAATCGGAGCAGTGGCGTTAATTTATGGCATTTTAAAAATAGTGTCCTATTTTAGAAATCGCGAATACTCTCCACTGTTTACCTGGGAATTGATTCTGGGAATTATTCTGGTTGGAATCGGTATTTTTTCTTTTACAAATCCGGGCGGCATCTTTGCAATTTTGCCGATTATCCTGGGTGTGCTTGTTCTGATTGAGGGAATTTCCAAAGCACAGCGTGCGATGATGCTGCAAAAATATGGTTACCCAAAATGGCAGGCAGCATTGCTTGCAGCAGTACTGATTGCACTGCTTGGTGTACTTTTGATTCTCAATCCATTTGGTGCACTGGTCATCACAGTAAGAGTGCTGGGAGGCGTCATTTTGGTGGATGGTATTATGGGAATCTGGGTCGGACTGACAATGAAAAAGTTTTCCTAAGGATGCTTTCTAAAGAAGAATACGGGAGGAGATTTTGTGGCTCAGTATATTCTTGCGCTGGATCAGGGAACGACCAGTTCGAGGGCAATTCTGTTTGACAAACAACAGAATATCATTGGAATTTCGCAGAAGGAATTTACTCAGCACTATCCCAAAGAGGGTTGGGTAGAGCATGACCCGATGGAAATTTACTCGTCACAGTATGCGGTGATGATGGAAGTAATCGCACAAAGCGGTGTGGATGTCAAAGACATCAAGGGAATCGGCATCACCAATCAGAGGGAAACAACCATTCTTTGGGACGCAAAGACCGGACGTCCAGTATATAATGCCATTGTCTGGCAGTGCCGCCGGACAGCGGACCGGATTGATCAGTTAAAGCAACAGGGTTTGGAAGAATATATCCGCAAAACAACTGGCTTGGTGCCGGATGCTTATTTTTCTGCTACCAAGATTGCATGGATTCTGGATCATGTACCGCAGGGCAGGGAACGTGCGAAAAAAGGAGAGATCCTGTTTGGAACGGTAGACAGCTGGCTGATCTGGAAACTGAGCGGCGGAAAGGTTCATGTTACCGATTATACCAACGCTTCCCGAACAATGCTGTTTAATATCAATACTTTAAGCTGGGACGAGAAACTCCTGGATGCGCTGGATATTCCGGTGCAGATGCTGCCGCAGGTAAAAAACAGCAGTGAAATCTATGCATATACCACCATTCAGGGGGAAGAAATTCCGATTGCGGGAATTGCAGGGGATCAGCAGGCAGCGTTGTTTGGACAGTGCTGTTTTGAACAGGGACAAGCCAAAAATACATACGGAACCGGCTGCTTTTTGCTGATGAATACCGGCGATAAGCCATGTTTTAGTCAAAATGGATTAATCACGACCATCGCGATCGGACTGAATGGCAAAGTGCAGTATGCGCTGGAAGGAAGCGTCTTTGTCGGCGGTGCAGTGATTCAGTGGATTCGTGACGAGATGCGCTTTATCAACGAATCAAAGGATGCGGAATATTATGCCCAGAAGGTGGAGGATACCGGAGGAGTTTATCTGGTTCCGGCATTTACAGGTCTTGGTGCTCCGCACTGGGATATGTATGCGCGCGGATGTATCATCGGTATTACCAGAGGAACCAAACGGGAACATATTATCCGTGCAGCACAGGAATCCATCGCATATCAAAGCTATGATCTGGTCAAAGCAATGGAAAAGGATACCGGTGTGTCCATTCGGGAGCTGAAAGTGGATGGCGGAGCAAGCCGCGATGCTTTTTTGATGCAGTTTCAGGCAGATGTGCTGGATTGTGAGGTTCGCAGACCAATGATTCGGGAAACCACCGCATTGGGTGCAGCTTATCTGGCCGGACTTGCAGTGGGTGTCTGGAAGGATACCGATGAAATCCGAAAATTATGGAATTGTGATACGGTGTTCCAGTCTCAGATGAAGGCAGAACGTCGGGAAAAGCTGCTGCGTGACTGGCACAGAGCGGTTGAACGTAGCAAAGGATGGGCAATGTAATCAAGACAAAATAAAAAGGACTGCAGATGCAGTCCTTTTTATTTTGTCTAAAACAGAGCAGAGATCAAATCCATTAGTGCAGCGGTGGAAAAGGCTGGCAGATTCCAGCTTTGTTCCAAAACAGATTCCAGATTTTCGTCGCAGTACTCGATTTCTTTGGAGTATGCTTTGGTGTTTTGAATTTGATCAAGAAGGGAATATTGTCCATTTTGGGAAAAATCACAAAGTCCCAGCAGAAAAATTATGCTGACAGAAAAGACCGAAAATTTTACGCGGGAAAGGATGTCCTCATCCCAAGTGGCTTTGAGCAGGTATCGGTAGAGAAAATAGACACACAGATGTTCATATTCATACATTCTCTCATGGAGGGCAGAAAGGAATTGTTCCCGATTGCTTAACAGGGTAGGAAGTTCCTTTTGAATGCAGGAAAGGCGATCGGGCCAGCCAAGATCGATGGGTTCGAGGGTCTGCAAAAAGGAAAGGAGAAGATCAAGATTTTCCACAGGATTGGTGCCAAAAGTGGAAAAGGAAGGTGTCTGTGAAAATGAAAAAGGAAGATCTCCGTTATCAAGCTGCTGTTGTGCCTGCTCAGCAAGGAAAAGGAGACTAGAGAGGCGGGAAGAAAAAGTTTTGGTTCGGTCCTGCAAAAGAGTAAACATTTCTTTTCTCAGACAAAGCAGCTGATCAAGGAGTACCTTATCAAAAGGAGTTTTATCCTCTTCTTCCTCTATCACAGTGGTACGGAAGGCCAAGGGTTCAGGAGAAGAAAGAAGAAGGCGTGCTGCCTCTTCACAGCAAAGACCGAGACCACTTTCCTTATAGTCGCCAAACCATTCGTGGAATCGGGGATGCTGGGTGCAGATTTCACACAGATGTTCTTCTCCAAGATGGATATAGATATCACAGAGATTTTGGTGGTTTAAAAAAGGGCAGCGTTCATTTGGGGTCAAAATGAAGTGCGGAATATCTTCATAGGAAATTTCTTCTTTTAAGCGTTTTCCAAAGGGAAAATCCTCTTTTTGAGAAAGTATATGATAATAGGATGCGGTCTTTTGATCAATGTCAATTTCCCAGCCGATGCAGCAACTGTCAGAACAGTTGGATGCGGTGCAGGCAAAGGAAGAATAAAAAAAGGGCGTGGTATGTTTCATAAAACACCTCCAAAAGAGAATGGGTCTGGTAGAAAGTAAAGGAATTTTTGCCATTTCTGTCCATATTTTACCAAAGTGTGACGGAATCGTAAATAGTTTAACATAGCTTTAACGCGTTCTACAATGCGACTTTTACAAAAATTTATTAAGATATAGGAGCAGAAACAAAGCAAACAAAAATGAGGAGAGTGTATTATGAAAGCGAAAAAAATCATTTCGAAAGTAGCTGCTGCTGCAGTAGCAGGCACCATGCTGTTAAGCTGTGTATATGCTGCATCTCCAGACGTAAAATCTGCAGGTATTTCTTCCACAGTATCTGGTATGCAGACAAACGGCGGTCGCGTTTTGAGCAACAAAACAACAACATCTACTTCCAAAAAACCAAAATATGTATTCCTGTTCATCGGTGATGGTATGAGCTACCCACAGTTCCAGGCAGCTTCTGACTATCTGGGCGCAGTAGCAGACACAGATAACGATGATATTCTGGACGGCAACAAAGCACTGACCTTTATGAACTTCCCAGTAGCAGGTTCCGCAGTAACTTATGATTCCACATCTTTCTGCCCAGACTCTGCTTCTACAGCAACTTCCATTTCTACCGGTCACAAAACATACTCCGGTACCATCAACATGGATGAGACCATGACAGTAAAATACGAAACAATTGCAGAGCAGCTCAGAGATGAAGGTTATGACATCGGTGTTGTATCTTCTGTAAACCTCAACCATGCAACTCCAGCTGCTTTCTACTGCCATCAGGCAAGCAGAAACAACTACTATGAAATCGGTGAAGAACTGATTGCTTCTGACTTTGATTACTTTGCAGGCGGCGCACTGCTCAAACCAAACGGTGCTGACGGTGACAAAGAAAGCCTGTATGACAGAGCAGAAAAAGCTGGATACAAAGTAGTAAACACTCAGGCTGAAGCAGAAAAAATCAGCGACAAAGATGAAAAAGTTCTGCTGATCAGCGAAAAACTGGCAGACGGCGACTCCATCTCCTATGAAAATGACCGTGCAAACGGTGAATGGGCTCTGTCCGATTATGTAGACAAGGGTATTGAAGTTCTTTCTGACAACGAAAAAGGCTTCTTCATGATGGTTGAAGGCGGTAAAATCGACTGGGCTTGCCATGCAAACGATGCTGGTTCTGCAATCAACGACACCATCGCTCTGGCTGATGCAGTAGATGAAGCAGTTGAATTTGCAAACGAACATCCAGACGAAACTCTGATTCTGGTAACCGGCGACCATGAAACCGGTGGTCTGACAATCGGTTATGCTGGTACAGACTATGACACTTATCTGACCAACCTGACCAACCAGAAAATTTCTTATGCTAAATTCGATACAGACTACGTTGCAAAATACAAAGAAAACCAGACTTCTTTCGAAGATATGATGAAAGATGTTGAAGAACTCTTTGGTCTGAAGATGTCCGGTGCAGAAGATGACAAACTGGTTCTGACAGAGTATGAAATTGGCCTGCTCAAAGATGCTTATGCAAAAACATTGGCTGATGAAAAAGCAGATTCCGAAAACCAGAAAGAATATGTTCTCTACGGAACCTATGAACCACTGTCTGTAACAATTACCCACCTGCTCAACAACAAATCCGGTATTGACTTCACTTCCTACTCCCACACAGGTCTTCCGGTAGCAGTATTCGCAAAAGGTGTTGGACAGGATCAGTTCGGTGGATTCTATGACAACACTCAGATCTACCACAAACTGGCAGACCTGATGGACATCAAATAAGAGATATTCCAAACACTCCTGTGAGGTTTCTGAAAACAAAAGCAAAAAAGCGGATGGATTGCCGTCCGCTTTTTTGTGATGGGAAAGGGTTTCTTGTATGAAAGATCATTTTACAAAAGAAAAAATCCAATATAATGCGCCGGTTTGGGCCTGTATTCTGTTTATTCTGTTCCTGTTCTTTCTGCCGACAGGATATCAGGAGATTTACCGTGAAGCAGATCAGTGTGTCGCAAAAGTTTTGGAGACCGATGACAGTGCGATCATTGATACTGGTTTGGTTCGTTCGGGAGAACAGCGATGCAAGTTGGAAATCATCAGCGGTAAGTTTAAAGGGGAACAGACCGAAGGCGTCAATATGCTAAACGGTTCTTTGGAGCAGGATAAAATGTTTTACCCTGGGGATACTGCTCAGGTTGTAGTCAGCTATGACGGCGACGAGATTTTGATGGTAACAATGATCGATCACAATCGAATTCCGATGGAACTGGTCATGGGAGCAATCTTTATTATTTTCCTGATTCTGTTTGCGGGCAGAACCGGTATCCGCGCGGTACTCAGCTTCCTGCTTACTATCCTTGCTTTATGGAAGATTTTGGTTCCAAGCTATTTGAAGGGATACAATCCAATCTGGATGGGGTTGATTTTTACCCTGATCCTGAGTCTTTTGATTATTGCTCTGGTCTATGGATTTGACCGCAGATGTGCTTCGGCAGTTTCGGGAACATTTCTTGGTGTTCTGGTTACCTGTGTCATGGGCGCTGTGTTTACCGATCTGTTTAAAATACACGGTGCAGTTATGTCCTCCTCGGAAAGTTTGCTGTATGCAGGATATCAGGATTTGAACCTGACAAGAATTTTTATGGCTTCCATCTTTATCGGTGCTTCCGGTGCAATTATGGATCTCTCAGTAGATATTACATCGGCAGTTTATGAAGTTGTAGAAAAAAGGCCGGATATTGGGTGGAAAGAAGCAGTAAAATCGGGCATGAACGTTGGACGTGCAGCGATGGGTACTATGACGACTACTCTGCTGCTGGCTTATTCAGGCGGTTATATCGCGTTGCTGATGGTATTTATGGCACAGGGAACCCCACTGATTAATATTTTAAACTATAAGCATGTAGCGGCAGAGATGATTCATACGGTAATTGGTTCATTTGGATTGGTGACGGTAGCGCCGTTTACCGCGCTGTGTGCTGGTGTTTTTCTGACACATAAAAAAGAGGCAACAGAATCTCAGGTACAAGAGACAAAGTAAAATAGATAAAATAAAAAGAGCTGCTTTTAGAGCAGCTCTTTTTTACAGCAAAGTTTTAGGAACGACAGATAAACTGTGGGGTACGCTGGAAGTCAAATTGTTTGGGCTGCGTACAGGAAAGAAGATGGTTTAAATCGACATACTGAATCTGCTGGTTTTCATAACTTGTCCAGTAAAAGCGGAGAGACTCAGAACACATGATGGAAGTGTAGATGGTGTAATCGAAAGGAACAATATCAGAATCCAGTTCGGTCACATGCCCCGGCTGGCTGACACGAACCATTCCCAAAGGAAAAACGGCACTTTGGAAGAGGTGGAACATCTTTGCAATGCCATCCTGCTCGTCAGAGCCTTTGGTACAGAACTTTTTCAGGAAAGCAAGGCGAATGAATCGGGAAGGAGAACTAAAGTCGCCTGGGAGCCCCTGAGCGCCATTTCCGGAGAAGCACTGTTCCAGATGGTCACACTCTATCTCCAATGTATCGTAGTCCAAATCGCGGATGCCAGCGTAGTTGAGAAGGTTTAAGCGATGCCAGGAATAACCGGGACTGTTGGTCATTACACCGATGGTGTTTCGGTAAATGCTGATACCAGTTTTGTCCGGTTCGATTACGATGGATTCGCCGCTGCGGTCGCTGAATGACCAGTGCAGGGTTGGTACGGTTCCGAAGAGAGGGATATTCAGCAAAGTAAGGTTATTCTGAAGCATTGTGACAACTTCATCGACGCTGGAACACTGTGATAACATGTGATAGGACCAGAAATGGTGGTTGTAGCGGAAGTGTTCCGGGACGAACCTGATCTTCAAAGTGGGCAAATCCTCGATAATAAAGCTGTCCGCCCATCAATCCTTTTTCATTGATTCCTTCATAGAGAATTGGGGAACAGCCTTCTGTGAGCAGACCGGTACCCAGAGAAGCATAGAGTGAAGTTGTTTTACATTGTGGATTTTCAGAGTTTTCGAGAGAGGTTCCACAAAAACAATATTCCGTGCCGCGGGGAACATAGGTGACTTTGGTTTCTGCGGCAAGTCGATTAAAATCGAGGTTGCGCCCCCAAAAGTGTTTTTGATCCAGTGTGCTCCAGGAAAGAGCGCTGCATCCTGCATTCAGTTCTTCCAGTAGATTTTGACGCATAAGTTTAACCCTCCTTTTACTTACAGGTAAAATGCTTATATATCTATTATAGCGTGTACCCAGAGAAATATAAGGTGTTTTTAAGAATAATGTGAGAATAGATTCTAAACAATACAAAGAGGGGATTAGGGATTATGTCATCTACGGATGAGAATAAAAACTGAGGTGTGGGAAATATTTGCCTTAGGGATGAGAGGGTATCTATGAAAGAGAAAATCAACAGCACAGGTAAAGAAGATTAAAAAAGAAAAATCTGCGGACGAACACTCCGAGATAACCGGCACACTCATCAGATCAAAGGTTGCACTGCTGTTCGACTGGGACAATATGTGGGCCATAGATGATGTCAAGGCTCTGGGGCAGGAATCAAAAAAATATCCTGAGACCTGTATGTCTGTATACAAAGAGCTGACAAAGCGCGGCGTTGACGTGGACGTCATTGCATCCGATGAACCACTCGACGATTACGATGTGGTTGTTGCACCTATGCTCTACATGCTGAGAGATGGCGCAGCCGAGTCTCTTGCCGCATTTGTAAAGAGGGGCGGACAGCTTCTATCCACTTACTTTACGGGCTATGTAGACAAGGATCAGCTCTGTATACTCGGTGGATTCCCGGGAAATGGACTTGCAGATGTATTTGGAATCATCAGTGAAGAGATAGACACCCTGTATCCATCTGACAGAAAC
>OGYP01001901.1_pt1 | contig 10049 bp, 6 predicted proteins | sample 1576571 | NCBI WGS metagenome assembly OGYP01 (sample SAMEA3541559, study PRJEB24748) | human gut metagenome | biome: human gut; feature: human-associated habitat; material: faeces | place: China | collected 2012
TGCCGCAGTTCGGGCATTTCTTATCTGCCAGATCAAAACCGCCGCCGACGGAGTTGCAAGGGAACGCAATATTCCGATCCGTGTCGGCGTAAACAGCGGTTCCCTCGAAAAAGATCTTGTAGAAAAATATCATGGCGTAACGGCAGAGGGAATTGTAGAGAGTGCGCTGGATAAGGTGCATATGATCGAAGACCTTGGCTATGACAACCTGGTTATCAGCATCAAGTCCTCCGATGTTATGATGTGCGTGCATGCGCATGAGCTGCTGGCAGGAAAGACACCTTATCCGCTGCATGTCGGCATTACGGAATCCGGTACGGTTCTTTCCGGTAATATCAAGTCTGCGATTGGTCTGGGGCTGATTTTAAATCAGGGAATCGGCGATACGATCCGTGTATCCCTGACAGGGGATGTTGTAGAAGAGATCAAATCTGCGAAGCTGATTTTGCGGACGCTGGGACTGCGCAAAGGCGGTATTGAGGTTGTCAGCTGTCCGACTTGCGGACGCACGAAGATCGACCAGATCAGCCTCGCGAATCAGGTAGAAGCGCTTGCAGCGCAGTTCCCGAACCTGGATATCAAGGTTGCAGTCATGGGCTGTGTCGTAAACGGACCCGGCGAAGCAAAGGAAGCGGACCTGGGTATTGCAGGCGGCATCGGGGAAGGTCTGCTGATCAAAAAAGGGCAGATCATCCGCAAGATTCCGGAGGCAGAATTTATTCCGACTCTGCGGTATGAACTGGAGCACTGGAACGAACAGTAATCGTTTTTGGTGTAAAAGTATTTACGAAAATGGAGAGTAAAATGACCAAAGGTTTCATGGAAGTATTTCCGGAGCTTGCTCTGGAACAGGAAGTACGGGCATTGTTTGAAAAAGTAAAGGTAGAACGGGTGACGACCACGCGGCAAAAGGATCTGATCAGGGTGTATATCAGCTGCGGACGCCTGATCCCCAAAACAGTGATTTTCCGGGTAGAGGAAGAGATTGCAAAGCAGCTGTTTCCGAACTGCAATATCACGATCAAAATTCAGGAAAAATTTCAGCTGTCCGCCCAGTACAACCTAAAGAGCCTGCTGGAAACCTATCAGGAGAGCATTTTACTGGAATTAAAGGAATGCAGCCCGGTGGAATACAGTCTGTTCAAATCAGCCAATATTTCCTTCCCGGATGAGGGGAAGCTGGTGCTGGAAGTGCCGGATACGGTAATCGCGCATGAACGCTGTCCCGAGCTTGTCCGTATTCTGGAAAAAATTTGCTGTGAACGGTGCGGAATCCCGATGGAGGCGGTCGCACATTACTGTCAGCCGAAGGAAAATCCGAGAAAAGCGGAGGAAGAGATTGCGCTGGCAAGAAAAGTGGCGATGATTGCCGCGAAAGCGGGTGCTCGTCCGGCTGCGACGGACTATGGCATGAGCCAGGAGCAGTTCGCCAGCGTAATGAGCGCAGTCCCATGTGTTTGAGATTGCTCTCCAGAATCCGCCCGTCCATAATCAATTCGGTGAACAACAGCTCTTGCTCTGGGGAAAGCTCCATATCGCTGGGGGTTACAGGGCGTTGGGCACTCACCGGAAGAATGGTCAGCCTTCCATTGAACTCGAAAATTGCGGTCTGAATGCTGGTGAGGTCAAAATATCCCTGTTGTCTGCACATAACCAGAAATTCCTCTAAATCAAGCTTCGCTTTTTTTAAATTTTCCCGATAGAGCTTCCCTTGATCCATAAGGATCGTAGATGAACCATAGAGATATCTGCGTGTTCTGGGAAATTTGTTGGTCACCACGCTGAGCAGAAACGTGACTCCTGCGTAAATCACAATTGCGGTAAGGGGTTTCCAGGGCTGCTCCAGTTCTGTGGCCATCTCCGCGGCGATGGAGCCGATGGTGATTCCCGTGATATAATCAAAAAAATCCAGCTGTGCGATCTGCTTGTGGCCAATAAACTTTGCCGCCAGAAAGATGGCAGTAAAGGACCCTAACGTGGTGAGGCAAAGAACAAAAATTTGAATAGGACACGCCCCCTTTCTCCATAGTCTGGCCGGAATGACAGCAAACATACACGGCAGCACGCCAAGCTTTTTTGCTCCTCTCACCAAATGAGAGTGGGACACATAGGATGAAGTACCAACCATAAAAAGGAGCAAATCGTATGGAGACTCATTCCTTTAAAAAGGGCAGCTGTGGCGCTTGTGTGAACAACCACGGGCCGGCACCATGTATCGTCCATGTTATGGGCGCAGCACAGAAGAATCAAAATTTTCGCACTGCGTTTTGGACCGGGAGCTGCTTACAAATGACCCTAATGCACATTCCCACCTGCGGGGAAATAGGGGTAGAGATGCACCCTGATACCGATCAGTTCATCCGGGTCGAAAACGGGCAGGCGCTTGTTTGTGTGGGGAATAGGAAAGAAACCCTGGATTTCCAGTGTTGCCTGAAAACCGGAGACGGCATTTTTGTGCCGGCAGGATCCTGGCACAATATTTGTAATACCGGGGATTGCCCGCTGAAGCTGTCCTCCATCTATGCTCCGCCTCACCATCCCAAAGGAACGGTCCACTGCACAAAGGCGGATGCTGTTTCAAAAGACTAAGCTGCCATTTGCCCATACAGAGCCAACAAAAAGAAAAATGGTGTAAAAATACCGGCAGGCTCCCTACGGAGCTATGCCGGTATTTCTGAGCTATGCTTGGGTTTGTGACAGAGAAATTTCCTCCTGGGCTGGTCCTGAAATTAGCCGCCCATCGCAGTCAAAACGTGAACCGTGGCAGGGGCAGTCCCAGCTGCGCTCATCGGGATTCCACTCCAGTTGACAGCCAAGATGCGGGCATCGGATGTCTACCGCATGGATGGTGCCGTCCTGTTCTTTATAAACGCCCACCTTTTCCCCATTTAAAAAGACGATCCCGCCGTGGCCTGCGGGAATGTTGGACGCCTCCTCCGCCGGAATTTGGAAAAACCGCTTGATAAGTCCCTTAACGGCTTGCCCGCCCTCTGCTGCCATGCCTGGAAGAGCGGCAGCCTCAAACCGGCCCGGGTCAAAGACCTGGGCATACGAATTCTCTGTTCCACAGATCATATCCCGGAGTATCATTGCGGACACCATGGACGTGGTCATACCCCATTTCTGAAAGCCGGTGGCTACATACCAGTTTGGCCGGCTGGCGGTATACCGGCCAATATACGGCACTCCGTCTGGTGTGATACAGTCCTGGGCAGACCAGTGGGAAACCTCACGGCTTTGAGGAAACCACTCTCTGGCCTTCTGCCGCAGGCGCTCATATCGGCCTCCCTGTGTATTCTCTCCGGTCCGGTGATTTTCACCCCCCATCAGCAAAAACTCTCCGTAGTTCCGGAAGGACCAGCCCCCTTTCTCTGCGCTGATATACATGCCATCCACTTTGGGGGCATTGGCCAGCGCCAGAACATAGGATCGCTCCTGATGCAGTCTGGTAAAATACATTCCCGGAAAATTGAGAAAGGGGACATGGCAGGTAAAGACGATCTGCTGAGCTTTAACTGTTCCATAGGGGGTGGACAGTCTGTCTTCCTCCACCGTTTGGACCGGGGTATGCTCGTAGACGGTCAGCTTGTCGGATATGGATTTCAAAAATTTTAACGGATGAAACTGAGCCTGATGGTCAAATTTTACTGCACCCACAGCCGGAGCCGGGATGCTTACATCTGTGACGTAGGAGGCAGGAAGACCCAGTTCTACAGCTGCCCGCACCTCTTCCTGGAGCGTTTGGGCGTCACTTCCGTAGACATAGGCATTGCGCTCTTCAAAATCGCAGTCGATTCGGTTGGCTTTTATGATGTCTTTGTAAGCGCGGACGGCCAACTGATTGGCTCGGGCATATTGCCGGGCGGCATCCATCCCCATAGTTTGGATCAATTTTTGATAGACCATGCCATGCTGTGAAGTAATCTTCGCTGTGGTGTTCCGGGTTTGACCGCTGCCAATTCGATTGGCTTCCAGGACTACCACCTGGCGTCCGGCTTCCTGCAAGGCAAAGGCGGTCAAAATGCCGGCCGTGCCTGCGCCGATGACTGCAACCTCAACCTCCAGATCACTATGCAGCGTCTCGCGCTCTCGAATACTACAACTTTGAGACCAAATGGATTCCATACGCTTCCTCCCAATGGCAGGCTTTGTTCTCTGTTTATTTTTGGCCGGAAAAGCAGCGCTTATGTGTGCCCAATCCATTTTAAAGCAGAGAGAAAACGTAGCTGGCTGCAACCAGAAATACTATAAATTTATATTGCCAAGGATCTATTTTCAAGATTACAAAAAGCCTCCCGCACGGAGCGGGAGGCAGGGGAAATGCAGCGGAAACAGATGCGTCCGTCTCCAAACTGCGCAAAGGTTCACAGGAAGCATCTGCCCCACAAGGCAGATTAGACTTCCGGTTTGGTCAGCTCAGGCAGAGGGGGAACTTTGCCGCAATCGGTGCAGATATCCTGCTCCGAAGCCCCGTTGCAGTTGACATAGCTGTCGCCCACGGTGGCAACGGCGCCAAATTCCACAGGAACCGCCACGCAGATATCCTGGGTAATGGTGAAGAAGCAGGAACCGTTCTTTACGCCGCCGCATACCTCACGGCCGGGAGTAACCACGGGATTACCGCAGCATTTGGTGGTGGTCATGCCGGTCTGGGCAAAGGGGGTCACAGTAACAGGAACACAAATGGACGCAGACTGGTAGCCCACAGTAGGACAAGTCTGAGCCTCATTGAGCAGTTCAGAATTTAAAGTGGCCATAAGAAAAACTCCTTTCTGGCAGTCGCCATTCTCATCCTATGCACAGAGATAAAAACGGTGCGTCTCTTTTTCTAACCCATAGAGCCTGGGCAATTCTTTTCCGGCGTGCATAGTATGAGATGGGATATTTCCCAGAAGGAGGTAACACACATGGGTGTTACAAATTCCAATAAAGTAATTAACACCGACCGCATTCCCTGCGACGGGACTCTGCGTGTTACTCTGGCGCTGACGGCCGCGCCGGATATTGTTTCCAATCCCACTGATATCGTCCTGGTCCTGGACCGCTCGGGCAGCATGACTGGGACGCCGCTGGCAGATATGAAAGTAGGAGCCAAGACCTTCATTGATCTTATTGACGAGGCTACCGACAGCAGCCAAGACGGCCAGATCGGCTCGGGCAGCCGCATGGGTGTTGTCAGTTTTTCCAATACCGCCGTGGCCGATACGCAGCTGATCACCTCTGTGGATGTACTGAAAGCCGCCGTAGATGACCTGTCCGCCGGGGGCAGCACCAATCACGCAGATGCCTTTGCCAAAGCCATCCAGCTGTTTGACCCAGCCTCTGGCAATGCAAAGGTCATGGTTATGTTTACGGACGGCAATACCACCATCGGCGCGCCTCCTGCTCCTGTGGCGGCTGCGGCCAGAGCCCAGGGAATCATCATTTACTGCATCGGACTGATCGGTTCCGATGGCCTGGATATCACCGCCTTGAACGACTGGGCCACCGATCCGGACGCATCCCATGTGGCGGTGACACCCAATGCCGCCGACCTGGAAGAGCTTTTTGCCGAACTGGCTGCCAACATTTCCAAACCGGGAGCAACGGAGATCGTCATTGACGAGGTAGTCAACCCGGACTTTGTGATCACCAGCATTTCCTCCCCCACCAAGGGGTCTGCCACCATGCTGGATGCCCACTCCCTGCAGTGGAATATCGCCCAGTTGGGAGTAACCTCCAGCGAAAGTGCGGTCCTGGATTTCTTTATCCGCCATGTGGGCCAGCAGACCGGGACCAAACTGGTCAATGAGTCCATCACTTATTCAGACAAGGAAGGAAACGTGGTTTCCTTCCCGAAACCTATGGTATCCGTTGAGTGCGATATCGTGGTGCATCCTGAGCCGTGCCCTGAGCCGGTGGATCTGACCGTAGAGGGCTGCCAGGATTCTGTCTTGGTGGACTTGGGCGATGTCTATCTGGAGTCGCAGGGACGGATCATTCAAATGGATGTGACGATCCAAAATGTCTGTCCCGGGAAGCGGGTTGCTTTGGCAGCGATCCTCACCGAAGTAGACAAGGACGGCATGGAGCACCAGAGAGGCATGAAGGCTTTCACCATTCCGGCCCACAGCGCCCCCGTGTGTCGGGATGTGTTGGTCAAGTGCATTAAGTTTGTCGTTCCGGAGGACTTGAGTGTATCCGGCGGAGCCATGTGCAGTCCCCGCAAATTTAAAGCCCGCTTTCTGGCCAACAACATTGATACTGACTACCGCTGCTGTGAATCCACGATGACACTTTGACTCATTCACTTGCCTACCACCGCTCATAGGCGGTGGTACATATTGCGCTTAGGAACAACCGGACATATACGGAATTATGAAAGTAATATATATTCAAAATCCGGGATAAATGACTGTTACGCCGCATTTATCCCGGATTTTTCCGCTGTCTAGGGGCTTGATGTGTCCGATATGGTTGCCGTCCCGCAACAAAAATTTAAATGTTTGCTTTTATAGTGGCAGTATAACATGTGGTCAGAGTGTTCTCGATTTTGAGCAGCCGAGCTTATGCATGTACTTTCAGGTTGTGGAGCATTTTAATAAACTCAGGGTTGTTGTGATCCACAATGCTTCCGTGCCCCGCAAGTATTTTCACATCAGACGTAATTGTACCAGCGTTTAAAATCATTTAAAGAAAGCAAAAAGAAAGACACGGCTTACGTCGTGTCTTTCTTTGGTGGACCTGATGGGATTGGTGGACCTGATGGGATTCGAAACGGACATGCTCCAACTGAGGCCAAATCTACGTTGTTATAATATTTACTGCAGCGTTAGACAGGTTCCTTGATTATAGTTGTTGTTGCAGCCAGAGGTTCACCGGACATATCTACCACGATCGCATGGGAGCTGGCGTTCTCGTGCTGCACCTCATAGATCAGCGTCCAGCCTGCTGCCGGGGAAACCGTCAGGTTTTTATCATCTGCAGTCAGCACTCCGTCGATCGAATCGCAGTCTAACATCCCGCGCAGGGGATAGAGATTACCCGACGGATCCTTCAGCTGGAAGCTGCAGGCAAAAATGGAGCTGGGATTGATATTTCCGTTGATATAAATCCGAAGCTTATTCTCGGATCTGTCATATACCGCCTCGCTGATAGAAATGGCGCTGTCGGCTGCGGTGCCTGTTCCGATAATGGGGGCAATAATGGGATCCATGGCGTAGTCTACCATACCATTCGTCGGCGTCAAGGTCACGGTTACAGTCTCGTCCTCAGTAAGCTCCGGGCCGCTGGTGCGTTCCAGCCACATCTGCATCCCACTGCCGCTGTTTGCCCAGGACTTGCCGTTTTCCTTATACTGGATGACATCCCCCCTGGAATTTGTGACGGTAACGGTGAACGGATCGGTGTCCTTGAAAAAATATTCGTTGTGCGTGGTTTCAAAATAGATGTACTGTCCGGTGGAAGAAACATAAATGTCCTCAGACTGCAGCTGGATTGTTGCGGAGCCCACACCCATGTTAAACGCCTTGGTCTGATTGGGAATTGTGGCATTGTCCTGGATGGGGTTCTCGGCATTATCAGGATTATAATGGACCGTCAAACCCGTGATATCCGTGTTGGAATTCATTCCCGACACGTCCAGCTTGATATACCACGTGTTGGCATCGTCGGCTGAGAGACCGTCTATCTGGTCAATGGCCACGCTGGTAATTGCTGCACCATCTATTCCAGACAGGGTGAAGGCAGAGGCAGCCGGGACACTCTTGCTGTCCAAGTCACCGTGGATATGCAGGTAGATCGCGTCTCTGGCCTGGTTTATATAGGCGGACATAACATAAGGAGCAACCTGATCGACTTCAGCCGTCAAAGTTTTTCCATAGACCACAGTCGTGGGCTGCGCAGAAGTCCCGGTCTGGTCCTTCAGGACAAAATGGACATCAATATCCCGGTCTCCGTCAACCTGCACATTCGTTTGAATCGTGTGTTCCTCTGTATCGGTTACCTTCAGATAGCGAACCGCATCAACCCAGATCATATGATCCGTCCCGGCGTGGCCGTGAATCACTGCGTTGCTGTCTGTTTCAGAGCCGGAATTTGCCTGATTGACTACCATATAGACTTCTACCGGGGACTCTGCGGAGGCCGAATCCAGCTTTACCTTCATTTCAACCTTGCCGGTCTCTGTAGTAGAGCAAATGGGATAGCCTTCGGCAAACCGGGCATCGGTATTTGTGGACTCGTTCCAGCCCTCATCAGGCTCCTCTGGATCGGGGGTGACTTCTGTCTCGGTCACCGTGACTGCACAGGTTGCGGAATAGGTATTGTTCTGAACAGAGGCGGTGATGGTTGCGCTTCCCGAAGCCACACCAGTGACCAGACCGGAGTCAGAGACCGTGGCAATGCTGTCGTCAGAGCTGGTCCAGGTCACCGTCTGGTCCTGTCCCTCCGGAAGGGTAACAGTTGCGGAGAGCTGCTGTGTCCCGTCCACTTTAAGGTCCAGCGTGGTGGTATTCAGGGTAATTCCGTATGTAGGTGTTTCACCCTCGTCATCATCATCATCCGGGGTAGAACTACCGCCGCTGCCGGAGGAGCCGCCGCTGCTCTGACTGCCGCCAGTGGATGTGCCGCCGCTGGGTACTGTGGTGTCATTCAAAGATACGTCGCTGTTTCCGGTCACCTGACCGATTTTTACATCATCGCCGGTGATGTTGGTGGGCACCGAAGCGCTGATGGAGTCAATCCGGCCATCTGCATGAATGGACACGTTGGAACTGTGGTTAATTAACTCGGTAAAGTTGCCGTCCAGTTCCACCACCTGACCGGCGGCAATTTCGGCCGGAATCAGTACCGTCTCAAACCCATCACCCACCAAGATGGCTCCGGATTCCAGAATGGTTGTGGTCACGCGGGTGTTGCCGGAAGTGACAATGCGTACGCGGCCGTCCAATTTATTGACTATGACCCCGCCGCCCACTCGGACGTTATTCATCAGAATCGAGTGCTCACCGCCGCCACGGACAATGATCTTGCCCTTTACCGTAACATTGTCCAAAGAGACATTGCCTTCTCCGACGCCATCCGCAATGATCAGGTCGCCGGTGATGGTCTGGCCCTTCAGATTGACGCCGGCGCAAGCAATTACCACATTGCCGTCCACATTGTCGGTATAGGTGCCGGGCTGAGAAAGATAAGCGCTGAATATGTTGGTAAAGATCACTGCGATTTCAGCACGCGTAATGGGATCATTGGGACGGAACTTCCCATCAAAGCCGCCGATGTATCCCTTTTCGGTCATCGCATTCACTGCACCCTGAGCCCACGAAGCGATCTCTGCGCTGTCCAGATAGCCGGCCGCAGGGGCATTGGACGTATCAAGCTCCAAGACGTTGGCCATCATAATCATGGCCTCCTGGCGGGTGATGGATTGATTGGGTTTCATTAAGCCGCCGGGATAACCAGAGAGCAGGCCGGCTGCACTAGCTTTCAGAATAGGATCGGCATACCAACTGCTGCCCTCCACATCCGTGTAGTTATTTCCGGCTTTCACCTGATAATCCATGATCGCATTCATCATAACAGCCAGCTCTGCACGGGTAGTTGGCTTGTCCGGCATGAGATCGCCGGTTTCATCACCATTTATGATACCGTAATCATTCCATTTCTGCAGATATGACTGTGCCCAGTGTAATTGTGTACGGCTTGTGGCGGCAGCTGGAAAGCTCATCGAAACTGCCATGGATACCGCCATGAACGCCGCAGCAACGCGGGAATATTTTTTCATGCGCTCCACTCCTTTTTGCGCCAGAGTCATTTCATGTATTGGCGCTTGTGAGTTGATCATACTCTTTTTCCAGATAAAGCGCAAGAAAAATAATCCATTTTATAAATAAATTTCCAATTTTTGCAGCGACGTTGTTGTGTTGCAAAGCAATAAGAATAGAGTTACCCTGACAGTATACTTAAAATGTAAAAGGAATATAAAAAGCCTGAAACGTTTCTTATGACAAGAAGTTTCAGCCCGCGAAAAATGCTGCGCCTGAGCCTATCGAGCGGAATATCGCTGAGTA
>OGYP01001903.1_pt1 | contig 10046 bp, 8 predicted proteins | sample 1576571 | NCBI WGS metagenome assembly OGYP01 (sample SAMEA3541559, study PRJEB24748) | human gut metagenome | biome: human gut; feature: human-associated habitat; material: faeces | place: China | collected 2012
TTCATCGGCACGGCTGACGGCTTTGAATCCGCCGCGGCTGACATCATCGAAAAGGGCGCGGGCTTCGCAGGCAGGCTGACCTCAAAGCTTACAGGCAAGGAAACGAACCTCGGCAGAGCGGCGATAACGGCTATGCTAACGCAGGGCGAGATACTAAAAAAAGTAAAGGGCGAAAGATACCGCAGCGAGCTGCTGAACAAGCTGGGATTTGGTCGTAACAATGAGCGCATAAAGAACTGTCGCACCGAGTACGACTGGATCTCGCGCGACGAAGAGATAGTTGAAAAATACGCCGCCGACCAGCTTTGCACCTTTATTTTCACCGTCAACGGCTTCATAAATCTGGCAGAGGTACTTTGGTACGTTTCAAACGACAAGTGGTACACAAATCTGCGCAAAGACCTGCCGCTGCTGCTTCTCGCGGGCGACGCCGACCCCGTTGGCAACTACGGTAAAGGCGTGCGCAGCGTTTACGAAAAGCTCTGCGAATACCGCTGCGACGCTTCGATGAAACTTTACGAAGGTGCGCGGCACGAGCTGCTGAACGAGCTTTGCCGCGAGGAAGTTTACGGCGATATACTCGAATTTATCAGCGCGAATTCGTCCGACTAATTGTACAAATTTCCGGACAGCATAGGTGATGACAGATGTTTTATAAAGTAAAGAGCATGGGGCTTACGGGGCTGAACGCTTTTCCCGTTACCGCCGAGATAGAGGGCAGCAGCGAGCTTCCAGATTTTCAGATAATAGGCCTTGCCGACGCCGCCGTGCGCGAGTGCCGCGAGAGATTAAAGAGCGCTTTCCGCACCACGGGTCTGAATTTTCCCGAACAGCGCGTAGTGGTGAACCTTGCCCCCGCCGATGTGCGCAAGACTGGCACGGTGCACGACTTAGCAATAGCCGCGGCGCTCTGCATGGTGCAGGGCTGGATAAAGAAAAGCGCGGTGGAAAACGCCGCTTTCATCGGCGAAGTATCGCTGGGCGGCGAGATACGCGCGGTGCGCGGCGTGCTGCCGATGACGATCTTGGCGCAGAAGCTGGGCTGCAGCGAGATATTCGTGCCCGCCGACAACGCCGCCGAAGCTTCGGTAGTTTCGGGCATAAAGGTCTACGGCGTGCCCGACCTGCGAACGCTTGTCGCGCACTTTTATTTCAAGAAGAAGATAACGCCGCAGCCCGAGTATCAGCCCGATTTTGAGCAGGCAGCGGACGGCTGCGATTTTTGCGACATAAAGGGTCAGGAGCTTGCGAAGCGCGCGCTCGAGGTGGCTGCCGCGGGCGGGCACAACGCGCTGCTGATAGGCCCGCCGGGTTCGGGAAAATCAATGCTCGCAAAGGCGCTGCCGTCTATACTGCCGCGCATGACCTTTGACGAAGCCATCTCCGCGACGAACGTTTACTCGGTAGCGGGCGAGATAGACCCAGAGCACCCGCTTATAACCAGCCGGCCTTTCCGCGCGCCGCACCACACGGTATCTACGGCGGGACTTTCGGGCGGCGGCACTATACCGCGGCCGGGAGAGATCTCGCTGGCGCACAACGGCGTGCTCTTTTTAGACGAGCTGCCCGAATTTTCGCGAAACGCGCTAGAGATACTGCGCCAGCCACTAGAGGACGGAAAAGTTACAATATCGCGCGCGGCGGGCACGGTGACATACCCCAGCTCGGTAATGCTGCTGGCGGCGATGAACCCATGTCCCTGCGGATATTACGGCCACCCTACGCGCAAATGCACCTGCGGCGCTAAGAAGGTAGAGAACTACCTTTCGCGCATATCAGGCCCGCTGCTCGACCGACTTGACATCCACTGCGAAGCGGCGGCGGTAGAGTTTTCCGACCTAGCCTCAAAAGAAAAAGCCGAGCCTTCATCGGCTATACGCGAGAGGGTGCAGGCGGCGCGCGACATACAAAACCGCCGTTTCGCGGGCACGGATATAACATGCAACGCGAAGATAACGCCCGACATGATGAGCGAAGTGTGCGTTATGACGAATGACGCTAAAGACGCGCTGAAAACGGTATTTGAAGCCTTTGGGCTATCGGCACGCGCCTACGACAAGATACTTAAAGTAGCCCGCACCGCCGCCGACCTTGAAAATTCCGAGCTTATAGAGGACAGGCACATAATCGAAGCGGCAGGCTACCGCACGCTGGACAGAAAGTATTGGGCGACATGAGGATAGCTATAATCGGGCACAGCGGCTCGGGAAAATCTACGCTTGCAAGAAATCTTGGAAAAGCTCTGGACACAGACGTGATGCACATGGATAAGGTGCATTTTGAGGCGAACTGGCAAATACGCGCAAAAGAAGAAAAAGAGCGCATGGTAAAAGAATTTCTCGACTCGCACACGTCATGGATAATCGACGGTAATTACACAAAATTGGAGTATCAGCGGCGAATGGATGAAGCTGAGCTTATAGTTTTGCTGCTTTTTAGCAGAGCCGCCAGCCTGCGCCGAGTATATCGCAGATATAGAATGTACAAAGGAAGATCGCGACCGGATATGACTATTGGCTGCCAAGAAAAACTTGACGCTAAGTTTATAAAATGAGTGCTTTTCGGCGGACGCTCTAAAGAAAAAATGGCGGACTACCTCGACATTATGGAACGCTACGGCGAAAAAACGCTTGTCGCAAAAAATCAAAAACAGCTTGACGAAATATACAAAAAACTTGCCGCGCACAAATTCGCCGACGAAGAAAACGTTATCGGTGTAAAAACCGACAAAATTTAATGAACAAACTTTTAAAAGTACCGAAAACACTGGAAAATATTCTACCGATATGATATAATTAAATCATGAATGAGAAAAAAACGGCGCGCGTTCGCTAAAGCGCTGCGCTGACAAAGATTTTTTTATGAGGTGATATTGAAATGACAGACGAAATCATGTCTTTGTACAAATTATGGTGCGAAAAGGCTACCGACGACGCTGATCTTCAGACCGAGCTGAAAAGCATAGAGGGCGACAACGACGCTATACTCGACCGCTTTTACAGAGATCTCGAATTCGGCACGGGCGGACTCCGCGGCGTTATCGGCGCAGGCAGCTACCGCATGAACATCTACACCATCCGCCGCGCTACTCAGGGTCTTGCCGACTACGTAAACGGCGACTTTGAAAAAGGCTCGGTAGCTATCTCCTACGACTCCAGAATAAAATCTGACGTTTTCGCTAAAGAGGCTGCAAGAGTTCTCGTTGCGAACGGTATAAAGGTATATATTTACAAAGAGCTTATGCCTACCCCCATGCTCTCCTACGCTGTACGCTACTTCGGCGCATCCGCAGGTATCATGGTAACGGCTTCGCACAACCCCGCTAAGTACAACGGCTACAAGGTTTACGGCGCTGACGGCTGCCAGATCACCCTCGACGTTGCAAACACCGTTATCGGCAAGATAAACGACGTGCCCATGTTCGGCGGCGCTAAGATAGTTTCCTTTGAGGAAGGTCTTGCCAGCGGCATGATACAGTACATCGAGCAGGACTGCATCGACTCTTACCTCGCTAAGGTAATGGAGCAGGGCATACATACCGACCTCGTTGCCGAAAGCGGACTCAAAGTAGTTTACACCCCCCTCAACGGTACCGGCAACAAGCCTGTACGCGCTATACTCTCGAAGATCGGCATAAAGGACGTTACCGTAGTTCCCGAGCAGGAGAACCCCGACGGAAACTTCCCCACCTGCCCCTTCCCGAACCCTGAGATAAAGGAAGCTCTCGCTTACGGTCTTAAGCTTTGCGAAACTGTAAAGCCCGACCTGCTGCTGGCTACCGACCCCGACGCTGACAGAGTAGGCATAGCAGTTCCCTCACCCGCAGGCGACTACGTTCTCTTCTCCGGCAACGAAGTCGGCGCGCTGCTTATGGAGTACATTTGCCACGAGCGCAAGGCACTCGGCACTATGCCCGAGCACCCCGTAGCTGTAAAGACCATCGTTACCACCGACATCGTAAGCAAGATGGCTGAGGAGTACGGCGTAGAGCTGAGAGAAGTTCTCACCGGCTTCAAATTTATCGGCGAGCAGATAGGCTTCCTCGAGGCTAAGGGCGAGGACGCAAGATACATCTTCGGCTTTGAAGAGAGCTACGGCTACCTCGCAGGCTCTTATGTACGCGACAAAGACGCAGTAGTAGCTTCTATGCTGATCTGCGAAATGGCTGCATTTTACAGAACTAAGGGCATCTCGCTGCTGGAAGCTAGAGATAAGATGTACGCTAAGTACGGCAACTACCTCCACTCGCAGGAGTCCTTCGTTTGCGAAGGTGCGAGCGGAATGGAGCGCATGAAGGAGATCATGGCTGACCTGCGCACCAATACCCCGAAGGAGATCGGCGGACTCAAGGTACTGAGATTTGGCGACTACATGGCTTCGGAAGAGGTAGACCTCGCTACTGGCGCAAAGACCGCCATCACCCTGCCGAAGTCTGACGTACTGGCATTCCGCCTTGAGCAGAACGCTTCTGTTATCATTCGTCCCTCGGGTACTGAGCCTAAGATAAAGGCTTACTACACCACCATCGGCGAGAGCAGAGAGGCTGCTAAGAAGCTGGAAGCTACCATAGCGGGCGACTTCAAGAAAATACTTGGTTTCTAAGCGAAAAATTGCATAAATACACAGCCGTTCTCTTGTGGGAACGGCTGTTTTTTTGGCGCGGGTATTGCAAAATCAGCGCGGATATGTTATAATTAAAATGATATATCGGCGGCAACGCCTTTTACGGAGGTATTAGAAAATGATACATACACTGAAAGAAATTTACGGCGCGGAAGCAACGCCATTACAGGCTCAGCGCTATGCCGCCGCCGCAGAGGAATTTGAAGCGCTTTTCGGCATGAAGCCGCAGCGCTTTTTCAGCGCCCCAGGCAGAACCGAGGTCGGCGGAAATCATACCGACCACAATAACGGCAGAGTGCTCGCCGCGGGCGTTTCGCTGGACGTTATCGCCGCTGTAGTGCCCACCGACGATGGGATAATCCGCATAAAGTCGCAGGGCTTCCCTATGGACACAGTAGACTCGAACGACACCGAGATAAAGGACGAAGAGGAAAACACTTCCTGCGCACTGATACGCGGAGTTGCGGCAGGTATGCTTCGCCGCGGCTACAAGGTCGGCGGCTTTACCGCTTACACCACCTCAAACGTGCTTAAAGGCTCGGGACTTTCCTCCTCCGCCGCGTTTGAAGTGCTGGTAGGCACTATACTCAGCGGTCTTTACAACGATTTCGCGGTATCGCCCGTTGAGATAGCACAGATCTCGCAGTTTGCAGAAAACATTTACTTCGGCAAACCTTCGGGACTGATGGACCAGATGGCTTCATCGGTCGGCAGCTTTATCACCATCGACTTTGCCGACACGGCGAACCCCGTTATAGAGGCGATAGACTTTGACTTCGCCGCCAGCGGACACCGCCTCTGCATAGTTGACACAAAGGGCAGCCATTCCGACCTCACGCCCGAGTACGCCGCTATCCCCGCCGAGATGAGATCGGTGGCGCAGTTTTTCGGCAAGAACTATCTGCGCGAGCTGACAAAGGCGGACGTTATGGCAAACCTCGCGGCGCTGAGAGCAAAGCTGGGCGACCGCGCGGTGCTGAGAGCGCTGCATTTCTTTGGCGATAACGAGCGCGTAGTTAAGCAGGCTGCGGCGCTGAGATCGCACGATTTCAAGAAATTCCTTAAACTCATCAACGAGTCGGGCGACAGTTCTTACAAGTATTTACAGAATATATATGCTTCATCTAACCCCGCCGAGCAGGGTCTTTCGCTCGCGCTTTACATAGCAAGCGACGTTCTCAGCGGCGAAGGCGCTTGCAGAGTGCACGGCGGCGGATTCGCAGGCACTATACAGGCATTCGTGCCCGAAGAAAAGCTGGAAAAATTCAAGTCGGCGATGGAGGGCGTATTCGGCGAAGGAAGCTGCTATGTGCTCTCGATAAGACCTTTCGGCGGAACTGAGGTATCGCTGTAATGGCAAAGAATAGCTTTAACGACATGATAGTTCGCGCGATGCAGAAGCGCGACGCTGGCCGTGTGGCGCTGAAAAAATCGAGCTGCGGCGCAGTTATGATCGACGGGCTGACATTTTCCGTAAGCGCTGAGAGCGACGGCGCGGCTTCCTCAAAGGGCGTGATGTTCACGCTTTCGGGCGAGGCAGCAGACAGCGGCGAGCTGACGCTCGACATGATCGACGTGACCTACCCCGCGGGCGCGGGAGTTAAGACGATACGCCGCAAAGCCGAGCTTTTTGAGCGCAAGGACGGCGGAAAAGTTTGGCGTGCAAAATTCGGCGAGATCAAGATACCGCAGTGCGCGGAAGGCAACATTTTTGCCGATAGCGCGGTGACGGAGGACGAGCTGCGCGGCAGCATGAACAAGCAAATTATTTTCAAGTTCGTGCCAAAATTCAGCGGCGCGGGCGAGCCGGAAGTCATGCTGAACATCTACCCGATAGAGAACCCGCTGGACGGCAACTTCGCCGAATGGGTAACGCTGACCGCCGATCAGGAGTTTTTTGAGCACGGTGGACTGTCAAAAATTATGAACTGCAAAAGGAAATAACCAATTATGAGAATGAGAAGAAAAAAGCACCTTGACGAAAGGCTAGCTGCCTGCGGCGACATGATAATATTCATGGATCGCGAAGACAGGGATTTTTCGGTAAAAGATACAGAAAATATGCTCGATTACAAGGCGATCTTCGGCAACGACAAGCCGATAGTGCTTGAGATCGGATGCGGCAAGGGGCAGTTCATACGCGAGCTGGCGAAGCGCGAGCCGCAGTACAACTATTTGGCGGTAGAAAAAGCCAGCAATGTCATCGTTGACGCGGCGGAAAAAACACTGGCAGAGGGCATTGAGAACATTCGCTACCTGCGCGGCGGCGCGGAGTACCTCGACTGCTATGTGCAGCCGCTTTCGGCAGAGCGCATCTATCTGAATTTCAGCTGCCCGTTCCCCAAAAAAAGCTACGCGGCACACCGTCTGACGCATCGCAATTTTTTACAGATATACGAAAAACTGCTGAAAGACGGTGGCGAGATACACCAGAAAACGGACAATATGCAGCTTTTTGAGTTTTCCATCGCAGAGTTTTCGCAGAGCGGGTGGGGGCTGAAAAACGTTTCGCTCGATCTGCACAACTCAGATTTCGAGGGCAACATCGTGACCGAGTACGAGCGGCGCTTCTCAGAGCAGGGCATGCCGATCTACCGACTCGAGGCGATGAAGCCGAAAAGGAGCATTTGATATGAGCAATTCTATTTACAATAAGCTGGAAGCTTGTCTAAAAAGTGTACGTGAAAAGACCGATTTTGTGCCCGAGATAGCGCTTGTACTCGGCTCGGGACTTGGTGCATTCGCCGACGAAAAGGTAAATGTGGAAGTTTCAGTAAACTATGATGAGATCGAGGGCTTTCCCGTTTCGACCGTGCCGGGGCACAAGGGCAGGTTCGTTTTCGGAACAGTCGGGGGAGTCAATGTCGCCGTCATGCAGGGTCGCGTGCACTACTACGAGGGCTACCCGATCAGCGACGTGGTGCTTCCCGCCCGCCTGCTGCGCATGATGGGCGCGAAGGTGCTGTTTTTGACCAACGCTGCGGGCGGCATCAATCCTGATTTTTCCGCCGGCGACTTTATGCTTATCCGCGACCACGTTGCGCTTTTCGCACCGAACCCGCTCGTTGGCACAAATGTCGAAGAGCTTGGCACGCGTTTTCCGGATATGAGCAATGTTTATGATAACAAGCTTTGCGAGATAATCCTCGATACGGCTAAAGAGTTAAATATATCCATCAAGCAGGGCGTTTATGCTCAGCTGACCGGCCCTTCATATGAAACGCCTGCCGAGATCAGAATGCTCGGAAAGATGGGCGTTGACGCAGTTGGAATGTCCACTGCGGTCGAGGCGATCGCCGCGCGCCACGCAGGAATGAAAGTTTGTGGAATTTCGTGCATTCCTAACCAAGCATCAGGCATTCGCAAAGACCCTCTTACGCATGAGGAGGTTCAGCAGATAGCCAGCGCTGCCGCGCCACGCTTCAAAGCGCTCATCGCCGAAGCTATCGAGAACATTTCCGACTACATTTCGACCGAGGGAATTTCTTAACTTAACAAAAAGCAAACGTCCTGCTCCGCCGTGGAACAGGACGTTTTTTATATCTCAATTTCGATGGAGTCGGACAATTTCGAGTCGCCGTAAAAGTCAGTTCCCGCCTTGATTTCCTCAATACGGAATTTCAGTGCGACTTTTTTGACCGCCAAAATGTCGCCCTCAAGCATGAAAAAAGCGTTCGCACTCGTTTCGCTCGGCAAAGTCACGTTGTTAAAGCAGTCAGCGCTGACCAGCGCGCCGGCGCTGTCAAAAGCGCGTATCTCAGTCAGCGAGATCATTCGCTCAGGGCCGCTGTTTTCGGAAACAAACTTCAGCCAAAGCCGCTTTTCGCCATAGTTTTCCGCAACTTCCGAGCCGACCGACCAAATTTTCAGCCCATCGCCCTCATACACCAGCTTGCCATTTTTAGGCGGCGTGTAAGAGTGTGCGCCATCTGCATACACAATGCTCACCCGCTCGCTAAGGTACGTATCGCCGTCGTCTTTGTCGATAAAAAATCGCAAACTAACGCTGTCGATCTCGTCTTTTTCAGGCAGATCGTCACAAATTCCCGTCAGCACGCGCGTTTCTGTGCTGTTCGGCGCGACGATAGCGAGAGTGTAGGCGCTACTGACAAAGCCGTTCACAGCCACCGCGTCGGTCGAAATGATGACCTCGTCGGACGAATCGTTCGTCATCTCAAAACGCAGCGTCTGCCGCGAAAGATCGCTCTCTATAAGCCGAACCGACACTCCTCCGCGCGAGTAAAGCAGGTCGGGTTCGTCAGATTTTCCGTCCGTGTCAGCATTTTCTATGGTATATTCAGTATCGTCTAACTTACTTTGCACAGTTTGCTTAAAAGTAACAGATGAGGACTGCTCTGGCGAGTTTAAATTATCTGTCGGCAGTTCGGTAATTTTGTAAGATATGCCAATCAAAACCATTAAAAAGATGACAATACACGTCAGATAGCAGCGAAATTTCATAGTTCAGATTACTGGAGGTCGCCGCGGTTGAATTCCGAAAGCTCTAAGCCCTCGTTGCGTTCCAGCGCCCACCTAATATTCCATTCACTAGTAAATAGAAGCAGCGGATTTTCCTTGAGGTCGGTCACGAGCTTGGTGTCAGAGCTGAGTTTAAGGTCTTTCGGTTCGCACGGCGCGCTGTCGATCCAACGGATGAACGAGTAGCCAAGCCCCTCTTTGAGCATTTCGACGCCGTACTCATTTTTCATTCGGTACTCGAAAACGTCGAACTGAAGCACGCCGACAACGCCGACGATGACTTCCTCCATGCCCATCAGTGGCTCGCGGAAGATCTGGATAGCGCCCTCCTGCGCGATCTGCGTGATACCTTTGACGAACTGCTTGCGCTTCATCGTGTCTTTCGAGCGGTAGCGCATGAAATGTTCCGGTGCAAAGGTGGGTATACCCTCAAATGTAAATTTATGTTTCGGTGAGCAGACCGTATCGCCTATTGAGAAAATGCCGGGGTCGAATACGCCGATGATGTCGCCCGCGTATGCCTCGTCAATTATCTCGCGCTCCTGCGCCATGATCTGCTGCGGCTGCGAAAGACGCATTTTCTTATTTCCTTGAACGTGCAAAACTTCCATATCTTTGTCGAATTTACCCGAGCAAACGCGCATGAAAGTTATCCTATCGCGGTGAGCCTTGTTCATATTTGCCTGAATTTTGAAAACAAACGCCGAAAAATCGGGCGAAAATGGGTCAATAACACCGTCGTTCGACATTCTGGGCAGTGGCGGCGGGGTCATTTTGAGAAATTCTTCTAGAAATGGTTCAACGCCAAAATTTGTCAGCGCTGAGCCGAAAAATACCGGTGAAAGCTTACCGCCGTGCACCGCCTTGAGGTCAAGCTCGTCGCTCGCGCCGTCCAGCAGTTCAATGTCGTCTTTGAGCGTTTCGTAATTCACCTCGCCGAGAAT
>OGYP01001923.1_pt1 | contig 9954 bp, 10 predicted proteins | sample 1576571 | NCBI WGS metagenome assembly OGYP01 (sample SAMEA3541559, study PRJEB24748) | human gut metagenome | biome: human gut; feature: human-associated habitat; material: faeces | place: China | collected 2012
GCGGTTTTGAGTACGTTATTGCTTATAATGGTGTGCGTCCTCGAGCATTGAGGGTAACGGTAGTCTCATTCTGATTGGTAGCTGCACTGCGCATCTCATATTCGGAGTGATTGCTCAGCTCAGCGGTGCGCGCAAGGGTTCCGGCAGTTTCCCGCACCGCAGCGGAGGTCAGTCCGAAACTGTTGGATTCGCTGCTGTAATTCAGTGCCATGCGGCCCTCCATCGGTTTGGAAGTGTCATCTATTTCCATAGCAAACAAGGAGCCTTCTTCCTTGACCCATGCTCCATCTTTTAAGATCATCTTTTCGATGGCCATCGATTTTGCACCCTCTACATGGTAATCAATCAGAATCGGAAGGTTTGGATTGGTAAGTGTCAGCAGCTCACGCTCGGATTCGGTAAGTTTGACCGGTTTGAGATAGTTTCCTTTTTGTACCTGACAGCCGCAGAGCAGCGTCATACAAAGGGTCAGGGAAAGCATCAGCCCAAGGATTCGTTTCATAAAAAGCACCTCGATTCGATAAAAATCAGGATTATTACTAAAATTATCATATCATGGAAGTTTTGAAAAAACAAGGAGGTTTGTAGAAAATAAAAAAGGGATATTTTTTAGCTAAAAAGAATAAAAATACATTGCTTGACTTTTAAAAAACTGTATGATATAGTTAAAAACAGAAAAGAGCGTTTGCGGATCATATGGAAGATCTGCAAACGCTCTTTTTTCGTAGGAAAGAAAATGGAAAAAAGACAGAAAGAAAAGAGGAAACGGCATGAGTTTGACAATGAAGGAGAAATGGGAACGGAGGATTATCCCGTTTTTGATGGAAACACTGGGCGGAATTTTGGTTGCAGTTGCACTGGACAGCTTTGCGGTCAATGCCGAATTTCCGCTGACCGGATTTTCGGGTATCGCCCTGATTTTCAATCGTCTGTTTGGGCTTCCGCTGGGCGCAACCATCGTGGTGCTCAACATCCCGCTGGCCTTGCTGTGCTATAAGCTGCTGGGAAAGGGATTTTTCTTCCGCTCTATCCGCTGTATGATTATCTCTTCTTTCTTCATAGACTATATCGGTCCGATGTTCCCGGCATATGACGGGGATCGTCTGCTTGCTGCCCTCTGCACAGGGGTTATTATGGGAATCGGTTATGCACTCATTTATATGCAGAATTCCTCTACCGGAGGTGCAGACTTCATGGTGATGGCGCTCAAGAGCCTGCATCCGCATCTGTCTTTGGGAAAACTGGTTTTCCTGACCGACTTTGTCATTGTCATGGCAGGCGGCATCCTTTTTAAGGATGTGGATGGTGTTATCTACGGTATGATCGTGAACTTTATCTTCTCCGCGGTGATCGATAAGGTAATGTACGGTGCAAATGCCGGAAAGCTCACCCTGATTGTTACCGATCATGGGGACAAGATTTCCCAGACCATCGAGGATACCTGTCATCGCGGTTCCACCCTCATCAAGGCGGCAGGCGGTTACAGCAAGGATGACAAACAGGTCGTTATGTGTGCATGCAGCGATAAACAGATGTATCAGGTACAGCAGGCGGTCAAAGCGGCGGACCCGGCATCCTTCATGGTGGTGCTGGAATCCAACGAGGTACATGGAGAAGGCTTCAAGTACATCCAGATGGGTGACTAGGCCCAGTACAAAATTTTCTGGGGCAGGGAGTTATTTGACTGCCCGGATTTCTTCGCTGCGGTAGAAGGAAAACCACAGCTGCAATGCCATACAGCTCCAGACAAACGGCTCACAGAAACATACGCCAAGATACCCCATAAATGGGATGAGCAGCGAAGCAAAGATGACCTTTCCGACCAGTTCGATGATGCTGGAGAACAGCGGAATGATCTTGCGTCCCATTCCCTGAAGAGCATTTCGCAGATTAAGCAGTACGCCCAGCACAATAAAAAATGGGGAATTGATGCGCATATACATGGAACCGGTTTGCAGGATGAACGGGTCGGAGGAACCGCTCATGACATGAACCAAAAATGTAGCCATAGGCTTCTTCCAGAATGTCAGCAGGCGTTTTGAGAAGGATCAGCAGGGGCTTGAGCGCAACAAAAGAAACAATCATCAAAACAGCGCTCAGCATCAAACTCAAAATCAACGAGGAGGCTACCGCCTTTTTCAGTTTTTCGCGGTCGTTGGCGCCCCACAGACAGGCAATTACAATGCCGAATCCGCTGCCCACACCGTTTGCAAATCCGATGATCAATTCAAACACGGCGGAGGTGGAGCCGATAGCGGCGAGTGACTGATCTCCCAATACGTTTCCGACAATCATCGTGTCGGCGGTGTTGTACAGCTGCTGGAACAGGTTGGAGATAAAAAGCGGTACAGCAAACAAAAGCAGTGCTTTCATAATGCTGCCGCGGGTCAGATCGATGGTTCTGGTCTGCATCATCATTCCTCTTTTCACAGTGATTGGTTGTGCTCAAAAGCAGCTCCTATTATAGCACAACACAATATCCGAAGCTATGTTAAAACAAAAGATATTTATGAAAAATGACATTCTTTTTTCATAAATACAGCAATTCTGGTTAGATAAAATGTTTAAAAATAAAACCAATAAATTTATCACATAAAAGTGTTTCAAAACCGAGGGATTTGTGGTATATTGTACTTGAAAGCATCCGGTATTTTCTGGTACTTTTTATGGAAAATGCACCCACAAAAAAATATTGAATTTTATAGATAAATTAAACAAAAAAATACGCTCGTCAAAGAAATCACAGGTGCGTTTCGTTTAAAGTGATTGGAAACTTCAAACAAATTTATGGTTTCTGTATAAGAAAGGAAAGAAACCATAAAAAATCTATTTTGAATCAAAACTTGCAAATAAAATGTATTGGTGATAAATTAAAACACGCAGTAGTTTTTTGCTAAAAATGAAAATGGATATACACGCAAGGGAAACCCGAAGCGTTTATCAAAACAGAATGAATTTGTGCAGCAAGGGGAAAACAGGAATTGGCCTGACGCAGATTTGTTCTGGAACGATTTATAACAAAACCAAAAACAACCGGGAGGGAAAACACGATGAGAGAGATTAATGCGAAGGACATTACCGCTCAGGTAAAACGTCTTTGCATGGAAGCAAACTCCTATCTTCCTGAGGATATTAAGGAGAAGATCAACGCAAGCGAACAGGCAGAGCCTTGGGCACTGGCTAAAAACATTCTGGGCATCATCCGCGAGAACTATCTGATCGCTGAGGATGCATACGTTCCAGTTTGTCAGGACACAGGTGTTGCCTGCGTATTTATGGAAATCGGACAGGATGTTCATATTGTGGGCAACCTGGAAGAAGCAGTAAACGAGGGTGTTCGCCAGGGTTATACCGAAGGCTGTCTGCGCAAATCGGTCGTAAGAGATCCACTGGACCGTGTCAACACCACCGATAACACTCCTGCAATGATCTACTATGATATTGTTCCTGGTGACGGCTTTAAACTGACCGTTGCTCCAAAAGGTTTCGGAAGCGAAAACATGAGCCAGATCAAGATGCTCAAACCATCCGATGGCCTGCAGGGCGTCAAGGACTTTATCCTCAAAGTTGTTGAGGATGCAGGTCCAAACCCATGTCCACCAATCGTAGTTGGTGTCGGCATCGGCGGAACCTTTGATAAAGCAGCACTGCTTGCAAAGAAAGCACTGATGAGAAACACCAATGTCCGCAACGCAGACCCGTTCTATGCACAGCTGGAAGAAGAGATGCTCGAAAAGATCAACGCTTTGGGCATCGGCCCACAGGGTGTCGGCGGCAAGACCACCGCTCTGGCAGTTAACATCGAAAAGATGCCGACCCATATTGCCGGCCTGCCAATCGCAGTTAATATCAACTGCCATGTAACACGTCATAAATCTGTAGAGTTATAAGAGGAGAAGGTTATGGAAAAACGAGTAACAGCTCCACTTACCTTAGAGCAGGTAAAAGACTTAAAATGTGGAGATAGCGTATTAATTTCGGGAGTCATCTATACAGCAAGAGACGCAGCTCACAAACGTCTGTGCGAACTGGTAGAACAGGGCAAAGAACTGCCATTTGATCCAAAGGATTCTGTTATCTACTATGTAGGTCCGGCTCCGGCAAAAGGCAATCAGGTTATCGGTTCTGCAGGTCCAACCACCAGCTACCGTATGGATGCATATTCCCCAACCATGATCAAACTCGGTCAGAGAGGCATGATCGGAAAAGGTAAGAGAAGCCCTGAAGTTATTGCTGCAATGAAAGAACACGGTGCAGTTTACTTTGGTGCAATCGGCGGCGCAGGCGCACTGCTCTCCCGCTGCATCAAAAAGGCAGAGATCATCGCATACGAAGATCTGGGCGCAGAAGCACTCAGACGTCTGGAAGTTGAAGATCTGCCAGCTTTCGTTATCATCGACTGCGAAGGCAACAATCTGTATGAAACCGGAAGAAAAGAATATCTTGAATCTCTCCGGTAACTGAGATAAAAAAGCATACCACAAAACATTGTTAAGAGGTGCAAGAAAATGGAAAAGAAAAAACTGATCCTTGGTGTTATCGGTGCAGACGTTCATGCAGTAGGTAATGCAATCCTCAACCGTGCATTTTTGGACGCTGGATTTGACGTAACAAACCTGGGTGTACTGGTTCCGCAGGATGAGTTCATTAAAGCAGCAGTAGAAGTTGGCGCAGATGCAATCATCGTTTCTTCCCTTTACGGACAGGGCGAAATCGACTGCACAGGCATGAGAGAAAAATGCGACGAGGCAGGCCTCAAAGGAATCCTGCTGTATGCAGGCGGCAACCTGGTTGTTGGTAAAGTTCCGGTTGAAGAAATCGAGAGACGTTACAAAGCAATGGGCTTTGACCGCGCATTTGGTCCTGGCACCGACCCACAGGTTACCATCGACTGCCTGAAAAAAGACCTGGGTATTGAATAAGGAATCGTTTGTCAAAAACAAGCAGATTACTTAAAGAGGGTGAAGGCAATGAAGCCTGTTTTACTGATCGACTTCGGAAGTACCTATACTAAAATTACCGCAGTCGATGTGGATGAAGAAAAAATTCTGGGTACAGCACAAAGCTATACCACAATTGAAACCGATATTATCAATGGCTTAAACAATGCGCTTGCAATTTTAAGAGAAAAAATTGGCAATATCGAGTTTGAGGAGCAGTACGCTTGCTCCAGTGCAGCCGGAGGTCTCCGTATGGTTGCAATCGGCCTGGTTCCGGAGCTGACCGCAAAAGCAGCAAGACAGGCATCGCTTGGCGCAGGAGCAAAGGTTCTCAAAACCTACTCCTATGAACTGACCGAAAAAGACCTTCAGGAAATCGATGAGATCAATCCGGATATCTGCCTGCTGACCGGTGGAACGGACGGCGGCAACAAGGAAAACATCGTTTATAACGCTCGCATGCTGGCAAGAGCAAAGAACCATTTCCCGATTATTATCGCAGGAAACCGCAACTGTGCTGACCAGTGTGAAGAGATCTTAAAAGACAAACAGACCTATGTCTGCGAAAACGTTATGCCAAGGCTCGATATTCCAAATGTTGAGCCGGTTCAGCAGAAGATCCGCAGCATCTTTTTGGAGCAGATTGTCAAAGCAAAAGGTCTGAGCAACGCCGAACAGCTGATTCAGGGCATCCTGATGCCTACCCCTTCGGCAATGCTGACTGCAATGAAGCTGCTTGCAAAGGGAACCAAGGACGAGGATGGAATCGGCGATCTGGTCGGCGTTGACTTAGGCGGAGCAACCACCGATATCTACTCGATGTCCTACGGACTTCCAACCACAGGCATGACTGCATTAAAAGGTCTGCGTGAAGAGTATGCAAAACGTACCGTAGAGGGCGACATCGGCATGCGTTACAGCATTCATGGAATCGTGGATGCAACCGATATCATGCGTGTGTCTGAACTTTCGGGATTGAGCGAGGAGCGCTGCAAGGAACTGATCGATTATCTGGGAACCCACACCGACGTGGTTCCATCCAATGATGACGATGAGCTGGAAGCAATCGACTTTGCACTTGCATCCCTTGCTATTGAGGTTGCAGTAACCCGTCATGCAGGACATCTGGAACAGTACTATTCTCCAATGGGTATCAGCTATATGCAGACCGGAAAGGATCTGACCGCAGTTAAGACGGTAATCGTAACCGGAGGAGCACTGATCCACACCAAGAGAACAGCCGAGATCGCATCGCACGCGCTGTTTAATCCAATCGATGCATTCTCCCTCAAGCCAAAGGACGCTCAGGTTCTGGTAGACAGAAAGTATATTCTGGCTGCAATGGGCCTTTTGAGCACCGAATATCCTGACGTGGCGTTGAGAATCATGAAAAAGGAGCTGGTAAAAGATGGAAATGATTGATATCAAAAATAAAAAGCTGAGAGACGACGAATTTTACAAAATCCGTAAAGAAGTTCTTGCTACCTGGGAAACCGGTAAAGAAGTAGATCTGGACGAAGCAATCGCTTACCACAAATCCCTGCCAGAACATAAAGTTTTCTCCAACAAGCTCAACAAGGCAAAGAAAGAGGGCAAAACCCTGGTTCAGCCAAGAGCTGGTGTTGGTCTGATCGAAAACCACATCGAACTGCTCAAACATCTGCAGGATGCTGGTGAAGCAGACCTGCTGCCAACCACCATCGACTCCTATACCCGTCAGAACCAGTATGAAAACTGTGCAGAAGGTATCCGTCGTGAAAAAGAAGGTATGGCAAACGGCAACTTCCATCCATTCCTCAACGGCTTCCCAGCAGTTAACCATGGTGTACGCGGCTGCCGTCAGGTAGTAGAAGCTCTGGATACTCCTCTTCAGGTAAGACATGGTACCCCAGATGCAAGACTGCTGACCGAAATCGCTTACGCAGGCGGCTTTACCTCCTACGAAGGCGGCGGTATCTCCTACAACATCCCATACGCTAAAAATATTCCGATTGAGCAGACCATGTATGACTGGCAGTACGTTGACCGTCTGACCGGTATCTATGAAGAGGCTGGCGTTGCAATCAACCGTGAGCCATACGGCCCTCTGACCGGTACTCTGGTTCCACCATGTATCTCTCACTCGGTTGCAATCATCGAAGCTCTGGCTGCTGCTGAACAGGGTGTTAAGAACATCACTGTTGGTTACGGACAGCTGGGTAACCAGATCCAGGACGTTGCTGCAATCAGAACTCTGGAAGAGCTGACTGACGAATACATGCACAAATTCGGTTACACCGATGTTAATGTTACTACCGTATTCCATCAGTGGATGGGCGGTTTCCCAGCTGACGAAGCAAAAGCATTCGGCGTAATCTCCTGGGGTGCTGCTTGTGCTGCTCTGGCAAAAGCTACCAAAGTTATCGTTAAAACTCCACATGAAGCTGCTGGCGTTCCAACCAAGGAAGCTAACGCACAGGGCCTGCGCTGCACCAAACAGCTGACCAACATGCTGGTTGACCAGGTAACCGTAGGAAGCCGTCTGGAGCATGAAAAAGAAGTTATTAAAGCTGAAACCAGATGCATCATGGACAAAGTAATTGCTCTGGGTCATGGCGACATCATCCTGGGTGCAATTGCTGCAATCAATGCAGGTGTTATCGATATCCCATTCGGCCCTGCAAAATGCAACGCAGGCATCATGCTGCCAGCTCGTGACAACGGCGGTGCAGTTCGTATTCTGGAAGTCGGCAACCTGCCATTCACTGATGACCTGAAGAAATTCCACAAAGAAAAACTGGCAGAACGCGGCAAAGCTGAAAACCGTGAAGTTTCTTTCCAGATGGTTATCGACGACGTTTATGCAATCAGCAAAGGCCGTCTGGTAGGCAGACCAAGATATTAATCGATCAGGGATTTTACTTACTGTGACAAACCGGCGCAGTAAAACTCTGCGCCGGATCAATGAATATTTCAAACCCAGGTTTTAACATCCGGGTTTGCACCCAAAAGACCAAGATGCCTTTTGGGTCAAATAAGAAGGGAGATTTTTAAAATGAAAATCGTAAACGTAGTATGCGCACCAGGCCGTACAGGTTTCTTCTTTGACGACCAGAAAGCAATCAAATCTGGAGCAGTTTCCGACGGTGCTGCTTACTTTGGCGACACAATGACTCCTGGATTCAAATCCATCCGTCAGGCAGGCGAGTCCATCTCGGTTATGCTGGTTCTGGAAGACGGACAGGTTGCATGGGGCGACTGTGCAGCAGTTCAGTACTCCGGTGCAGGCGGCCGTGACCCTCTGTTCCTGGCTGAGGACTTCATCCCAGTTATCGATAAATATATCAAACCTGCTCTGGTAGGCAAAGAAGCAGACAACTTCAGAGAACTGACCAAAATGATGGAAGCAATCGAAGTTGACGGCAAGAGACTGCATACCGCAATCCGTTACGGCGTTTCCCAGGCAATTCTGGACGCAGTTGCAAAAGCTACAAAACGTCTGATGAGCGAAGTTGTTGCTGACGAATACGGCACAACCGTTTCTGAAACACCAATTCCGATCTTCACCCAGTCCGGTGATAACCGTTATGAAAACGCAGACAAGATGATCCTCAAAGGCGCTGCAATCCTGCCACACGCTCTGATCAACAACGTTGATACAAAACTGGGCAGAGACGGCTCCAAACTCAAAGAGTACGTTTGCTGGCTGAGAGATCGTATCCTCAAACTGCGCACAGATGATTCCTACGCTCCAATCTTCCACATTGACGTATACGGAACCATCGGTCAGGCATTTGGCGATGACAACTTCAAAGCAATGGCAGATTACCTGGCAGAGCTCGAAGAAGCTGCTAAACCATTCCACCTGAGAATCGAAGGCCCAATGGATGCAGGCGAAAGAGAAAAACAGATGCTCTGCCTCAAAGGCCTGAGAGAAGAAGTTGACAGACGCGGCATCAACGTTGAGCTGGTAGCTGACGAATGGTGCAACACTCTGGAAGACGTTATCTACTTCTGCGACAACAAAGCTGGCCACATGGCTCAGATCAAGACCCCAGACCTTGGTGGTATCAACAACACCATCGAAGCAGTTCTCTACTGCAAAGAACATGGATTCGGCGCATACCAGGGCGGTACCTGCAACGAAACAGACCGTTCCTGCCAGGTTTGCGTAGACTGCGCAATGGCTACCAAACCAGACCAGATCCTTGCTAAACCAGGTATGGGCGTTGACGAAGGCTTCATGATCGTTTACAACGAAATGAACCGTGTTCTCGCTCTGAGAAATGCAAAAAAATGCTAGTCAAATAAACAAACCGTAAAAGGTGAAAACGGATAGGGATTCTGGCACAGAATCCCTATCCGCGTATCAGGACAGGGAGGCATTTCATGTCGTACATCAGCCATCTGTACAGTATCTATTTTGCTCCGCGAGGCAATATCCGTATGGCCGAACTGGGAATGCAGATTGCCCAGCAGTATCTTCGCCCGACCGACAAGCTCATCGGCGTAATCGGTGACGCAGGTTCGGGAAAAAGTATGCTGGTCAAAGGCATGTTCCCAGGTTTGGAACTGACAAATGATGATGAAGGTGTCAACGTTCGCCCTCTGCCGCTGCTGGAGATGCTGGATGACCCGTTGGGAATGGGAAGTATCAGCAAAAAGGGATTTTCCCTCTTTGCTACCCCGCACACCTATCATTTGGATATCCGCTTTGAGCAGGGATTCACTCAGTGCCCTGAGCTGGCCCGCGCCATCATGGCGGCAATCCAGAAGGGAAAGAGAGTGGTCGTAGAACACTTTGATCTGGTTTATCCTTTCCTCAAGAGGGAAGGAAGTGACCTGCCGGTCAACGCGGACCTGATGCTTGGCGTCGGGGAAGAGGTCATCGTAACCCGACCGGACCTGTTTGGACCAATCCCGCGACATAGAGCGTCTGAGTTTCTTTTCTTCGTTGCGCAGAATCTTCATTGTTTCTCTGCTGACCTCGCATACTTCGCCGGTTTGCTTCACGCGCACCATGCACTTGCCGTCC
>OGYP01001945.1_pt1 | contig 9893 bp, 10 predicted proteins | sample 1576571 | NCBI WGS metagenome assembly OGYP01 (sample SAMEA3541559, study PRJEB24748) | human gut metagenome | biome: human gut; feature: human-associated habitat; material: faeces | place: China | collected 2012
TTGAAGAAATCGTCAGTATAGTCGGGACTACCGTTTATCTTACCGCCCCAGCTGGCCCTGCGCCGCGCTACCGACGCGCTGGACATTATGAGCGTCAAGGGCAACGGCGTATCCACCGACACCCTGCGGGAAGCGGGAGCAGAGGACGCCGACCTGCTGGTGGCTGCCACCAACTCCGACGAGGTGAACATGGTCTGCTGTCTCACCGCCAAGCACCTGGGAGCCAAGTACACCATCGCCCGCATCCGCAACCCGGAGTATAACCTGGGTCTGCACGAGCTGAAAAAGAACATGGGCATCGATATGGTCATCAACCCGGAAAACGCCACGGCGGTGGAAATTTCCCGCCTGCTGCGCTTCCCCTCGGCGGCCAACATTGAGACCTTCTGCCGCGGCCGGGTAGAGCTGATGGGCTTTCGCCTGCAGGAGGGGGACTTCCTGGTCAACCAGCCCCTCCACGCCCTGTCTGCCCAGGTCAAGCAGCTCTCCCTGCTGGTGTGTGCCGTAGACCGGGACGGCGAGGTCACCATCCCCAACGGCTCCTTTGTGCCCCAAGTGGGGGACAAGCTTTATCTCATCGGCCGCCCCACCAGCCTGGACCAGTTCTTCCGCCTGCTGGGCCGGTACAGCCCCAAGGTGAAGACGGTATTCATTGTGGGCGGCGGCAAGATCTCGGTGTACCTCACCGCCATTCTGGAAAAGATGAAGATGCGGGTCAAGATCGTGGAGCTGAGCGAAAAGCGCTGCCGTCTGGTCAGCGAGATGATGCCCCGCACCACCGTCATCTGCGGCGACGGCACCGATCAGGAGCTGCTGGAGTCTGAGCGCATGTCTGCCGCCGACGCCTTTGTCGCCCTCACCGACCGGGATGAGGACAACCTGATCATCTCCCTGTACGCCATGCAGCAGGGCATGCACAAGGTGGTCACCAAGTGTAACCGCCAGAACTACACCGGCATTGCCCGGGCCGTGGGTCTGGACAGCGTCATCTCCCCCAAGCTTATCACCGCCGCCCAGATTCTTCAGCTGGTACGCGGCATGCAGAACTCCCAGGGCAGCGTGATGAACACCCTCTACCGCATTGCCGATGGCAAGACTGAGGCCATGGAGTTTACCGTTGGCCCCTCCACCCGTCATCTCAATGTGCCCCTGCGGGATCTGCACCTGCACAAGGGCATCCTCATCGCCGTCATCATGCGGGACGGCGAGATCATCATCCCCGAAGGTTCCTCCTGCATCCAGGAGGGTGATTCGGTCATTATCATCTCCCGTGACCGGCCCATCCAGGATCTCAATGACATCTATGCCGAGGAGGACGCAAGCTTTCTCCTGACTGGAGGCAAGGATGAACATTAAGCTGGTTTTTAAGCTGCTGGGCCGGATTTTGTCCATGGAGGCAGCCGTGCTGGTGCTGCCCATGGCGGTAGCTCTGCTCTACCACGAAAGCCCCATGCCCTTTGTCTGGAGCATTCTGGTCATTTTGTGCATCAGCCTCCCCCTGTCCTTTCTGCCCGCAGAGCGACACTTCCACGTGCGGGAGGGCTTTGTGTCGGTGGGACTGCTGTGGCTTCTCACCGGCGTGGTAGGCGGACTTCCCTTCTATTTTTCCGGCTATTTCAACTCTTTTATCGACTGCGTGTTTGAGTCAGGCAAAGTGGGAACGCGAAAGAGCGGAAAGTGGCTTGTATTAAAATGTTATGAGAAAATGTATCGTAGTTACTAAAAACATAGTGGCTTCGATACATTTTATGTATGCCATATAATACACAGTATTGTCCTGTAAAACATTGACGAATATAGTCAGAAATGGTAGAATACTAGGCGGTAAATTTTGTATGAAAGAGTATTAAACTTTTATAAAATTCATATTTTATCTGTGCCATAGTTAATAAGATTGTGACACAACTATGTAGAATTGCAGAGGGAGATAATAAAGTGCAGCATATATTTTTAGTGGGAGCAAAATCATTAGGGGCATATGGTGGATATGAAACTTTCATTAACAAATTAACGGAGTATCACCAGAATAATTCTGATATTAAATATCATGTTGCAGTTAAGGCTAATGGACAAGGTTCAGGTATGCCTGATGGAGCAGTCCGTTGCAAAGATGGATATACATATCATAATGCTGAATGTTTTGAGATATCTATACCAGAGAGATTAGGAGCAGCACAGGCAATTTATTATGATTGTGCTGCATTGAAGAAAAGTATAGAGATAATAAAACAACAGAAAATAAAAGAGCCTATAGTCTATATTATGACTTGCAGAATAGGACCTTTTTTTAATCATTATGCCAGAAGAATCAAAGCTCTTGGGGGTAAGGTGTTCCTTAATCCGGATGGACATGAGTGGATGAGAGCAAAATGGTCAGCACCAGTCAGAAAGTATTGGAAATACAGTGAGAAGAAGATGGTTCTTGGTTCTGATTTAATTGTGTGCGATTCAATCAATATCGAAAAATATATAAGAAATACATATAACGTGAACAATACAACATTTATTGCATATGGAGCAGAAACAGCTCCTAGTTCATGTAGTGAAGAAAAGTATCAGGAGTGGCTCGAGAGCAAGAATCTGAAAAAAGATAATTATTATTTAATTGTTGGAAGATTTGTTCCAGAGAACAATTATGAAACAATGATTAAAGAATATATGAAGTCACATACGAATAAAGACTTTGCTATTATTACAAATAGTGATGAAAAGTTTCTTAATGAGCTTGAACAAAGATTACATTTTAGCAAAGATGCAAGAATTAAATTCGTGGGAACAGTCTATGATCAGGAACTCTTGAAAAAGATAAGAGAGGGAGCATATGGATATTTCCATGGACATGAAGTAGGCGGCACTAATCCGTCGTTATTAGAAGCTTTGGGCAGTACAAATCTTAACCTGTTGTTAGATGTTGGGTTTAATAGGGAAGTGGCACAGGATGCTGCTATGTATTGGACAAAGGATGATGGAAATTTATCACAATTGATTGATGAATGCGATGATATGAATAGAGAAGAACTTGGTCATAAAGCAAAAGAGAGAGTAAATACTGCATATAGTTGGAAGTATATATGTAATAGATATGAGACACTTTGGAAAAGATAGCATAAGGGAGAATATAAAATGCAGGAAATGACAAACAAGGAAATGCAAGAAGTTGAGTTAGAAATATTGAAAGTATTATCTAAAATTTGTGAAGAACAAAAATTGGATTATTTTTTGATGTATGGAACATTGTTGGGAGCTGCTAGACATAAGGGATTTATTCCATGGGATGATGACTTAGATATAATGATGAAGAGATCAGATTATGATAAGCTGATAGAATACCTGATTGAACATGAAAAAGAGTTAGCGCCATATAAATTATTTTCAAAATCAAATAATGCTAATTATCCTTTTATGATATCAAGATTTTGTGATACAAGATATAAATATGTAGCAAATAATGAGAAAGATTGCGGAATGGGATTGTTTGTTGATATTTATCCATTAGATGGTGCAGGACATTCATGGAATGAGGTTCAGAAAAAGGGAAATTATTTTAGATTTTTGTCTTCAATGTGTTTTTTGGCATCTAGAGAGCATTTTTTTGTGGATCATGTTGAGTATTCTTCTAAAAAAAGTGTAAAACAAACTATAATTAAGTTTCCATTATATCTGTTTGCTAAAATTACAGGAGTCAAGTTTTGGTTTAAGAGACTTGAAAAATTAAAAGATAAATATAAATATGAGGAATGCGATTATGTGGGTCCTACAACTTGGCAGTCAGATTATAAACGCGATGTCATGAAAAAAGAATGGGTTGATGAAACTGTTTTTGTAGATTTTGAGGATGCACAATTTAGAGCACCACGATGTTATAAAGAAGTATTAAAACATAAATATGGCAATTATATGGAGATGCCTCCAGTGGAAAAAAGAGTTGCTACACATGATTATAAAGCATATAGAAAGTGAGATATAGTATGAGTAAAATTAAAGCAATAATATTTGACATGGATGGAGTTTTAATTGACGCTAAGGAGTGGCATTATGAGGCTTTAAATAAGGCATTATCACTTTTTGGATATGAGATAAGTAGGTACGATCATTTAATTACATATGATGGGCTTCCAACAAAAGACAAATTGAAAATGTTGTCAATGGAAAGAGGACTCCCTGAAAAATTACATCCATATATTAATCAGTTAAAACAGAAATACACAATAGAGCGTGTTAATATGGATTGTCATCCTATATTTACTCATCAATATGCATTATCTAGGTTAAAATCAGAAGGTTATCATTTGGCATGTGCATCTAATTCGATAAGAAATTCGATTCAGCTAATGATGGAAAAGAGCGATTTATTACAATATTTAGATTTCTTTTTAAGCAATCAAGATGTTGTAAAGTCAAAGCCTGATCCAGAAATATATATTAAGGCAATAGAGCGTCTTGGATTAAGGGCAGATGAGTGTGTTGTTTGTGAAGATAATAAGAACGGTATTGCTGCAGCTAAAAATGCGGGAACACATGTACTTGAAATATCCACTGTATATGATGTGAATTATGATAATATTAAAAAATTTATCAATAAAGTTGAAAGAGAGGCTGAGTAGTATGAAAGTTATTATACCAATTGTCGGAAATGATACACTGGAAAATAATACTGATTATATGTTAAGTCTTTATGAAATTGAAAGAAAAACCATTTTTCAGTATTGTTATGATTTTCTAAAACCTATTGAAAATGCAGAGTTTATTGTTGTGTTGAGAAAACAGGATATAAAAATGTATCATTTTGATCAGATTGTTAAATTATTAATTCCTGATGCAAAGATTGTTGTAGCAGAAGGCGATACAAAGGGATCAGTTTGTAGTTCATTATTAGCCATTGATTATATAAATGACGATGAGCCGTTGGTTATTTCTAGTAGCAATCAGTTATTTCTTGCTAATACGAATGATATAATTAATTATTTTATGGAAAAAGATTATGATGGGGGAATTGTTACATTTGAGGATATTCATCCTAAATTTTCATTTGTAAAACTTGATGAAAATGGTCTTGTTATAGAAGCAGCAGAAAAAAGACCCATTAGTAAACATGCTACTGCAGGTTTTTATTATTTCAAAAAAGGTTCTGATTTTATTGAGAGTGCGATTAATATGATTGCAAAAGATGCATCAGTAAATGGATTGTTTTATTTGTGTCCTGTTTATAATGAAATGATATTAAAACAAAAGAAAATAGGAATATATTCAATAGATAGGAATGACTATTTCTTGTTAAAAACACAAAGTGGTATTGATGCTTATAAGCAATATCTTAAGACGGAGAGAGGTAAGAATAATGATTAATATAGTAATTCCTATGGCGGGAAGAGGAAGTAGATTTGCAAATGCAGGTTATAAAATGCCTAAGCCTTTAATTGACGTAAAGGGTCATTATATGATTGAATGGGTTGTAAAGAATCTTACTCCTGAGTGCGAACATAGATTTATTTTTATTTGCCTTCAAGAACATATTGAAAAGTTTAAGCTTACGGATTATTTAAAAAAAATTGCACCCGGTTGTATAATAATTCCAGTAAATAGTGTTACTGAAGGAGCAGCTTGTACTGTTCTTCTTGCTGAAGAATATATTAATAATGAAGATGGCTTAATGATTGCCAATTCGGATCAGTATGTTGATTGTGATATTAATGAATATATAGCCACTCTAGCTGATAATGATGGATTAATTATGACTATGTTCGCAGATGATGATAAATGGTCATTTATTGCATTTGATGAACAAAAACATGTAACTATGGTTAGGGAAAAAGAAGTTATTTCTAATGAAGCTACAGTGGGAATATACAATTTTAAATATGGAAGTGATTATGTAAAATATGCTCATAAAATGATTGATATGGATATGCGTGTCAAGGGCGAGTTTTATGTTGCACCAGTATACAATATGCTAATTGATGATGGCAAAAAGATTGTATTTAAAAATATTGGTAGTGTAGGAAATGGAATGTATGGCTTGGGGGTTCCGGAAGATTTAAATGCTTTTTTAGAGCATCCAATTTCAGAAAAATTTTGAATTGAATTTGACAAAATAATAGGAGGGAGTATCATCTTGAGAGCAGAGTAACAGTTATAATTCCTTGTTATAATGCTGAAAAATATATAAGAAGGTGTTTAGATACTATTGTATATAAACAAAATTTAAATGCTGAAATTATTGTAATTAATGATGGCTCTACTGATAGTACTCAAGAGATTTTGGAGCAATATAAAGATAAAATAATAATATTAAATCAAGAAAATAAAGGAGTGTCAGCAGCTCGAAATTTAGGCTTGGAAAGAGCAACTGGGGATTATATATTATTTGTAGATGCAGATGATTATATTGATGCTGAAATGCTCTATAAAGTTTTATTAGAAGCAAACGATTTTGATATTATTTCATTTTCATATAGTATTGATTTTCTTGATGATAAAGGGGAATTAAGGAATTATCAGATTTGCAATTTGCCTTTTTATAGCTATAGAGAAACTAGTGATATATATAATACATTGTTTGCATCTCAAATTGGAATTGGAGAAAAAGATTTAGTTAGATGGGCAAGAGGTGGAAGACTTAAGGAGAATAAATTAAAAGGATTTACTTGGTGTTATCTGATAAATAGATCCATAGTTGAGAAAAATTCTATACGATTTAGAACTAATATTATTTATAATGAAGATGCGATTTTTAATATCGAAGTGTTTGAATATGCAAAGACAGCAGCATTTACAAATTATGTTGTATATCATTATGAGAAAAGAGAAGGGTTTGGAGCATCATATTTGATAGCAAGAAATCCTAAAGAGATGGCATATAATAAACTTGCTTTATTACATGCTAAAAAAGAAATATACTTTAAAGAATTAAAAAAAGGAAAAGATATTATAAGTTTATTTTGTGCTAGCAATATTTTTTCATTAGTGGAAAATGAGTGATTTATGTTCACAATTTTCTGGCGGATATAATGTTTTAAAAGAATATATAGATAGTGAGTCTGTAAAAAGGAGCATTAGAGAAATAAAATTATCTCATCAGAGAGTAATATTTAAAATTATGTTATTTATATATAAGATTCATGCGGAATGGTTGCTATATCTTATTATGAAGTTATTGAATAAATTTAATATTAACTTTAGAGAGATAGGTCTTAAACGAATTAAATAATTTGAAGAATAATTGTCTTAGGTGGTGTTAGAAAAATGGGTTTAAAAGAAATATTTAGAAAACAAGGTGGAATGAAGCTCATTAAGCAATATTGGCAAGGAGGAGCACTTTTAACAGGATTAGGTGAGTTCCTTTTATTAGGAAAGAGCAGAACAGCATTGGAAATTCTTCGTTTATCAACAACTCTTAAGACAAAGCAAAAATTAGAAAAAAAATATAAATGGAAGCTAAATGAGTTTGATGAAAATTATGTTGACAGAGAACATACAACATCAAATAAGATTTGGATTTGTTGGTTTCAAGGAATGGAGAATGCTCCTGAATTGGTTCAAAAATGCTATAATTCTGTGGTGAATAATAATCCTAATAGTGAAGTAATAGTTATTACATCGGAAAATATGTCACAATATGTAACGTTCCCTGATTATATTATTGATAAATGGAAGAAGGGAATTATCACTCACACTCATATGACGGATTTAATGCGTCTAGAATTATTAATTAACTATGGAGGATTATGGTTAGATGCTACGGTACTTTGTACAGGAAAGGCACCAGATTATTTCTATAATTCAGAATTATTTTTTTATCAATGTTTAAAACCTGGCAGAGATGGTCATGGGAATTTTATTAGTAGTTGGCTTATTAATGCTAAAACAAATAATAAAATTCTAATGGCAACTAGAGAGCTGTGTTATGAATATTGGAAAGACAATAATTCTATGTGGGATTATTTTTTGTTTCATGATTTTATGTCTATTGTTTTAGAAAAATATAGCATTGATTTAGGAAAGATTATTCCAAGGGACAATGCAACACCACATATTCTTCTTTTGCGATTGTTTGATTTTTATGATGAAAAAATGTGGAATGCAATCAAAGAACAAACACAGTTTCATAAATTAACATATAAGTTTAGTGAAAATGACAAAGAAAAAAAAGGTACATATTATAAATATATTTTAGAGGAATATTAATGATTAAAATAAAAGATATAGTCTTATATATAATGCTTTTCTTACCGATATCCACATTGTTTGTTAATCAAAGCATTACCAATAAATTGATTTTTGCTATCTCAATCGTTGTGTTTTTTTTCATGACAATGAAGAACTTGAAAAGAAAAGAATTTATAGCAATAGTGATGCTTGCTGCTGAATTCTTTATTTCAATATATATTACAGGAACATTAAAATTATATAACTTAAATGATATTTTTTATTTACCACTATGGTTTTTTATGCTTTTATACTTTAAAAATTATATAGGTAACTTCCAAGATACAGTTTTAGAACATTTGAATGTTGTAAAAACAGCGATATATTTTTGGGAAGTGTTGTTTATAGTATTAAGAATAATAAGTCCATCAATGAATGAAGAATTTTCACATAGAAGTGCATCATCTGCATTTTTAATTATAGCAATAGTTTGGTATATAGCTAAGATGACGAATGATAAAAAATTTAGTATTCATTTAATTATTCCTTTAGTGGCAATATTTATATTACAGGTGAGGACGTATTTAATTTTAGCTTTATTAGTTGCGAATATGTCATATTATAGTTTGTTCAAGAAAAAAAGATATTATTATATTACAATTATTCCTGTAATAGCATTGACTGTATTTTTTGTATTACAAACTTCAATAGGAAACAGATTTACCAATGTTACAGAGAGTTATTATGGTGGAGTTCTTGCTACTATAACTAGTTCACGTAGTGTTTTTTGGGAGGCTGATATTAAAGCATTCATTAGCTCTAATAATTTTCATAAGATGATAGGTAATGGGTATAATTTTATATATGATATAAATTTCAAATCTGTTAATACATATATATGGGGTCATAATGATATTATACATATACTTATTACTAACGGTCTGTTAGGTATTGGCGTATATTTATACGCATTTATCTCTTTCTTAAAATCTATAAGAAGAAGGAATTATGATACTAAATTGTTTTATTTTGTTGTTTTAACATTAACATTTGGTGCATTATTTGATGGATTGTATCATTATGTATGTGCAGCATATGCAATACCATTTTTATTTGCGGGTACTCTAAACAATATCAAAAATGAGGGGGAGAAATAAATGAATAATGAAGAGTTAATAAATAAGTCAGAAAATGTTTTTTTTGATTTTTTTGATACTATTGTTCATAGAAAAATTAATGAGGATGTTGTTATAGAAATGTGGGCTAATAGTTTAAGTGCTGAATTCAAATATACAATTGAACCAGAAATGTTTTACAAAACCAGAAAAAAGGCAGAAAAAATAGTTGCTAAGAAAGAAAAAACAGAAGAACCAAGTTATTATTCAATAATATATGAACTATATATATTACTTCATTGTATGTTAAATAATATAAAATTTGAAGATTTTTATAAGTGTTCAAAAAAAATAGAGTTGTATTTGGAAAAAAAAGGATTATATTATGATACACATTGTAAAGAACTTATAGACTATGCTTTGAAATCTAGAAAAAAAATTTATATTTTGTCTGATTTTTATTTTGGAAAAACAGTAGTTGAAGAGTTATTAGATTCAGTGGGAATTGATCATAATATTTTTTCTGATATATTTGTTTCGTGTGATTTTAAAAAGAAAAAAAAGACAGGAAATTTATATAAACTATTAATTGAACAAAAAAAATTTGTTCCAGAAACTTGTTTGATGATTGGA